>Ga0302320_10018149_pt1 | contig 14213 bp, 12 predicted proteins | sample Bog_T0_3_FD_202130 | JGI IMG/M metagenome (GOLD analysis project Ga0302320, IMG submission 202130) | Peat permafrost microbial communities from Stordalen Mire near Abisko, Sweden - Bog_T0_3 | ecosystem: Environmental > Terrestrial > Soil > Wetlands > Peat | place: Sweden: Abisko, Stordalen Mire... | reverse complement strand
CACCCCCGAGATCGCGGGGTTCCGTCCAGAGGCTGGCGATGCCCGCGAGGTTGGGCACGATCAGGATTCTGGGGAAAATCTGCCGCCACCTTCGGAGGTGCCAGACCAGTTGCTCCCGCTCGATGCCGGGGATGGCGAGGATGGCATATTGAGCCCCTAATCGCCGGGCCACCGATGCCGCATCCAGCAGGGAGCCGACGACGGGAACTCCTTCACAGACGCCGTGCTTCCGGGGGTCGTCGTCCAGACAGGCCACGGGCCGGTAACCCAGGATCTTGTTCAGACGCAGGTTGCGGATCACAGCGCTGCCGGTTTCCCCCGCGCCGATAATAATGACGGGGACACCCCAGTAGGAGCGGGACTCCAGAAGAGCCGTCGCGAGCCATCGAGCTGCCGGCACCGCGACCAATGAGAAGGTCCACGCCAACAGGACGGCGCCGCGGGAATCCGGGGAAATGTCCTTGGTGAGGAACGTGGAAGCAGCCAGCAGGAGGTAGACGAGCGTGATTCCGCGGCAGATGCGCCGGATGTGCGCCACGGCGGTGAGTCCGAAGCCGGGATAGTGGCCGGAAAAGACGAACTCGGCGACCGTGCAGACCGGCACCAGCAGCAGGGAGGGATGAAACGGCGGGATAGTCGGATTGACCAGGAACCAGCAGCCGTAGCCGGCGGCGAGGGCCAGGGTGAGCGCCACAAGGTCGCAGAAGGCCATGGCGGTTGAGGTCAGAAGCGGGCGGCAAGCGGGCCGGGAGCGCGAAGGGAAGGCGGCTACTGCGGAGTGGGAAACGACGGGTTCAGTTACTGCGGTGGACATGGTTTGGGGCACCCCGAAAACCGTTCCGGATCAATGCGGCGACGAGCACTCTCGACGCACTCGTCAATAAGCGGGGCTCTCTGCCGTTGCATGGAAGTTCGATTCGCAGCGCGAATAGGAGTTTTAGCCGAGCACAAATGGGGGCGCCTGTCGAGCGCGGCCGGGGGAGCTTGAGTTCCCTGTGCGGCGACCGATGAAGCCCCCGGAGCGGCAGCCAACGCTCCTGTCATCGTGTCACTCCTAAAACATACGATTCCACGACACACTTACGTTGGCACGGAACTCAGACGGCCCGGGATACATAACGTCTGGTCCTGTTGTGCATTCAGAGATAGTAATTGGGGTGGACAGCCACCGATCGTGGATCCGCTGTGCGCCTCGGATGATCGAGGATGTGACAACAATACAACTGATCGAGGTAACGCGCGTTTTTGAATAGCCGTTTGCTCCTCAGTAAAGCAAAAGGGCCGATCTTTCTCGCCGCATGTTCATCATTGAATTCGCGAACAGCAAGGAGTTCTCCGCACCAGTCATTGTGTCCGTCGAAGGTGATGTCGTCCAGGTAGACCAGAACGTTGAGGCAGTATCTTTCCGCCTCGTCTTCGAAGATACGGAGAGCCTTTTTGGCGCTGGAATAGTAATCGACGTCCAAGGCGACAAAGGCCAGGGGATATCGCTGACGGGCCGCAAACTCCGGCAGCGTTCCGCCAAGTCTCCCAGCAGCAAATGTCCACTCGGCCTCAGCTTGGCGAGGAGCCGCGAGTGGTCGATCATGGGATAATCGCCGGTGGTGTAATACTCCGGATGATCCCTGTAGTCGATGGGGGGAGGCAGCCCCACACCTGTATCGAAGCCGACGACGTCAATGGGCAAGCCGACTGCTCGACTCGTCCGCTCCGATATTGCGATCATGTTCAGCAGACCGTCGCCACTCGCCACACCAAACTCGATTACCGTGATGCCGGGTGCACCAGCCGCCTTTGCGGCCTGCGCCGCGTGGAGTATTGGAAATGCATATTGGCGGCGGTTGATTAGGTCGAACTCGACCTTTGTGGCGAAGCTTCCGAATGCGCCTGCCAGGAGCGCGAGGAGGTTGAGGTGAAGGGGTTCGGATAACCGCTCGACCAAGATGTTTCGCCGCCTCCATGGTGCGGCAGCCGTCTTTCTTATGAGAATCTTAAGGTTATTCATGAGGCGTTTCCGAAGACAGGCTTGGCGACAGGCGGCCAAACGCAGAGGTCAGCGAACTCGGAGGGAAGAGACATCCCTTAGACGATCCCGTCGCCCATATCCGGGACTTTCCAGAAGGCTGGTGTGACTTACACGCGCCGCGATGATGTCGAGAGCGTGTTACGCTCAGGCGCCGGAATTCAGCTTCTCCGGTTGGCGAACCGCAATGAACGACTTAGTTACTCCCAACACTCTCTCCTTGATTATCACACCGCTGCAGAATAAACGAGTCATTTGGCTGCACGTTAAGAGTTGCGTTTCAGCCAGGAAGCGATCGACCTCCGCCGGAGCCGGCTTCGTCATGATGCCCCAGACGGTGCAACGTCTCAGAAGTCTGCGTTGCCAGAGTGGCGGCAGGTAGTGAACCAACGGAGTCAGAAGGTGGGGCTCGATCGGAAACCACCGGCTTGGGGTTTGGACGAAATATCCACGCCCCACCCGCCGCGCCTCCGAGGCGAATTCCTGTTGGTCGCCGGGATCTCCGACATGCTCGATGACGGAGTTAGAGAACGCAATATCGAACGATTCGTCCCGGAAAGGGAGACGCCGGGCGTCCGCTATGATGTAGTCAAAAGCCGGGTCGCGCTTATTTACGAAGTCGATATTGACGAGGACGATACGGCGACCGCCGCGGGAATATGCCCAGTTGGCCGGATAGCCGCCGATATCCACAAGTCGGCCGCCCCGAGCCAACGTCTCCCCGAATAACCTTGAAAACAGGCGCATTCGGCGACGCCGCGTGTAGCGAAAGATGAATGCGTAAACGGAATGGATGTTCATGTTAGTGGCGGCGGCGTAGGGGAGCCATCTCGGCGAACCCGCCGGCGCCACCCCGCCAACGGTTTAGTGGTGAAAGGGCGATCCAGGCGATTGACGGGTTTCGGTTTCTATGAAGGAAACCGTCGCAAATGTAACAGCTGCATGGCAAACAACACCATGAATCTCGGATTTTGTCTCAAGTAGCGCCGCCAGAGCCGTCTTGGCTCTGTAGCGAGGCGGAATAGCCACTCAAACCCGGCCGCCATCATCCAGCGAGGCGCCTGCGGTTTCACCCCCGCCAGGAAGTCGAAAGCAGCGCCGACGCCCAGCATCACGGCCTGCACGCGACCTTTGTGGCTGGCCATCCACCGGTCCTGCTTGGGCGTGCTCATGCCGATGAAGAGAATTCGGGCCCCGGAAGAATTGATGGCCTGGACGACTGTGATGTCCTCTTCGGCGGAGAGCGGCCGAAAGGGAGGGGACCAGGCGTAGGCAATCCCGAGGTTTGGAAACCGGTCTCGAACTGAAGCGATGAGGCGGTCAAGGACCCCCGGGCTGGCGCCATAAAAAGCGACTGGAATGGCTTCGCGCTCGGCCATGTCGAGCACCACTGGAGTGAGATCCGGCCCGTACACCCGGCTAGCCGACCGATGTCCAAGCAGACGAAGGCCCCAGACCAGCGGCATGCCGTCCGGAGTTACCAGGTCCGCGGCGTCCATGATCGACCTGAACTCGGGCGAATGATGGGCCTCCATGACGTTGTTCACAGTGGCCACGCAGACATACCTCGACTCCGCTCTACGTGCCCAGTCCAAGATGCGCGCGGCGGCGTCTTCGTAGGTGGTGGCGTCAACCCGCATGCCCAGCACGAACCGCGAATCCAAGGCCGGAGGAGTCATTTTGTGGTCAATAAAAGGGCTCGCGTACGAGATAGAGGAGCCAGTGCAGGGGACGGGCGAACATGGATTCGTACCCGAGATAGGCGAGGGCCCTGGAATGGAATGTGCAGAGTCCCGGATAATCCGTCAAGTCCCGTTTGAGATGAAACTGTACTCGCGGACATTGCCGGAAGCCCTCATTCACTGTTAGCGGCGTATGATGATTGACTTGTTCGCACTGAAAGATTTCCCGGAGGTAACCGATGCGGCCTGCCGGAATGCCCATGAGCTGGAGCGCGGCAAAATCGCACCAATAAAGGCTGTCGGCCACCATCAGCCAGTTCAAATCCACAACATCGCCGCGCATGGGACCGTTGCGGGTAAGACCATAGCGGCCGTCCATTACGGCGATGGATCGGGGAAGAGCTTTCGTGACGGCATGGATCACGTGCCTGAAATACGGGTGTAGCTTGAGCCTGAGAGCCGGTTCCTGGATGACTCCCCATTGGTTCTTCAGGGCAAGGCTGACGCCGGTGTTGGCGTGCACCTTGGGAACGGGCATACTGATAAAGAGATCCGTCTCATCCAGCAGCAGCGTGGGCAGTGGAATCGACAGGCGGCGCCAGGAGGCGCGTACCGGGATTGGGCGCGACGGCGAGTGCGACATGTTCACGACCCGGACCCCATAGCGCGCTGCAATCTCCGCCAGCCCCGTGCGTTCGAACACTTCGTCCATGGAAAACGCGTTGTAGCCCCCGGAATCAGACTCACAAATGGTGATATTGCTTGTGTAGTCCTTCAGCACGCGGATCAGGGCTTCGACGGCCGCCACATTAGTCATCACTCCTGGCTTGAATTCCGGAAAAGTGAGGTTGGGCTTGATGGCGACGCGGTCGGCGGACTTCAGAGTGCCGTCGACGCCTATGAACTTCAGTCCCTCGCGGATCGGACCTTCGTATCCGTCAGTCAGAGAATCGAGAAATATTCTTGCCATTTCGGGTATGCCTTAACGCAAAGTGCCCGGACGCGTGTCTGTTTGGCGCGAACTTAGCGCCGGTTTGCGAGAATCGTCCCTGATCTCCCAGCGAAATTCCCGCCTTTGGGTCCGAGTCACACGAAGCTCCTCGCCGGCATCGAGGCTGGCGTTGACAGGTCGCCGAAGGACGGTCGAATACAGTGCCTGAATACTCCGATGGATCGTCTCGAAGCGGAACAGTTCCAGGAACCGTTGCCGCCCGTTGTTACCGAGTGTTACGCTTAACTCGCGATTGCTGAGCACCCTTTCCATCGCTTGAGCCATCTTTTCCGGTGAATCCGGAGGCACGAGGTACCCGCATCTACCGTCTTCGACGATTTCCAGAGGGCCACCGTGAGCCGTTCCAATCACCGGCTTGCTGAAGCTCATCGCCTCGATCAGGACCAACCCGAACGGCTCCGGAAGTCCGGACGACAATACCAGCAGATCGATTGCGGCGTAGGCAATCCGCATGTCCTCGATCTCGCCGGTGAACACCACCCTGTCCGCAATTTTCAGCTCGTCAATCAGCGCTTTCAAGCGGTCGACGTGCTCTTCATTCCCTGGAAACGGTGCGCCGACGATCAGGAAGACCGCGGTCGGGACACGATCGGCAATGCGGGCAGCGGCACGCACAAAAGTCTCCTGGCCCTTTCTGCCGAACTTGATCCGCCCGACTACTGCCGCGACACGCGCATCAGGGGCGATATTGAAGTGCGAACGGAATTCGCGTACCCGATCCGGAGGTGGCGGCGCATACTCCTCCGGTCGCAGTCCGTTTAGGACAACGCAGATCCGGTTGTTCGCCGCGGACAGGTCGAACTGCCGGGCGACGGCTTCGGAGATGCACGCAATCTTGTCGGAGAGTAGCGCCATCAAGACGCGGTATAACGGCCATAGAATCGGGAATTCAGTGAAAATCTCGCGCACATGCCACACATGTGGCACATTGGCAATCCGCGCTGCCAGCGCGCCGGACAGCACGGTCGCGGTGTTCGAGTGCACGATGTCAGCACGCAGGCGGCGAATGGTTCTGGCCAGGCGGTAAGAAGACACCATCCAGGAAACCGGAAGCACAACCGCACGAAGCCGAGCCGTGCCTCGCACCCGGGAGAGTATGGCAAGATCGGGCTGGATGACGACCTCCACACCAACCCTCTCCAGTGCGGCCCGCAGTTGGCCATCCTCCGGAAGCACCACCCAAACCCGATGACCATCCTTCGCAAAAGTGCCCGCCATGCGCAGGAGGGACCGGCTCGCACCGTAGAGGTCGGCCCCGTTGTGTACATAAAGAATTCTCAACGGCGCCCATGTCTGGCCACAACCAGATATATTCTCACGCACCATGTGTCTGCGCCTTTCAGAAGCGCGAAAAGGCCGCAGGACGGTGGAATACAGTGCCTGAACATTCCGATGGAACGTCTCGAAGCGGAACAGTTCCAGGAACCGTCGCCGCCCATTGTTGCCCAATGTTACGCTTAGCTCGCGGTCGCCCAGCACCCTTTGCATCGCTTCAGCCATTTTCTCCGGTGAATTCGGAGGCACGAGGTACCCGCATCTACCGTTTTCGATGATCTCCGGCGCGCCACCGTGCGCGGTTCCAATTACCGGCTTGCCGAAGCTCATCGCCTCGATCAGGACCAGCCCGAACGGCTCCGGAAGGCCGGACGACAACACCAGCAGATCGATTGCGGAGTAGACCACCCGCATATCCTCGATCTCGCCAGTGAACACCACCCTGTCCGCAATCTCCAGTTCGTCAACCAGCGCTTTCAGGCGGGCGGCGTGGTCTTCATTCCCCGGAAACGGCGCACCGACGATCAGGAAGACTGCATTTGGGACACGATCGGCAATGCGGGCAGCGGCGCGCACAAAGGTCTCCTGTCCCTTTCTACCGAATTTGATCCGCCCGACTACCGCCGCCACGAGAGCATCCGGGCCAATATTGAATTGCGAACGGAACTCACGCACCCGCTCTGGAGGTTGAGGCGCATACTCGTCAGGTGGGATGCCATCGTAGATGATTTCAACCTTCTTTTTCGCTGAAGACCCCTCGAACTGTTTCGAGACCGCGTCTGAGATACAAATAATCTTTGCCGAGCAGACACCTATGAGCCAACGATGGTACGGCCAGGCGCCCGGGAACTCACTGAATATCTCCCGGATATGCCATACGTGTGGCACGCCGGCAATTCGAGCGGCTACCGCGCCCGACAAGACAGTGGCCGTGTTGGAGTGCACGATATCGGGACGCAGCCGCCGGAGGGTTCTCACCAGGCGCCAGGAAGAACCCACCAACCGCATGATGGCCACCAACGCAGACATCGCGACTCCGCGGCCCACTCGAGACATTACGGCGAGATCAGGCTGGACGATGACGTCTACGCCAGCTCTTTCCAGCGCGGCTCGCAATGGACCGCTCTCCGGAAGAACGACAACTACTTGTTGACCGTCTTTTACAGAACGCTCGGTCAAGCGCAGTAGTGACTTGCTGGCGCCATACAGATCACCTCCGCCATGGACGTAGAGAAGTTTCATGTCGACTACCCCAGCAATCGGCTGAACCCGAACATGCCGGCTTTCGTCTCCGCCTGGACTGTAAAGCTGCTGTCGACGTACGGCTGTCTCGTCCAGTTCCTGAATGCCCTATTACAATCGACGTCGTCCGCGAGGAGTATTCCCCCGGCGGATAAACTCGGCCTGACGGTTTGAAACTCCCACGACATCGTGCGAAATGTATGCAGACTATCATGGACAAACATGTCAATTCGCGGATACTCGGCAAGGACCCCGGGCAGCGCTTGCCGGCTGCTGCCGTACTTCAGAACCCAGCGGTCGCGAAGATCGGGCGGAATTGCCAAGCCGACCTCTCCGTGTGTCTCGGCCCCGAGTGGGGGCAGGTCGATGCTAATGAGAGTCCCCGTGCCGTTCTGCGCCAATGCACCGAGGATATGGGCGGATGTGACTCCGCGGCAAACCCCGGTTTCAACGACTACTCCGGGGGCGCTGGCGCGACACACCGCGTAGCACAAGCGGCCAAGAAGAGCATCACCGTCAAACCCGGCCGGTATGGCCTCGGAGACCCTCTCTAGCCGCCTCTTAACCAGAGACTGCAGATGGAGAAGGGCAGGTTCGTGCAGGAAGCCAGCGATATCCCATCCATACAACTTACTGAGCGCACTGGCCACTTCATCGACGCAAACGGGGTCGTAGCACTCCCTCTCGGACCACCTTCCCAGGAGGCGGCCTTCCAAAATCACGGATACTCTGGCTATGAACTCGCGGGGGCTCCTGGCTGACCGAGCGAGGTCCAGGCACTTGTCAATCACTTTCATGAGATTCTCTCGCGAACGCGTCCCAATGTTGCCGCAAGCGCTTTCAACACCATGCACCCGGGCAAGATCGCCTGCGGCACCTCCAGGTAGTTCTCGTGGAAGCCAATCAAGCATAAGAATATGAAACCGGTGGCGACGGCGAAATACGGGTAGCGATCATCGACCTGCCGGCTCGCATGCCGGATCCTCCGGAGAGAGCTCCCGATCATCCATGCCAGCCCGATCACTACGATGCCGCCGAACTCGGTATAGATGCTTAGCCAACTGAAAAAGGGCTTTTGAGTCGAGCCGTAGTAGGACACGGAAGCCGCCGCCCGAAACAGGGGAAGAACGTGAACTTCGAATTCCGGAATCGCTACACGGTGGATATAGCCAATATCGGTCGGCGTCTTTGGCGTGCCAAGATAATAGCCGCTACTGATTAGGGCGGCGCGGCTGCAAAACTGTCCCGGACCAAGGCCGAGTACCGGCATCCAATGATCCTCGCTGGGCAGCGTGAAAACGGCCTGCTCGATCGCACTCCGTCTGGGACTCCGGCCTGATGTAAAATCGGTGACGATGGCACCTATGGTCCCGATGTTGTCGGACAGAAGCCACAATGACAAGAACGGAATGCCGACAAACACCGCGAGGAGAGGCGCCTTGCTCATAGAGTTAGGGAGCTTGGGACGAACGATGACAAACGCCACCACAAAAGCCACCAGAAGATAGATCAGTTGGTGCAGCACGGATGCGAAGACCAGTGACGCGGCCCCAAGCGCCAGAGCCGCATATCGTGACATCGCCCGCCTGCGGTCGGCGACCAGGGCAAGAGTCAGAAGGGTCATGCTTGCTCCGAACATCGGATTCGCGAAGCCGGCATCGCTGTGCGCGTATGGGTAAATGGTACCCTGGACGGCGTCACCGTTAGCCGAATCAAATGCACCGGTCACTGTCCAGCTTACAACCGCCTGGATGATTCCGGCCACGGCTTCGATGCCGACGGCAATGACAGTAAGCCTTAGCATTTTCGCGGCCAGCCAAGGCGACACCACGGAACGCGAAGGAATTATGAATAGGAAGCCGAATGTTGAGTACGTTACGATACTCACCAGGGCGCTGGTAATGACGAATGTTCTATCGAATAACAACCACGCTGACAGGAGGAATGTAATTGCCACGACGCAGCCGATGCACCGTAGGATCACCGAACGCGTCGGTGAGGCAAGGACGATCAGAACCGCGCAGATGAGTGGGGCGGCATATGCTATCGCTTTAAACGGCGACCAGCAGAGGAGCAGGGCCGTCGCATAGGCCCAGAAATACGCCCTATGGAGTGTAGTGGGACGCCCGGTTCCGGCAGACGATTGGGGCACCGTATACATTTCGAGGACTTGGGTCGCGGTCATCGGAGTACTCGTTTCGAGGGGCAATTGGTTTGGGGGAACACGGGTCACTTGATGCGCCAGAGATGAGCGAGGCCGCGGGCACTATTCGGCCGCGGATTTAAGGGGCGTCCCGCCGGCTTGTGGGCGATGCACGGCAACGTGTTGTGCGACCCGCTGGCTGTCCCGGAATCTGCCCCGGAGAGTGTGGGGCAGAAAGATCAGGTTCCAGAAGAGCGTCGCGAGGTAAAGAGCAAGGTTTAGAACTGTGTTGCCGGGCCGGAAGCGCTCGAGGTGGACTCGGTACTCTCGTATCGCCTCGGCGGAGTCCACGCCTGTGCTGGCATCACTCCTGCCGGCGGTTGAGGCGCCGCTGTGCCTTCGCGGCCGCGGGTTCGATGCCGTAGCATAATACAGCACCGCGAGAAGCCGTTGAAGAATTTGCCGTGCCCGTCCACACTTGAGCGCGAATCGAATCTCGTTGCGGTAAGAGTACCAGGCGACGCCGAATCGCACGACTTTGCTTGTCCCTGAAACGTAGTGCCAAACGGGAACATTGGTTTTTACGATCCGATATCCCGCCCTTACCAGTCTACTGAACAAGTCGACTTCTTCACCGTACATGTAGTAGAAGTCATCGTAATCCCCTACTGTGTCGAGAGCCGTCGTCCTGCACAAGTAAAGCATCCCCGGCAACATCGGCCCGACTTCCGAGTAATGCACGGCGCTGGGCATCGCGATCATGGAGATTTCGCTGCGGCGGAGCTCGGTGTAGCCGACGATTGCCACGTCGGGGTGCCGTTCCATGAAGGCGATCGCGGGTTCGAACACTTCTTCCGGCACGCGTATGTCATTGCTGTACACTGCGACGTAATCCGCCCGTTGGGCGCGGGCCCAACGGATGCCCACATTCACGGACCCGGCAAACCCCAAGTCCCGCGGATTCTTCTCTATTGCGATCAGCGGGTGCTTATCCGACACGAAACGGCGGGACTCGTCCGAAGAGCAGTTGTCCACCATAATAGTCGTCCGCGGCTGATAAGTCGTGTCCGCCAGGCAATCGAGGCTGTAGGTCAAATGACGCATGCCATTCCGGTTGGGAATCACGACGGCCAGAAGCGGATGTGTTGTGATGCTCATTGAAATCGCCTTCCGAGTGGCGTGCTACGGCGCCAGGCTGTTCAGGCCGTGGAGTGCATGACCAGGTTTCTCAGTCGGCCTACAGTGGGCCGTGAGACCGCGACGTTAGCGGACAGTATCGCCGCCACGACCGCGATTTTCGTCCAGAGCGCCAAAGGGAGCCAGTTCAGGGCAAGCGCAGCGAGGCTTGCTACGATCGCGAACCCGACTTGCCTGAGTGGGTACGGACAGCCTGGGAGGTAACGGTAAGCCAATAGAGAGAGCGCCAGCGCGTCAACCCCGGTTCGGACCAGAAACGCTGCGGCGGCGCCTTCAATGCCGTAGCGGCTCGTCAGGCAATAGCTCAGGCCTACGTATAGGGGGAATTCTATCAAGTGCAGTTTCGCGACCAGACTGGCGGTGCCTGTGCCTTGCAGGAACGAGTAGGGTATGTACCCCAACCCGTTCAGCATGACTGCCACTGCGAGCAACTGCAGGACTTGGGAGCTTTCCCTGGCGAAGGCATTGCCGAGCCAGAGGCTGAGCAAGTTACTGGAGAAGAGCACCACGGGGAATGTCGTAACAAATAGGCTAAAGATGACGCTTTCGACGCTTGCGTTGTACACCTCTTTGGATCTTGCATGGGTGCCCGTGAAGAAAGAGAATGCCGGGAAGATCACGCCGGCGATCGCCGCGGGAAACACCAGTAGCTTCGTCACCATTTCATATGGGGTCGAGTAAAATGCCACTACCGACAGAGAAGTTACCGCGGCGATGATGAGGCGGTCCGTCAAATTCATCATCGGTACGACGATGTTTGAGACGGTAATCCAACCGCTAAGCCGCCATAACCTGCCTGTTTCGGACCACTCGATCTTCGGGCCCGCACGTTCCCTTGGCATCACGCGCTGGCAGGCCCAGAAATGAGCCAAACACGCCAGCAGGCGGATACTGCAGAGCACTAACATCGCAACCGGCAGCGTTCTGCCGAGGGGCAAGGTTAGAAGAGGCCCCAGGAAGCCGCTGATGCCAATCAGTCCACGAAGGAAATTCAGGATGGCGAAACTCTGAAACGCTTCCAGAAAGCCGCGCAGCCCCGAGGTGACGGTGACAACGGGAACGGTGGCGGCAACGATATAGAGAGTCGGCCGCATTTCGCCCGCCATTGAAGCCGGAACCCTCAAGGCACCGTGAAGCAGGGGCTCGGAGCACAACACCAGGAGTGTGCCACCAATGACTCCCAGGATCAGCATCTGCAGCAGCGACGTCCAGAACAATGCCGGTATTTCGGCCCGCTCCTCCGCGCCCAACCTTTCGGCGACGAGTTTCGTCAAGGCCCGTCCCAGGCCGAAGTCGAACAACCCTGCATATCCGACAATCGCCCAGGCCAGCGTCAGAACGCCGAAACGGTCTGTTCCTAGCGCGCGCATCAGCGGCGGAATCGACACTACTCCAATTGCCATGGGCGCGAGCGAACCCGCCAGGTTCCATAGCGCGTTCCGGCCGAGGCGCCCTCTGGGAAGGAGAGCAACATGCGCAGGAGATTTTCTATCGTCCACGCACAGACTCCCTCCGCACCGCATCAGGATTCACGGCGAACCTCTCTTGGGGTGTCTGGCGGCGGTTGAGATCGGAAGGCGCCGACGGGCTGTCGGTCTGCACGGCCAGCCAGCGCTGGCCAGGGTTTTCCAGTCTGGCGAGAGCGCCAGTGCAATACGGCTTCTTCGGGTGTACGAAGATGGCAATGGGGCAAGAGAGAGCGTAGCCGATCAACGCGGAGACCAGCCTTCAGGGGCCGTGGCGCTCGCTGTTCGAGGGCTGCGGTGGGGACGGACTGGATGAGGCCGGTCTCGCCTCCGATCGCGTGGGCCAGTCGTCGCGCGAATGTGGCGCGGTCCATCAATTCGGGTCCGACGACGTTGCAGATCCCTGAAACACGGTTGCGGATCAGAGCCAGCGTTACGGCCGCGAGATCTACGTTGTAGGTGGGACTCGAGACTTGGTCGGATGGCACTCGTATCGGAGTGGAAGACGACAGAGCGGCCGCCAACTGATAAGCAAAGTTCTTGCCCAATGCTTCGGGACCATATACAACTGTCGTACGGATAACCAGGCTGTCCGGGTCAACCGCAAGGACCCCAGTCTCCCCGTTGAGTTTGGTCCGGCCGTACACCGAGAGCGGTCGCGCGGGATCTGTTTCCGAGTAAGGGCCAGCGGCGCCGTCGAATACGTACTCAGTCGAGAAGTAGACACTCGTGCCGCCGAAGCGGCGCGTCTGGCGAGCAACCTCCCGCGCAGCGGAGTCGTTGAGAAGCGCCGCCAGCCGGGGGTCGGCCTCACACCCATCGACCCACGTCATGCCGGCTGCGTTGATTACGACGTCAGGGCGCGTTGCTGCGAGGAGTTCTGCCAGTTGAGACGAGAGCGCTCCGGATTTTGCCAAGTCAAGAACGTATTGGATCCCCGGGCCGGCACGGAGGTCGACAGAGATTGAGTTTTCGCTGCCGGCTTCATGCGCCATTGCGGCGCCGACCTGGCCGCCGGCGCCGAGGATTAACGTGCGAGGCAGGTTGGTCATCCGTGTCTCAGGCCCCAGTCGTACGGGATTTCCCCCGACGACGGATCCAGTCGGCTGATCTCATCCGCGCGGTGAGGAATAGTGGCACAGTTACAGACCAAACTCGGATACACCGCGACACCTTTGAACCCGTTCCAGACTCCGGGCGGAACGGTCACCATGTTGTAATTCTCGGGGCCAAGGAAGAGTTCCATCAGTTGGCCGTGGCTGGGGGAACCGGGGCGCGAATCAAAAAGGGCCATCTTGATCATGCCGTAGGGGCAAACGTAGTTGAGAGTCATTTCCTTGTGGAGATGCCAGGCCTTGATGGCACCGGGATTCACCCAGGAAAAGTACACTTCGCCAAACCCATGGAACTCCGGGTCGTCCGCCCGCAGCATGTGCATAATCTTGCCGCGTTCATCGATGATTTGCCGGCGCGAGGAGACGGTAACGCCGGCAATCATCGCTTGCCTCCGATTCAATGCGGTCACTATGCATGCGGGCATCTGTCATTCCCCTTCTGCAGACCACAGCGCAAACCACCGGAGTATTAACCCGCAAGGAGTTTCCGGAAGCCGTGAGAAGAGCCAGGATCCTTTGAACCCGGTGTGACCGGTAATAGTCTCGGAGTTCAACGCCAAACCTTCCAGGAAGCCTTGCCGGACTTCCACAGATCATTCAGATACAGGTACTCGCGGTACGTGTCCATCGCGAAAAAGAAGCCCTTGTGGCGATACGCCATCAATTGCCCCTCGGCCGCCAGGCGCTGTAAGGGCTTGCGTTCGAGAATGCAGTCATCGCCTTCGATGTAGTCAAACAGCTTGCGCTCGAACACCAGGAACCCCGCGTTTGCCCAACCGTCAACCTGGGGCTTCTCGTTGAATTCCATCACCTTACCGTCACTGGCGGTTTCAAGAATGCCAAATCGCGATTGCGGACGCACCGTAGTCACTGTGGCGATTTTTCCGTGGCTCTTATGGAACGCCAGAAGCTCCGCAATGTTGACGTCGGCCAGCCCGTCACCATACGTCACCAGGAAAGTCTCGCCCACGTACCTTTCGATCCTCTTGATCCGCCCGCCGGTCATTGTTTCCTGGCCGGTATCGGTCAACGTCACACGGAAGTCCTGTTCTTTGTGG
>Ga0302320_10018146_pt1 | contig 14215 bp, 9 predicted proteins | sample Bog_T0_3_FD_202130 | JGI IMG/M metagenome (GOLD analysis project Ga0302320, IMG submission 202130) | Peat permafrost microbial communities from Stordalen Mire near Abisko, Sweden - Bog_T0_3 | ecosystem: Environmental > Terrestrial > Soil > Wetlands > Peat | place: Sweden: Abisko, Stordalen Mire... | reverse complement strand
TGTCATATCTTCACTGTCAATGAAGATATCACAACATGCGCTGGCCCGCGCCCTTGGCGTCGTATCCACCCAGGCTCTCGAGCTCGCGGCGGAAGCCGGAGCGGCTAAGGGTGTCGAGCAGGGTTTGAATCCCCGGCAGATCCAGATGCTGCCGGCGTATCGCCAGGTCGTAGCGCTCGCTCACCAAAGGAATGAAGCCCAGACCGAAGATGCGCGCGGCGGCCCGCGTGGCGATGCAGCAATCGACCGCGCCCGATTGCACCTGCCAGGCGGCGGGCAAATGGCCGGGGGCCGTCACGTCGTAACCCTTGACCTTGCGCCCTTCGATCCCGAGGCGCTTGAGATGCGAATCGAGGAGCATTCGGCTGCCCGCGCCTTTCTCGCGGTTCACGATGGTCACGTCCGGCCGAGCGAGGTCTTCAACGTCTCGAATGCCTTTGGGATTGCTGCGAGCCGTGAGTATCCCTTCCTCCCAGATGGCAAACGTAATCACCGCGACGGATTTTTTGGGGAAGAGGCGACCGATTTCAGGGATATTCGACTCTCCGCTGGCCTCGTCCTTCAGGTGCGTTCCAGCCACGTGGACGCAGCCATCGTGTAACAGCGCCAGAGCCTGCGAACTGTTGCGATGGGCCAGCACCAGTTCCACGCCGGACGCCTGCACATGGCGCGCCAGGACGGAGATGCCGGGGTCGCATCCGGCGACGAGGATCCGGCCGCGGAACTCGCTGTCGGGACGGAACACCTGAACTTTTGTCTTCCCCGCGCCCGCCATTTTCGATGCGGCGTCGTCGGACACCACGGCGTCGCTGGCTGGAAAGTACCAGGGTAATGCGGAGGGAGCGGCGGCCATCAGCTTCTTGTCGACCGGGCAAAGCTGCACCGGCTGTCCGGCTCGCGGCGTTTCGGATCCGGGCAGAAGGGTGGCCTGTTCGGAACGAAGATCGGGAGGCGGCGTGGCTTCGGACAGGCGGAACAATTGCTCAACGTCGGTATCGAGGGCGCGCGCCAGGCGGAGCGCAACGGTCGTGTTGGGGACATAGCTGCCCGCTTCGATAGCGTAAATGGTTTGGCGGGTAATGCCGGCCATTCCGGCCAGTTCGATGGCCGAGAAGCCCCGTTGCCGCCGAATCTCGCCCAGCTTGTTCTCGATTTCAGGCATCGTCATCCATGATGATATATCCTGAGAAAGCGGACGATGTCATTTATACGCGACACCATGAAGTGCCTGATCACTTTATGCCTGGTGGCGGCCTTGCCGGCCGGGGCTGCGCAGAATGAAGTGATCGTGGCGGCGGCGGCGAATCTCACCGACGTTTTTCAGGCGCTGGGTCCAACGTTTGAGGCGGCCACGGGAATCCATCCGGTCTTCAGTTTCGGGGCCACCGCGCAACTGGCGCAGCAGATTGAAAATGCCGCCCCGTACGATGTTTTCGCCGCCGCCGAGGAGGAGCACGTCGAGCAACTGGATCGGAAGGGCTTGCTGGTTCCGCACAGCCGCGCCGTCTATGCGATCGGCATTCTGGCGTTGTGGATTCCCCCGCAAAGCAAAGCCAATGTGAGCCGGGTGGAGGATTTGAACTCTGCCGGTATACGGGTTATCGCCGCCGCCAAGCCAGAGCTGGCGCCTTATGGCCAGGCTACGGTCGAGACTCTGCAGGGCGCCGGAATCTGGGAGCAGGTGAAGGCCAGGATCGTCTATGGCAACAGCATCAGCATGGCGAAGCAGTATGGGACATCGGGCAATGCGGATGCGGTATTCACCGCATATTCCCTGGTGCTGAACGAGGCAGGGAAGGTGATTCAGGTCAACGAAAGCCTGCACCGGCCCATCGCGCAGGCGCTGGGCATTCTGGCCAATTCGAAAAACCAGTCATCCGCCCGCCTGTTTGTAAACTTCCTGCTCACGGGAAAAGGCCGCGATGTGCTGGCCAGATCCGGTTACCGCACCCCCTCGAAGCCGTAGGCTGACATTTATTTCGCTAACGAAAGAAACTCTTGCGCTTGCAATGGGTTTGAGTTCACCGTATACATTGTGGGGCGGTGTTGGTGTATCGGGGAAAACCGCCGGAGGGTGAGCTATTGATGAAGATTCGATTGGGGATATCCGTCGCGGCGTGTCTGCTCGGCGTCTCTATTTATGGCCTGACACCGTCTTTTTCGCAAGAAACGACGCAAGCGGCGACAAACGCGGATTCGGTCAGCCACGCCGAGTGCAGCTATTTCGGGCCGGACCGCGAGCGATTTGTACCGCGCAACCGGCAGACGGAGTCCGTACAGGGCCGTTTGACCCGCGATTTTGTGGCGGCGAGTACCACGAGTATCAGGGTAACAGCGCGTCAAAAGCCGTTTACCGGCGCGCCTGCAGGCCACGCCAATCTGATCGATCAATACATCTGGGCCGATCTGCAGGCCAACAGTATTACGCCGGCAGGACTAACCACCGACTATGAATTCATCCGCCGTGTCACGCTGGATCTGACCGGACGGATTCCCACGCCGGTTCGCGTGAACCAGTTCGCGGCCGACCGGGATCCGAATAAGCGCGCCAATCTGATTGATGAACTGCTGGCCAAACCCGAGTGGGTCGACAAGTGGACCATGTATTTCGGCGATCTTTATAAGAACACTGCGTCGAATACCCAAGTGGCGATTCATCCCGAAGGGCGCAATGCGTTTTATAAATATCTGCACGATTCTCTGGCGGCCAACAAACCCTACAATCAGATGGCCACGGAGATCATCGCGGCCCAGGGTACTAACAGCTTCGACCAGACCAATGGGCAGGTCAATTACTATCCTCTCGGTATCGTGGGCGGCGGACCGGTGCAGGATATTTTCGATAACCAGACCGCTAATGTGGCGGATCAGTTTCTCGGCCTCGCGCACGTAAACTGCCTGCTCTGCCACAATGGAGCCGGCCACCTGACAGCCTTAAGTCTGTGGGGCGGCCAGACCACGCGCGTACAGGCCTGGGGGCTCTCGGCCTTCGTGGCGCACACGTGGACGCACTCCATCGCCACGCCCAAGAATCCGACTACGAACGCCACCTACAACTACTACTCGCTCGACAAATACACCACCGATTATGCTCTGAACACCACTACCGGTAATCGGCCGCCGCGGCAGCCCATCGGGGTTCTGAAGACTATAACGCCAACCTACTTATTCGGCGGACAGACCCCGGCCAACGGAGAGGATTACCGCACTGCGCTGGCTCGTCTGGTCACCGGCGATCCGCAATTCGCACGGGCCGCGGTTAACTTCATGTGGGCGGAATTCTTCGGCATGGGCATTGTAGATCCGCCCGATCAGTTCGATCCTCTGCGGCTGGATCCGAATAACCCTCCGCCGGCGCCCTGGACGCTACAGCCTTCGAACGCGAAATTGCTGAATGCTTTGGCGCAGGAGTTTATCCAGAGCGGCTACAACGTTCAGGCGCTCATGCGGCTGATCGCCAATTCGGATACTTACCAACTGGCGTCCGACTACGACGGCACCTGGAATCCCGCGTGGGAGACCTATTTCGCGCGCAAGTTCGTGCGCCGGTTGTGGAGTGAGGAAATCCACGATTCGATAGTGACCGCGATCAATACGCTGCCGAGCTACACGGTCCCGGGGTTTACCAACGATTCGACCGTGTATGAGGTTGTGTCCCCCGGGTTCGGCAAGATCAGTTATGCCATGCAGGCGCCCGACGTGGTCAGCATGCCGGATGGCGGTGCCGTGAGCACGTTTCTGGATAATTTCCTGCGCGGCAACCGCGACGACCAGCCGCGCAAGAGCGAAGGCTCCATCCTGCAGGCGCTGGGTCTGATGAACGACAACTTCGTCGAGAGCCGGATACATGCCACGGGCAGCGGGGCCACGGCTTCATTTCTGATGAATCTGCTGTCGCTCAGCAATGCCCAGCTGGTAGACACCCTCTATCTCGACGTTTTGTCGCGTTACCCCACGACAGCCGAGCAGAACCTGGCGCTGCAGGAGCTTGCCAACGGCGGCGCGACCGCGCGCAAAACCAATGCGGAAGATCTTCTCTGGACGCTCTTCAACAAAGTCGATTTCGTCTTTAACTACTAGGGGGATCTGCCATGAACGGACAAGAAAAATTCGATAAATTAATCCGTAAGTATCCGCACCCGGTGGCCAGTTTCTCCGCGCGTCCGCATTTGACACGCAGGCGCTTCTTCAATCTGGCAGGCACGGGCGTTACGGTGGGCTGGCTGGCTTCGAAGCTGCCCGCCAGCACGGTCATCACCACGACGCCGGTCACGATGCTGAACAAGGCGAAGAATGTAATCTACATCCTGCTGGCAGGCGCACCGAGCCATACCGACACTTTCGATTTGAAAGTGGTCCCGGGGACAACGCCCACCACGTTCAATCCCGAGACGGTCAATGGCATCGCTTTTCCGGCCGGGCTGATGCCTAAACTGGGCGCCATGATGGACCAGTTTTCCATCGTCCGGTCCATGCAGGCGTGGGCGCTGGTGCACACTCTGGCGCAGACCTGGACACAGATCGGGCGCAATCCGGCAGGAGTGCTGGGTAACGTTTCGCCTAATATCGGCAGCGTGGTGGCGATCGAGAAAGAACCCGAGCGAACGGCCGGCCAGGTGTTTCCCACGTTTCTGGCGCTTAACTCGCCAAGCGCCGCGGGCCCCGGGTACTTTCCCGCTTCCTATGCGCCTTTCAAAGTGGTCCCTTCGACCAGCGGGCTGGCCGACACCACCAATGCCGACGGGCAAACCCGCTTCAATCAACGTTGGGCCTTCCTGCACCAGCTCGACGGGCCACTGCGCGTCAATTCACCGGACGGGCAGCCGATGGACGACTACGATCAGTTCTACACCGCCGCCAATGGCATGATGTACAACTCCGTGGTCACCAACGCGTTCAAGTTTTCCGCCGCCGATTCCACCAATTACGGTTCAACCTCGTTCGGCAATGCCTGCGTTCTTGCCAGGCAGGTTTTGGCCGCGAATCAGGGCACACGCTATATCGAGATCACGTTGGGCGGCTGGGACATGCATGTCAATATCTACGCCAACAACCAGTTGCCGACGCTGGCGAAGACGCTCGATAATGGCCTGTCGCAGTTGCTGATCGATCTGAAGGCGAACGGCTTACTGAACGATACGCTCATCGTGATGGCGGGCGAATTCGGCCGCACGGTCGGCGCATTGACTGGGGCCGCAGGGCGCGACCATCTTCAGCAGCAATTCGCGTTCTTCGCCGGAGCCGGCGTGACGGGCGGCAAGGCCATCGGCGCTACCGACCCGACGGGCGCAACCACCACCGATTTTGGGTGGTCGCGCGACCGTATCATCAAACCCGAGGACATTGAGGCCACCATTTATTCGGCGATGGGCATCAATTGGACTACCGTTCGGTATGACGATCCACTGGGTCGGGGTTTTTACTATGTGCCCAATTCGGACCAGGATATATACGGACCGATCAATGAATTGTGGCAGTGAGGGTTTTCAGGGCAGGGTGGGAATGGTGTATAGTTGATGCTGTGGAGGCCAACAGGCTCGTGACCTGTCAGCCTCCCCGGATCAGCTAGAGATCGATATCGATCTTCAGTTTAGTCCGGCGCTTCCTGACTAAAATCAGGATTAGGAACAGCATCCAGAGAATCATTCCTGATCCCCCTTTCTACTCCGGTAGATTTGCAGACCCCGCCCATGAAGCGGGGTTTTGCATTTACGGAGTCCTGATTAACTCCATGCAAACCACGACTCTGCAAAGGCCGATAGCAGAATCCGAATGGTAGCCTGATTCGCCTCCGAGACGATATATAGCTGTCGCTCGCGCAGTGCTAAGTTAATTCCCGCCTGCGCGGCCAACAGTAGCGCAGAAGGCTTACCCGACAGTTGCAGATTCCAGTTGGCGGACCCGCTCCCGGAACAACGCGAGGCCCCGCAGATGCCTTTCGGAAAGTTCATATTCGATGTGGCGTGTGAGGTAATCGCGGGCCAGCCCCTGGGGGAATCCTTGTTCGGCAGCCTGCCGGACAATTTCGTCCATATGGCCTTTTCCCCATTGGTACGACGCAGAAAATGCCGCTTTAGCCTCAGCGGTCAGCGCTTCGCGGTGGCCGGCCCACACCGCGAAGACCATGGGCAACCCGGTCCAGGCGCGCCACTCTTCCCCCAGATCCAGCGTGCGGTACGGGAGTGCCGCCGGATCGAGGCGAAGCGCCGGATCGCCGATGATTAACGCCGCATCGCCTTCCGCCAGCATCTCGTCGAGGTGCGGGGAGTGTGGCCTGACATCGAGGGACGGGCAACCGAATCGCTCCGCCAGCAGAATACGTGCCAGTGCGACTGAGGTTCTGGAACCGGCATCCGCCGCCAACGTCCGAATCTCTTTGTACGGGCACTTTGAGATTAAAAGTATGCTCCGAACCGGGCCGTCGCAGGCAATGCCCAGTTCCGGCAGGAAATCGAGCCGTAGCCGGTCGAGTTCGGCGCAGGGCACCAGCCCGATGTCGGCATCGCCGCGTTCCAGAGCGGCTGCACAGTGCGCCGGAAGGTCGAAGCGGAAATTGAAGACACCCTTTTGTGCGCCATGAAGAAATCCCCAGATCAGAGGCCACGTGTTCAGGTAGCTGACGGCGGAAACAAGCATCTTCCAGTCTATAGGACTGGTACCCCGGCAAACCCAATGTGCCGCAGAGAACGGTTGCCGCGACCCCGACGTGCTATTTTGCTGGAAGGTGCCGGTCACCGTCCGATTCGGTTTTTGTCTTCATGAGAAATGCTCTCGCCTTCATTGTTTTCTACGTTTTAGTCGCGTTTCAAGGGATTGGCCAGATTACTCTGGATCCCTCGCCATCCCGCGTTATCGGTCAGGATTCCATTCAGATATCGAATGTTCATCCGAATCTGGTCGAGGGCCGGGAGTTTTTCGCTCCCCTGGGAATTGCGCTCGACACAAGTGCCAATCCGCCGCACCTCTACGTGACGGATACGGGCAACAATCGGATCCTCGGCTTCAGCAATGCATCGAGCTTCGCTAATGGCCAGAAGGCCGATATCGTAGTGGGTCAACCGGATTTTGCCACGACGTTCGCTGAGGGGACCAAGTCCACCAGCACCAGCGCCACTACCGGGCTTGATGCTCCGGTCGGCATCGCAGTCGACAACGCAGGCAATCTCTATGTCGTCGACAGCGGTAACAACCGCATTCTTCGCTACCCGACACCGTTTGCCCAGACAGGAAGCCCGGTCCCCAATCTGGTGATCGGACAGCCGGACTTCACCACCAGCGCCGCTAATCAGGGAGGGATCTCGGCGTCTACTCTTTCGTTTTCAGCTTCCGGCAGTCCTCTTCAGGCGTATCTCACTTTCGATTCTTCCGGCAACCTATGGGTGTGCGACGCCGGGAATAACCGGGTCCTCCGGTTCAACGCAAAGGTGCTTGGCGCCCAAGCCGCTTCCGGTCCGGCGGCGGACATTGTTCTTGGCCAATTCGGCTTTGGCGCCAACAGCTTCAGCCCATCGGGCAACGCCGCGACCTCCTTGTCGGCTGTCAATACACCGACGGGTGTCGCCTTTGACTCCTTCGGCAATCTCTTTGTTTCGGAGTCCGTCAACGGACAGCCGGGCCGCATCCTTGTATACAGTCCTCCTTTTGTGTTGGGACAGTATGCAGCGCGGTTGCTGGGCGTGGATAATTCGTCGCCCGCGCCCCCGCCTGTCAACCAGTTCCAAATCGGCGCAGGGTCGGGCGACCTGTTCGCGGTGGGAAGCCAGATCGGAATCGCCGACTCGTCCAAACATCGGCTGTTGATTTTTCCCGCCGCCGGGCCCTCGTTTTCGGGATGGACGTCGACCACCCTCTATCAGGCCGCCACCGTGGTCGTCGGGCAGCCCGATTTCAATGGCGGAAGCAGCAATCAAGGCCAGCCGCTGGCGGGACCGGCTACCCTTTCCGGTCCCGGCTCGGCAGTCTATTCCGGTACCGAGTTATTCGTGGCGGACACCCTCAATAGCCGGGTCGTCGTCTTACCCGGAAACGGAACCGGGTTCGCCTCCGCCACGCGTGTTCTCGGGCAGGACGCGCTCACGCTGAATACCGAGAATCTGATCGAGGGGCGCGAGTTCAATTTCACTGCCAACAGTTCAAACAACGCTGACAGCGGGATTGCCATCGATCTCAATTCCAATCCGCCCCATCTGTATGTCGCCGACACTTACAACAACAGAATTCTCGGCTACAACGACCTCCGCAACATCCAGCCTGGGGCCAAAGCCGATATCGTGATCGGGCAACCGGATTTCCAGCATTCGCTGGTGAACTACCCCACCGGGAGCGCCACCGGGCTTAGTCAGTCGAGCCTCTCTGCACCGACGGGTCTGCTGGTCGATTCCAGCGGAAATCTCTATGTGGCCGACACCGGAAACGGCAGGGTCCTGCGTTTTCCATCGCCCTTCGCGAACTACACGCGCGGTGTCATGGAGCGGGCCGATCTGGTATTGGGCCAGCTTGATTTCACCAGTACCATCACCGACCCCACCGCGCAGACCATGGCGGCGCCATATGGACTGGCGATGACTTTGTTCCCTGGACTGCTGGTCTCCGACGTGGCGCACAGCCGCGTCCTTTTTTTTCAAGGCACATCGCAGAGTTTCACCAACGGACAACCCGCCAGCCTGGTTTTCGGCCAGAAGGACTTCACCTCGTTCGGCACCGGATCCGGCAACGATCAGATGAATGCGCCGCACCATATCGCCACCGATTCTGACGATCGTCTTTATGTGGCCGACACAGGCAACCGCCGTGTGATGATCTTTAACCACGCCCCATCGGCGGGAACCGATCCGCAGTCCGCGGTGAACCTGACTACCAACCTCTCCAGTCCGCGCGGTGTCTTTGTCGATGCATCGAGCGGTGACTTGTGGGTTACGGATATCGCCGAAAATGCGGCCATTCGTTATCCCGCCTTCAACGCCCTCGAGGTGGCGAATTACGCCCCCAACGCCACGCTCTCGGAATACGCTCCTATAACAGTGACCGAGGACGCATGGGGCAATCTCTACGTGGCCGACGCGGCTAACCGTGTGGTTATCTACTACCCGGCACTGTCAGCCCTGAATGCCGCCAATTATCTTAATCCCAACGTGCTCGCGCCGGGAATGATAGCCGCCTTATACTCCTACGGAAACTATCAGCAGTTCGGCCTTCCCGGCGAATCGAGCCCCAGCGTGCCGCTATCCACTCAGCTCAACGGCGTGGAGGTGCTGTTTAACGGGTCGCCCGTCCCGCTGTTCTACGCGGGGCCTCTGCAGATCAATTTTCAGGTACCGATCAGCGCGCCGCAGAGTGGCACTGCGGATCTGCAGGTTATCCAGGCCGCAACGGGTCTGATCCTCGGGGATATTACCGTTGCTATGACGCCGACGCTCCCGGGTATCTTCACGCAGGCGGCCAACGGCAGCGGGTCGGCCATCGCCACCAATGAAGATGGGACGCTCAACACACAATTTAACCCAGCCATTGCCGGCCACATCATTACGCTTTACTGTACCGGCCAGGGATACATCGCGGGAGCTCCTCCCGACGGCACGTATTCGGGTAAGGCGCTCAGCACCGCTCAGCCCCCCGAGGTTTTCGTAGGGACCCAGGTACAGACCGGCAGCGCCATCACATACTCCGGACTCGCGCCGACGTTGGTGGGGGTATGGCAGATCAACGTGATGATTCCCGCTAATGCCATTACTTTGCCGACCAATCCGACCGATGTACTGGTGATATTTGGGAGCGTCCCCAGCGGCAACACCTCGCGCGTGGTCGAGATCTACGTTAAGCAACCGTCGTAGGTGGGGCAGGTTGGTAACCAGGTTGGTAACCTGCGGCCGATTGGCAATCGGCCTCCGCGGGCGGGTAGCGATCTATCGGGGCCGTCGACAAGGTGCTTTCAACGGCGCCCGCGCTTGATTCGTGCGTCCATCGAGACAGATCGGAAATCTGTCGCCACCAAGAGATAATCGGCTTATGTCCCGAATCGTCTTTCGTGCCCTCGTGGCGGCCACGCTGCTGGTAATGTTTTTCGCGCGTGTCTCCGGCGGACGATTGCCGGTATTTCTGGTAGCCCCGTTTTATTATTGGTTCCTTGCTTCGGTCGTCGTTTTCGGAGCCTTCGGCCTGGTTGCCGCGGTGAAGGCCTGGCGCGAGCCTGCCAACCGGCGCGCGTACCTCTTCGATATCGTACTCGCGGTTATCTGGATTCCGTACTGGATTGCGAATCTTCGCTGAATTCGCCGGTCACGCGATCCCGCATGCAGCGCGCGATCAAAGCCGTCCACCCGGTCTGATGATCGGCCCCGCAGCCGCGCCCTGAATCGGCGTGGAAGTATTCGTTGAAGCACTTCAGCCCGCGCCAGTGCGGATCGTCCCTGAAGATGCGATTATCTCCCTGCCAGGGCGCGCTGCCGTCTTCACGCGGCAGAAACAGCCCGCAGAGCCGGCGATTGATCTCGCGCGCCACCTGCTGCAGCGTCATGTAACTGCGCGATCCGGCGGGGCATTCCACCTTGAAATCCTCGCCGTAGAAATGATGATAGCGTTCCATCGCTTCCATAAACAGATAATTCATGGGCAGCCACACGGGACCGCGCCAATTCGAATTGCCGCCGAAAAGATTGGTGGTGGATTCGCCAGGATCGTACTCGACGGTGCGCACGTCGCCATCGACGTGCAGGGTATAAGGATGGTCGGCATACTCGGCGGAAAGCGACCGGAGGCCAAAAGGAGAAAGAAATTCCTTTTCATCCAGCATGCGGCGCAGCACACGCACCAGGCGATCCTTCGAAGGAATCGCCAGCAGCCTGTGTTTATGCTCTGGGGCGCCGGCGGATTCGAGCAGGGTGATCTGATGATACAGGTCTCCGCGATTGCGCAGAAACCATAACAGGCGCTTGCGGAAGCCGGGCAGCCGTTGAATGGTTTCTTCCTCGAGCACCGTCACCGCGAACAGAGGAACCAGCCCCACCAGGGAACGCAGCTTGAGCGGAATCGCACCATTGGCGGTGCGCACCTGGTCGTAGTAAAAGCCATCCTGCTCGTCCCAGAGCCCGTGGCCGCCCAGCGTGTTCATGGCGTCGGCAATGGCGACGAAATGCTCGAAAAACTTCGATGCGATGTCTTCGTACACCGGATTTTCAATGGATAATTCGAGCGCGATAGAGAGCATGGTCAGACAATAAGAAGCCATCCACGCCGAACCGTCGGCCTGTTCCAGCACGCCGCCGCCAGGTAATGGCTGCGAGCGATCGAATACGCCGATATTATCGAGCCCCAGAAAGCCGCCGGAAAACACCTGCTTGCCTTCTACGTCTTTGCGGTTTACCCACCACGTGAAATTGAGCAGCAATTTCTGAAACATACGTTCCAGAAATGCCCGGTCGCGCTGCCCATAAGGCCCGGAGATCTTATACACCCGCCACGCGGCCCAGGCCTGCACGGGAGGATTGACGTCGCCGAAAGCGAATTCGTAAGCCGGGACTTGCCCGTTCGGATTCATGTACCATTCGCGCAGCAACAGGAGCAACTGCTCCTTGGCGAATTGTGGATCGATATCGGCGAACGCGACCATGTGGAACCCAAGATCCCAGGACGCGTACCAGGGGAACTCCCATTTATCGGGCATGGAGAGCACGTCGCGATTGTAGAGATGGAGCCAGCCGCTGTCGCGCCCGTGCCAGCGCTCGGCCGGCGGCGGTGGAAAGACGGGATCGCCCTGCAGCCATTCGAGCACGCCGAAATGATAAAGCTGCTTCGACCACAACAGGCTCGAGTAAGCCTCGCGCGCGATCTGAAACTCCACCGGCACTTCGGCGGGCACTTCCTCGCCGAATCCGTAAAAGAGATTGGATTCAACCATGCGCTCGTGGAAAACTGCATCGAAGTCGATGGGATCGGATTCGTCATTGGCGCTCAGGCGGAAGCGCATTTCGATGCCCGTGCCCGCCGCGATCTCAGCGCGGTAGTAAGCCGCTGCCTTGGTCCCCGTACGCGAAGGGTTCACGGCTTCGAACTCGCCATTAACCACGTATCGATGGAAGGCATCCTTCACATACGGGCTCGCGTTGGGAGTCCTGAAAACGTGCGCGAAGTTGGTCTCGTTCTCGGTGAACAGAAATTCGTCGGGCTTCGTCAGTGCCTCGAAGGTAAATTTCCCGAGAGATTCCTGCTCGCAGGCGATATGCGTATCGTCGACCGCCCGCATGGAAGGTTTGGGCCAGTAGCCCTCGCCTTTGCGGCCCCACGACCACCCGTTGCGAAACCAGATGGTCGGGAGCAAATGAAGCGTCCAGGCCTGCGGTCCGCGATTATCCACGCGCAGTTTGATGAGAATGTCGTTGGGTGAAGCCTTGGCATACTCCACCTGCACGTCAAAGTAGCGGCCCTCGGAAAAAATGCCCGTGTCGACCAATTCGAATTCGCGATCGTGTTTGCCGCGCCGGCGGTTTTCCTCTACCAGTTGCTGGTAGGGATACTCGCGCTGGGGGTATTTATACAGCGCCTTCGCGTAAGAGTGGGTGGGCGTGGATTCGAGATAGAAATAGCATTCCTTCACGTCCTCGCCATGATTGCCCTGTTCGCTGGTAAGACCGAAAAGGCGTTCCTTGAGAATGGGGTCGAGGCCGTTCCACAGAGCGAGCGAGAAACACAGCCGTCCCTGCCGGTCGCAAAATCCCATCAATCCGTCTTCGCCCCAGCGATAGGCCCGGCTGCGCGCTTGATCGTGCGGGAAGTGCGTCCAGCATTCGCCGGTTGCGGAGTAATCCTCGCGCACCGTGCCCCATTGGCGTTCCGATAGATAAGGTCCCCATCGCTTCCAGTCCTTCTCGCGCTTGGCATCCTCGTCGAGGCGAATCTGTTCCGGATTCATTTACCGATCTCGATAATATTCTTGATGCCGGTCTGGTGGCCGATGGGCTCGGTGAATTGTTCGATAGGAAAGCGCCCGGTGATGAGGCCGTTTACGGCGGCCGGCCATTTGGCCCACGCCCGCGTCAGATCGGCGATGGCATTTTCGAAAGCGTCCTTGCCGGCATTTACGGTACCCACTACGCACTGATTTTTCAGCACCATATCGCGCATGATCGCATCGGTGTCGGTGGGCGTGGGCCCATGATTTCCGGGCACGCCGGTCAGCACGAAAACGCCATTGTGGCCGAGCACATGCAGTACGTCGATGGCGAATCGGGAAACGCCCGTGGCCTCATAGACCAGATCGATGTTGCCCGTCTGCGCCGCCATGCGGTTGATGTCGCAATCCTGCGAAGAGATGTATTTGCCGCCAATGGCCTTCACGATTTCGGCTGACGGATTGGGTTCACGTTCCCGCGAATACACGGTGACGTCGTAGCCGTGGAGTTTGAGCGTCATGGCGCCCAGCAGGCCGACGGGGCCCGCGCCCAGCACCACCGCATTTCCCGGAGGGGCGCTGAAGGTCAACCGCTTCTGTATCTCGAGAACCTGCAGCAAAGCCTTCTCGGCGATGGTCAGCGGTTCCACCAGTACAGCCACTTCGCGAATCGCCCCCGGCACCGCGTTCATGTAGATTGCGTCGTCGACCACGCGCTCGGTCATGAATCCGTGCATCTTCATGATGCCGCGCTCGCGGTAATCGCCCGTGTAGCAGAAGTCCTGGCGCCCCGCGCGGCACGCGTAACAATCCGGATGGTTGCAAGGCCGGCGCACCATGGGGATGGCGAGGTCGCCCGGTTTAAAGTGCTCTACCTCCGGACCCACTTCGATCACTTCGCCGATCGATTCGTGGCCGATCACCAGATAATCGGAGCCATCTGGCGGCGTGCCATAGAGGAACGAAGCGATCTCGCGATCCGTCCCGCATACCCCCACATTCAGGATGCGCAGTTTAACGCCGGTATTGGTGTGGATCCGGGGCTCGGGAAAGTCAGGTACGAGACTCAACGATTTCCTGCCCGGAAAGACGGCGGCGGCTTTCATTCGATGCTCCTCAAAATCGCCCGTGCGGGCGCGCCTTCCGAGCCGATCAGTTTCAGCGGCAGGCAAATCATTTCGTACAGGCCGGGTTCGACGCCGCTCAAGTTAAGGCCCTCGATAATCCAGATACCCGCGCCGAGCAGCGTCTGGTGAGTCTCGACAGCGTCTTCGCGGAAGCCCCCCACTGAGAGATAATCCACGCCTACCGATCGTACGCCGCATTCCGCCA
>Ga0302320_10018143_pt1 | contig 14216 bp, 6 predicted proteins | sample Bog_T0_3_FD_202130 | JGI IMG/M metagenome (GOLD analysis project Ga0302320, IMG submission 202130) | Peat permafrost microbial communities from Stordalen Mire near Abisko, Sweden - Bog_T0_3 | ecosystem: Environmental > Terrestrial > Soil > Wetlands > Peat | place: Sweden: Abisko, Stordalen Mire... | reverse complement strand
GACGGCGACCCCTTCGAAGCCGGGCATGCGCCGGGGAGTACGGGTCGTAGTGCTGACCGTATAAATGGTCCCCTCCTTGACGAACAGGACCTGATTGGCGCTGATCCACTCAAAGTGGGTGATGTCAGAGCGCAACGTGTCGGGGCTAACCGGGAAATCGGTGAGGGCGACCGGAGGCGAGCCGGCCTCGACAGTATAGATATCCTGCTTGCCCGCCCAATCCCAGAGAAAGGCGATGGTCTTGCCGTCGGACGACCAGGCCTGGTCGGTGGGGTACTTGATCTCGGAGATGCGGTCGATGGTAATGCTGCCCTTCGGCGTGGTTGCGCGAAGCAGCGTGGGAAAGCCGAGCAGAATAATAATGACAGCGAGAATTTTCAGCATCGTGGTCATCTTGATCTTCATCGGTCGCCTCCGCACCTGTTCTTGGATCTCATCGCCATTGCAACGCGAACGGGCGTATCGCAACCGCCCGGCCTATGGATAGGAGGGTGGATGCAGCTTGAGGAAGCCGGCAGCCTGCTGGTACGCGCTGGCAAACGCCAATACCTCGTCATCCTTATAAAGGCTGCCCAGAAAGGTGATGCTAACCGGAGTGTTGGGACCGCCGCTCTGATTGCCGGGGTCTGGTGGACCTGCTGGAACGTCATACCCGGCAGCACCCGCTCCACCGCCGCCACCGCCTGTACCCGCGGGCGGCGAATCGGGGCCGCGCAATCCATTGGGTACAATCACCGCGGGCTGCCCGGTCAGGTTGGTCACGGTCACCTGATTGCTCGAGCCGGTCGTCGGGGTCACAATGATGTCGACCTGCTCGTACACCTTGGCCAGCGCGCGGATCGCCAAGGTGCGTGCGCGGTTGGCCTGGATGTACTCAACGGCGGGGTAGAAGTGCGCCGAGCGAAACCCGTTGGCATAACTGCTTTGGCTGCGCTCGTAGAGGATCCTGTCGCGGCCGCTAAGCGTCATCTCTTCGAACGCCGCCGCGCCTTCGGTGGTGTAGATGGTGCGCATGGCGTCGTAGGGGAACTTGGGAATCTCGACTGGAATCAACTGGACTCCCATCTTGTGCTTCAGCACGTCCAGCGCGGCCATATCGAACTTGCGATCGTACTCACGGCTGATCCGTTGTTTCGGCTCTAGCGCCTTTCTGCGGTCGTAGGCCTTCTTCTCCTCGTCCGTCGCGTCCGCGGCCAGCATCACCACAGGCGGCTCCCACGGTTTTTCAAAGTCGTCCTTCACGTAGCCGATGCGGAGCTTCTTCCAGTCAAACTCGGCGTTCCACTGGAACGACGCCTTCTGGCATGCCTCATCCTCGTTGTCCGGTCCCCAGATCGCCTGCGTCACCAGCGCACAGTCTTCCGCCGAGCGGCACATCGGGCCCAGCTTGTCCATCGTCCAGCTCAAGGTCATGGCGCCGGTGCGCGGCACCAGACCGAAGGTTGGCCGGAAGCCGGTGACGCCGCACTTGGTCGAGGGCCCGGAGATAGAACCTCCCGTCTCCGATCCGATGGAGAACGCCACACAGCCGGAGGATGTGGCCGATCCCGGGCCGGCCGACGATCCGCTCGATCCCTGATCGGTATTCCACGGATTCCGCGTGCGTCCGCCAAACCACTTGTCGCCGCCCGCCAATGCGCCCAGGGACAGCTTGGCTACCAGCACGGCGCCCGCCTTATCGAGCCGCTTGACGACGGTGGCGTCGTAATCGAATACCTGGTCCTCGAAACCGCCCGCGCCCCAGGTGGTCGGGTAGCCCTTGACGGCGAGCAGGTCCTTGCCTCCCCAGGGAAGACCCTGCAGGATGCTGCGATATTTGCCGGCGGCGATGTCTTTGTCCGCCTCTTTGGCCTGCGCCAGCGCCCGATCCTCGGTCAGGGTGATGACGAAGTGAAGCACCGGGTCGTACTTCTTCAACCGCGCGATATACATCTGGGTAAGATCGAGCGACGAGACCTTCTTGCGCCGCACCAACTCGCCCAGTTCGCGCACGGTGCAGAAGGCAAGCTCATTCAAATCCTTGGGGACTTCTTTGCTGGCGATTGCCGGTGCCAGGCCGATGTGCAGCGGCTTGCGAGGGTCAACACCCACCGCCAACGGAGTCGGCTCCTGCCCGGGCGGCAGGGGATCGAAGATAAAGGCGGGTGGGACCGAGTTCGGCATCTTCAACGCACGGAACTCCTCAAAGCCCTTGAGGTTGGTATTGAGAATGGAAAGCATCGCGGCCTTCTGGTCGTCTGCGATCTTGATGTCCGCAATCAGGGCCGCTTGATCGATCATCTCCGCGGTAATCCGTTTGCCTTCGGCCTTCGCCGCGATGGTGAAGAGCGCGCCTGGCAAGAGGGTGGAAGCAAAACCCAGCTTGCTGCAGGAGCTTAGGAATTGGCGCCGGTCCAGGGACATACTTGCCTCCAGTTCTATTCGCAAAGTTGAGACCACGTTATGAAGCAACCGTCTGCCGCGCTCCGGGCACCCGCGGAGCCGGGCCAGTCTCGGACCTCATCCATTTCTCGATGGGAGGCCGGCGCTTATTCCAATCTGTTCTCTTCTGGTATTGCACCGCGATATCGATCAGCGTCTTTTCGCTCCATGCCGAGCCCATGAATTGCATGCCTGAGGGAAGATTGTTCTGGCCAAATCCGTTGGGAACGCTGAGGGCCGGCACACCGACGACATTGCCCGGGCCGGTCAGCGCAACGGCTCGGGGCGCGGCCGCCTCGCCGGGTTTGGGCGTGGAGTCGCCGCGGCCAGCGAAGGTCCCATGCACCGAAGCGGCTACGGAACCGCTAGTGGGACCGATGACTGCGTCATATTGTGCGAGGAACTTATCCATCGCGAGGCGTGCGGGCTTTCGTACCCGCATGGCCTGGAGGTAATCGACGGCGCTGATCATGGTGCGGGCGTAACCGTTCAGACGGTCCTGTTGATTGGCCATCTCGCGCATCTGTCCGGTCTCGATCAGCTCTTGAAACGCCGCAGCGGCTTCGGCGCCCATCACCGTGCTGAGGATGGGAGCGTAGGGATAGTCCGGCAGTTCCACATCATGGGTCAGGTCCGCGAACTGTGCCAGGACCTTCCATGACGCCTCAAAGTTCGCGCGAACCTCCGGCTGCGCATTTTCGTAGGAGCCCTTGACGATGGCAATGCGATAGCGCTTGGTTGCCGGGGGTGGCCCGCTGTAGACGAAGGGCCTGTGAACGGTGGCCGGGTCCGCCGGATCGTAACCGGCGATGGCCGCGAGGACGAGACCGCAATCGTCGGCGCTGCGGCACATGGGCCCAACCTTGTCGAGTGACCAGGAGAGCGTGACTCCGCCGGCGCGGCTTACGCGGCCATAGGTAGTGCGCATGCCTGCCAGTCCGCAATTGTTCGATGGACTCAAAATCGACCCACCGGTTTCGCCTCCGATCGAGAATGCCACCAGGCCGGCGCTGGTCGCCGCTCCCGGCCCAGAAGACGACCCGCCGCTCCAGAACTCCGGATTCCAGGGAGTACGCCCCGGCCCGGTGAAGGAGGCGTCGGCGCCGTCGTAGCCCAGGCCGCCCACCAGCTCCACCATGGCCAGTTTGGCAACCAGGATCGCGCCGGCCTCTCGCAGCATGGTCACGATGGTGGCGTCGTAGTCGAAGACGCGGTCCTTGTACGGGGCACTGCCCCAGGTGGTGGGATAGCCCTTGGCCGAGAACGCATCCTTAACTCCGTAAGGAATGCCGTGCAGGGGGCCGCGGTAATGTCCCGCCTTGATCTCCTTCTCCGCGGTTGCGGCCTGCTCCAGTGCAAGCTTGCGCGTGACCGTAACGACGGCCCCGAGCTTTGGCCCGATAGTCTCCAGCCGCGCAAGATAGGCCTCGGTCAATTCCACGGGGGAGAGCTGAAGCATCTTGATCTTGCTTCCGAGTTCGCGAACCGTTGCAAAGACGATGTCATTGTTCATCATGCTCAGCATCCCCCGAATATGCGCTTCTTAAGTTCGCTTTGAGTGCAGTCATGCGGGCCTGCTACCTGCCATCCGGAATGAAGAGACAATCCGGTGCATCCCAGTTGTGGATGGGCACCTTCCGCAGCGCCACGATGCCGGTGTGCTGACGCTCCAGGGCGCGCCGCACCAGCGGGAGTTCTTCGCTGCCGATATAGCTTCCGTAGCGCAGCGTCACAATCGCCATCAGAGAGTCGATCTCGGCTGAATCAACTGGCCCCAAGGCCGGAGAAGCACTTGGCGCAGGGCCCTGCGCCGGCAATGCCTCCGGGAGAGCGGGCAAAGCCGCGGCTGCCGCCAATCCCAACAGAAAGCTGCGCCTTGTTGCCGAGACGAATAACGAATCCTGCTTTTCCATCGGTCCTCCTTGAGAAGCTGACTCTGGCTTGAAAGCGTGCGATGAGTGCTCGGGCTACGCCGAGCGTTCATTGGCCCCCAGCGGCAGGCGGACTTGGTTCGGGGCCGATCTTGTCGGGCGGAACTTCGTCGCTGGACATCGGAGGATTGGCCGGGGCCACCAGATGGTTGTAGAAGAACGCCTCGCTGCGCCGCCATGCATCGCGCAGTACAAAGGCCCGGCGGAAGAAGTGAATCTCGCCCGGATAAAACGCCATGTCGAAGGGCGTACCCAGTTTCTCCAGGCTGTCGACCACCTTCAGCGTCTCCCACAGCGGAACGTTGGTGTCGTTGGTGCCTTGCAGGATCATCAGCGGCCGTTCAATCTTGTCCAGATGCTTGACCGGGGCCGAGCGGTCGAAGAAGTCCGGATCCGACACGGCAGTTGATCCGAGGCGCGGGCTGGTCCCAACCGAGTACGTATTCCAGTCGCCGACGCCGGCGACCTCGATGGCAGCGGCAAAGAGCTTGGGCGCGGTGATGATCGACTGCATGGTCATGAAGCCGCCGTAGCTAAGGCCCCACACACCGATGCGGTTCGGATCGACATAAGGCAGCGTCTTCAGATAATCCGCGCCGGCGTTGATATCCTGCGTCTCTCCACCGCCCACGTCCTGGTAGGAGCCGGTGGTCCACTCACGACTCTGGCCGGAGCTGCCGCGATAGTCGGGCGTCAGAATCACGTAGCCCTGCTGCGCGAAGTACTCACAGATTCCGTAGTACATCCGGTACGACCCGGGATGCCACGCAAGGTAGTTCTGGTCGGCGCCGGAGCCGTGGATCCAGATAATCGCGGGATGCTTGACGCTCTTGTCCAGGTTCTTGTTCACGATTAGAGACGCCGGCACCGGCTTCTGGTCCTTGCGACTGGGATAGTGCACTAGCACGGGCGTGGTCAGATCGGCGGGGTTCAGCCCCGGCGGCAGTGAATCCGAGAGCCGCATTGGCTTTTGATCCGCGATATCGACCATGAAGACATCCTGCGGATGGTCTCCCGCGGTGCGCAGGTAGGCGAGCTTCTTGCCGTCGGGAGAGAAGACGGCATCGCGGTTGACCCCATGCTCCGTCACCACCGGCGTAACCTTGCCGGTTGCCACATCGGCGATGGAGAGGAACCTCTCCTCCTGATTGCCAACTTCGCTGTGCGCGTAGACGACGCTCTTGCTGTCCGGCGACCAGTTAATGTAGCAGTCGCCGAACTCTCCGTTGCCAATCTGCTTCGCATCCTTCTCTGAGGTTGCATCCACCGATGTCACGTAGACGTGGGCCCAGCCGGTCCGGTCGCTGATGAACGCAATCATCTTGCCGTCCGGAGAAGTGACCGTGCGCGGGCCATCGGCCGGAGAGACAAACAGCGGGTCCGTCTCCTGCCAGATCGAATGGCTGGCTCCCGATGGGATCGTTTCTACAAGCTCCCGATGTTTGTGGTCGGGAGAAAACTCCTGATGGACGACAACCGGGCCAATCGATCCGGTAGCCCACTGAAACGCGCCTGCGTTCGCCCCTCCAACCCCGGCTCCGCCCGTGGACGGAATCAGGACCGGATCGCCGCTGAACACCGAGACGATCCCCAGTCTCTGGTTCCAACTGCGCAGCCGCATGGGGATAAGCCGGTTGCCGTTGTACGGCGCAGGCTCAGGGGTGTCGGTGGTGAAGACCGCGCCGAAGGCGACGTAGTTGTTGTCCTGAGAGAACGCCGGCGCGGACAGAATCGAGCCATCGGCGATGCGAGTGAGTTGGCGCTGGGTCTTGCCGGAAAGATTGCCGACCCACACCTGGCCGTCATGGATGTAGGCAATCTGCTTGTGGTCCTGCGACAGCGAGAAGCTGCTGACACCTTGATAGCCAGGCAATCGCACCGGCTTGCGCGACTCGGTCGAGACCGTCCACAGGCTTCCGTCCTTGCCGAAGATGATCTCGTCGGAAGATAACCATACGAACTGGCTGATATTCGACGTCCAGATGTCGGGGTCGACCGGAAAGTCCGTCAGCGCCACCGGTGCGCCTCCCGCCTGGGCCATAAAGAGGTCCTGCTTGCCGGCGGCGTCCCACAGGAAGGCCACCGTCTTGCTATCGGGCGACCACACCTGGTCGGTGGGGTATTTTACGTCGGCGATCCGGTCGATGGTAATGCTGCCGCGAGGCGGGTCCTGCGCCGTCATCGACATGCTGGGCAGCAACCCCAATGCCAGTACCAGGCCAAGGTGTGAATTCGTGATCCTCATATAGTCTGATCTCCGTTGCTAAGACAACTGCGTCGCATTGGTTCAGCTCTCCCACTTGCCTGTCGATCTGGCAAGTACGGGTGGCGAACCGAAAGTCTTTGTGGATCGTGACGGAGGAAGAGCAGGCGATCTGGACCAGCTTCAGCCCAGACCGCCGGTACTCGGTTAGAAGCTCACCTTCGCCTGGAATCGCGCGATAAAGGGTCCCAGGAAGACCGTAGGCTTTTGGAAAGTAGTACCGTAGGCCACGGTCTCACTCGTAGTGGGCGATGCGTTGAACAGATTGTTGAGGTCGCAATCGGTCTCTAACTTGAACCGCTCACCGAACGGAGTGACCCGGCCGATTCGGAGGTTGACGTCGTTGACGTTTGGATAGCGAGCATATCCATTGGGCTCGATCTTCACGCTCTCAGTACCCTGGGCCAATCCGGTGAACGTATTGGTGAACTGAATGGGATATCCGGTCTCGTGCTGGTAGTTCATCGAGAGTTGTATCTTGTAGGGGGCCTTGTACGTCACGTCCGCTCTGACCACGGTAGGCACGTCCTGGTCGATGGAACCGAAACGATTGATGTTCTGATTCGGATCGTTGTAATCGCCCGAGGTCGCGGTCCCCTTGTCACTCTGGAAGGTGATGCCGGCCAATGCTGACCAGCGGCCCACCAGGCGCCGGGTGATCGTGAATTCGAGGCCGTTGTAGTGATTGTTGTTGGCCTGCGTATTGTTTGTGGTCTCGGTGTAAGTGCAACCAACGTCGGTCGTGCTTCGCGCCGTATAGAGGGGACCCAGGAGGCAGGTCTTGCTGCTCCCGGTCAGGCTATACAGCGTGATCGGAAGGCCAGTCAGCGGGTTGGTAGCGGTGACGGGAGTGTAGTCCGACGCAGGGGCATTGATGTTGGCCGTCGTCTGGACGTTTTTGGTGGTTCGATAGTAATAAGCGACGCTCGCCGAGATATTGCCGAAGAGCGAGCGCTGATATTCCACGTTGTACATCATGGAGTAAGGACGCTTGATACTTGGATCGACGTAGCTGGCGAATCCTCCGGTTGTGCTGACCCAACCTCCGACGCTCTTGGTGGATTTGCCTCCCGCGTATCCATAGGTTCCACCGGGAAGACAGCCGGCAGTACCTGGCGCCACGGTTGCGCCCGTCGATAACGTGCATGGTGGGGCAAACTGCGTGTAGTCGGGCGCAGCGGAGTTGATCGCTCCCGCCACAGCGGAGCCGGGGATGGTAGAGCCATTCCAGTAGTAGACGGCTTGCGCCGTGCCATCCGGATTGACCGAATCGGCCAGGCTGGTGCCGATGTTGTCGGTGAACATGTTGAATCCGCCGCGGATGACCTGATTTCCCTTGCCGGTCGGATCGTATGCGATGCTGAAGCGCGGCACGATGTTGTTGTAGGTGGCAACGTTGTTGTAGGGGGTAAGCGGCCCGAGAGTCTCGCCGGCCGCAGCCTGCGTCGCGTAGGCGGCCTGGAACTGTGCGGTACAACGGTAGGGAAAGAGTACCGAGTAAAGGCTGGTGCTTACCGCCTTGTTGCACTGGGGCGGGATCCACGCATGGTCCGCATCGTAGCGCCCGCCAAGGTTGAGCGTCAGGTGCCGGTTCACCGTCCACGCATCCTGCAGGAAGATGGACCAGCCGCGAGACCAGTCGTTATAGTTGACCGGACCGTTCTGGACGAGCACCTCGAGCGGGGTCGTATTCGGCGCTGCGCCAGCGGTAAGTGTGTTGTACTCCTCGAAGATGTCCTGGTTGTAGTTGTAAAGGGAGTAGTTCCTCTGCAGCGAGACGTCCAGGCCTGCTTTGAAGTTGTGCGAGCCCATCCAGCCGCCATGGAAGTAAGACACCGCCGACGCGACCCGCGCCGACTTCTCCTTGTTGATGTAGTTCTCCAGTCCGGCATACTTCAGGGTGGATGCGCCGATATCGATTGCGGGAATCGTCTGACTCGCGACAGTGGGTTGGTAGCGCTCGGGGTAGACGCCCCCCAGGAAGCCGATCCGCGAGTCGATGGTGATATGCGATGTCGGCGAATAAATCTCCTGCGCCTGCACGATATAGGCTGGCTCGATCTGCACATAAGCCGCATCCTGATCGACATAAGAGTATGAGGTCGAGCGCCGGAAAAAGCGGTTAATATATTGCCAGTGCCAGATTGCGTTGACGACGTTCTTAGAGTTGATCTGAAAGTCGTTGCGCAATGTGGTGTTGCTCTGATGATTGACGTCCGTTCCGAAACCATATTGCCCAGGGTTCGTAATCGGATTCGAAGGCGGAGCCCCGGTGACCGGATTGGGAAGCGGGCTGGCCCGCAACTGTTGCTTCAACTGATACTCGCGGTAGGCGCCGAAGATCCACCACTTGTCCTTGATAACCGGTGCGCCCAGGTCGACTGCGGAGTCATAGGCGCGAATGAACGGAGAGCCGTCGGTGAGGACCGGCCCGGCGACGGCGCCGAGCGCAGCAACGCTGGCAATGGGAGTGTAGTTAGGCGCTTTGATCGGCGCCTGAGTCTTGTCGTCCTCGTAGTTGAACAGCACGAAACCGTGGACACCGTTCGATCCCTGGCGGGTGATCATGTTCATATAGGCGCCGCCGATCGGGATCTCTGGCGGCGAAGCTCCGGTCACCATCTGCACTTCGTTGTAGGAGTACTGATCGACGTAAAAGAACGTGCTGGTCTGACTCGAGCCATTCAACGGCAGACCGTTGAAGGCATAAACCGTCTCCGTAGTCTTGCTGCCGTGGACCGACATGGAAGACTGCTGATAGCTATTGTTGCCGCCCACATCGAAGGTGCTTACCGTAACTCCCGGAGTCTGCGCGAGCGTAGACCATGGGTCGTTTCCGCTGGGCGTATTCCCCAGCAGCGTCGAATCAAAGGTGATCGGCGTGGTGCTGCTCTGCACGTCGACGACCGGCGTATCGACGCCCGATACGGTCACCGTCTGGCTGGTCTCGCCAAGCGCCAGGGTGACATTGATGGTGGCCGTGAATCCCGCGGTCAGGACAATCCCGGTTTGCTCAAACGTCTTGAAACCAGGGAAACTACAGGTGATCTCATATTCGCCCGGCGGGAGCTGCACAAGCAGGAAGGCACCGCCCGCGACCGACTTCTCGGTCTTCGGAGTCAACATCGCCGGGCTCGAAACCGTGATAACGGCGTCCGTGATTACCCCACCCTGGGGGTCCATGACTACGCCCTTGATGCTTCCTGCAACTGACCCTTGGCCCAGCAGAGGGGCGGAGGGTAAAAGAACGAATAAGGAAACAATCAGGGTACAAAGGATGAAATTGCGCATAGGGATCTCCTCCGCGGCAAAATGCCGTGTTTGAGACAGCGGGAAGTTGAGTAGAAAAGCTAGAGCCAGGTCCGCATGCAATGCAGCAGCGGGTGCAATTCAGCTTTCAGGTCCCAGGGGGTCTGGATAAATGCAAAGGCGGAAAACGGACATCATGATGTGACCCGTCAAAAGACAACAGAGACCCAGTGCCGACGATAGGTCGAACGGTGGATACATCTAGTGCCGGCCAGTGCTGAGCCACGATGAGCGAAACTTCTTCGAGCACCATTACAGCGGCATGCAAAATGTGGTTTCGGGGATAACTGCGTCCACTATCCCATGGTTACGCATGGGATGCAAGAACAAATTTGTAACATTTGTAACGTAGTGTGTTTCGTATAAGAAACGCGCGAGGACGGACCATCCACGGTGCGACGTTGCGGTGCAGGCGGGCCGCTCTTGACAATGTCAGTGCCCCGAACGACTCCGCTGTCGATCAGCCCGGTCCGGCTTCTGAACACAATCACGAACGACTTGTAAAGTGCCCTCCGCAACGGCTAGATTGAATCGTCCTCAAAAAAGGGAGATAGACGTGAATCTAACCGAAGGTATTCGTTGAAGCAGCATCGGTCGATCCCAAGGAGTGGATGGGCCAATTGGTGCCTCTCCGCCGCCTGGGTATCTCTCAGCCTGGTTGCAACCCCTCCGCAAGCGGCTTCAGGGCAGGCAAAGGGTTCGTATCGCAACCCCGTGCTCTTTGCCGATTACTCCGATCCCGACGTGATTCGGGATGGAAACATCTACTACCTGATCGCGTCCTCGTTTGGGTTTGTCCCGGGCATCCCGATCCTGCAGTCGAACGACCTCGTGCATTGGACCATCATTGGGCATGTGCTGCCGCGCATCGATCTTGACCCGCGCTATGACATGGTGGGCGGCAATCGCTATGGGCGCGGAGTGTGGGCGCCTGCGCTGCGCAAACACAATGGGCTGTTTTACGTTTACTTCCCCACGCCCGACGAAGGCATCTTTGTCAGCACGGCGGCGAAGATCACAGGCCCGTGGTCGAAGCCCGTGGCCGTGATCGCGCAGGCGGGCCTGGAAGATCCGTGCCCCTTCTGGGACGACGATGGAAAGGCGTACCTCGTGCATTCGAAGAAGGGCGCGGGGCCGCTGATTCTTCATCAAATGTCGCCGGATGGAAAGACGGTGCTGGACGAGGGGAAGGAGATCGTTCGCGACCCGCAGAACCTGCCCACGCTGGAGGGGCCGAAGCTCTACAAGAGGAACGGCTACTACTACATCTTTGCGCCGTTCGGGGGAGTCGGAACCGGCTCCCAGGTGGTGCTCCGCTCCAAGTCGATCTACGGGCCCTACGAGCATCGCGTCGTGCTGCATCAGGGCAGCACCAAGATCAACGGTCCCCACCAGGGAGGCTACATCGAGAGCCAGGACGGCAAGGGATGGTTTATTCATTTCCAGTCGCGCGGAGCTCACGGCCGCATCGACCACCTGGAGCCGGTGCGCTGGGAGGATGACTGGCCGATCATGGGCGATGCCCAGCCGGGCGAGACTACGGGCCAGCCCGTCAGCACATGGACGATTCCAAACCATCCCGGCAAGTATCTGGACCAGCGCCCGCAGACGTCGGATGAATTTGGCGCGGCGGTGCTGGGACCGCAGTGGGAATGGAACCACAATCCGGTCGACGCGGATTGGTCGCTGACCGCGCGCCGCGGCTACCTGAGGCTGACTCCCGAGTTTGCCACCGATCTGTTGTCGGCGCACAACACGCTGACGCAAATGATGCAGGATGAGTCGTTCGAGTTTACCTCCCGGCTGGATGTCAGCGGGATGAAGGACGGCGACCACGCTGGCATTGCAATGTTCGAGCAGGCAGCCAGCGGCGTTCAGGTGGTGCAGGCCGGAGAGGTGCGCTCGCTCAGCTTCTTCCATACCCGCGATGAAGTGGCCGGTCCCACGCAGTTGCCGGGCAGCGTGGTGCTGCTTCGCGTGCAGGTCGAGGGAGACACCGCGGACTACTCCTACAGCCTGGACGACGGTAAGACGTTCCAGCCGATTGCATCCCCCGTGCGCATCGGCTTCAGTTGGTGGAAGGGTTCCCGGCCAGCGCTCTTCGCCTACACCACCGCGCATTCGGCGGACGCGGGGCACGTCGACTTCGATTGGGCGCACTACAAGCCGCTCGACCAACTACTTCCCTGAGAGCCTTCGACTTCATCCTATGAGAAAGCACCTATCCCGCCGCCGTTTCATCAAGGAATCCGCGCTGGTCACCGGGGCCGCTGCCAGCTTGCCGCTGCTGCCCTCCTTTGCCGGCGAAGACAACGCGCTTGCCGCTCAGGCAACCACGCCGGCTGCCGCGACGTCCGCCGATCTTCTTACCCTCGACGCATCGGCTCGCCCACCGGCTGCACAGACGGCAGGCTTCCACATGGGCACAGCCACTGCGCCCGGCGGGCATACCCTTACGTTGGACAGCCGCAGTTTGCTGCGCGACGGCCAGCCTTGGGTGCTGATCTCGGGCGAATTCCATTTTTCGCGATGCCCCGATGCGGAGTGGCGTGACGAGTTGCTGAAGCTGAAGGCTGGCGGAATCAGCCTGGTCACGACTTACATCTTCTGGATTCACCACGAAGAGATTGAGGGCGCGTGGGATTGGACGGGCCAGCGCAATCTGCGGAAGTTCATCGAAACCTGCCACGATGTTGGCCTGAACGTGCTGCTGCGGATTGGTCCGTGGTGCCATGGCGAGGTGCGCAATGGCGGGTTCCCCAACTGGCTACAGAAGCTGGGCGACGACAAGGTATTTGAATTGCGCCGCGACAATCCTGGATATCTCGGTTACGTGTCGAAGCTTTACGAACAGATCGGCCGGCAAACCCAGGGGCTCCTGTGGAAGGACGGCGGGCCGGTGATCGCCATCCAACTTGAAAATGAGTACAGCGGCCCCACCCAGCACCTGATGACGTTGAAGCAAATCGCCCGCGACGCGGGGATCGATGTGCCGCTGTATACCTGCACCGGCTGGGGCTCGGGCGGCGCGGCGCCCTTCGGCGAAATTGTGCCGTTTTCCGGTTCCTATGTGGATGGCTTCTGGGACCGCTCTCTGAGCGGAGGCGGGTATGGAGGTGTGCTGCGGTTCGCCGGAGCACGCCGCGGCGATGCGGCGGCCATGGGCATGGTCGGCGGCGCTCCGGCCACTGCAAACGCGGCCCCGCCCGGCGCGGTCGCCAGGGATGCTTATCCCTCCTGCACCTGCGAACTCGGTGGCGGCATGATGCCGAGTTATCACCGCCGTGTCTTCCTTTACCCGGAGGACACCGAATCGCTGGCCCTGGTCAAGCTCGGTTCGGGCGTCAATCTCCTGGGCTTTTACATGTATCACGGCGGCCAGAATCCCGAGGGCAAACTGACCTACCTCAACGAGACTCAGGCGACCAATTACTGGAACGATCTGCCGGTAAAGAACTACGACTTCCAGGCCCCCATCGGTGAATTCGGTCAGCAACGCGAGCACTACCATTTTCTGCGCCTGCTCGGTCTCTTCCTGCAGGACTTCGGCCCTGGGATCTCCGGCATGACGCCACGAACACCCACCGCACGCGGTTCGCTCAACTGGGCCGCGCGTTCCGATGGCGACAGCGGCTATATCTTCGTGAGCCATTATCAGCATCTGTCCCCGCAACCCGACCAGAAGAATGTCCAGTTCCTAGTCAAGCTCGCCAACGGTGACCTCACCGTGCCATCCGCGCCAGTCACGGTCCCTTACAACAGCCGCTTCTTCTGGCCGCTCAATCTGGACCTTGGCGGAGTCAAGCTCATCTCCGCCTCCGCTCAGCCAATCTGCCGGATCGACGATCGGACGACACGCTACACCGTCTTCAAACAAACGGCCGCGATTCCCGCGGAGTTCGTCTTCGACGGCGCAACCGCCGCGGTCGACGCTTCCAACGGGAAGACAACCAACGAGAGTGCGCAGATCCATGTGCGCAACGTCCAGCCCGGTCTGGGCGCGGCCATCCGACTGCACGGGAAAGACGGAAAGAAGCACGTCATCCTGCTGCTGGACGAGGCGACGTCGCTAGATCTATGGAAGGCCGAGTGGCAGCGTCAGGAACGTCTCTTCGTGACTCACGCAAATCTACTAATCGATGGCCCTTCGTTGCGTCTGCTCACAGAAAGCACCGATCATGCGGACGCTTCTTCCGTCGCCATCTTCCCCGCCCCGGCAAGCCTCACCGACGGCCACAGCGCTGTGCCGGCGAAGGACGACGGCTTGTTTCGCCGCTTTTCGCCCCAGGTCA
>Ga0302320_10018140_pt1 | contig 14218 bp, 13 predicted proteins | sample Bog_T0_3_FD_202130 | JGI IMG/M metagenome (GOLD analysis project Ga0302320, IMG submission 202130) | Peat permafrost microbial communities from Stordalen Mire near Abisko, Sweden - Bog_T0_3 | ecosystem: Environmental > Terrestrial > Soil > Wetlands > Peat | place: Sweden: Abisko, Stordalen Mire... | reverse complement strand
CCCATCGAAATCCGGGAACAGGCAGGACTGCTGCCCAACACGGAAGTGCTGTTCGAGTTTGACGGCACCTCGGTGCGCATTCTCCGCGCGCCCTCTTCCGCCAAGGACAGCCGGGGCAGCCTCATGCTCCACCGCCTGCGCGGCAGCGCCACCGTCCAGATGACCACGGACGAGATCATGGCCGTGACCCGCGGCCGATGATCCCGCTCCTGGTGGATTCCAACATCATCCTGGACGTGGCCACCCAGGATCCGATCTGGGCGGAACGCTCAGGCAGGGCGCTGGCCAGGGAAGCGGAGCAGGTCCAGCTGGTGATCAATCCCATCATCTTTGCCGAAGTCTCCGTGGGATTCGAGCGGGTGGAGCAGCTGGAAGCGGCCCTTCCCCCCGGTTTGTTCCGGCGGGAGAATCTGCCCTGGGAGGCGGCCTTCCTGGCGGGGAAGTGCTTCCTGGCCTATCGGCGCAAGGGCGGCCAGAAGACCTCCACGCTGCCCGATTTCTATATCGGCGCCCATGCGGCCCTGGCCGGATACCGGCTGCTCACCCGGGATGCGGCGACGTACCGCACCTACTTTCCGGGCCTGGAAATCCTGGTCCCTTGAACACGCAAAAACCTCGCCGTCAGTCTCTGTGCGGGCGCATAGTTAAGCCATCCACCCATTGAATGGTCGCGCTGCCCAGGAGGTCGCATGAGCCGCTTCACCACCGCCACCCTCGCCCTGCTGCTTGCCCCCGGCCTGCTCCAGGCCGCCGCCCCCCAGACCCTGTGGGATTTCGCCCCGTCCAGCCACATCAGGCGGATCGCCGCGGAGAAGGGCGCCCCGGCCAACAGCCAGCCCCTGAAGGTGGACGCCGCGACCCTGGCCCGGGCCCTGGGCGGAGTGCGCTTCATGGCCAAGGCCGACAAGGAGGAACTGCTGTTCATTCCGTCCGAAGCCGTGGCCATCGGCGATGCCATGGGCGAGGCCCTGGCCCTGGCCCAGCCCGGCGAGGACCTGGAACTGCTGAGCGCCGCCAACCGGGGCAGGGGCGTTTTCTCGTCCAACCGGACCGTCACCGCCCGGGTCTTCGTCCTGGACGGCAAGCTCAACCTCATCGTCCGCGAGGCCCGGCTGGACGTGCTCAACTACCCGTCCTTCACGGACAACGCGCAGCCCAGGTTCGATTACGGCTCCCGCGCCAAGGCCGGCGGGGTGGTGCTGAAGGCCCCCGGGGCCCAGGCCCCCAGGGCCGACTGGCTGGTCCTGCCCCTGGATGCCGCGCCGCCGGCGCCCACCGCCGCTCCCGTCCAGGCCCCGCCAGAGCCGCCGCCCGCCCGCGCCGGGAGCGTGGAAGAACGGCTGCGCGACCTCAAGCGGTTCCGGGACCAGGGCCTCATCACCGAAGCGGAGTACGCCCAGAGCAAGCAGGACCTCCTGAAGACCTTCTCCAGCGCCCAGTGAATCAGCCGGCGCCCCGGAGCCGGGCGCGCAGCTTGCCGACGATGCCGGCCGGGAACTTGTACACGCTCAGGACGAACAGCAGGCCCAGCCACAGCAGCCAGCGGTCCGGGTCCACCACGCCGCGCAGCACCGGCACCCCGGACGCCGCGCCGCTGGCCAGCTTGAGCAGGTCCTGCAGGTAGTTCTCGGCGATGATGAACAGCGTGGTGCCCACCACGGCGCCGTACATGGTGCCCATGCCGCCGATCACCACCATGAGCAGGATGTTCATCATGATCTCGAAGGAAAGCGATGTGTCGGGTCCGTTGTAGCGCAGCCACAGCGCCAGCATGGCGCCCGCCAGGGTGGCGAACCCGGCCGAGAGCACGTTGGAGGCGGTGCGGTACACCACCGTCCGGTAGCCCAGCGCCTCGGCCCGGAACGGGTTTTCCCGAATGGCCTGGAGCACCCGGCCGAAGGGCGAGTTGACGATGCGCAGCATGACCAGGAACAGCACCAGGGTCGCCGCCGCCAGCAGGTAGTAGGCGATCAGCCTGCCGTCCAGGGACACCCCCAGGAAGGGCTTGTCGCTCAGGGAGAAGGCCGACGAAAGCAGTTCCGGCACCTTGAAGCTCAGGCCGTCCTCGCCGCCGGTGAAATCCGACATCTGCGAAGCCAGCGTCTGGAACGCCGTGGCCACGGCCAGGGTGATCATGGCGTAGAAGATCGCCTTCACCCGCAGGCTGAACAGGCCGATCACCAGGGACAGCGCCAGGGACAGGACCAGCGCTCCGCCCAGCCCCGCGGCCACCGCCGTCCAGGTGGGCCCCAGGCCGTTGAGGGCGATGGCCACCCCGTAGGCGCCGATGCCGAAGAACATGGTGTGGGCGAAGGAGAAGATGCCGGTGTAGCCCAGCAGCAGGTCGAAGCTCGCCACCAGCACGATGAAGATGCAGATCTTGGCGGCGACGTTGAGCGCCTTGGCCCCGGGGAACAGGAAGGGCGCCAGCGCCAGCCCGGCCGCGATGGCGATCAGCAGCGCCATCAGCACTCGGCCGCGCGGCAGGTCGCCGGAGAGGAACCGCACGGGCATCATCGCTTCACCACCGGGTAGAGGCCCTGGGGCCGCCAGGACAGCACGGCCACCATCAGCAGGATGTCGGAGAACAGGGCCACCTTGGGGGCCAGGAAGCCGGCGTAGTTGCCCACCAGCCCCACCAGCAGCGCGCCGATGAAGCAGCCCCCCACCGAGCCCAGGCCGCCGATGATGATGACGATGAACAGGAGCACGTTCACTTCCGCCCCGATCGTGGGGCTCACGGTCTGCTGGTAGAGGCCCCACATCACCCCGCCCAGCCCGGCCAGGGCCGAGCCGGCCACGAACACCCCCACGAACAGCCTGCGGATGCGGTAGCCCAGGCTCTCCACCATCTCCCGGTCCTGCACCCCGGCCCGGATGAGCAGACCGATCTTGGTCCGGCCCAGCACCCACGACATCGCCGCGAACACCAGCAGGCCCAGCGCCACCGCGATCAGCCGGTACTTCTCCACCGCCGCCTCGCCCATGACCAGCGAGCCGCGGAACGCGGCCGGCAGCGGCAGCGGGAGGGCCTGGGGGCCCCAGGCCACCTTGATCAGCTCCTGGCCGACGATCATCCCGCCCATGGTGATCATGATCTGCTTCAAGGGCTGGCCGTAGACCGGACGGATGAGGGTCCGCTCGAAGATGAAGCCCAGGCCGCCGGTGAGCGCCATGGCCACCAGCAGGGCCGGCGCCAGGGCCAGGAGGTTCACCGATAAGCGTTCGCTCTCGGTCCAGGTGGGCATCGAGGTCAGCACCGAGACCGCCAGGAAGGCGCCCAGGGTGATGAAGACGCCATGGCCGAAATTGAACACGTCCATGAGCCCGAACACCAGGGTCAGGCCCGAAGCCATGATGAAGATGATCATGCCCATGGCCAGCCCGGCGAAGGTGAGGGTGACCCAGGTGGAGACCGAGCCCACCAGCGGCAGCGCCGCCAGCGCCAGCGCCGGCAGCAGCAGCAGGGGCAGCCGGTCCAGCCTGACCGTCGGCAGCTTGTCCACCTTCGGGGCCGTGGCGGCGGGGGAAAGCATCGGGAGTTGTTCGCTCATTGGTGGCTCGCCAGCGAAAGGCCCAGCAGCTTATGCTGCAGGGCTTCATCCTCGGCCAGGTCGGCCATGGCGCCGGCATGCACGATCCGGCCGCCGTCCATCACCGCCACCCGGTCGCCCAGCTGGCGTGCGAAATTGAAGTTCTGCTCCACCAGCAGGATGGTGGTGTCGGTCTGCTTGAGCTCGCGGAACGCGGCGATGAGGTTCTGGATGATGGCCGGAGCCAGCCCCTTGCTGGGCTCGTCCACCAGCATCAGGTGGCGCGGCTCGATGATCGCCCGGGCCACCGCCAGCATCTGCTTCTGCCCGCCAGAAAGCAGCCCGGCCGGGTGCTGCCAGAACCGCCTGAGCGCCGGGAACAGGCCGAAGATCCAGTCCAGCCGCTTGGGGTCCAGATCCTGGGCGCGCCGCGCCGCCCGGGCCGCCAGGACCATGTTCTCGCACACGGTGAGGTCCGAGAAGATGCCCATGTTCTCGGGCACCGAGGCGATGCCGCGCAGGGCGATCTCGGGCGTGGGGCAGGCGCCGATGTCCTCGCCCTGGAACCGGATCCGGCCGCTGGAGGCGCGCCACAGGCCCATGATGGTGCGCAGCGTGGTGGTCTTGCCGGCGCCGTTGCGGCCCAGCAGCACGGTGAGCTCGCCCCGGGGCACCTCCAGGTCGACCCCGTGCAGGATGTGGTAGGCGCCGATGTGGGTGTGCACCCCTTCCAGCTGCAGCAGCGGCGTGGTCATGGCTTCACCTCGATGCCCAGGTAGGCTTCGCGCACGATGGGCGAAGCGATCACCTCGGCGGGCTCGCCGTCGGCCACCAGGGCGCCGTTGTGCAGCACGATGATCCGGTCGGCCAGCTCCCGCACCACGTCCATCTTGTGCTCCACCAGCAGGATGGTCTTGTCCTGGCGTGCCTTGAGGGCATGGATCAGGTCCAGGATCACCGGCACCTCGTCCACGCTCATGCCGGCGGTGGGCTCGTCGAACATGAACACGTCCGGCTCCAGCGCCATGAGGATGCCCACTTCCAGCTTGCGCTGGTCGCCGTGGGGCAGGGCGGCGGCGGCCATGTTCCGCTTGCCGGCGAGGGCGAGCGTCTCCAGCACCTCCTCGGCCCGGGCGATGAGCTCGCGGTGGCTGTCCCAGACGCTCCAGAGGTTGTGCCCCAGCCCGGCCCGGGACTGCACCGCCAGGCGGATGTTCTCCAGCACGCTCAGATTGGGGAAGAGATTGGTCAGCTGGAAGGCGCGGCCGATGCCGCGGTGGCTGCGCTGGGGGGCCGAACGGCCGCTGATGTCCTCGCCGCGCAGCAGCACCCGGCCGGCGGTGGCCTTCAGCTGGCCCGAGATCAGGTTGAAGTAGGTGGTCTTGCCGGCGCCGTTGGGCCCGACGATGGCGGTCAGCGTGCCCGGGGCGAAGCCGCAGGACACGGCGTCCACCGCCACATGGCCGCCGAAGCGGATGGTGAGTTCTCGGGTTTCCAGGGCGAAGGTCATTGCCGCTCGTTCAGGACGTGCGTGGGGTGGCGCGGGACCGGCCAGGCTCCGGAAAGACCAGGGCCTGGCCGGTTCCTTTCTGCTTCAGCGTTTGTTCAGGATCGGAATGTCCATGTCCGAGATCTTGATCTCGCGAACCAGCTCGGGGATGGCCCAGGCCACCGCGGGATCGACTTTGATCTTGAAATGGTACATCGACTGCAAGGCCTGGTGGTCCTCCTTGCGGAAGATCATCTTGCCCTTGGGGGTTTCGAAGGACATGCCTTCCATGGTCGTGATCAGCTTCTCGGCGTTGGTGTTGCCGCCGGTCTTCTTCAGCGCCTCCACCAGGGCCAGCCCGGCCGCCATGCCGCCCGCGGTGAAGAAGTCGGGCGGCCTGTTGAACTCCTTGAAGTGCTCCGCCACCAGCCACTTGTTGATGGGATTCTTGGGAATCTCATAATAATAGTAGGTGGAGCCCTCCATGCCCGGGAAGACCTTGTACAGCGCCAGCGCCGGCAGGATGTTGCCGCCGGTGGCGATCTCGATGCCGTAGCGCTTGGGGTCCAGATCGGCGATCTTGAAAGGGTTGCCGGCCCCGGCCCAGTTGATGAAGATGACTTTGCGCCCCTTCAGGTTCTTGAGGGAGTCGAACAGGCGCTGGGCCCCGGCGGTGAAGTCGGTGGTGTTGGCCGGCAGGTATTCCTCGTGCACCAGGGTGGCCTTCTTGAGCGCGTTCCGGAAGGCCTTGACGAAGTCCCGGCCGAAAGCATAGTCCTGGGCCAGGATCGCAACGTTGACGCCCTTCTGGTCCACCGCCACCGCGTTGGAGATGGCGTCCTGGGACGAGTTGCGGCCGGTGCGGAAGATGTAGCGGTTCCACTTGTCCCCGGTGATGGAATCGGCCACGGCCGGCTCCACCAGCAGGATCTTCTTGTACTCCTCGGCCACCGGCAGCATGGCCAGGGCCACGCCGGAACTGGTGGCGCCCACCGCGAGGTCGGCCTTGTCGTCGGCGAAGGCCTGGGTGAGCAGGGCCTTGCCGATATCCGGCTTGCCCTGGTCGTCCTTCTCGATGACCACCAGCTTGTGCCCGTTGATCATCATGGTGCCCTTGGTGCCGTAGTTGAGACCCATCAGCAGCCCGGTCTGGGTCTGCTTGGCGTAGGCCTCCAGCGGGCCAGTCTTGTCGTAGACGTGGGCGATCTTGATGTCCTGGGCCCAGGCCAGGCCCGAGCCCAGGACGAGCGCGAAGGCCAGGCCGAGGCCCATGAGGTTCTTGCCGTTAGGTTTCATGTTGCCTCCTGACCGTGCGATGAAGTGATACTAGAACCAATACATGAAGTTGAGGCCAACCTGGTGCCAGTTCTCGTTCGGTCCGACGGCGGAGGGGCCGAGGTTGGTGCCCTCGAGGAAGGGGCCGTAGGCGGATTGGCTGCTGTTGTGGATCGTGGCGAAGCAGAGGCCGACGCTGGCCCGCTTGGTCATGGCATAGTCGTACTGCAGGTTGTACTGGGTGGCGGCGGTGTTGGCGATGCCGGAAGTGCTGCCGGCATGGGTGTAGGTGGCGTAGAAGCCGTGATCTCCGATGAAATAGGCCACCGGAATCATGTAGACGTCGCGGGCGGCCGTGCCGCCACTGGCATTGGTGGCGGTGATGACGGCGTTGGTGACCGCGGTGTGGTCGAAGACCACGCCCACCTTCAGACCGCAGGAAGCCTTGTAGGAGATGCCGGCGCGATAGGACTCGGTGTTGCCGTTGCCGGCGGTCGTCGGGCCGCCCTGCACCTTGACGTCGAGCACGCTCAGGGAGGCGCTGATGGGACCTTTGTTGTACATGCCCTTGGCGCTGATCATGCCGCCGTTCTCATAGGACGTGGGATAGGTGCCCGGGGCGGCGTACTGGAGCTCGGAGCCATAGGGGTTCTTGGAGACGGACACGGTGAAGATGCAGGGTCCGAACACGGGCGAGGTGTATTTCACCACGTTCTGCGACCGGGTGATGCCCAGGGTGGCCTGGCTGCCCACGATGAATCCGCGATTGTACTTCTCGACATAGTCCATCAGGTTGAAGGTCGCCAGGTCATTGGCGTCCCACACCCGGTAGCTCTCGCCGGGATTGATGAGGCCGATGGTCGACATTTCGATGGTGTCAGAGTAATAGACGGTGTTCTTGCCGAAGGTGAGGGTGCCGTAGGGGCTGGCCACGCCGCCCCAGGTGTCGTCCTCGGCCCAGCCGCCGTAGTAGGCGCCGGTGGTGAACCCGGTGGCGTTGAGGTTGGGGACCAGGTTGGTCCCCGGCCCGTTGTTGACCTCGAAGCGGCTGCCCACCTGGGCGATCACGGCCCAGCCGTCGGCGATCTTGGAGTTCGAATTGATGTAGAGGCGGGAGGTGTTGTCGCAGAGGTAGGTCTCGCTGGTCATCCCGGGCCGCTGGGTGTTGGTGATGTCGCTGTTCTTCACACCGACGGCTATGAGGCCTGAGATGGTGATGTTGGTGTTCGCGGTGACCGGGATGTTGGGCACCTGGGCCGGAAGGATCGCGGCGGCCATGGTGGTCGCGGCGACGATTGCGAACTTCACGTTCATGTTGGCTCCTTTCAAGACGTTTGGGATGGGTGTGGGGGGACCCGCCATCCGGGGGGAGAAAAATCTGGGGAACTTCGCGTTTCGGGCCCGATGGCCCCTTGCAATGACACCTTTCAGGGCATGACCAGCGCCACGGCGGCCTGGTTGTAGCCCACGCCCGAGCCCACCAGCACCAGCCGGTCGCCGCTGTGGAGCTTCTTCTTGGCCAGGGCGTCGTCCAGGGCCATGGGCAGGCAGGCCGAGCCGGTGTAGCCCATGGTCTCCATGATGGTGTGGGTCTTCGCCATGGGCAGGCCCAGGTCGGCCATCACCAGCTCGATGGACGCCTTGCGCACCTGGGTGAAGAGGATGAAGTCGATGTCGGGGAGCTGGAACCCGCAGCCGGCGGCCAGCTTGCGCACCAGCCGGGGCCAGCCTTCGTGGTTGATTTCGGGCGGGTAGCGCTCCACCAGCCGCACCTTGGTGCGCCCGGCCTCCACCGAGGTCAGCGTCGCGGGCTCGAAGGTGCCGCCGGAGTAGATGCCCCAGTGCTTGTGGTAGGCGCCCCCCGCCTGGGCGGCGGCGCCGATGAAGCCCGGGTGGTCCGCGGCCTGGAGCACCACGGCGCCGGCCCCGTCCCCGTAGAAGAAGATGGCCGGGTCATCGGGGGAGGCCAGCTTGTGCATGAGGTAGACCCCCACCACCAGCACGGTCCGGACCGTGCGGCTGGTGGCGATCCAGCCCGCCGCCGAGGCCATGGCCGTGGGGAACGAGGCGCAGGCGCAGCCCACATCGAAGGTCCCCGCGTTCACCGCGCCCAGCTTGTGCTGCAGCACCACCGAGGTGGCCGGGGTGATGTAGTCGGGGGAATCGGTGCCCAGGATGATCAGGTCCACCTCCTCGGGCCGAACCCCGGCCCGGTCCAGGGCCTGGCGGGCGGCGGGCAGGGCCAGGTCCGACGTGGCCCAGTCGTCCGGCGCGTACCAGCGGCGCAGGATGCTCGAGGATTCTTCCATCTTGTCCACGAACCCGGGCAGGTGGGCGAAGCGCTTGCGCAGTTCGTCGTTGTCCACCTGGATTTCGGGCAGGTAGCTGCCGGTCGAGACGATCGTCGCGAAGCGGTCCATCATTGCCCCCGTCGCCCTTGGCCAGCAAGGAAACCGAACGATTGGTATTGTTTTAGGCGTGCCATGGAGACGTTCTCCCGATAAAGCAACAGTCAGATGGGCTCTGCCTCGGTGCAGGGGCCCCAGCGGATCACCGTGGAGGCCCAGACGAAGCCCAGGCCCGCGCCCACGAACACGATCCGGGACCCGTCCCGGATCTTGCCGGCGGCGAGCCCCAGTTCCAGGGAGAGCACCTGGTCGTTCTGGCCGATGTGGCCGTAGTCGTCCAGGTAGGTGCTCTGGTCCGGCCGCAGGCCCAGTTCCGCCAGCACTGCGTCGTGGGCGCTGCGCTTGAAGTGCAGGATGGCCAGGTAGTCGATGCCGTCCGCCGGCAGGCCCGAGAGCTTCATGGCCTCCCGGATCACCGTGTAGAAGTTGGGCATGGTCACCTCGCCCAGCTTCTTCTTGAAGGCCTCCTCGTCGGGCACCACGAAATGGGCGCGGCCCAGATCTTCCGGAGTGGGCGGCCACGCCTTGGAGCCCAGGGCCTGCACCACGCACATCTCCGAGAGCGAGCCGTCGCCCCGGAAGGCCGAGGCCAGCACGGCGTTCCGTCCCGCGTTCTTGCGCAGCACCAGGGCCGAGCCGCCCGAGCCGATGTCCAGCATGAACCGGGTCTCAGGCAGGGCGGGGTCGATGAGGTCGTTGTTGCGGTAGCCCGACACCAGCAGGACGGTCTGCAGCTCCGGGCGGGCCAGCATGAGCGCCTTGGCCACGTCCAGGGCGGCCATCATGGAGCCGCACATGGCTTCCATGTCGAAGCTCCAGGCCCGGACCGCGCCCAGCTGGTCGGCCACGTAGAGGCCGGCCAGCCAGCAGGGGTAGTCCTTGTGCTGGGCGCCGCACCAGATCACCAGGTCCACCGCTTCGGCCGCGACCCCGGCCCCGGCCAGGGCCTTGCGGGCGGCGGCCAGGCCCATGAAGGCCGTGGTCTCCCCCGGGCCCGCCACCGGCTTGCCCTTGACCCCGAATTTGAGGGCGATGACGTCCTCCGGGACCCCGGTCGCGGCGGCCAGATCGGCAGCCGTCAGCCTGCCGGCTGGAAACCAGGTGGCATGCCCGATGATGCCCACATGCATTTCGGACTCCCATAAGAACTGAATCGGTTCTCACTGGAATAGGCCGGTCCCGGGAACCCGTCAAGAAAAAAATTTAAGAACAAATTTTATTTAATCCGGTGTTAATTCCAAGTGGTCTAGTCATATATCCGGAATCCCGAATGAAGTTTTCAATCGATGTCATGCCATGCCGATGAACTTCACGTTTTTCCCTTGCCTGGGTCCCGAGCCGGGAGGTAGGCTTTTTTTGAAATACTGAATCAGGTCTCATTCACTTCCCAGCGCCCCGCGCCATCAAGGAGCTGAGCATGACCCCTGTAGGCCGAGGCAAACCGGAGACCGAGGAGCGCCTGGTGGCGGCCGCGGTGGGACTGTTTTCCCGCAAGTGGTACGGGACCGTGTCGGTGGCCGAGATCTGCCGCGCCGCGGGCCTTTCCAACGGGGTCTTCTACCGCTACTACGACGGCAAGGAGGCCCTGTTCAAGGTCATCCTGGGCCGGGTCCTGGACCAGGTCCGGGAGGCGGTGGAGGGGACCGGGGGCGCCCTCCCGGCCGAGCGCCTGCGGGCCTATGCCGAGGCGATCACCCGCTTTTCCGCGGAGCACAGGGACCTGGTCTCGGTTTTCCGGGAGGGGCAGTACCGCTACCTGGAGTACGAGCGGCGCCTGGTGGCCATCTACATCCGCAGCCTGGGCGCGGTCCTGGGCCGGGAGGTGGGCCTGGCCGAGTACCTGTTCGCCCTGGGCGGCCTGCGCTTCTGCGCCATCACCTGGGCCTTCAACGGCGAGCCGGGCCACCTGGACACGGCCTGCGCCATCCTCGCCGGCGGCCTGTTCCGCGGCGTTGCCTTCGACCCGGCCAAGGTGTTCGGCGGCACCGCCACCCCGCTGCCCATCGTCCTGGAGGAGGGTGCGCGGGAGCGGCTGCTCCGCTCCGGGCGCCGGCTGTTCGGGGAGAAGGGCTTCTTCGAGACCAACATCCACGAGGTGACCGACGGCGCCCAGCTTTCGGTGGGCGCCTTCTACACCTATTTCGAGTCCAAGGAGGCCTTCTACGCCGAGCTCATCGCGGCGGTGGGCCACGACGCGCGCGCCTTCATCGCCACCAACCTGGCGGCGCCCGGCCAGGAGCCCCTCAACGCGCTGGAGTTCGAGCTGCGCGGGCTCTGGCTGTGGCTGGTCTACCTCTCCATCGACAAGAACTGCTACAACATCGTGCGCGAGGCCGAGTTCGTCCTGCCTTCGGCGGTCCGGGCGTACTACGTGGCCTTCACCAACGGCTACCTGAAGCGCGCCCCCCAGCACCGGATCGGAGGCGCCGCGCCGGACCTCGACGAGGTCACCGCCATCAATTACCTCATGGGTCTCGCCCACTATTTCGGCATCGAGACCGCCTTCGACGATTCACCGAAGAACGCCCGGGCCCTCATCGAGGCCATCGGCGGCTACCTGGCCCGCGGCTTTTCGGAATTCCTTTCCCAGGGGGAACCCAGATGAACCACCAGGAGATCTACCAGAGCAGGAAGGTCGATGTGGACGAGGCGGTCTCGCACATCGCCAGCGACAACGACGTGATCGTGGCCATGTGCGCCTCGGAGCCCCAGGGCTGCATGTCGCGCTTCCACATCGTGGCCGACCGGGTGGAGAACGTGCGGGTGTTCTCCTGCCTCACCCTGAAGCCCTACGACTTCTACATGAAGCCCGAGATGCGGGGCCGCTTCGAGCTGGCCAGCTGGTTCCACGCGCCCGGATCGCGCGAATCCCTGAAGAAGGGCGTCGGCACCGTCACCTACGTGCCCAACATGCTGCACCGCGCCGCCGGCGACCGGATCCACGCGCACCGGCCCGACATCTTCTTCGGCACCTGCACCCCGCCCGACCGCCACGGCTTCGTCTCCCTCTCCATCGGCCTCACCTACGAGAAGGACATCATCGAGGCGGCCCGCCTGGTGGTGCTGGAAGTGAACCCGCGGCTGCCGCGCACCTACGGCGACACCCAGGTCCACGTCTCCCAGGTGGACTACTTCGTGGAGCACGACCAGGAAGTGCCGGCGCTGCCCTCGCCGGACCCCTCCCCCACCGACCACGCCATCGGCGCCTACATCGCCGACCTGGTGGCGGACGGCTCCACCATCCAGCTGGGCATCGGCGGCATCCCCAACGCCGCCGCCCTGGCCCTGCGGGGCAAGAAGGACCTGGGCGTGCACACCGAGATGTTCGTGGACTCCATGATGGAGCTCTACGAGATGGGCGTCATCACCAACGCCCGCAAGGCGCTCAAGCCCGGCAAGTTCATCGCCACCTTCGCCATGGGTTCGCGCAAGATGTACGACTGGCTGGACGACAACGTCACCGTGGAGTTCGAGCGGGGCAAGTGGGTCAACAACCCGGCGGTGATCGCCCAGAACTCCCAGATGGTCTCGGTGAACAACTGCATCTCCGTGGACTTCACCGGCCAGGTGGCCAGCGAGTCCATCGGCGCCAGCCAGTACTCCGGCACCGGCGGCCAGTCCGACACCGCCGAAGGCGCGGTGGCCGGCTTCGACGGCCTGGGCAAGAGCATCATCGCCTGCTACAGCACCGCCAAGAACGGCACCGTCTCCACCATCGTGCCCATGCTGCCCGAAGGCTCCGCCGTGACCCTGCACCGGTCCCTGGTGGACCACGTGGTCACCGAGCACGGCGTGGCGCGGCTGCGCGGCCGGACCGTGCGGGAGCGGGTGGGGGAACTCATCAACGTCGCCCACCCGGACTTCCGCGCCGACCTGACCGCCAAGGCGCGGGCGATGGGGTATATCTAGCGTGAGTGCTTGGCCAGGAAGCCCAGGATGATGGTGTTGACCTCGGCCGCCTTCTCCAGCACCACCACGTGGCCCGAGTCGGTGATCAGGTGGAACTCGGAGCCGGGGATGCCGGCGTGCAGGATCTCGCCGTAGCGCCTGGGCTTGAGCAGATCGTGCTCGGCCGAGGCGATGCAGGTGGGGGTCTTGATCCGGCCCAGTTCGGCGGTGACGTTGAAGCGCTGGTAGCTTTCGATGAGCCGCACCGCGGTGGGCAGGTCCAGCTCGGCGTAGCGTGATTCCGCCACCGGGAGGAAATCGGGCCGGGCGGCCAGGAAGCCTTCGGAGTAGACGTCGGCGTAGATCAGGCGGAAGAACAGGGCTCCGTCGCCCAGCTTGGCCGCCAGCCGCCAGCGCTCGATCATGGCGACGTTCAGCGGGTCGCTGTGGGAGACCGAGGCGATGATCACCAGGGTGCGGCAGCGCTCGGGATGGCGGATGCCCATGACCAGGTTCAGCTCGCCGCCGTACGAGGTGCCGACCATGTGCGCCTGGCCCAGGTCCAGCGCGTCCATGAGCGCCACAAGGTCGTCCGCGTGCAGGTCCAGCGAGTATTCGCCTTCAGGATGGTCGCTCTGCCCCTGCCCGCGCATGTCGTAGAGCAGCACGCGGTGGTGCCGGGCGAGGTCCGGCAGCTGGAGCGCCCAGGTGGCCGTGCTCATGAAGATGCCGTTGTTCAGGATGACCAGCGGTCCGTCCTTGGGGCCCTGGAACTCGTAGTAGAGCCTGGTGTGGTTCACATGGATGAAGGGCATGGGACCTCCGTTGATCAGTCGGCCTGATCGGAAAGGGCTCGGCCCAGGGCGGCCAGGAACCGCCCCGGAGCCTCCTGCTGCGGAATGTGCCCGCACTGGGCGATGGGGAACAGTCGGGCGTCGGGCAGCGCCTCCAGCATCTGCCGGGCATAGTCCAGGGGCCGCAGCCGGTCGGAGGTGCCCCAGACCAGGCGAACCGGGACCGGGAAGGTCCGCAGCCGCGCCTCGTCCATGACCCAGGCCTCCATGCCGGCGGCCGCCGCGAGCATCCGAGCCAGCGGCCCCCGCGGGCCGCGGCGCACCATCTCGTCCAGCACCGCGTCGGGAACCGGCGGATTGTCCGGGTCGCGCAGCCCGGCCATGGTCTCCCGGGCCTCCTGGCGGTTCCGGGGCAGCAGGTTCACCGGACCGAACGGCCCCTTCAGCGCACCCCCGTTCACCGCCACCACCCGCTCCACCCGCTCCGGATGCCGCTCGGCCAGGACCATGGCCATCCAGGCGCCCAGCGAGTTGCCCACCAGGGTGGCCCGGCCCTGGCCGGCCAGCACCGCCTCCAGCCCGGCCACCAGCGCCGACATCTCGATGGGCCCGGCGGCCGGGGCGCTCCGCCCGTGCCCGGCCAGATCCGGGATCACCAGGGTGTGGTCCTGGATCAGGCCGGGGACCACCCGGGCCCAGGTACCGGCCTGGTCCCCCGCGCCGTGCAGCAGCACCAGCACCGGCCCGGACCCGCCCACGAACACGGTCTGGGGCCCGGTGGGCGAGGGCACGGTCAGGTGCTTCAGCCCGCTGCGCAGAAGCGACCGGCGC
>Ga0302320_10018137_pt1 | contig 14219 bp, 15 predicted proteins | sample Bog_T0_3_FD_202130 | JGI IMG/M metagenome (GOLD analysis project Ga0302320, IMG submission 202130) | Peat permafrost microbial communities from Stordalen Mire near Abisko, Sweden - Bog_T0_3 | ecosystem: Environmental > Terrestrial > Soil > Wetlands > Peat | place: Sweden: Abisko, Stordalen Mire... | reverse complement strand
GGTGGTTCTAGCGAGGAGCTTGAACCCGATCCCATCCCGAACTCGGCCGTTAAACTCCTCAGCGCCAATGGTACTATGGCTCAAGCCCTGGGAGAGTAGGTCGCTGCCAGGCCTGCCAAGGACAAAGTAATTCCTCTTTACGTGTCACGATCGAAAAACGCCGCTTCCCTCCGGGGAGGCGGCGTTTTTTTGTTTCCAGCGGGTCGCGCGCGGCGCGATTTTCCGCCATGATTGGCCGCCAGCATGGCTGGGTTCATTACTCGTTCATTTCCAGAACCGTACCCAATTCAGCCCGGAAACTCGAAAACGCCCCACAGCCCAAGGAGACCTACATGGGTGAGATCGTTCGTCCTGTCGCCAGCGCCTTGAGTATTGCGTGTCTTGCGGCATCGCTGCTGTTTATATCCTCCGACGGCGCATGGGCGCAGGCCAAGCAGGCGCCGCCGAACCAGATGGCGCCCGCACAGGGCGCGCCGCCTCCGATCAAGCAGATCGCGCTGACCGACAAGCAGGTCCAGGGCGTGCTCGCGGCCACCAAGGAAATGGACGTGATCACCGAGAAATTGCCCGACAACGTCAAGCCGGATGCGAAAGTCACCGCGCAGCTCGACGCCGTGGCCAAGAAGAACGGTTTTGCCAGCTACGACGAATACAACGACGTCATCGACAACATCAGCCTGGTGCTCGGCGGCTTCGATCCCGCGACCAAGAAATATGTCGGGTCCGAGGCCGTCATCAAGGCGCAGATCGCCGAGGTCCAGGCTGACAAGAAAATGTCGCCCAAGGACAAGAAGGACGCGCTCGCCGACCTCAATGCCGCGCTGAAGTCCCCGGAGCCGCCGATCGAGAACAAGGGCAATATCGACCTCGTCACCAAATATTACGACAAGCTCGCCGACGCGCTGGGCAACGACCAGCGCTGAGCGGTTTTCCACCATCGTCGTTCCGGTCTGAAGCCGGGACGACGATGATTTCCATGGCAGGCCCTTCGAGCAACCAATGAGCTTTCAAAAATGACGGCAAATGTTCGGCCGGTCGTCACCCGACACGGCCATGAACACGGCAACACGGCGCAGTCCGGTGGCCTGAAGCTGATGACGGGCGTCGGCCCGCAGCATACGCCGGCCACCAGGATCTGGTTCGGCAAGGCCTCCAATCCACCCGGCTTCCGCTCTCTGCCGCACCATCATGGCGAGGCCGAAACCGGCGCCTATTTGCTGTCCGGTCGCGCCCGCATCTATTTCGGCGAGAATTATCAGGACTATGTCGAGATGTCGGAGGGCGATTTCATGTTCGTGCCGCCGTACCTGCCGCATCTCGAAGCCAATATGAGCACGACCGAAGAACTCTGGTGGCTGGCCTGCCGCACGCCGGAAAATATCGTGGTCAACCTGCCCGACATCGACGACGCCCTGCTCGCGGGCTACCGCCGGGTGTGACGCGGGAGGCTGTTTTTCAAAATCCAGGTTGATGCCGAGCCTGTCGCGCAAGCCGCGCCGGCCGGCAGGCGCGCGCGGTATCGCCAGCCAGCGCCGCAATCTCGACCATGTTGGCAGCCGCGACCATTCGCATGTCTAATGCTTCCGGATACGCCACGGGAACGCGCAACAGTTCGGTCGCGGCCGAACCATCCGCGCACCTTTTGCAGGTAGGATCAGTGACCCGGCACCGACGCATGAGGATAAGATGATAAAACGACTGCGCGTGGAACCGATATCGAGCTATCTGGAGCGGCGCCGAAAAGGCCCGATCTATCCGGTGGTCGTTGCCAACGGCACCGTCTATCTGTCCGGGCTACCGCCGTTCGACCCTGAAACCGGGGACGTCAAGCCGGCCACGTTCGAACGTCAGGCCGAACTCGTGCTCGATCAAATGAAGCTGCGCCTGGAGGCGGCCGGCTCATCGCTTGCGCAGGTCGTTAAATGCAATGTCTATTGCACGCCCGATCCTTCGCATTTTGAAAAGTTCAACGAAGTTTATGCGCGGTACTTCCCGGATGCATCGCCCGCCCGCATCTTCCTGCACGTTCCGTCCTGGCCCGGACCGTTCGATGTCGAAGTCGATTGCGTGGCGGTTCTCTAGCCAGAAACGCCCGCGGTTGCATCGGGGTCTGGTCAGGCAATGGGTGCAGGGGGCCTGCGCCTGCCATGTTCTTTTTCGCGGGACGGCGCCAGGTCCCCGCGGAATCCGGGTGGATCGCAACTATTTCCAGGACTAGATTCTGCCGAAGCATCAAGCTCTCACGAGAGAGCTACGAGGATTGGAGCCCGTCATGGCCGGCCACAGCTTTTGCATCTTCGGCACCGCGATCGGCCGCTGCGGCATCACGTGGGGTTCGCGCGGCATCAACGGGGTGCAGCTGCCGATGGGCAGCGAGGACAAGACCCGCACCCGCATGCGCCAGGCCCATGGCGACATCGCGGAAGCGCCGCCGCCAGCTGAAGTACAACGCGCGGTCGAGGGGATCGTCGAACTGCTCGCGGGCAAGCCGAACGATCTTTCCGATGTCGTGCTCGATCTCGACGGCGTCCCCGAATTCAACCGCGGTGTCTACGACATCGCGCGCGGCATCCCGCCAGGCAAGACGCTGACTTACGGCGATATCGCCAAACGGCTCGGCGGCGTTGAGCTGTCGCGCGATGTCGGTCAGGCGCTGGGGCGCAATCCCTGTCCGATCGTGGTGCCCTGCCACCGCGTGCTCGCCGCCGGCGGCAAGCCCGGCGGCTTTTCCGCCAATGGCGGCGTCGTGACCAAGCTGAGAATGCTGGCGATCGAGGGCGCGGTCCTCAACCACACGCCGAGTTTGTTTGATTGATTGCAGTTAACTCGCCGCTACCGCCTCGCAGGAAAATCCGTTGCCGAGGCGGCGGATTTTTCCCGATGAGGGCGAGGGGAAATGCGCGGTGCAGCACAGCGTGTCGGTGTCGCAATAGCGCTCCAGGAAACGGCGCCGCGTCACGGCGGCGGCGGCCTGATCGACGTCGAATTTTATCGACAATTCGGGATAACGCGCCTGCAGCGGCGAGTGCATCAGGTCGCCGCTGACGACGGCAAGGTCCTTGCCGCGGCCGAAAGTAAACGCAACGTGTCCCGGCGTATGCCCCGGCGTCGGCAGGATGCGGATGTGATCGCCGATTTCGTAGTCGTTGCCCACGATCTCGGCCTTGCCGGCCGCGACGATCGGCAGCACACTGTCGTCGAACGGCGGCACCGGTGTGCCGGCGTGCTGCGCGGTCCAGTAATCGAATTCATCCTTTGCGAACACGTAGCGCGCGTTCGGAAACGTCGGCACCCAGCGGCCACCCTCCAGCCTCGTATTCCAGCCGACGTGATCGGTATGCAGATGCGTGCACATCACGAAATCGATGTCGTCGACCGAATAACCCGCTGTCGCTAGCGCGCGCAAATAGGTGTTGTCGGTCTTCATGTTCCATTTCGGGCGCTGCGGCCGTGGCTTGTCGTTGCCGATGCAACTGTCGACCAGGATGGTGTGATGCGGCGTTTTCACGATATAGGACTGGAAACACAGGATCAGCACGCCCTCGCCGTCGATCGCGCCGGCCTCTCGCATCCACGGCCTGTTCTCCGCCAAAAGCTCCGGCGTCAATCCGGGCAGCAATTCGAGCGCGGGCAGAAACGTGGTTTCCTGCTCGATGATGCGATGGATGGTGAGATCGCCGGCGGCGAACGTGGTACGCATGGAAACTTCCTGCGAATTCAGGCCGGTGGCGGCAGCGAGATCTTGACCGAAGGCCGCGCCAGCATTTTTTCGTGGAAGGCATCGAGCTTCGGATAGGCCTTGCGCCAGCCGCAATCGGCAAAGCGGAAATCGGCGTAGCCGAGCACGCACACCAGCGCGACGTGGGAGATATCGAACGGACGCGCCAGCATGTCGGCCTGCTTCTCGAACCGCGCCATGCCGTTCCAGGCCCGGCTCCAGTGATCGTCGGCCCACGCCTGCCAGCGCAGTGGCGCCGGCCGCACCATGTTCTCGTAGCGGCACAGCAGCATCGAATCGAGTACGCCCTGCAGCAGCGAATGGTCGCTCTTGACCTTCCATCGCGCCGGCCCCGATGCCGGGATCAGCTTGCCGCCGCCGGCGAGCTCGTCGAGATATTCGACAATCACATAGGAATCGAGGATGACCTCGCCGTTGTCCAGGATCAGCACCGGCAGTTTTTTCACCGGGGTGACGCGCGAATATTCGTCGTTGGACTGAGCCGGGGCGACCGTGGTCGGAACCAGTTCGATTTTGTCGATCAAGCCAAGTTCGATCGCGGCGATGCGCACCTTGCGGGCGAACGGCGAGGCGGGGGAGAATGTGAGTTTCATGGGAGATCCCTGGAGAATACTTTGACCGAAATCCCAACCGTCATTGCGAGCCAACGGGTCGCGCGAGCGCGCGCCCGATGATAAACTCCGCGAAGCAATCCATCGTTGACCGGAAAAGAAAGAATGGATTGCTTCGTCGCAAGCGCTCCCCGCAATGACGATGGAGCGTGCACCCAGGAGGGTGCACGTTCCTGTGTGTTAAGCCGCGACGATTTCCTGCCGCTGCTCGCCGAGCCCGTCGATGCCGAGGGTGACGACGTCGCCGGCGTTGAGGAATTTCGGCGGCTTCATGCCCAATCCGACGCCGGGCGGCGTTCCCGTGGTGACGATGTCGCCGGGCAGCAGCGTCATGAATTGAGAGACGTAGGAGATGCACTTGGCGATGGTGAAGATCATGGTCGAGGTCGACCCCTTCTGGCAGCGCTCGCCGTTGACGTCGCACCACATCGACAGTTTCTGCACGTCCGGTATTTCGTCCTTGGTGACGAGCCACGGGCCAAGCGGGCCGAAGGTGTCGTGCGACTTGCCCTTGGTCCATTGACCGAGACGTTCGATCTGGAAATTGCGCTCGGAGACGTCGTTGCAGATGCAATAGCCGGCGACGTGATTGAGTGCGTCGGCCTCCGAGACGTATTTGGCGCGGGTGCCGATGATGACGGCGATTTCGACTTCCCAGTCGAGCTTGGTCGAGCCGCGCGGCTTCTCAACCGGGTCGTTGGGGCCGCTCAGGGCGGTATTGGCCTTCAGGAAGAAGATCGGTTCGGTCGGAATCGCCGCGCCGGTTTCCTTGGCGTGGTCGACGTAATTGAGGCCGATGGCCACGAATTTCGAGATGCCGGTGACCGGCGCACCGATCCGCGGCTTGCCGCTGACCGCCGGGAGTTTGGCGGGGTCGAGGCCGGCGAACTTGGCCAGCGAAGCCGGCGAATAGGCCTCGCCATTGAGATCCTTCACGTGATCGGACAGATCGCGCAATTGACCCGATTTATCGATCAGACCCGGCTTTTCCTGGCCAATTGCCCCGTAACGAACAAGCTTCATTTCGAACACTCCCTAGGGTGGTTTGGTTGCTTGGATGCTTCATGGAACAGCGCGCGGCGAATTTCAATGGCTGACTGGCTGGCGCATTGCAGCCCCTCTCGTCCCGGGGAGCGGCGTTTAGGCCAGGTCGCGGAGAATGTCGGCGGTAATCATGCTCGGAGGGTTGGAGACGCGGCCTAAACGATGAATTTGAAGGCATCGCCGTCGCGCCGGATCCGGCCGGCGCCGAAATGGCCGCCGATCACCAGCGTGGGCGTTTCGGCAAAGCGCGCGAACAATTGCCGCCGCGTCGCCGCCGCCTGCACGGGGTCGGAATCGACAGTCGACGACCAGCCGAGATGCGCCATCTGGCAGGGATGGTGGGCGACATCGCCGCTGAGCAGGCCCTGTTCGCCGTCCGACTGGATCAGGACGCTGACATGGCCCGGACTGTGGCCGGGTGTCGGGATCAGCGTGATTTCCTCGCAAACCCTGGCGTCGCTGGCGACGAGGTCGGCCTTGCCGGCGACGACGACCGGCTTCACGGAATCCTCGAAAACCGCCGTCTTGCCGGGCTCATCGCGATGGTCGCGCCAGTACTCGTATTCCGACTTGCCGAACAGATAGCGCGCATGGGCAAATGTCGGCACCCATTTGCCGCCTTCAAGCCGGGTGTTCCAGCCGACGTGGTCGACGTGCAGATGCGTGCACAGCACGATGTCGATGCTGTCGGGCGGATATCCCGCTTCCGTCATGGTTTCGAGAAACGGTGTCTTGCGGTTGTTCCAGATCGGCACCTTGCGGCCTTGCTTGTCGTTGCCAAGGCCGGTGTCGACCACGATCCGGCGCGACGGCGTCTCCACCACCAGCGTATGGATCGACATCCTGAGTTGGCCGTCCTCGGTGGCGAAGTCGGGAATGAGCCAGGGCAGTTTGCGGATTTCCTCGTTGCTGGCCAACGGGAGGATAAACCGCGTGCTGCCGATGGTCTCCAGCTCGACGATTTTCGTGATTTTGACCTTGCCGACATTCCAGTACATTCCGCGTTTCCGCTTGTTCAATGCGCGAGGGGAAAGATGCTGATTTCAGTGCCCCCGCGCAATGGATCATCCCGCCCGCCCGGGCGTTGAAGCGGCACCAACAGCCGAGGGAGCATCTCCGATGCCAGAATTAGCCATTTCGGTCGAAAAGGTTACCTTTTTGATCGAAAAAACCCGTGAATTCGACGTCAAGGAGGGCGCGTCCGATCCCGACTCCGGGTCGAACGGCGCCGATGACAACATGGTCGATGTGCTCGAGGATGATGGCGGCGATCCCGTGGTGCGCGAGATCACCGGCTTCATCAACGCCATGACCGAAGACGAGCAGGTCGACCTGGTCGCGCTGATGCGGCTCGGGCGCGGCGACGGCACCATCGAGGAATGGGACGACCTGCGCCGCGAGGCCGCCGACGGATACAACCGGCGCACCGCGAGCTACCTGCTCGGCGAGCCCCTGATCAGCGACTATCTCGCCGAGGGACTGGATGCGTTCGGCCTGACCTGGACCGACGAGCGAACCACCCCGGTGTGATTATCGCGCGCAGTCGACAATGACGGTGCCGAGCTTATCGCCTTTTTCCACGGCAAGATGGGCCTGCGCCGTTTCCGACAGCGCGAACTGCGCGGCGATGGTGTGAATGCGTGTTCCGGCCGCGAGCCATTTCGAAATATCGGCCTGGGCTGCCGCGTGCAAAGGCGGTGGCAATGCCGGCAGCACCAACGAACGCAGCGCGATGCACCGCTCCATCAATTCGCGTACCGGCACGACCGGCATGCGGTTGCCGTTGGTGGCGTAGATCGCAATGGTTGAATTGACAGCCATCAGTTTCAGCGTCGTTGCGATGTTGCCGCCGAAATCGACATCGACGACACGGTCGACACCGCGCTGTCCGGTAAAAGCAAGTGTCTTGGCGACGACGTCTTCGTTCCTGTAGTTGATGACGAGATCGGCGCCGGCAAGCCGCGCCTGCTCGGCCTTGAGTGGCGAGCTGACCGTGGCGATGACGCGGGCGCCGCCCCATTTCGCCAGTTGCACCGCATAATGGCCGACCGCGCCGGCGCCGCCGGAGACCAGGACGGTCTTGCCTGCGATCGGTCCGTCGGCGAACAGGCAGCACCACGCGGTCATGCAGGGGATACCGAGCGTCGCACCGGCGGCAAAGGAAACATCCGACGGCAACGGTGTCACCAGATGCTCGGCCAGCGAAATATATTCGGCGGCGGTGCCGAAGGCGCGGCCGTTGCGCTGGCCATTGAACAGCCAGACCCGCTGGCCGACACTGAGCCGCGTCACGCCCTCGCCGACAGAATCGATGATTCCGGCGCCGTCGCTGTTTGTGATTACGCGGGGATATTCCATCGCGCGATAGCTGCCGGCGCGGCGGGCGACATCGGAAGGGTTGACGCCGGAAGCCTGCAGCCGGACCCGGACTTCGCCCGGGCCGGCCACCGGCGTCGGCATGTCGCCAAAGCTCAGCACATCGGACGCCGCGCCGGTTTTTTCATACCAGACGGCTTTCATTCAGAGCGTCCCGGGGAACGCACCGCCGTCGAGCAGGATATTCTGCCCGGTGATGAAACCCGCCTTGGCGCCGCACAGAAACGCGCAGGCGAGGCCAAATTCCTCGGGGTCGCCGAAGCGTCCCGCCGGGTTGAGTTTGGCGCGCTCCGACAGAATCTGCTCCGCGGTGATGCCGCGCTTCTCGGCTTCCGACTTCGCCGTACCGCGCAAACGGTCGGTATCGAAAGGTCCGGGCAGCAAACCGTTGATGGTGACATTGTTGATCACGGTCTTGCGCGCCAGCCCGGCGACAAAGCCGGTGAGGCCGGCGCGGGCGCCGTTGGACAATCCCAGGATCTCGATCGGCGCCTTCACCGCGGCTGAGGTGATATTGACGATGCGGCCGAATTTGCGCGCCATCATGCCGTCCACCGTGGCCTTGATCAGTTCGATCGGGGTCAGCATGTTGGCGTCGATCGCCTTGATCCAGTCGTCGCGGGTCCAGTTGCGGAAATCGCCGGGCGGCGGACCGCCGGCATTGTTGATCAGGATATCCGGATCGGGACAGGCTTTTAGCGCGGCCTCGCGGCCCGCTGATGTGGTGATGTCGCCGGGAACTTCGGTCACGGTGACGCCGGGGTAGGCCTTGCGGATTTCGGCGGCGGTTTTCGCCAGCGCTTCCGCGCCGCGCGCGGTCAGCGTGACGTGCACACCCTCGGCGGCCAGCGCGATCGCGCAGGCGCGTCCCAGGCCCTTGCTGGATGCGCAAACGATGGCGCGGCGGCCTTTAATTCCAAGATCCACTGTCTCACTCCCGTTATGTCAGATGTTGTCGCGGTGCGGTCCGGTCATTGTAGCCAACCCGGACGGCGATGATAAGCCACTCCGCGCCAAACCCGCTAGATCTGGCGGTCCTTCTTGATCCGGTCGATCGCGGCCGCGATCTCCGGCGGCAATGATCTGAATCCCATCTGGCCGGCTTTCGACAGCAGCGGCCGCAGCGCGGAGCCCGCGAGATAGGCCGGCTGCCGGTCGGCGGGCACCAACTGATCGAAAATCAGCACGAACATGATCGCGGCCAGCGCGATGCGGACCGCACCGAGCGCCGCGCCGGCGAGGCGGTCGCTGATCCCGGCTTCGGGACCGATGGCCTCGTCGAGCGCCATCCGCATCAGCTTTCCCAGCGCCATGCCGGTGATCAGAAAAATGCCGAACAGCAGCGGCGAATTCTGCGCCCATGGCGAATCGGGCTTGGCGTCGATCACGGGCGGCAGCAACGTCATGGCCCAGACCGCGATCGGCATTGCGATCAGATAGGCCAGGATGGTGGCAGCGCTACGCAGCAATCCGGCATTGAAACCAGTGACGACGGCGAATGCGAGGGCGAGATAGACGACGGCATCGAAGCTGTTCATGGGCGACATTCCCTGGACCGCGAGGGCTGAGGATATGGTCAACGAAACCGGTTTGCGATCCCGAAAATCGTCTGTATCAATACGGCGCGCTAGCCTTGCGGAGTTAGGTCATGGCCGGTCTATTCGACGTCAGTAAAGAAACCATTCTCGTCACCGGCGCCTCGCAGGGGCTGGGCCGGCAATTCGCGCGGGTGCTGTCCGCGCACGGCGCCGCGGTCGCGCTGGCGGCGCGGCAGACCGGCAAACTGAGGGATTTGGAGCAGGAGATTCGCGGCCGCGGCGGCCGCGCGGTTGCGGTACAGCTGGATGTCACCGACACCGCCTCGATCGGCAAGGCGATGGATAGCGCGGAAGCCGCGCTTGGCCCCGTCAGCGTGCTCATCAACAATGCCGGCATCGCGATTGAAAAACCGGCGGTGGACCAGACCGAGGCCGACTGGGATTCCGTCATCAACGCCAACCTCAAGGGCGCGTATTTCGCGGCCACCGAAATGGCGCGGCGGATGATCGCGCGCAAGCAGCAAGGCAACATTGTCAATATCGCGTCCGTGCTCGGCCTCAGTGTGATGAAGTCGGTCTCTTCCTATGCGATTTCGAAGGCGGGGATCATCCAGGCCACCAAGGCGATGGCGCTGGAACTGGCCGGCAACCATATTCGTGTCAATGCGCTGGCGCCGGGCTATATCGATACCGAGATCAACCACGAATTCTGGTCGACGCCCGGCGGCGAGCGGCTGACAAAGCGGATTCCGCAGCGAAGGGTCGGCGCCGAATCCGATCTCGACGGCGCGATTCTGCTGCTGGCCTCGAACGCCTCGCGCTACATGACCGGCAGCGTGGTCACGGTGGACGGCGGGTTTTTGCTGACGTGACGACACGGTCGTCATTCCGGGGCGATGCGAAGCATCGAACCCGGAATCTCGAGATTCCGGGTCTGGTCCTTCGGACCATCCCGGAATGACGATGCCGCTCACCCCGCCCGCAGCTCCGCCTTGATCATGTCGGCGGCCTTTTCGCCGATCATGATGGTCGGCGCATTGGTGTTGCCGCCGATCAAGGTCGGCATGATCGAGGCGTCGGCGACGCGCAGGCCTTCGAGCCCGTAGACTCTCAGTTTCGGATCGACCACGGCCATCGAATCGTTGACTCCCATTTTGGCGGTGCCGACCGGGTGATAGACGGTGTCGACATAGTTGCGCAGGGTTTTGCGGATGTCATCGTCGGTCTCGACGCCGGCGGTGAATACGTCGGAAGTCTGCAGCGCCTTGAGCGCGGGCGCATCGAGCAGCCGCCTGGTCAGCTTGAAGCCCGCGACCATGGTATCGATGTCGGCCTCGTCGCCGAAAAAGTTGGGATCGATCGCCGGCGCAGCGAACGGGTCGGCACTTTGCAGCCAGACACTGCCGCGGCTCTTGGGCCGCAACACGCAGACATGGCAGGAGAAGCCGGTACCCCAGCGCGGCTTGCGGCCATGATCGGCGACCATCGCCATGCAGAAATGCAGCTGGATATCGGGCACGTCGAGATTGCCGCGAGTCTTGAGGAAGCCGCCGCATTCGGCGATGTTCGAGGTCATCGGCCCGCGCCGCTCGCGCCGGTATTGCGCAATGCCCGTGAAGATGCGCTTGATGCCGCTATACGACAATCCGGCAAAGTGCGGTGCATCCGAGGTGAAGCCGAACACGAAGTCCGGATGATCCTGCAGGTTCGCTCCGACGCCGGGCAAATGATGCACCGAGGCGATGCCGTGTTTCGCCAGCGCCGCGCTGTCGCCGACCCCGGACAGCATCAGCAGTTGCGGGGTCTGGAACGCACCGGAGGACAGGATCACTTCGCGCCGGGCACGGATTTGCTTCAGCTCCTTGCCCTGCCGGTATTCGACGCCAACGGCGCGTTTGCCTTCGAACAGGATGCGCGTGGCGTGCGCCTTGGTCTCGACCCGCAAATTGCCACGCTTGCCTATGAAGGGATGGATATAGCCGCGCGCCGCGCTCCAGCGTTCGCCGTTTTTCTGCGTCACCTGGTAAACGCCGAGGCCTTCGTGGTCCTCGGCGTTGAAATCCTCGCGAATCCGGAACTGGGCCTCGCGCGCCGCCTGCAAGAATGTTTCCCGCACCGGGTTGTCGGAGCGCAATCCCGAGACATGGAGCGGGCCGCCCTTGCCGTGATACTCGCCGTCGAGTTCGGAATTATCCTCCGAGCGCTTGAAATAGGGCAGCACGTCGGCATAGGACCAGCCGGTGTTGCCGAGCGCAGCCCACTGATCGTAGTCGCTTTTGTGGCCGCGGATATAGACCATCGCATTGATCGCCGACGACCCACCGAGCCCCTTGCCGCGCGGCTGATAGCCGATGCGGCCGTTGAGGCCCGCCTGCGGCACGGTATCGAACGCCCAGTTGTTGACCTTGCCGGAGACCATCAGTACCAGCGCGCCGGGCGTGGTCACCACCCAGTTGTCGTCGGTGCCGCCGGCTTCCAGCAGCGCCACTGAAGTATCGGGATCCTCGGAGAGGCGGCTTGCGACGGCGCAGCCGCCGGAGCCGCCGCCCACCACCACAAAATCGAATGTGTCCGTCACGCGTGTTTCCCTCCCCCCCAATTTTTTGTCATTCCGGGACGGTCCGCAGGACCGGACCCGGAATCTCGAGATTCCGGGTTCGATGCTTCGCATCGCCCCGGAATGACGGTCTCATTACGACATGAATCGCAGCATCTTTTCCAGCCGCGCGATTCTCGCGCCATAGGGCGGATAGAGATCGGCCAACCGATTGAACGGCGAACGGTAGAACACCGGCTTCAATTTGCTCAGATTGTTGAATCCCCACTCGCCGTGATAGGCGCCGGTGCCGGAAGCGCCGACGCCGCCCATCGGCTGGTTGATCTGGGCAAAATGAAACAGGCAGTCGTTGATAGTGACGCCGCCGGAGACGGTGCGCGCCAGCACCTCGTCGCGTGCCGCATCATCCTTGCCGAACCAGTACAGCGCCAGCGGCCGGTCGCGCGTGTTGACGTAGGCGATCGGCTCGCCAGCGTCGCGATAACCCATTACCGGCAGCAGCGGCCCGAAGATTTCCTCCTGCATGATCGTCATCTCGGGCGTCGCGCCGACGACGATGGTCGGCGGAAATTTGCGCTTCGATTTCCACGCGGGATCGTCGGCTTTTGTCACTTGCATGATTTGCGCGCCCCTGGCCGCGGCATCCGCCACCAGGGCCTCGAGCCGCGCATAATGCCGGTCGGAAACGATCGAGGTGTAATCCCTGTTATCGGGGTCGGTACCGAACATGCGCCGCATATGGCGCTGCAGCCAGCCGGCAAATTCTTGAACCGAGGCTTCCGGCACCAGCGCATAATCGGGCGCGATGCAGGTCTGGCCGGCATTCAGCAATTTGCCATAGGCGATGCGGCGCGCGGCCTCTTCGAGATCGGCGGAGCGATCGATGATGGCAGGCGATTTGCCGCCGAGCTCGAGCGTGACCGGGGTGAGGTTGCGCCCCGCGGCTTCCGCCACCAGGCGGCCGACGCGGGTCGAGCCGGTGAAGATCAGATGATCGAACGGCAGCGAGGCGAAAGATTTTGCAATATCCTCGTCGATGCCGGTCACCAGCATTTCCGTGGAGTCGAATTTGGCCGCGATCAGCTCCTGCAGCAGCGCGGAAAACCGCGGCACCAGTTCGCTCGGCTTGATCATCACGCGATTGCCGGCCGCGAGCGCGCCGACCGCCGGCGCCAGCGTCAGCTGCAGCGGATAGTTCCACGGCGCGATGATGCCGACGACGCCGAGCGGCTGCGGCATCAGCCGGTTCCGGGCCGGCATGAACTGCAGCGCGGTCGAAACCCGCCGCGGCGCCATCCATTTCTTCAGGTGTTTGGCGGCGTGCCTGATCTCGCCTCGCACCAGCATGGCCTCGGCGATCAGCGTCTCGGTAGCGCTGCGATGGCCGAAATCGGCTGAGATCGCCTGCTCGAAGCGGGCCTCGTTGTCCGCGACCACCGCGCGCAGCCGCGCCAGCCGGTCGAGCCGCTGCTCAAGCGTCGGCGCGGGCTCGCTCCGCGACAGCTCGAACATCCGGTGAAAGGCGTCATCCAGGGCGCTCTGCCCGGGGCTCTTCAGGGACTGGTCCATGGCGTTTCCCGACGTCTTTGTTGGCCTGGAGGCTGGGCTTTTGCGGCGTTTCTGGCAAGAGCGCCGCCGCGGGCGGGTTTGGCGACTAAATTAGCGGGTTTTGGCTGCCATAAAATCCCGAAAAGATGGTCCGCGGGCCTTTCCAAAGCCAGGATGCGTTGGTACATACCGGCCGCACCCCAAGGGCATTTGCCACGGGTTGCCTTCTCAGGAAGCCTCCGGACCGACCGGCGCCTCAGGCGTTGGCCTTAGCCGTTTCGGCATCCGGTTTTCGCGAGGGCGCGCAACGGTTTATCGCGGGGTGGAGCAGCCCGGTAGCTCGTCAGGCTCATAACCTGAAGGTCATAGGTTCAAATCCTATCCCCGCAACCAAGTTTTAAGCCCTTGAAAACAATCCGTTTTCGAGGGCTTCTTACTGTCCGGATTTTGATGCAAATTTTCGTTCGTGGAAGCGTCGTGGAAGCGGCAGGAGGAAAGTCGCAGCGTAAAATCGGCGGAGTTGAGAGCGGCGTAATGACTCAATTGTGATCGGACGAGTGCTTACACGGCCGAACTCGACATGCAGACGCTGGTGTGGGCAAAGGGCTGCGGTTCCCTCTTGGCAGGTTGGGAAGCCGCCTCATGTGCCCACGGTGCGGGAGCCGCGACGTGAATGTGATCTTTGAACCGCCGCCAACCGCGGTCCGCGTCGCAGCACGATGATGGCGGCCACGCTAATCGTGAAGTGTCCAGCGCGCTAGCGGAGGATAACTGCCTGGTCGTTCCGGACCTTGGAGCGGCTAGGT
>Ga0302320_10018136_pt1 | contig 14219 bp, 7 predicted proteins | sample Bog_T0_3_FD_202130 | JGI IMG/M metagenome (GOLD analysis project Ga0302320, IMG submission 202130) | Peat permafrost microbial communities from Stordalen Mire near Abisko, Sweden - Bog_T0_3 | ecosystem: Environmental > Terrestrial > Soil > Wetlands > Peat | place: Sweden: Abisko, Stordalen Mire... | reverse complement strand
CCGCCGAGGAGGCTGGCGTAATTCGCTTGATTGCCAAACACCCGCGTCTTGGATCGCAGACGATTGAGTTGGGCACAACCGCTGCGCCGGCCGAGACCGCTTAGCGCTCTTTCGTGGAGGTCGGCAACCAGTCCACGAGGCTCCAGTGAAGCGCCACTCGGGCAGGAAGGAATCAAATGCCGCGTGTACTCCTGGTTTTGTTTCTTCTCGCCGCCTGCGCCGCGACCAAAGGACAGACGATAGTTCCACGACCCGCTATCACAGGCATCTCGCACATGACGCTCTATGCGGACGACTTTGCCAGGTCACAGAAGTTCTATGGGTCTCTAATTGGTTGGGAACAGGCGCCGGCGGGTGGTCAACGTTTGCCTGTTCGGTTCTACGCGAACCACCTTCAGTACATTCAACTGGAACCGGCGCCCCGCGCGGAATTGAATGATCGTCTGATCGACGTTGGATTCTTGACGAGCGATGCAGAAGCGCTGCGACTTTTTATTTACGCGCACAGCGTCAAAGTCCCGGATGCTGTTACGACTGACATCGATGGCAACAAGCACTTTGAAGTGGTTGACCCCGAGGGGAACAAGATCGATTTCGTGCAAGCAGGCGCCCACCCTCCGAAGGCGCCCCAATCCGCCTCGCGACGACTGAGCGGACACATCGTCCATGTCGGTTTTGTTGTACGAAACCGGGCAGTACTCGACCATTTCTACAAGGACCTGCTGGGGTTTCACTTGTACTGGCAGGGAGGAGCAACCGCGGACCACACGGATTGGGTTATGATGCAGGTCCCCGATGGAACGGACTGGCTGGAATACATGCTGTATCTTCCTGCTGCGCCGACTCGAGCTCAGCTTGGTAGCGCGAACCACTTCTCACCCGGAGTCCCAAGTGTTGCAGAGTTGGCTGATGAATTGAAGCGAAGAGGTTGGGTTCCGTCCGGGAGTGAGCATCTTTCGCTTCTCGGCGTTGACGGAAAGTTGCAACTGGCCATGATAGACCCCGATGGAACGAGGGCGGAGTTCATGGAATTCTCTCCCGTGAAGCAACCTTGTTGCGCGCCATACACGGGCCCTCAGCCGGTTGCTTCGACTGATTGGTAAGCGAATCGGCGGCAACACAAGAACTGGCGCGGCAGTGAGCCCATGTTGTCTGAGCTTAGTTGGCGCAAGAGCATTTGAGGTCCCTGTCGCGCCCCCAGGCGCAGCATGAATGGCGGCATTTCATCACTGCCTGATCCATATTCGAATAATGCGAACGGGGAATTGAATATGAAGGAGAGGAGTTCATTTGGGGCCGGAGTATTGCGAACCGCGCTAATCGGCTTGATCGTCTGCTTGTTCTCTTGTTCCGTCGCGTCGCGCACACAAAGCAATTGCTCTTGGGCAGCGCATGCGGAGGCATCCTTCATCGAGCCTTCAGGCGCAACTGCGGATAAGAGACCGGGCTATGTGGGTGACCAGAGTTGCTCGCCGTGCCATCAAGAGAAGGCGGCCTCATTCGGTTACACATCGCACCACCTTACATCGCAACTGCCTGGTCCGGCCTCAATCCTCGGATCGTTCAAGGAAGGCGAAAACGTGCTGATGATCCGGGACCCGGCTTCAAAGGATGTCGATCCCCGTCTCTCCTTCAAGATGGACATTGAGCATGGCGACTACTATCAGACCGCAGTGGCGGAACAGGCTCCGCGGAAGATGTCGCGAAGTGAACGGATTGACATTGTGACGGGCTCGGGAGTGCGAGGACAGACTTATCCCTACTGGCGAGAGAACGCGCTCTTTGAACTCCCCGTCAGCTATTGGACAGACGGAGACCAGTGGGTCAACAGCCCAGGCTACAAGGATGGCACGGCAAACTTTGCACGTCATGTAGACGCCAGGTGCCTGGAGCGCCACGCTACCTACATCCGTTCGCTTTCGACGGACTTCGAGGCAAATATTTACGACAGGAGCAGCCTGGTTGTCGGCATTTCATGCGAAACATGTCACGGCCCTGGCGCAGCTCATGTCGAGCGCGAGCGTGCCGCCTCGTCGAAGACGAAAAAGTCAAAGGATGCCGCAATTCTTAACCCTGCAAAGTTTACTCCCGAGCGCCAGATCGAGCTGTGCGGGCTGTGCCACAGCGGCGGTCAGCGAGCGGAACTCTCGCCTGCGTTCACGTATTGCCCCGGTGCTCCGCTGGACCAGTTCTTTGGCCCCGACGCAGCGGAGGCTTCGGATCGGCCAGACGTGCATGGGAATCAAGTGAGCATGCTCAAGAAGAGCCGCTGCTATCGGTCATCGCCGTCCATGTCGTGTTCCACTTGTCACGATGTGCATGTCAAGGAACGCAAGGCGGCGGACTATTCAGAACGCTGCCTAAGCTGCCATCGATGGCAGAGTTGTGGCGCTTCTCATCGATTGGGAGCCAGGATCGCTCGCAACTGTATCGACTGCCACATGCCGATGCAGCAGACGGACGCGATCGTTTCCACGACCGCTGGCCGAAACCTGCGCACGTCAATCAGAACTCACTGGATCAAGATCTATCCGGGGTAGGAGGATCGTAATGCGTTTGCATGCCGCGTTTGTGATGATTGCTTTGTCATTCCTTGCCGCACCGGGCCGCGCGCAACTACGCAGCGCATTTCCCGACGCCGGCCCCGTGCCCGTTTATTCGCCAACGGAACGAGCTTCCGCCTTTCAGCAATTGCTCAAGAGTTCCATCCTTCCAAAGCTCGGTGCGCCGGTTTCCGTATCTCCCAACGCTCCCTTTTCCTCCGACGGCACACGTTTGGATTTCTGGAAGACCTCGTTCGTGCTTGGCACTGCCGGCGGCGGGGAAGCAGGCGTCAACTTCTGGGGAATGCAGAATGGCGGCCACATCAATGTGGGGTTCAAAGCAGGCACGGCGAAATCGTACGCTCTCGATTGCCGCATGTTCTCGGCCGGCGCTATCAACTACAAGGTCTTTACAGGGAAGCGCGCCGAACCGAGTCCGCACGGCGAGACTGCGCTTGCCGGCAACCATTTCCTCCTGATCGTGCCCACGCTGGAAACTGGCGCAACTGTTCTCGTGGAGCTTTGGCCAACTTCGGATTCAGCGCCCATGGGCTTTCTTGGTTGCGAGTTGAGCACAATCGCTCGATAGCCTTACCCGGCAAATCGATCGCGCGAACCCAAGCCGCTTCAAGTTTTTGGTCCGGTACTCGTCTGCGTGGATTGAGTAAATTTGTCCACCTTGAAGATTGAATTGCCTTCCGTCAGAGTGATCAACCGGTTGGCAGGGACGCTCTTGTGAACTTCGATCGTTCCCAGCGGCCAGCGCACCTCAAGCTCGACTGCTTCGGCGGCGCCAAGACCGAAATGCAGGCGCGGATCGTTGCAGGAGACATAGCTGGACTGGCTCATCACTTCCTGAACCTGCGCTTTGCCGCCGCTGCGGACGACGACTCTGGCTCCAATGGCGCTGCGGTTGCTCCTGGTCCCATGCAGGCGGATCTTGATCCAGCGGTTCCCCGGCGGCGCATCGTTGCGCAGCAGCGAAGGCGGCTCGTTTTGATTCATGATCAGAATGTCGAGGTCGCCGTCGTTGTCGAAGTCGCCGAAGGCGCAGCCGCGGCTGACGTGGCGGGCGTTGAGGGCGGGCTGGCTTTCCGCGGGGATCTCGAGAAAAGTCCCGTTGCCCAGGTTGCGGAAGAGGATGCGCGGACCGCGGCGGGGATATTTTGGATTGACGGCTTCGAGTTCGGGATAGACCTGTCCGGTCACAAGAAAAATGTCGGGATTGCCGTCGTTATCGAGATCGAGCAGGCCCACGCCCCAGCTTACAAAGCGCCGTTCATGGATGAGTCCGGCGCGCGCCGTCACGTCTTCGAACTCTCCGTTGCCCTGGTTGTGGTAAAGCCCCGAGGGTTGATTCATATAGTGAGTGCGCACAATGTCGAGGCGGCCGTCGCAGTCGTAGTCGCCTATGCCCACGCCCATTCCGGCCATCTCCTTGCCATCTTCGTCGAGGGCCACGCCGCGCATGAGCGCTTCTTCGCGGAAGGTCCCGTCGTGATTGTTCATCAGCAATAGACTGGGAGTCGTATCGCAGGCCACAAAGATATCCGGCCAGCCGTCTTCGTCCGCGTCGAAGGCAGCGGCGGTCAGGCCATAGGAGCCATGCAGCGCGCCCACCCCGGACTCCTTCGACACATCGGTAAACGTACCGTCGCCGTTGTTGCGGTAGAGCAGGTGATAAGGCAGCGGAAGGCCGCTGGGGCCGCAGTTGACAGGCACACCTTCGAAGTTGCAGTTGGGGCGCTCCAGCGAAGGCTTTGGCATCGTCGCCAAATCCACATCGGCGTAGTTGGAGACGAAGAGATCGAGCCACCCGTCGCGGTTGTAGTCGACAAATGTGCACCCGGCCCCAAAGCGAGTGGTTTTGCTCAGCAGTCCGGCATGCGCTGTAACATCGGTAAAAGTTCCGTTGCCGTTGTTGCGGCACAGCCGGTTTTGCCCGAAGTAAGTGAGAAACAAATCTTCAAAGCCATCGTTGTTGTAATCTCCCACACACACGCCTACCGCCCAACCGGCATCGGTCAAGCCCGACTCGGCGGTCACATCGGTAAAGGTGCCATCGCGATTGTTGCGGTAAAGGCGGTTGCTTGCTCCGGCGGGGATGCTCTCGAGCCGGCGTCCGCCAAGCATGAATACGTCCATCCATCCATCGTTGTCGTAGTCGAAGAAGGCGCAGCCCCCGCCCATGATCTCGGTAAGATAGGTGGCCGTTGTGCCCTCGCCGTAGGACATGACCTCGGTGAGCCCGGCAGACTCGGCGACATCGACAAAATGAGAAAAGCGCGGAAGCTCCGCGGCCGCGGGCGCGCGCGCCCAGGCTTTGCGGCGAAGCAGGCCGGCCGCAAGAACTCCAGAAATGGATCGCAGAAGACGTCGACGCGACCACCCGCGGGAAGATATGGAAGAAGCAGCCATCGGTCAGAGGAATCCTCCATATTGGTTCGCGGTCATCGGCCGCGGTCCGGTCTGCGACCTACGGGTTGTGCGCGGCCGCAAAGGCACTGGCTGGGTTCGCCGCTTTCATGGGCCGGGATGAGACTCGGCCAGATCTTGGGAAAGCCGTCGTGCGTCGGCGTTGTCCGGATCGATTTCGAGAGCGCGGCCCAGGGCCCGCTTGGAGTCCTGCCATTTCTCCTCGCTGGCCAGCGTAGCCGCCAGGTTAATCCAGGCCCCGACATAGGAGGGTGAAGCGTGCACCGCGGCGCGGAAGTAGCCTTCCGCCTGCGCCGCATCGCCCCCTCGAACCACAAGATAGCCCATTTGGTTTTGCGCTTCGGCAAGGTTCGGGTTCAATTGAATGGCTCGCTCCAAAGCCGCCTTTTCGCCGGCAATATCTTGCAATTTGTCCAGCGCCCTGGAAAGCTTGTAGGAGAGAATCGGCTCATCGGGTTCGTCTTTCAGCGCCTCCCGGTAAAGCGATGCGGCCTGCGCGGCATTGCCCGCGGCCATGGCCTGGTCGCCTTCTTCGGCTTTGCCGGCGGCCTGCACCTTGTCTGACCGCGCCTTCTTCAACTGCTGATAAGCGCGCAGTTTATCCTGCGCTTGTGAGTTATCCCCAAGCCGCTGCATCACCTTGGCCAGGTTGTACTCAACCTCCGCATCGCCGTCTCCCAGCGCGATCGCTTTTTCCAGATGCTCCCTGGCGCCAGAGAGATCGCCCTGCTTCGCCAGCACGCTGCCCAGCTCAGCCTGCGACTGATAGTAGCCCGGATTCAGCGCAACCGAGCGTTCCAGATGCGCGCGCGCCGCCTCAAAGTCCGCTTCACGCGATTCCAGGACTGCGTTCAGGTACAGCACCTCCCACTGATTGGGATAGGCTGTGAGCAGCTTCCGGCCGAGCTCGGACGCTTTGTCCGCGTGGCTCGTGACCAGCGTGCGCAGGTAAAGAAGCAGCGTAGCCTGGTCGTCGGGATGCTTCTGAACAGCCAGATCGAGCACGGCAAAGGCCTCCTGGTCCTGGCCACGCAGCATCAGCACGAGGGATAGCTCATCGGCAATAGGAAGCGAATTTGGATCGTTGTTCAGTCCCTCCCGCAACGCTTTGTCCGCAGCCTCGAGTTGCGCCGTCCCCACATAGGCCACGCCCAGGCTCAGGCTTTGCTGCGGCGTTCGCGATTGGCTGGCGCCGGGCTTGTCCAGCAGGGCGATCACCGAGGTGTAGTCTTTTTCAGCGATCAATTCCTGGGAAAGCGATTCCAGCGCAGTTGCTGAATCTGGATCGATGGCCAGCGCCGCGCGCCACTCATCCTCGGCCTCGGAGATCTTCTTCATCCGGTCCAGGACCGCGCCAAGAACCAGGTGGGGGCGGATATCGCTTCGATCGATCTGTTTCGCTCGATTCAGCGGCTCCAGGGCTGGCTCGTCTTGACCCGCGGAATACAAGCTCAGTCCCCACAAATAGGCCAACGATGCCGACTCTGGCCGCCGGCGGGAAGCGGAGCCAAATGCAGCAGCGGCGCAATCGAATTGTTTTCTACCCGCGAACCAGTTTCCGGCCGCTGCGTAGTCCTCGCTGGTGGGCTGGGCTTTCAGCCGGGCCTGCAACTCCGGCGAGGCCGTGCATGCGGCTCCGGCATGCCGGCATGAACCGGCGAGAAGCAAAGCTGCCGCAAGTGCGCGCTCCAGCGCCCACCGGGAACAACTTCGCCTACTCACGCGCAGCGTCCTCGCCCCAGGAAATGTCATAAGCGGCCAATTCTCAATTGCATAGGACAACATTACTCCCCTGCGCACCAGCGCTGCCCGGTTGAAGCGCAGTCTACAATCCCGCCAAGAGACAAGCCATCCTACCAAAGTCGGATTGGGAGCGGTGTTGGGCGGGGGCCAAGGAAGATTGCTGCGGCTTCAACAAAATTCGGCTGCGATGACCCAGGATGCATTGTGCGGCAGGTCGAGAAAAAATGCGCTCCTATCCGACTTTTGGGTGATTCATCACCCTGTCTGGCAAGCGTAGGATTCGACGCGCCTCAGAAAGATTGCTTCTGATGGTGTTGAAAACAAAAACGAGAGCGACAATCGGCAGTTCCGTCTGTTTGGGCTCGGCGGCGTCAAGAAGAAAACGGTTTCAATTGCTCTTCTTTGCAGCTCGAGAGGAACCTTGAACCCGGCAGATGCTGGCGGGTACTGGCACTCAATTCAGGAGGTAGTTATGCAGTCGATCGGCGCAAGGGGTTTACGAGCCCTGCTGCTCCCAGTCGTTCTTGGCTTCATCGGCTCGGCCGCCTTGGTGTTCGGACAAGGCACCAACGGAAGCCTGACGGGTCAAGTCACCGATCCTTCCGGCGCGGCAATACCCGCCGCGTCAGTCACCCTCACCAATATCGACACCAGCAACGCGCAAGTCGCGGCTACCGATACCACGGGCGTTTATCAGTTCAAGCTGGTGCCCCCTGGCAACTACTCGCTTACCGTAGCCGCCGGCTCCTTCGCTCAATACGTGCAGAAGGGCATTGTGATCAATGCCAACCTGTACGCTACTCAGAATGTCCAACTGAGGTTGGCGAAAGCCAAGGGCGAGACTGTCAATGTGACCGCTGACGCCGAACTGATCGACACCACTTCGGCCGAATTGGGCATGACGGTCAACCAGGAGTCGGTAGCCGAGCTGCCGCTGAACGGGCGCGATCCCTCCGCTCTGGCGCTGCTCGCGCCGGGCATGGTCGATGCCGGGAAGGCCGGCGTCAGTTGGATGCAGTCGGGATTCTCTTTCCCCGGCGAGACCGCGGCGTCGGCCAATGGCGGCCGCATGGGCAGCACCTACTACATGATCGATGGCGTCTCCAACATGGACAACTACTTGGGTTCCAACTCCCCCACACCCAACCCGGACGCCACCCAGGAGTTCCGCCTGATCTCCAACAATTTCAGCGCCGCTTACGGCTTCTCGACGGGCGGCGTTGTCTCCATGGCCACCAGGAGCGGCACCAACCAGTGGCACGGCGGCCTGTTCGAATTCATGCGCAACGGGGATTTCGATGCCCCCAACTGGAGCAACCATCTCCAGGATACCTTCCGCCGCAACCAGTTCGGAGGCTTTGTGGGCGGACCGGCGATCAAGGACAAGCTGTTCTTCTTCTTTAACTACCAGGGAACCGTCGTTGTCGGCGGCCCGGGCAGCTCGAGCAATAACACGCAAACTCCCACCGTGCAGATGCTGAACGGAGACTTCAGCGGGTTGATCGTTTATGCCCAGGCGCACGATCCCAAAGATTGCGGCTCCGGTTATGCCGTAGCTGCATCCATGCAGACAACCAGCTGCGGCTGGCTGAACGGTCCATTCGCGACGATGAACGGAGTGCCCAACCAGCTTGTCGGCAAAATGGATCCCGTGGCCGTACAAATCACCAACGACGGATTGCCGGGGCACGCAGCCCCAGCGTCAGGGACCGGGGCGCCGACGTCAACTGCCCAGAATCTGATCGGCCAGATGCAGTACGCATCCGCCAACCTGGGAAATCAAACCTTTAAGGAATTCACCAACAGGGTTGACTACGATGTGACCAAGAGCCAGCGCGTCACGGTGCGCTCGTACATCGACAGGTACCTTCAACCCGCCGGGGATACGCCGGGCAACGTTCTGTCGGTCTTGAACCTGAACACCTGGAACCAGACTTTCGGCGAGCAGATGTGGTATTTCAACGAGATTGTGCAGCACACCTGGACGGTGAACGCCAATACCGTCAATACCGCCACTGTCCTGTGGACCCAGCAGAGCGCCCACAACGGCACGCCGGTTTTGGACAAGAACGGCAAAAACATGTGCTGGTCCCGCTACATCGCCATCTCCGAGCCGGTCTGCTACATGGAAGGCGCCTATTTCGGCACCGCCAACGGCGGCTGGACGGAGCCGTCGAACGAAGTCCGGGGCACAATTGGACTCTCTGACACGCTGATCAAGACTATCCACCGTCACACCCTGGCGGTAGGCGTCGACCTGCAGCACCAAAGGGCGGTCGAAAACGCATCGAACTACCCCGCTGACGCCTTGGTCGATTTCGGCAGCAACTACACCGGCAATGGGGTTTCCGACTGGTTGATGGGGTACATGAGCAGTTTCACGCAGGGAGCCGGCGAACTGGCCGACATCCAGGGCTGGCTGGTCGACCCGTACTTCAACGACGAGTTCCGCGTGAAGCCCGGCCTGACTCTGACTCTCGGCTTGCGCTGGGATCCCGACTTCGCGCCCCAATCTGTCGGCGGCCGGGGTGCGGCTTTCGTGGCCGGGGAGCAGAGCACCATATTCCCCGCCGCGCCGCTGGGCCTGATCTATCCCGGCGACCCCAATATGGACGCCGCGCTTCGGCCCAGCAGCGACCGTTTCTTTGAACCCCGCGTCGGCGTTGCCTGGCAGCCCAGAAACCTCCCCCGCACCTCCTTCCACGGTGCATTCGGCTTGTTCAGCGGCCCAGTGCCTTACTCCGACTACAACCACGTCGTCGACATCGCGCCCTTTGCTCCGGTGATCGGCCCGCCCCCGCCGTCGACCTCCCCTATTTGCTCCAGTGGCGGAGCCACGACAGGCTGCACTCCGAACACCAGCCAGTCGGTAGCCGGATACATGAACTTCGACGCGCCGTGGGCGACCTCGACCTTCGGGACCAACGGTGTTAGCCCCTTCCCAACATCGATACCGTGGGCCACCCCGACCTACAAGCCGCCGACAAACTCTGCGGTTGCCGGACCGGTCAATCTGGGCGCATCCTTCGGTCGCAACTTCAAGGCCGGCATCACCCAGGCCTGGAACGTGTCGGTGGAGCAGCAGATCGGCAACACAATGGCGATCCGTGTCGCCTATGTTGGCAGTGAGTCGTATCACCAGAGCTACGTGCAGGACGATAACTTCGCCGGCTACAGCTACTGCACCTCCTTCACATCCAGCACTTGCCCAATCCCGCAGTTGGCTGCGGCCCCGGTTGCTCCGTACTCCAACTTCAGCGACATATTGGAGTACGACAGCGGCGCCACATCCGACTATCACTCGCTCCAGGCCACCTTCCAGCGGCACATGTCGCACGGCCTCCAGGCGCAGTCCAGCTTCACCTGGCAGAAAACGATCGATGTGGCCAGCAGCGCCAACATCGCCGCCAACCAGAACGGCATTGACAATCCCAAAAACCTGAGCTGGAGCCGCGGCATCTCCAGTGCAAGCATCCCCTTCAACTGGACCACTAATTTTGTTTACCGCAGCCCGGAGTTGAATGGGCAGAACATTGTGCTGCGCGAACTGCTGGGAGGCTGGGAGCTCAGTCCCATTGCTTCCTGGCAGTCGGGCGCGCCCTTCAGCATCAACGGCGGCAACAGCAACATCTATACCGTTCAAATCGACGGCAAGGCTGTTCCCGAGCCAGACAGAGGCAGTGGCTGCCTGCAGGCCTGCGCCGGCGACCGCGCCGACCGCGTCCCCGGAGTGCCGCTCAAAGTTCGCCAGGGCGGCCGGGCGAGTTGGACCAAGCAATACTTCAACTCGGCGGCGTTTACAGCCCGTCACGACGGAACCTTCGGCAACAGTGCCCGCGACGTGATCTACGGCCCTCCGGGCTTCAACACCGACGCATCGCTGATGAAGAACTGGACCATCCTGGAGCGATATAAGCTGCAGTTCCGCTTCGAATTCTTCAACGCTTTCAACCACCCCATCATGAGCGCTCCCGATGAAACTCCGACCGACTCGACATTTGGGGCAATCAACGGCGGCAACGGCGGCTTCGGCGGCACTTCCAACACCACCCGCGTCGGCCAGGCAGCTCTGAAACTCACCTTCTAACCAACCCGCTGGCCCGGGCGGCGAATTCCGCTGCCTGGGCCTGTTTTTTGCTAGAAAGCTAAGAGCATATCCGCAAATGGTAGCAGTCTCCAGACCGGCTGTACTGGCGGCTTCCAAGCCGCAAGATGCGGCCTGTGCGGGGCTGGAGACCCGCACGACAGCCGCTCTGGTGAGCCGCGCTACAAAATCGCGATTCGCGGATAAGCTCTAGGGAACCCCTGATCAAGTCGCCGTTTTGAAAGGGCACGACTTCAGTCGTGCCGTAAAGGCAGCAAAATGAACGCGGGCTTTAGCCCTTGAGGGAATGTTTGCTTCACCGACACACTTCTGCAGAGGTTCCCTAGATCGTCAAAGCCACTTCAGCCGGAGAGTCGTAAGCCCCGCTCCGCGATTCTATGATGGCTCCATGGGTCACAGTTCGAGCGTGGGCCCGGAGGTTCTATCAATGCTCGAGTCCATGCTCCGGCCATCCTCGCTGCGCTGGCGCTTCCTTGCAGCAGTTGCGACAACCCTGGCCCTCCTTCTCGTCTGTTCCTTTCTTCTGCCCTTTCATGGCAAAGCCTTCGCCGGCGGTCAGGCTGCCGCTTCCGGCAACTCCACGTCCGGGCTGTGGCCCATCTCCATCGACTATCCCTTGGATGGCTCCATCTTTCCGCCCGGAATCGCGCCGCCAACATTTTTGTGGCGCGATGCGGCAGCGGACTCCTGGCAAATCGATTTCGTCTTTGCCGATAACTCCGCCCCCCTTCATGTGCAACCCAAAGCGGAGCGAATGCGCGTCGGCACCATCGATCCCGAGTGCATAAGCAACACCAACGAGCTGCCCACGCTGACACCGCAGCAAGCGGCCTCCTGGACATGGACTCCCGACGCAGATACCTGGAAAGCCATCCAGGCGCATACTTCGGATTCGCCGGCAACGCTGACGATTACGGGCTATTCCGGTTCGCGCGGCGCATCCTCTCAGGCGCGTATCTCTCTCAGCACCTCGGCTGACCCGGTAGGCGCCCCCATCTTCTATCGCGATGTGCCCCTCATGCCGAGCGCCGGCGCGAACGGGACGGTGCAGCCGTTATCTCCCGCCGCCATTCATCTCATTCGCTGGCGCCTCAGAGACATTGGTCAGCGGGAGAGCCGCACCGTTCTGACGAATATGCCCACCTGCGCCAACTGTCATTCCTTTTCCCGCGACGGCAAGACCATGGGCATCGACGTCGATGGGCCGGCCAATGACAAGGGCCTCTACGCCGTGGTCCCCGTGTCGCAGCACATGTCCATTCAGAACAAGGATGTTGTCCAGTGGAACACGGACGGCCAGGCGGGAAAGGTTCGCGTTGGCTTCATGTCCCAGGTTTCTCCCGACGGTCGTTACGTGCTCAGCACTTTTGCCGGCTCGACGCTCGATGTCTCGAACACCTATTACGTCACCAACTTCAAGGATTATCGGTTTCTTCAGGTTTTTTATCCCACGCGAGGAATTCTGGAGTGGTATGACCGCGCTACCGGCAAACGCCAGCCGCTGCCCGGCGCCGACGATCCACGCTATGTGCAGACCGATGGAGTGTGGAGCCCCGACGGCAGGTACGTTGTTTTTGCGCGGGCCGAAGCCAAGGATCCATATCCGCCTGGCAAGCCCAAGGCGCTGCATGCCAATGACCCCAACGAGACGCAGATTCAGTACGACCTCTACCGTGTTCCGTTCAACGACGGCAAAGGCGGCGTTCCCGAGCCCATTGCGGGCGCTTCACGCAACGGCATGAGCAACAACTTTCCCAAGGTCTCGCCGGATGGGCGCTGGATTGTCTTTGTCCAGTGCCGCAACGGCCAGCTCATGCGTCCTGACAGCCAGCTTTACATCGTTCCCTTCGCGGGCGGCGAGGCGCGGCGTTTGCGCGCCAACACCTCGCTGATGAATTCATGGCACAGCTTCTCGCCGAACGGCCGCTGGCTGGTGTTTTCTTCCAAGGCGCGCTCGCCCTACACGCAGATGTATCTGACCCACCTCGACCAGCAAGGCAATTCCAGTCCCGCGATTCTCATCGAAAACGCCACGGCCGCCAACCGCGCCGTAAACCTGCCCGAATTCGTGAACACCGCGGGCGACGGTATCGAAAACATTCAAGTCCCCGCCGTCGAAATCTATAAGCTGATCGACGAGGCCATGCAGCTGGAAGACAACGGAGAAAACGGCCAGGCGCTTGAAATCTGGAAAAAAGCCGCATCCCTTGACCCGGAGATTGCCAAGGTGCAAAACGGCCTGGGGATCTCCCTCTACATTCATGGCGAGAAAGAAGAGGGCCTCGAGCACCTTCGACATGCCATTCGCACCAACCCACTCTCCGTCGAGACTCACTTCGTCCTCGGCAGGTTTCTGCTCGATCAGGGAAATGTGCAGGAAGCGCTGCCGGAACTCCAGACGGCCATTGAAATCAGGCCGCACTTCGAGTCGTGCGAGGAGGCGCTCGGCAGCGCCTATGAACAATTGGGCAGCTTCTCTGAGGCGCTTGCCCACTGGCGAAAGGCGCATCTCATCGATCCCACCCGTGTCGGCGCGGCGCTGGGCCTTGCCTGGCTCCTGGCAACTGCGCCGGAGTCATCTCTAAGAAACGGCGCAGAAGCGGTGCAACTGGCCGAGAGCGCCAGGGATTCCGCACCCGACGACGCGGAGGCGCTGGATACGCTGGCCGCGGCCTACGCCGAAGACGGGCAGTTCGCGCGCGCTTCGGCAACCGTAGCGCGAGCTGTGGAATTGGCCAAGGCGCAGAACAATCAGGATCTGTCAGCGGCGCTCCATGCCCGGCAGTTGCTCTATGAGAACAACAGGGCATTTCACGGAGTAAGGAGAGCCGACGATGCGCGCCAGCCCACGGTCAAGGCGCAAACTCCATTGGTGACTCGTAAACCGATGCGCGGCGAAATCCAGCGCGGTGGGGATTTCCCGCCAGTCCCGCTTTCGACGGATTTGAAGGCAGCGGCAAGAGAGTAAAGTGATCGTTCTCCGTGGGTTCCCTGAAAACCACGCGTGAGAAAGAAGCATCATTTGCCGAGTTCGCATCGATGTTTCCACTCCACGAGCGAAGATAGGATGTTCGGGTCGCCTCTTTGCTCCACGCTTCCTTCAGGCTCCGCCCCGCGACGAACCCTTTGCGCTTCGCTATCGCTTCTCCTCCGTCGGGATGTCAAGGGGACCTGCGCTCCCAAGCTGTCAATCATGCGCGGCGTACCCAAAAAGCGGGGCGGCTTTTGCAAGCCGCCCCGCCGGTGATTCAGCCAAAGTAACCCTCTAGGGAACCCCTGATCAAGTCGCCGTTTTGAAAGGGCACGACTTCAGTCGTGCCGTAAAGGCAGCAAAATGAACGCGGGCTTTAGCCCCTGAGGGAATGTTTGCTTCACCGAGACACTTCTGCAGA
>Ga0302320_10018134_pt1 | contig 14220 bp, 11 predicted proteins | sample Bog_T0_3_FD_202130 | JGI IMG/M metagenome (GOLD analysis project Ga0302320, IMG submission 202130) | Peat permafrost microbial communities from Stordalen Mire near Abisko, Sweden - Bog_T0_3 | ecosystem: Environmental > Terrestrial > Soil > Wetlands > Peat | place: Sweden: Abisko, Stordalen Mire... | reverse complement strand
AGGCAAGCCCCAGTGGTGGCTTGCAAGTGTCGAAGTTATTCTTTCTAAGGTCTCGCACGCTAATGGCCGCCGCACCAGGATGTGCAAATCGAAGTGTGATTACCGGCGAGACGCCGGTGGCTTTGCTTTATCGATGGTGACGTGGACGGGAGGAAAACAGAGCTCCCAGCAAGCGGCATCATTACGTTCGCCGGGTCGCAACTCATACGTGGTTGGCAAGTCAAGCATTTGACCAAGCCTGACCCACTGTCCGCGAGTCAGACCGAGTTTTCCCTCTACCGCATCGCGAAGCACCATCTCGGGGATGGACATATCCTGAGCCAGCCTGCCATAGGGCAGTTGGAGGTAGGTAATTGTTTCCTGAATCAGGGAGCTAACGTACTGGCCCAGAAACACCTTGGTGAGTGGTGAATCGGACGGCGGCAAAGAGGAAGATCGCGTCATATTCTGTTCATTCCTGCTAATCATGTTTTCTATCGGACAAGTGCGTCGTGGAAGAGATTTCTTCTTTCTGAAATTGCCGTGCAACCAATTCCGGCAACATCTCTTCCAGTCTTCGTGATAGCCAGCTCTGGAGCTCGGATTTATGCTCTTGCGAAAGGGAGGCGAAGCGAATTCCGAGATGGCCTGTTCTCCACCAGCGGATCGTCGATTCTGCCAAATATGGAGCGTCGTGACCTGGCAAGGTGAACTGAACGTGAACCTTTTCTCCGGGACTGAGTGGAACGAAGGTACTCAGGGCCATACCCCCTTCGCTGACATTTACGCTGTGGCAGCGAACCTCCGGCTGGGCTCGCCTTAAGATGACAACGGGGATAGAGACAGGACATCGGAAGTAGCGCCGTCGTTCTCTCAGAATCAGTCCGTAAGCAGGCTTAAGTGTGTTGCGAATTGACTGATCAGAAAGCGGCCTCTCGAAGACAAACTCTGACCTCTTCCGGAAGGCTGTGCCTTCCGCATCGCTGCCGCTGATGGCGAAGGTCACCGCCGTCCGGTTCGATGGGGAGAGATGCACCTCGTCCAGAATCATTCCAGAATGTTCTCCTAGCTGGAGATCCACGATCACAGCATCGAACTTTCGGCGGCTCAATAGACCAACCGCGGTTGGCACTTCCTGACAGACATCGGGCGAAATAGACAATTCTCGCAGGGCGTGGCTGAACTGTTGAATTGTGACTGGATCAGCGGATACTAAAAGCGCCAGGGCGGTTTCCATAATGCACTACACTCCTTGTAAGATCCTCGATCATGATTGTCCCCCGCTTGCTTGTGCTTGGGCGTGTTCCAAATCGTGGCCTCGCAGCTTGTCGGCAACTTTGTCAACTGCCAAAGGCTTGCTGAAATAGTAGCCCTGAATTTCGTCACACTGATGGGCTCGCAGGAATGACATTTGCGCTTCGTCTTCGACGCCTTCCGCAATCACCTTGAGATGCAGGCTTTTTGCCATGCTGATGATTGCGGCTGTGATTGCCGCATCATCAGGATTCGCAGCGACATTCGTTATAAACGAGCGGTCGATCTTGAGTTTGCTAACCCGAAACTGTCTTAAATAGGTGAAGCTAGAATAGCCAATCCCGAAGTCGTCAATTGCCAGCGTCACACCCAGGTCCGTTAATTCCTGAAGAACCGAGAACGTCACGTCCGCATTCGCCAACAAAAGGCTTTCCGTGAGTTCCAGTTCGAGGTGTTGCGGGGCAAGGCCAGTTTCACCGAGCACTTTTCTGATGAGTTGGCAGAAGCCCTCTTGACGAAACTGGACCGCCGATACATTCACCGCTAGTGACACTGCGGGAATGCCCTCGTCTTGCCATTTCCGCGCTTGTGAACAGGCTGTCCTGAGCACCCATTCACCAATCGGCACAATCAGCCCGCTGTTCTCCGCGATTCGTATGAACCTGTCTGGCGGCACAAGACCCAATTCCGGGTGTTGCCAACGCAGCAGTGCTTCCAACCCGGTGATCCTTCCATTGGTGATATTCATTTGCGGCTGGTACACAAGAAAGAGTTCTTTCTTTTCGAGCGCCAGCCGCAAACCGTTCTCCAAGGCTAACCGCTCAACCGCCTGAGCGTTCATGTCTGCCGTAAAAAACTGAAAGTTGTTGCGTCCAATGTCCTTGGCGCTATACATGGCGGCATCGGCATTCTTGATCAGGGTTTCACCGTCCGCACCGTGTTCCGGGAAAATACTGATGCCGAGGCTGCAACTAACACCAAGGGAATGACCTTGAACGACGAATTCAGCGGTCATTGCATCCATAAGCCGCTCAGCCGCCACGGCTGCGTCGCCGACCTCTCTGACCCCGGTCAACACGATAAGAAACTCGTCGCCGCCTACCCTGGACACGGTGTCCTGTTCCCGCGCCCAAGTCTTTAGCCGCACTGCAACTTCTTGTAAGAGAAGGTCGCCCACCGCGTGCCCCAGTGAGTCGTTAATGTCCTTGAACCGGTCGAGATCGAGGAACAGAAACGCAACTTTGTCCTTCCGGCGGCGAGCGCTGGCAAGTGCCTTCGCCAGTCGATCCTGCAGAAGAGTCCGGTTGGGCAATTCCGTCAGAGCATCGTAGTAGGCTAAGTACCGGACCCGTTCCTCAGCGACTTTGCGGCTTGTGATGTCGCGAAAGTACCAGATTCTGCCTCGATACCTGCGGTTTGAGTCGACGAGAGGCGCAGAGTATCGGTCGAAGGTCTTCCCGTTCTTGAGTCTGAGCTCGTCCCTGCTCTTTTCCTCCCGATGGCCGTTGAGATGCTTGACCCTCGCAACAAAGGCCTCAGAGTCCTCGACTTGATCGGCTACGTACTTGCGCACGATAACATCGTCTCGCGTGCTCAGCACTTCATTCGGTATTCCGAAGTGGAGCCCAAATTGTTTGTTTGCCAGAAGGATGTGATCGGACTCGCTGACGACCAGGATGCCGTCAATTGTTGTCTCCGCTTGTGCCTCCAGCAGCGCAGTTTTGAATAACAGCGCCTCCTCAGCTTGCTTGCGCTCGGTGATGTCTTGCTTGATCGCAACGAAATATCGATTGGCCGGATTGCCAACGTCCGGCGTTACAGGCGTGATCGTCATTTCTTGGGTGTAGGTTGTCCCGTCTTTCCGCCTGTTGACAATCTCGCCTTTCCAGACCTTGCCGGATGAGATGGTCGACCAGAGATTGACATAATCGCTTTCAGATTGCTCTTCGGATTTCAACAAGCGGGTGTTCTTACCCAATACTTCTTCTTTGCCGTAGCCAGTTATGGTCGTGAAGGCATGATTCACCCACAGGATCGTGCCGTGGGAATCTGTGATCACAATGGCATTGGCAGCGGCTTCCAGAGCTGCCGCCTGCAGATGCAGTCGTTCCTCTGCACGTTTACGCTCATCGATGTCCATGGCGATCCCGCTCATCCGAGTCGTGCGCCCGGTTTCGTCGTAGAAGGCCTGCCCCTTGGCGGATTGCCAGTGCGTGCTGCCATCCGGCCAAACCACGCGGAATTCCACACTGAAGTCTTTCTTTTCCTGAACGGCCGCGTTGATCCGGTCCTCCAGCATTTTCCGGTCATCAGGATGTACGCTGTTCATAAACCCCTGAAAGTTTGCGATGCGCTCTGGTTCCAGCCCCATTAATGATTTGCAGGTGTCTGACCATACCTGTTCGTCCTTGAGAACATCCCAGTCCCAGCAACCGATCTTCGCCCCTTCCATTGCCCTTCGCATGCTGTCTTCGCTTCGCTGCAACCCAAATTCAGCGCCCTCCCGTGCCACGATTTGCTGCCGGTAGCTCTTTTGAGCCTGCCTGGTTGTGAATACAGCGATCCCGAGAGCAACCGCCACAGCCAGCACAATCAGCCAGGAGGCAAGACGATGCGCCTTGATGTACTCAGCGTGGGCCTGCTTGGACGCCATGTCTACTTGGTCCTTCTGAAACTCCACAAACTCGTTCCAGGCGGAGTAATATCTGAGCAGTGCCGGTAATGCTTCATTGACCATGACCGCAGACGCTGCATTGTGTTGTTTTTTGTCGACCAGCAAATGCAGCGCGCGCATGTAGCTGTCGATATATAGGGTTCTCGCCTCTTTTACCGCAGATAGCCGCTGATTCTCCTGCACTGACTCACAGCGGCCTTCGATCTCCGCCATTACTTCCGAAATGTTCCTGGTATTCTCCAACCTCGCGGCCAACAGAGGTTCGATGAGTGCTCGATTCGGCACGAGGAACAGTTCCATCGTGATTCGGCTGTTGCGATTGGATAACTCCAACGCTCTTTGTGCCAGTTGCAACTTGGCAGTCTGCCTGCCCGCGATGTCGCTAAGGGCCTTATTGATTTCTTGCGTCCGGCGAAGACCTAGCTGCCCGATACCCACCAAAATGACAATCAAGACGGCAAATGCCGTGCCTAGTCTCAACCCTATGTATTTGTTTTTCATCGCGAACGCGTTAGGGCTCTCTCTGGCCGCTTCGAAGGGAAAGAAAGCTTGTCAAGTGTCTCAACGCCGGCCACGAGAGGCGCCGCAACGGGCGCATAGCGAAGTGCTCGGTTGAGGCAGCATTGCATGGACATACTCAAAAACGGCCGCATGGATTGCGGATCTGCGCGTTTCTTGACGTTTTCTAGGGTTCAAACTATGTTCAAACTATGAATCGTGTGTCTAAATCCCGGACAAAGACCACGGTGTCGCAAGCGAACTAGCCTGACCACCATTGAGCCTATGAACTGCGGCTAAAGCTCTTGTCTTCAATGATGTGGCCAGACATTCTTCAACTTGCCAAGTCTCAATCTCGGACGACCTCAATTCAAATGAGTGCAAGAAGAGGGCCAACACGATGATGCCGGTTTTTCGTCGACCGGGAGGCTTTACGCCGTACCGTTGTCGGGCAATGAAAATTTGCGCTGGCGGTGCGGCGATAGGAATCAAGGCAGACCACGGAGAGCCCGTGCGTAAGTTCAGGTTCGAGAGAACGCCACGCCACGCGACCGAATACTGACGAATCGATGTCGGTGCGACACTTCTTCGACAGTTTCGACACCCCGCGAGATCGATCGCGACGAAAATACCTCTGGATAACTGCTGTGTTTTCAACACAGCGATGTCATATCTAGGATGGAATCTCCCGTGCCATAAGTTGGGATGGAATCCCCGTGCTCTAACGAATGGCAAACCGCTGTAGCTGCGGGTTGATCTCACGAAGGGCGAGATCGTCCGAGAACCATCCGACAGTTCAAGTTCTCTTTCCCCAAGGAGTTTCCCGCGAGGGAACACGGATGGGTCGGTATCGTGGCGTCCCAGTCAGTCAATTCATGCCGATTGTCAGGCTGGTTGCGAACAGACGACTTGACCTGCAGGGGAGAACATTGCGGCAACCGCAAAGGATCGCTCACCGAGACGTCTTTGCGAAGCAGATACCAGATTCTTTATGAGCGTCCAATGAAACCCTGCCAATTCCCGAGGGAAGTTCCAATGAAAACCGATGCCGAAACCGGCCTCAAGTTGCTAGTGATCGACGATGAGTCGCAGAATCTGGAACTGATCGAGTCAGCTCTGGAGCAACAGGGCCTCGAGATCCTTACAACTACCGATCCCGAGGCAGGTCTCGCCCTCTTTCAGGAAGAGCGTCCGGAGATCATTCTTTTGGATTTGGTCATGCCGAAGCTAAGCGGGATGGATCTTCTGGAACAAATTATCGACAGCGATCCGGGAGCAGAAGTGATCTTGATGACGGGGCATTATTCAGCCGAATCTGCGGTTGAAGCGATTCGCAAGGGAGCGGCTGACTACCTAACCAAACCTCTTGACATCGTAGCCCTTCGTGCCCGAGTCATTGCGCTGGTGAACGAACGCCAGTCCCGAAACTTTGCCAAACAGCTCGACCAGCAAATGGTCGACACCTTCCAGCTCGAGGGTATCGTCGGTCGCAGTCCGCTCATCATGGATGTTTTTTCCGCGATCCGCCGCATCGCCCCCCACTTCAGGACCGCACTCATCACCGGTGACACGGGAACGGGAAAAGAACTCGTCGCCCATGCCCTGCATCGGCTGAGCCCAGTCGCGGATAAGACATTCGCCATGTGTAATTGTTCGGCATTAGTCGAAACTCTGTTTGAGAGTGAACTATTCGGCCACGTTCGTGGAGCGTTTACCGGTGCCACGCAGGATAAAGTTGGACTTTTTGAGTATGCCAATCAAGGGACGGTGTTCTTGGACGAAATCGGCGATATGCCGCTCGCCGGCCAGGCCAAACTCCTGCGAGTGCTGCAAAATCAGGAGGTGCAAAGAGTGGGCTCGCCCGCGCTCCGTAAGGTGGATGTGCGCTTCATCGCCGCTACCAATAAGGATCTATTTGCGCTGATGCGCGAGCACAGGTTCCGCGACGATCTTTATTATCGTCTATCGATGGTCGAGATTACGCTGCCCGAACTGGTTGACCGCAAAGAAGACCTCCCCTTACTCGAGCGGTACTTCATACAAAAGTTTGCCACGCAGTACAACAAGCCGATCCGTGGCATGACACGGCGGGCGCAGGCTCTTCTCGGTCGTCATGATTGGCCGGGAAACGTGCGCGAACTGGAAAACGTCATTGGAAAGGCCTGCATGATGGTAGAAGGGAACGTCATCGATATAAAAGACCTCCCACCGCATCTCCGGAAGGTAACTCCGTTACATCGTGGCGATGATGACAAACTCCTGTCGATGGAAGAAATTCAGGAACGTCATCTTGTTCAGGTATTGCAGCGTGTGGGCGGAGATAAGAGCCGCGCCGCGGAAGTGCTCGGGATTTCCAGGGGAACGCTTTACAACATGCTGGCCAGGATCGAAACACCTCGAAAAGCCAACTGACGTACGCTCGAATCCTCCGGCAGCGAGGCCCATCTGCCGCTCTGGCAGGCTCCGCTCGGCTGCCCCTCCCCGTCAACCTAATCTTGCGACTACCCGGCGCAACTCGTCATCTAAGTAGAACTTGAGTGGCAAAGCCGCAAGTTGGCTTGCCTGCATCTGGATCATTCGTCCAAATGCACGACCAGAGCGCGACCGCCGAATCTGGCTTCGCGCGTTAAGAAACGGAGGAATAAATCGATGTCACAAGAATGCACGCACCTTGATCAGATCAAAATACGGACAACGAACAAACATGTGTGTGAGGAGTGCATTAAGATGGGCGATACGTGGGTGCACCTCCGCATGTGTCTCGTTTGTGGGCAAGTCGGCTGTTGCGACTCGTCGAAGAACAAGCACGCCACCAAGCACTTTCACAAAACGAAACACCCTCTCATGCGCTCCATTGAGCCCGGAGAGTCCTGGATCTGGTGTTATGTAGACGAAATTGAGGCAGGCGAGGTTGCAGCTTGAGCGAACCGGTGGTATTCAGGTTGAACAACGGGCAAACTGGTGCGACAACGATTCGTAGCGGGGTATGCTTTTAGGCATACCGCGGAGCCCTCTTAAATGGAGTGCGCATTGAGGCGCTGGAGCTCGAACGCGGGCTGCTAGGCTGAGACCGAAATCATGCCGAAACCGATTCTGCTGAGCGTCGATGATGACTCCGATGTTTTGCGGGCGATCGAACGCGACTTGCGCTCGCAGTACGGCGCGGAGTACCGCGTCATTGGCAGCGATTCTCCCGAGGCGGCATTGGATTTGTTGAAGCAGCTAAAAGTGCGCAATGACAGCGTAGCCTTGCTGCTGGCGGATCAGCGCATGCCTAAGATGGATGGGGTCGCATTTCTGCAGGAAGCAAAGCACGTCTTTCCAGATGCAAAGCGGGCGTTGCTCACCGCTTATGCCGACACGAATGCTGCGATCAGCGCCATCAATCAAGCCAGCATCAACTACTTCTTCTTGAAACCATGGGATCCGCCGGCAGAACATCTGTATCCGCAACTGAATGATCTGCTCGATGATTGGCAAGCTTCCTACCGGCCCGTGTTTCAGGGGATCAGGGTTCTCGGCACCCGGTGGTCGCCCCGGTCGTATGAGTTGCGCGACTTTCTGGCGCGCAATCACGTTCCCTACCAGTGGATCGACGTGGAAACTTCCGCCAACGACCCGGAAACCAAGCGCATTTTGGAAGCGCTCGGCGAAGAGGCCGCCAGTCTGCCGGTCGTGCTCTTCCCCGACGGAACCAAGCTACTGGAGAGCCTCCCGGCGGACGTTGCGCAAAAAGTGGGTTTGCGCACGCGTGCGCAAACCGATTTCTACGATTTAGCGATTGTCGGCGGAGGGCCCGCGGGTCTGGCCGCTGCCGTTTACGGCGCATCGGAGGGTCTGCACACGGTGATGATTGAGCGCGAAGCGCCGGGGGGGCAGGCCGGCATGAGTTCGCGAATTGAAAACTATCTTGGCTTTCCGGCGGGGCTCAGCGGTAACGATCTCGCCCGCCGCGCCGTCGTGCAGGCACAGCGCTTCGGTGTGGAAATTCTGTCCCCCCAGGAAGTGGTCGGCGTGCGCACCGAGGGATCGTATCGCATCCTCAAGTTGGCCGATGGTAATGAAATTTCCTGCCACGCGCTGATGATCGCAAGCGGAGTGCAGTGGCGGCGGCTGGACGCTCCGGGCATCGATAAGCTGCAGGGTGCCGGCGTCTACTATGGTGGTGGCGCCACGGAAGCACTGTCGTGCAAAGGCGAAATCATCTACGTGGTCGGCGGAGCAAATTCGGCGGGACAGGCCGCCATGAACTTCGCCCGGTATGCGGAACGCGTCATCATGCTGGTGCGCGGCAGTTCGCTCGCCAGCACCATGTCGCAGTATCTGATTGATCAGATTAAGGAGACGCCCAATATTCAAATCTGGGCCCAGGCCGGCGTGGTCGAGGCGCATGGCGAAACACGGTTAGAAGAGATTTCTGTCCTTTGTTCGGATACGAATAAGGTGGAACGGGTGCCGGCCAGTTCGATGTTCATCTTTATAGGAGCGCTGCCGCGAACCGACTGGGTAGGAGATCTGGTCGAGCGAGACGAGCGCGGCTTCCTTTTGACTGGCCCCGATCTCATCCGTGACGGACAACGCCCCAAGGGCTGGACGCTCGAACGAGATCCATTTCTGCTCGAGACAAATATTCCAGGCATTTTTGCTGTGGGTGATGTGCGGCATGGTTCGGTGAAGCGGGTCGCATCCGGTGTCGGCGAAGGTTCAGTCGCTGTGCAGTTCATCCACCAATACTTGAGCAAGGTATAAATGGTCGAAAATTCAGAGCTACTTCGCGTTCCGGTGTTCGCGGATCTGCCCGATGATCAACTTGCCTGGTTCCTTAGCCAGGCGCAAGAACTCCGCTACAAGGCGGGCGATACATATTTGCGTCAAGGAACTCCCGCAGATTCAATGTTTGTGATTCTGGAAGGGCAACTTGAGCTCCACGGGGAGTTGGGTGGCGAAATCGTCGCATTTTCCATGAAGGCGGGCGACGTCACCGGCGTGCTCCCGTTTTCCAGGATGACGCAGTTTAAGGTGAACGGACGGGCAGCTACCGACAGCCGCGTCTTACGATTTCCTGCGGCGTTGTTTCCGGATCTTGTGCAGAAGATGCCGGAATTGGCCAAGCGTCTCGTGGGACTCATGTCCGACCGCATCCGTGAAACCACTCGGATCGAACAGCAGCGCGACCGATTAGCCGGTTTAGGCAAGCTTTCCGCCGGTCTGGCTCATGAACTCAATAATCCTGCTTCCGCCGCGAAACGTGCCACCAGCCAATTGCGTGACGTCCTGAAGAAGATCAAAAACGCCAGTCTTGAACTGGGCCGGCGCGATCTCACTTCCGCGCAGAGAGCGGAGATCGAAAAGCTGGAAACGTCGTTCATCCAGCACGACGAGCCTCCACCCGATGCGCTCACCATCAGCGATCTGGAAGACCAGGTGGATTCTTTGTTGCGCAGTCATGGGCAGAACGACCTGTGGCAACTGGCAGCCGATCTGGCTAGGAGGAACATCAGGCCGGAAGCGCTGGAATCATTGTTTGCGGCCCTCGACGCCGGCACCGCCCGAGCCGCCCTGGTGCGGATTGCAGCCTCGGTCGAGGTGGCCGGTCTGCTGAACGAAATCGAGAGCAGTGTATCGCGAATCTCCGATCTGGTCGGTGCCATCAAGGAATACACCTACATGGACCAGGCGCCGGTGCAAAACGTCGACATCGTGAAAAGCCTGGAAACCACGCTTACCATTCTGAACCATAAGCTCAAACGGGGAGTGGCGGTGCAGCGCGACTACCAGCGGATTCCGCTGCTCGTGAATTCATTCGGAAGCGAACTCAATCAGGTCTGGACCAATATCATTGATAACGCCATTGATGCCATGGGTGGAAGGGGCGAGCTCCGAGTCCGAACTTATCGCGATGACGATTGTGTCGTAGTCGAGATCGGTGATAACGGTCCCGGAATTTCACCTGAGGTCCAGCCGCACATCTTTGAACCATTCTTCACCACCAAAGGAGTCGGAGAGGGAACGGGCTTGGGCCTCGACACGGTGCAGCGAATTGTAAAGAAACACCGGGGCAGTATTCAGGTGACTTCGACGCCCGGTGACACGCGTTTTCAAGTGTGGCTTCCGCTGGCGGAAGGCGCCGCGATTGCGGAAGAAACCAAACTGAGGGGACCTGAACAAGAATGACCAACGCGCGCTGCGGTTACACACCCCGAGCAGCTGCGTTATTAGACAGCAAGGGCTTTACCATTGGCGGCTTTTCCAATAGCCCCGGTCAGGGCTTTGGTATCTGTGTGAGCGGCAGTTGCACGAAGAATGTGGTGCCGGCGCCCGCCGCGCTTTCGAACCAGATCTGTCCCTGATGCCGTTGCACAATCACGGTATGGGCCAAAGCGAGCCCTTGACCAGTGCCTTGGCCGACCGGTTTCGTCGTAAAAAACGGTTCGAACACGCGGGACTGGATGTGCTCCGGGATCCCGGTTCCCGTGTCGCGAACGGCAATCCTTACCGCGTCTGGCAACTGGACGGTAGAAATCGTGATGGTCCCTTTGGCGCCGTTTGTTCCAGCCTTGCTTGCAGCGATCGCTTGAGCGGCGTTGACGATGAGGTTCAGCATTACTTGGTTGAACTCCCCGGCCAGGCAAGATACGGCGACCAGGTTTGGATCGAGTTCCGTGACCAAATCCGCGACGTATTTCCATTCATTCCGTGCCACGGTAATGGTGGTGTTGATGGCATGGTTGATATCGACGGCGCACTTCTCCTTTCCCCCAGGGTGCGAGAATTCCTTCATGGCCCGAACAATCTTGGAGATTCGCTCGGTTCCCTCTCGCGCTTGCTCAATGGCGCTGGGGACTTCCGCCAACAGGTAGTCGACATCGGCCCGTTGACAGGCCGTGTCCAGGGCGGCGGCGGTCTGGGTTTGAAGACATCCGCGGCCGGCTTCCTCCCGCATTTGGCGGGAAAGCTGAATCACGTCGGCGATGTTGGCCCATGACTCTTCTAGAAATCCGATGTTGTCGCCGACGAACTGCGCCGGGGTGTTGATTTCGTGGGCAATGCCGGCCGCGAGTTGGCCCACTGCTTCGAGTTTTTGCGCTTGACGGAGTTGCTCCTCCAGACACTTGCGCCGCGTGATGTCGGCCCCGGTGATGATGAGACCTGTGGTTCCGCTCGCCCCTCCGATCGGTGGCACCCCAACACCAACAAATCGCGTGTCGTCTCCGTGCTTAAACGCGAGGTCTTCCGGGGAGAGGAATGTGGTGGTGCCCAACCATCGGATCACTTCGCTCCTCAAATCGGTGCGCGACCATTGGATTCCGCAGCCGTCCAGGGAACGGCCGATTACGTTCGCAGCGTCGACTCCGAAGGTGGCTGCCGCTGCGGCATTCCAGCGGGTGATACACCCAGCCGAATCCAATCCAATCAGGATCGAAGGAATACAGGTCAGGAACAGCTCCGTCTCCGCGGACGCCACCTGCAGAGCCTCTTCCGCTTTTTTGCGCTCGGCATCCCTGGCCTCCAGCAATGAGATCGTCTCGTCGAAGGATTGCGCCAATTGTCCCAGTTCATCGGAGGTGTGGAGAACGCCGGTTCGCACGTTGGTCGCGCCCTTGCGAATAGCCGTGTCGCCGTAACCAGCCGGTTCATGGGCGCGATGAGGATGTGTCCCACGAAAATCCAAGCCGCCGCCACCGCAAGGGCAGCCGAAATCCCGAGTATCAAAAGATCTTTCAGCAGACGGAGATTGGCATTGCGCATGATCGGATCGCGGGGAATGCCCACCAGCATATACAGATAGGGGGGCAAGTCTTTCCCCAGACGCAGCAGGCTGAAAGCATAGATCCGGGCCACGCCATCCTGAGAGACCCGTTCGTAGGATCCGTACTGGGAGCTGCTCGATAAGTACTGGAATACGTCGGAGGGCAAGGGCGTACCGGCAGTCGCAGTCGAAGCTTCCGGCATTCTGAAGAGCCGCACGCCCTTCCAGTCCACGATCGCAAACGAAACCCCGTCGGCGGGATGAGCCTTGGATATAAACTTGGTGTACTCGTCCAAGTTAAAGCCCACAATAACGATTGCGACCAGATTCCCTTTGGAGTCGAAGGCAGGGTAAGTATAGTTCAGCGATCTTACGTTACTAATCCTTCCTACAATATATTCTCCTACGGAAAAATCACGCGTCCTGATTGCATCCCTGACATGTTTACGGTCCGCCAGGTTGATGGTGCCGGGGTTGAAGGGCATGGACGCGGCAAATACGTTTCCGTCCGGCGTCACTGCCAAGATGACCGAGTAGACGGGGAATCGGCGGTGTATTTCCCCAAACAGATCGTTGCATTCCTTCGCATCGAGGTTCCGCACCGCCGGCAATTGCGCCAGCATCGTGAGTACCGCTTTGGTGGATCCGGCAATCTGCTCCTGTTGGGCGGTCAGGCTCTTCACCATGAGCAGGGCATTGCTTCGCGCCTCTTCGATCTCGCTCCGCCGCAGGTTCAAGCCGGTTGCGACGATGACGGCAACAGCGGGCAAGAAGACAACCAGCACGAGCACTTGTAACTTCTTCCGGATTGACCACTGGGTCATGATCGTTCTAGTCCATTGACATTCTTTCGTTCTAGAAACATCTCGATCACTACATGGGAATGAGGGACCGGGATCGCCGGCTTTTGCCACACCATCCCCGCTTGCCGCCGCAAGCGCCTTAGCTTTTCACGCGTTCAAGGAGTAGGGGGCCGGGAACTGCCTCCTCGGCCCGAGCGCGTAGATTCGCACCCTTTCTCTTTCTAACTTCGGACGATTTTGCATTCCACTTTAGCTTCGAGAGGACCACTGGTAACGCTGCCGACTTGGGTTGAGATCCAAGCTGACCCGAGGTGTGCTGGGATTCTCACCATGTCTTGAAACCCGAGATGGGTCTATACTTGGTGCCGTTTTCGACGGTATGGAGGGGCGCGTTCAGGAAGAAACTATAAGCCGCGCGGCTCAACGATTGTTTTCACAAATCAAGCCGTCAGCAGGTATGCTTTCATTCTGGTGATTATGGCGTCTACCCGAGCACCCATCGCGTCCCCATCGAGCGTTGCGCAGAACCCGAATGCTGCCAGTACTATCGAGCTGCACGGTGTTTGCAAGAGCTACGACAAATTTGTCGCGGTCGATAACCTCTCTCTCGCCATCAGCCCCGGAAAAATCTACGGCCTGCTCGGGCCGAACGGAGCTGGGAAGACGAGCACGCTCCGCATGATGATCGGCATCATCGTGCCCGACTCTGGCCGGATATCCATTTTTGGAGAACCACTGGAGCGCACGCACATGGATCGCGTCGGCTATCTGCCCGAAGAACGCGGGCTCTACAAGAAAATGAGGGTACTGGATCACCTGGTATTTCTTGCCCAATTAAAAGGATTGACCAGGCATGTGGCCTCAACGCGCGCTCAATCCTGGTGCGAGCGTTTCGAATTGAGCTCCTGGACGGCGAAGAAGGTGGAAGAACTTTCCAAGGGCATGCAGCAGAAGGTGCAGTTTATCGGCGCGATTCTTCATGATCCGGAATTGATCATCATGGACGAACCGTTTTCCGGCCTCGATCCGGCAAATGCGGTAGCCCTGAAAGACGCGCTGCTGGAGTTGGCCAAGAACGGCAAGACTATTCTGTTATCGACGCACCGTATGGACCAGGCGGAGCGGTTGTGCCAGTCGATCTGCCTTATCAATCACGGGCGCGCCGTCCTCAAGGGCGACTTGAACCAGATCAAGGCAAGCTATGGCTGTTGCAACGTCCAGATCAAGTACGACGGGGATGCCCGGTTTCTGCAAGAACCGAG
>Ga0302320_10018131_pt1 | contig 14222 bp, 14 predicted proteins | sample Bog_T0_3_FD_202130 | JGI IMG/M metagenome (GOLD analysis project Ga0302320, IMG submission 202130) | Peat permafrost microbial communities from Stordalen Mire near Abisko, Sweden - Bog_T0_3 | ecosystem: Environmental > Terrestrial > Soil > Wetlands > Peat | place: Sweden: Abisko, Stordalen Mire... | reverse complement strand
GAGAGTCAGCACCGCGGGCGCGCCATCGGCGCGCTCGGCGCTCAGCGTCAGGAGGGCCGGCTGCAGGGCCGAGAGGCGCGCCGGCGCCGAGGCAAGTTCGAAGCGCCAGCCCCCTTCGGGCGGCGCTGCCGGTGCCGGCGCGCCGGCCGGAGGCCCGAGCGCCGGCAGGTCTGCGCTGGCGTAGATTTCCCGGCCCAGGGCGGCCGGCGTCAGGTCGGCGAAGATCCGGAGCGGCTCCGGCGTGCGCCGGTCGAAGGCGAGCCGCCACTCGCCCGGCCGGTCGGCCGGACCCGGCTCGGCGGCGTAAAACCGCGTGAGCGCGCGGTTCACGAGGAACAGGCGCAGCGGAAAGCCGTCGGTCGGCGCGACGTCCCGAGGGCCGACCGGCTTTCCGGTCACGGTCGTGAGCATCAGCCGGTCTCCGGAGGGAGCGACCTTCAGGGTCACCGGCAGGCTGCGGGTCACCACGGGCAGAAACCGCGGGTGGTTCGGGTCGCAGAATTGCAGCGCGTCGGAGCCGCCGACCACGAAATCCATCGGGCTCAGCGTCGGCGGCCCGCTCAGCGCCCGCAGGCCGAGCCACACCAGGAGCGCCCCGGCGGTGATGCCGGCGATCTGCCAGCGCTGGCGCGCCGCCAGGGCCGGGCCCCCGCCGCCCGCTGGCGCCGATCCGCTCATGAACGGTGCATCCGCTTCACAAAATCCTCGGGTTCCCAAATGCTGCCGTCGGCCCGCCAGATGATCTTGCCGCGGGCATCGATCAGCAGGGTTGCCAAGGTGTGCTTGGTGAGTTCCCCCTGGAAGTCATCGGCCACCCCGAATTGGGTCAGGATATCGCGCACCGCCGGCTCCGGCCCGGTAAGGAACGAAAAATTGCCGGTGTCGATGTTGCGCGCCTGCGCGTACGCCTTGAGGACCCCCGGGGTGTCGTAGGCCGGGTCGAGGGTGATCGAGACGAACTCGGCGTCCTTGATTCCGGCCTCCCGGGCCAGCCGCTGCGTCGCCATCATCTTGGCGGTGGAGGCCGGGCACATCGTCGCCACGGGGCAACGGCTATAGATGAAGTTCAGCATGATCTGCTTGCCCCGGAACTGGGAGATCTGCACGACCTTGCCGTCCTGGTTGTAGAGGATGAACTCCGGCATCTGCTCGCCCACTTCGCGGTAGGCGCCGTCGCCGCGGTCATGGGTGTCCTCTCGCAGGGCCCGTGCGCCCTGGTCGATCGCCGCTTCCGCCGCGCGGTCATCCGGCCAGACTTCGGTCAGCCGGGGCATGCCCCCGGCCGGATCCAGCGTCAGCTGCGCCCGGATCCGGTCGCCCGGATGCAGGACGGCGACATCGCCAGCCGAGACCGCGAACTCCATCGCCATCGCGGGCATGAGCCCGGCGATAGCCTCGTGGCGGACGGCGAGGACCCGGCGCGCCGGATCCACGGCCAGAACTTCCCCGTGGAGCGTGGAGTGGGTCTGCGCGGGGGCGGCCGGCGCCGGCTTGCTGCAGCCGTTCGCCAGGAGCATCAGCCCAAGGCCAAGCCCGAGCCCGATCCGCTGCAGAAACCCATTCCGGCGCATATCCTAACCAATTCGCCGGTTGAATAATTTGTCAAAGTGTTTGCGACCTCCCGCAGAAGGCATTGTTGTCTGCAGCTTCCCTTCTGATGGCCCTTTCCAACCGTTCCGCCCGCACCACGGCCTACAAGCCGGCCCTGGCGACTTTCGCCGCGGTGGCCGGAGCGTGGGTCTTCGTCCTGGTGACGCTCGGAGCCTTCACGACCAGCATCGATGCCGGGATGGCCTTCCCGGACTGGCCGCTGTCGAACGGCTCGCTGAACCCCCACGGCTGGCTGACCAGCCTGCCGATGTTCTCGGAGCACGCCCACCGCCTGAGCGCCGGCCTGATGACGATTCTCTCCCTCCTGCTCGCCATCTGGATCTGGTTCACCGAGGAGCGGTCCTGGCTCCGCAAGCTCGCCATTTTCGCGGTGGCGCTCTGCGTCTTCCAGGCGATCGTCGGCGGCCTGCGGGTCCTGCTCGAGCCGGAGAAGGTGGCCCCCCTCGGCACCAGCGTCGGCCAGCTCTTTGCCATGCTCCATGCCTGCCTGGGCCAGGGCCTGGCCTGCACCCTCATCGCCCTGGCGATCGCCTGTTCGCGCTCCTGGCAGGAACGCGCCGTGCCGGTCTCCCCGGGCCTGCAGCGCTGGGGCGTGCTCTGCTGCGAGCTGCTCTTCGTGCAGCTGGCGATCGCGGCGATCATGCGCCACAGCTTCGCCGGCCTGGCGATCCCGACTTTTCCGTGGTCCAACGCCGCCGGCGGCCTGTTTCCGCCGGTTTGGACCTTCAAGGTCGCGATTCATTTCGCCCACCGGGTGATGGCGCTCGTACTGACCGTGGCGCTCGTCGTTTTCGCGATCAAGGTTTGGACCGACCGCGGCGCGCCCCTGGGCATGCGGATGGGGGCCTCGGTCCTGGTGAGCCTCCTGGCTTTGCAGATCCTGCTCGGGGCGGCGGTGATCCGGACCTTTCGCGACCCGCTGGTGACGACCGCCCACGTCCTGGTCGGCGCCCTGACCTTGGCGACCACCTTCTGGATGACCTGGCTCGCCCACCGTGACGCCATGGAGGGCGTCCGGCCATGATCGAGGCGGGCCCCCTGGCCGCGGCGGCGCCGGCGCGGCTGTCCGACTACCTGGAGCTGACCAAGCCCCGGCTCAGCCTGCTGTCGGTGCTCACGGCGCTCGCCGGCTATGAAGCCGCCCGCACCCCCCATGAACCGGGCCGCCTGCTGTGGCTCCTGGTCGGCGCCTCCCTGGCGGCAGGCGGGGTGGCCGCGCTCAACCAGTGGATGGAGGTCGACACCGACGCCCGGATGCACCGGACCGCGCAGCGGCCGATCCCCGCCGGCAAGGTGGCGACCGGTTCGGCGTTCGTCCTGGGCAGCCTGATGTGCGTCGCCTCGCTGATGCTGCTCTTTGGCAAGGTCAACCAGCTCTCGGCCCTGTTCACGCTCCTGACGATTTTCGCCTACCTCGGCTGGTACACGCCCGCCAAGCCGCGTTCCCGCTGGAGCACCGAAATCGGCGCGGTGGCGGGCGCCCTGCCGCCCTTGATCGGCTGGTCCGCCGGCGAGGACCGGGTGTCCGCCCTGGGCTGGATCCTCTTTGGCATCCTGTTTTTCTGGCAGATCCCCCATTTCATGGCGATCGCCTGGACCTACCGGCGGGATTATTCCGCGGTGCATTTTCCCATGCCGTCGGTGACCGATCCTTCCGGACGTTGGGTCGCCGCCTGGTCCTTCGCCAACTGCTTGCTCCTGGCGATTGTGAGCCTGCTGCCGGTCTGGCTGCACCTGGCCACCTTCTGGTACGGCGCCGTCGCCGCCGTGAGCTCCGGCTGGTTGCTGACGCGGGCCGCCCAGTTTCTCCACGCGGACGGGCGCGACCTGGCCGCGCGGCGCCTATTCTTCGCCACCATCGGCTACCTGCCGCTGGTCCTCCTCGCCCTGGTCGCCGACCGGATGATCTTCTTCTGAGGCCCGGGCTTGCTCAGCGGTACGCCGCGAGCAGCGAGTACACGATCACCCCGGTCACCGACACATAGAGCCAAATGGGAAAGGTATAGCGGGCGAGCCGCCGGTGCGCCGGAAAACGGCCGCTGAGGGACAGGAAAAACGTGACCAGGATCAGCGGCAGGGCGATCACCGAGAGGCCGATGTGGGAAATTAGCAGGACGAAGTAGGCCGGCCGGATCGCCCCCTGCCCGTGGAAACGCATGTCGCCGTGCAGGGCGTGGTTCGCGATATAGGTGACCAGGAAGATCGTCGAAAACACAAACGCCGTGAACATCGCGGCCCGATGGGGCGCGACGCGGCCCGCGCGGATGTGCCGGTAGCCGGCAACCAGAGCGCACGCCGAAAGCGCGTTCAGCAGGGCATTGAGCGTCGGCAGGAACACCAGCCGGGTGCCCGCCGCGTCCGTCGGCTCATGGTAATAGACCAGCCAGCACAGGAACAGGCTCGCCGCCGCGCTGACCGCGAGAATCGCGGCGATGACCCCGCCGGGCGTGCGGGCGACTGGGTTCGGAAGGTTCGGCGTCGGGCTCAAGCTGTCAGTCATAGTGGGAATGGCCGCCCGCTTGTAAACAGCATCTGGGGGATCAGGCCGGCGGGTCGGCGCTAGTGGTGGGCGCCGGAGTCGGCCGATTTCCACCAGTGATAAAAGCTCGCCCCGAGCGCGGCGACCATCACCAGGGAGCTGATGCCGCTCAGGAGAATGCCGGCGAACACCTGGTCGTTGAGCGCGTCCAGGCTGGCGATCAGGCGGGGCGCCAGCTCGTAGCTGGGATAGAGCGGATGCTCGGCCATCAGGAGGTAGGAAAACACCGCCGTCATGGCCACCTCCGTGGCGAAAAGATACGCCATGCGGGCCCCGAAACGCAGGGCCGGAAAGCGGCGTGACGGGCTCGCCAGCGGCCACCAAAAGAGGACCCCGGCGAGCAGGAAGAGGAGATGCTCCGCGGCGAGGCCGACCTCGCGCTCGAGACCCCATTCATAGATCCGCGGCAGGTACCAGATGCTGACCCCCAGGACGAAGGCCGCCCCGCAGGTCAGCGGCCGGAACAGGACCCGGCCCCAGTGGCGGCTCCCCGGCAGCAGGGCGAGCAGCCAGTCGAGCAGGCCGGGCGGCAGCCCGGTGAGGAGCAGCCAGGCCACCGGGTAGACGATCAGCATCTGCGTGCACATCTGCGCGCTGAAGAGATAATAGCGCCCGATCTGTTCGAACGGCGAGGCCACCGCAAACCAGAGCAGAAAGAGGCCGCCGGCGAACCGGCATGCGGCCCGGCCCGGAAAGGGGCTGGCGGGAGCCCAGAAGGTCCTCAGGGGGCCCACCCCCAGCGCATAGAGCCAGCCGACGACGGCAATCGCGCCCACGAGCCCGGGCTCGTTCTGCCATTGGCGCCAATCGATCATGCCGCGGCTTCCCCTGGCCGGCCCGGGTTCCGGGCCGGCGGCCTCACTGGTTTAGGATCGGCACGCTGGCGGCGGCGCCAAAGAGCTTCAGCAGTCCGAACATCGTGCCGCCGCCCAGGATCAGGCCGATGAAAAACAGGATCGTGCAGAACGGCTTGTCCCACCGCAGATGCATGAAATAGAAGATGACGAAGAGGAACTTGACGGCCGACATCACCACCAGCGCGGTGACCAGGAGCCAGGCGGCGAACGGCAGGTACACGGTCACGATCTCCATGCCGGTGATGACCGCCAGGAGCATCGCGATCTGGACGTAGATCTGGAACTTGCTCTCCTCGAGCCCGTGGTCGGCGTGGGAGGAAGCGGCGGCGGCGGCGGTGCTCATGGCGGGATCAGGAGATGTATTCGAGGAGATAGACGGCGGTGAAGATCACGATCCAGACGATGTCGACGAAGTGCCAGTACAGGCCCATCATCTCCACGTCGATCGAGTCCTTCTCGGACAGCCGGCCGGTGTAGGAGTAGATCAGCATCGCGGTGAGCCAGATGACCCCGATCAGCACGTGCAGTCCGTGGGTCCCGGTGAGGGTGAAGAAGGTCGTCCCCAGGATGCTGTTGGTGATCGTCATGTGCTTTTCACTGACGAAGTGGCTGAACTCGTACACCTGGCAGCCGAGGAAGATGCAGCCAAAGAAGATCGTCGTCAGGAGCGAAGCCCGCAGGCTCTTCAAATTGCCCTTCTGGATCGCGTTCACCGCCAGCGCCATCATCAGCGAGGACATGAGCAGGATGAAGGTCGAGAACGAGGTGAGCTCGATGCTGAAGACCTGGCGGGCGTTCGGGGCTCCGGCCGGCGGATGCAGCCGGTAGATCAGGTGGGTGGAGATCAGGCAGCCGAAGAACATGCAATCGGAGGCCAGGAACATCCACATCACGAGCTTCTTGTTCGGGATGCCGGTCGAGGTCGACGGATCGTGATGGTGGTCGATGACGCCAGCGGCCGCAGTGCTCATAGTCGAAAGAGAAAAGAAAAGGGTCGGATCGGGAGTCGGATCAATGCGGGTGCCCGGAGGACGGCTGCGCACCGTGGCCGGGCTCCGCCCCATCCTCGTCGGGATGCAGGTGATAGCCCTCGTTGCCCTCGAGCGCCCAAAGGAAGATTGAGACGATCGCGATCAGTCCGCCGATCAGGGTCACGGCGAGCTTGGGCCCGATCAGGACGGAGGCCGGCGAAGCGTCGACGGCGCCGACGCCGATGCCGCCGATCAGCATCCCGATCCCCGCAGTGAACGGGTAGATGGATTGGAACGGCATGTGAATGCCGCCGTGGGCGTGCTCCTCTTTCAGGTGCGCGGCCTGCTCCTGCTCGATCTCGGCGCGGTGGTGCTTGTCATACCAGAACTCGTCCCGGGCGTGGATGGTCGGCAGGACCCGGTAGTTGTACTCCGGGACTGGAATCGGCAGGCTCCACTCCAGCGTGCGCGCGTCCCACGGATCGCGGCTGATCTTCTCGCCCTTGTACCGGGTGTAGATCATGACGGCAAAATAGACGGCGACGCCGATCCCCAGGATGAAGGCGCCGACCGTCGCCACCCGGTTGCCGGCGGTCCAGCCCATGTTCGGGTCGTAGGTGAAGGTGCGGCGCGGCATCCCGTTCAGGCCGATGAAGTGCATCGGGAAGAAGGTGACGTTGAAGCCGATGAAAATGAGCCAGAACGAGAGCTTGCCCCAGGTCTCGCTCACCTTGCGCCCGAAGATCAGGGGGAACCAGTAGTGGATCCCCGCCAGCAGGGCGAAGAGCGAGCCGCCGATCAGCACGTAGTGGAAGTGGGCCACGACGAAGTAGCTGTTGTGCTGCTGGGCGTCGGCGGGCGCGGCCGCGTGCATCACGCCGGAGAAGCCGCCGATCATGAACAGCCAGATGAAGCCCAGGGCGAACATCATCGGGGTGCGCATCTGCAGATGCCCGCCCCAGAGGGTGCCGATCCAGTTGAAGATCTTGACGCCCGTCGGCACCGCGATCGCCATCGTGGTCAGGGAGAACGCGGCGGTCGCCATCGTGCCCATGCCGGTCGTGAACATGTGGTGGCTCCAGACGCCGAAGCCGAGGAAGCCGATGGCCGCGCCGGAGAATACCACAATCGGGTAGCCGAAGAGGGGCTTGCGCGAGAAGCAGGGCAGGATCTCCGAGATGATGCCCATGCCGGGCAGGATCAGGATGTAGACTTCCGGGTGCCCGAACACCCAGAAGAGGTGGGTCCAGAGGATGGGCATGCCGCCGTTGGAGACTTCGAAAAAGTTCGTGCCGAACAGCCGGTCCATCATCAGCTCGACCAGGGCGATCGTGATCGCGGGAAAGGCCAGGACGATCAGGAAGGCGGTCACCAGGGTCATCCAGGTGAAGACCGGCAGGCGCATCATCGTCATCCCGGGCGCGCGCAGGTTGATGATCGTGACGATGAAGTTCAGGGAGGCCGCGATCGAGGCGACGCCCAGGAGCTGCAGGCCCATCACCCACAGGTCGATCGAGTGGCCCGGAATGAACGCCTTGGTGGTGAGCGGGGTGTAGCCGAACCAGCCGCCGTTGGGGGCGCCGTCCGGGAGGAACCACCCGAGATTGACGATGATCGCCCCGGCCACGAAGACCCAGAGCGAAAACGCGTTCAGGCGCGGGAAGGCGACGTCGCGGGCCCCCACCTGCAGCGGCATGATGAAATTGAAGAACGCCGCCGACAGGGGCATGATCGCCAGGAAGATCATGGTCGTCGCGTGCATCGTGAACATCTCGTTGTACTGCTGCGCGGTGAGGAAGCTGTTGTTCGGCGAGAACAGCTGGATGCGGATCAGCAGCGCCTCAACCCCGCCCACGAGGAAGAAAAAGAGCGCGAACGCGCCGTAGAGGAACCCGATCCGCTTGTGATCGACGGTCGTCAGCCAGCTGATCAGGCCGGTCTTCGCGGTGGGCCGATAAAGCACGAAGGGCTTCGGTTCGGCGCGGTCCTCCTTGCCCAGAAAATCGGATTTGACCAAAGCGTCTGCCATAAAGGAGTGATTAGGGATTGGAGCTCGGAACCGGCCTCACTTGAGGCTTTGGAGGAACGCCACCAGGGCGACCTCCTCGTCCGGAGCCAGGGTGATGTGATTGGCCACGTAACCGTTGACCCACATTTTATTGCCCGGCTTGACCGCGCCGGGGTTGTGAATCCAGCGCCGCAGATCCTCCGCGTTGTTATCGAGGAGTCCGCCGGCAATGCTCGAGCGGGCGCCCACGTGGGTCAAGTCGGGGCCCTGCAGCCCCATCGCCCCGGGGACGCCCCGGACGGTGTGGCAGGTGACGCAAGTCTTGGCGGCGAAGAGCGCGCGGCCCTGGGCGATCAGCGCCGGGTCCTCGGGGGTTTCCGGAAACTGCTTGGCCTTCCAGGCATCGAGCGGCGAGACGCCGTCGTAGAGCCCGGAAACGCCGGGCTCGTTGGTCCGGTATTCGCGCAGCGGCAGGGAGGCGAACTGCGCCTTCGGCTGGTCGGCGGCGGCCGCCGCCGGGACCTCGCGCGCGGGCTTCAGCTGGTTGCTGAGCCAGTCTTCAAAGTCGCGCGGGCTGAGGGCGATCACCCGGAAGCGCATGACCGCATGCGAGTCGCCGCAAAACTCGGCGCATTGGCCCCAGAAGTAGCCGGGCTTGTCGGCCTCCAGCCAGAGCAGATTGCCGCGGTTGGGGATCATGTCCACCTTGCCCGCCAGCTTCGGCACCCAGAAGCTGTGCATGACGTCGTTCGAGCGCAGGTTGACATGGACGGGCCGCCCCGCCGGGATCACCAGCTCGTTGCCGGTCGTCAGATTCCCCGCGCCGACGATCTGCTCGCTCGGATAATCGAACTTGAACCACCATTGGTAGCCGGTCGCGGTGACCTCGTACGCGTTGGCCTTTTCCTCCGCCGGCACGTCGTAGGTGTACCAGATGTTCCGCAGGGTCGGGACCGCGATGATCACCAGGCAGAACACTGTCCCGCCGATCAGGCCGACTTCGACCATCGGGTTGCCGTGCCCCTGCGGCGGCGGCTCGGCGTGCTCGTCCGCCTCGGTGCGGGCCTTGAACTTGATCGTCGCATAGGCGAGGATCGAAGCCACGATCACAAAGATGATAAACGTAACCCAGCACGTGACATAAAAAAGATTCAGCTGCGCCTGCGCGACCGGGCCCTCGACGTGAATCGTGGATTGGTGGCCGTCGAGGCTCCAGATGTCGGACCAGAAGGACGCGCGGCAATCGGGGTGGAGCAGGATGCCTCCCAGGGCCAGGGCCAGACGGGCGGGACTGAGGGCTTTCTTGAGTAGGAAGGGCAAACGCATGAAAACGTATCGTGTCAAAATTCGCTAAGGGCCGTACTTTTCAAGCCCTATTAAAGGGTATTTCCCACGAACCCCCGGCCGCGGCAACCCCGGGCCGCTCCCGCGGCCAATTATTAACGGCGCTGGGCAGGGCATAAGGGCGGCGCGGCCCGCCGGATTTATCCGCCTTCTTTCCCCGCTTGGGAATTGCCTGGAAGCCAAAATCTCCCACTTTTCCCGTTGCTATGAAGCTGACATTCACCGCCTTGACTCTCGTCGCCACCGCCATTCTCGCCGCCGGCTGCGGCCAGAATAGCCCCGCGTCCGCCTCCGCCGGGGGCGCCGCGCCGCCCGCGCCCCGGGAGGTCGACATCACCGCCAACGACACGATGCACTACGATGTTACGGCGATCCAGGCCAAGCCCGGCGAGCAGCTCCGGGTTGTCCTGACCAACACCGGAACGATCGGACTGCCGGCCATGGGACATAACTGGGTGCTCCTGAAGGCCGGATCCGACGCCGCCGCCTTTTCGGCCGCGGCCAGCACTTCTGCCGCCACCAATTACGTTCCGGCCTCCCTCCAGGATGAAGTCCTCGCCAAAATCGACCTCTTGGGGCCCCGCAAGTCGGGCGAAGCCGATTTTGCCGCCCCGGCCACGCCCGGCGACTACCCCTACCTGTGCACGTTTCCCGCGCACTATATGGTCGGCATGCACGGCATCCTGACCGTGAAATGACCCCGCCGCCCCGGCGGCCGGTCCCGGCATGCTGAGCGGCGGCATCTGTAGCCCGGCGGCGGGATTGGTTTTACAGGCGGATTTGGAGGGTCCACCTTCGGCGCCCTGCATGGCCACCATCGTCTTCACCATCGCCAACCAAAAGGGCGGCGTCGGCAAAACCACCACGGCGGTCAACCTGGCGGCCGCGCTGGCGGAAAAGGCGATCCCCGTCCTGGTGGTCGACCTCGACCCCCAGGCCAACGCCACCAGCGCCCTGGGGGTGGAAAAGCACGCGGGCAAGAGCCTGTACGGCCCGCTGCGCGGCGAAGGCGCGGCGGCCGACCTGGTGACCGCGACCTCCTACCCCCATCTCGACCTCATCCCCAGCGAGGAGGACCTGGCCGCCGCGGAGATCGAAATCGCGCAGAAGGAGAACTTCCTCTTGCTCCTGCGCCAGGTGCTGGAGCCGATCCGCGCCTCCGATCGCTACCGCGCGGTGATCATCGACTGCCCGCCGGCCCTGGGCATGCTCTCGATGAACAGCCTGGCGGCGGCGGACTTCCTCCTCATCACCCTGCAATGCGAATATCTGGCGCTCGAGGGCCTCGGCCAGATCCTGCGCAACGTCGAGCGCCTGAAGACGGCCGGGATCAACCCCAACCTCCAACTGGGGGGCGTCGTGATGACGATGTTCGACGGCCGCACCAACCTGTCCCGCCAGGTGGTCGAGGAGGTGAAGCAGCACCTGCCCGACAAGATCTTCGCCAGCGTGATCCCGCGCACCATCCGCCTGGGCGAGGCGCCGAGCTTCGGCAAGACGATCCTCGCCTACGATCCGACCAACCCGGGCGCGACCGCCTACCGGCAACTGGCCCGGGAGATGATCGAGCGGTTTGGCCTGCGGGCCTGACCGGCCGGAACCGCGCCGCCCATGTTCGCCGCCACGGCCAAATATCGCCAGGCCTTCCTGGTCGGGCTGCAGAGCAACCTGATTTACCGCTTCAATTTCGCCACGCGCGCGGTCTTCTCGCTGTTCTCGCTCGCGGTCGTCTTCGTGCTCTGGCGCGCGGCCTTCGCCGGCGCGCCGGCTATCGGCGGCTTCAGTTTTGGCCAGACCCTGACGTATTTCGTCGTCCTGATCCTGCTGCAATTCCTGGTCGGCGCCTTCAATGAGGATTACCAGATCAGCGAGGAAATCCGCAACGGCCTGATCAACCAGTTTCTCCTCAAGCCGATCAACTACTACCTCTACCGGCTCAGCATCTTCCTTTCGGCCCGCCTGGTTTCCGGCGCCATCGTCCTCCTGCCGCTTCTGCTCGCCGCCCCCTTCCTCCACGCCTGGATCGTCCTGCCCGGGGGTGCCTGGCGCTTCGCGCTGGCCCTGCCGGCGATGGCGTTCGCCGCGCTGATCCAGTTCACCATCGCCTACTGCTTCGGGCTGATGACCTTCTGGTTCCTGGAGATCCAGGGCTTCGTGATCCTCTCGATGGCGGTCGAGGCGATGCTCGGCGGCCAGATGTTCCCCCTGGACCTGCTGCCTCCCGCCCTCTACCGGGTAGCCCAGTGGCTGCCGTTCTACTACCAGATGTACTTTCCGGCGGCGATCCTCACCGGCCGGATCGGCGGATCGGCCGCCGTCCGGGGCCTGGCGATCCAGGCCGGCTGGGCGCTGGTTCTGGTGGCCGGCGGCCAGGTCCTCTGGCGGCGCGGGCTGCGGCGGCACACCGCCGTCGGAGGCTGACATGAACTACTTTCGCATCTGGCTCGCCGGGGCGCGCTATTCGCTGGTCCGCACGATGATGTTCCGCGGCGACTTCTTCATCTGGTCGCTGGTCGAATTCTTCTGGATGACGGTCAACTTGCTCTTGATCGCGGTGCTCTACGAGCACACCTCAAGCATCGCCGGCTGGAACGAGTACCAGATGATCCTGCTGGTCGGAACCTCGCTGCTGGTGCAGCGACTATTGATGGGGTTCTTCTGGACCAACCTCTTCGAAATGGGCCGCAACATCCGCACCGGGGATTTCGACTTCTTCCTCGCCCAGCCCGGCCACCCCCTCTTCATGGCCTCGACCCGCAAGCTCGACCCCGACGGGCTCCTGAACTCCGTGGTCGCCCTGGGGGTGGTGGTGTACGCCGCCCGCCACCTGCATCTCCACCCCAGCCTCCTCGACCTGGCCCTCTACGGCGGCCTCCTCCTGGCGGGGCTGGCCATCCACTACAGCATCCTCGTCCTGACGATGTCCCTCACCTTCTGGCTGAAGAGCGCGCAGGGGATCGAGGGCAGCTACTTCACCCTCGCGGAATTCGGCCGCCTGCCCCGGGAGGCCTTTCGCGGGCTGGCCCGCCTCCTCTTCGTGTGGATTCTGCCCGTCGTGATCGTGAGCAACGTTCCCGCCCGCTCGCTGCTGAACGGCTTCCAGGCGCGGTGGACGCTCTGGCTGCTCGCCCTGGCGGCCATCTGGGTCGTCCTCGCCGTCGGGGTATTCAACCGCGGCCTGCGCCGCTACGCCAGCGCCTCCTCGTGAGGCCCGGCCTCCGGAGTCCAGCGCCCCCTTTCCTTCCCTCCCGGATCCCGTGGACGAGCCCCTACCCCCTCCGCTGGCCGCGCTGCAGCGGCATCTGCGCCACTCCTTCGGCCAGCCCGAGCTGCTGCTGCGGGCCGTCACGCATCCATCGTACCTGCAGGACCACCCCGACGGGACGGAAAGCAACCAGCGGCTCGAGTTTCTCGGGGACGCCGTCCTCCAGCTGATCCTCACCGAGCGGCTCTTCGCCCTCTATCCGGAGGATCGCGAGGGCGGCCTGACGACCCGGCGGGCCGCGCTGACGCGCGGGGCCTTCCTCGTGCAGCTGGCCCGGGAGGTCGGCCTGGATGCCTGCCTGCGCCTCGGGGCGAGCGAGGAGGCCTCGGGCGGACGCGAGAAGGCGTCGGCCCTCGAGGATGCCTTCGAGGCGCTGGTCGGAGCGCTCTACCTCGACAGCGACCTGGCGACCGCCCGCGGCGCGGTCCTCGGGGTCTATGGGGATGTCACCGCGCGCCTGGCCGCGGTCGAGGGGGAGGAAAACCCCAAGGGCCGCCTGCAGGAGCGCGTGCAGCCCACGCACGGCAACCACGCCCTGCGCTACGAGGTGGTCGCGATCGAAGGCGCCGACCATGCCCGCTCCTTTGAAGTGGAAGTGTTTCTCCTCGAGCGGCCGCTCGGGCGCGGCCGCGGCACCTCGAAGAAGCTGGCCGAAGAGGCGGCCGCCCGGGCGGCGCTCGGCGCGCTCGGGCAGGAGCTGGCTTGACCCCGCCCGCCCCGGCCGCCGCGCGCACCAAATGGACCGGCGTCTGCCCGCCGGCCCGCGGCGCGGTCGTGGCCGAGCTGATCCGCACGCTCCCCGCGCCGGTGTGGATCGCGGTGGCCGAGGATCTCAAGGAGGCGGAGCAATTGGCCGACGAGGTGGCCTTCTTTCTGCGGGCGGCCGGCGGCGCGGCGCCGCCGCAGGTCCTCCTATTTCCGGAGTCGATCGCGGACAGCCGCGACATGCGCGAGGCCTTCGCGGCGTCCAGCGCTCGCCTAAATGTGCTCTCCCGGCTGCGGGGCCTGCGCGGGGTGCGGACCGCCGGGCCCGGCGCGCTGTTCGTCGCCACGACCCCGGCCGCCCTCCTCCAGCCCGTCCCCGCGCTCGAGGCCATGGCCGAGCGTGAACTGACGCTGACCCGCGGCCAGCACCAGCCCTTCCAGGGCCTGCTCGAACAGCTCCAGAAGCTCGACTACGACTCCGAGGCCGTGTGCGAGAGCCCCGGGAGCTACGCGGTGCGCGGGGGCATCGTGGATGTCTATCCGGTGACGGCGAACCAGCCCTACCGGCTGGATTTCTTCGGCGACGAGATCGAGGAGATCCGCGGCTTCGACCCGGTCACCCAGCGCTCCACCGACCCCGTGGCCAGCATCACCCTGGCCGCCTCCCCGCGGGTGCGCCTCGAGCCGGCCAAGACGGGCCTGGCCGCTTATCTCGGCGAATGCGCGCAGCTGGCCCTGATCGAGCCGGCCGCCCTCGAGGAGGAGTTCGGGGCGTTCGCGGCGGACGGGACCGATCCCCTGGCCTCCCTCCTGCAGCGCTGCGCGGGGGTCCATGGGATCGGCGACCTGGACGAGGCGAGCCCGCGGCTGGGCGAATCCGCGGCCGAGGCGACCTGGGACACCGAAAGCCTGGCGCACCATC
>Ga0302320_10018130_pt1 | contig 14223 bp, 9 predicted proteins | sample Bog_T0_3_FD_202130 | JGI IMG/M metagenome (GOLD analysis project Ga0302320, IMG submission 202130) | Peat permafrost microbial communities from Stordalen Mire near Abisko, Sweden - Bog_T0_3 | ecosystem: Environmental > Terrestrial > Soil > Wetlands > Peat | place: Sweden: Abisko, Stordalen Mire... | reverse complement strand
TAGCGCGAGCAGGAGGACCCGCAGCAGATCATGAAACGATTTCTGTTGCTCCTGATACGTGCCGCCATACTCCACGCGAACGCTGGAAGGAATATGGAGACCCTGAACCGTCGTCTGCACCTGCTGCATCGCGGAACCCAGGTCCGATCCCTCCAGGCGGCCGCTGACTGTAATCATCTGCTGCAGGTTCTCGCGCAGGATCTCGTTCTGCGGCGGAAGCTGCGTCACCTCGGCAAGCGAGCCCAGCGAAGCGGTGTGTCCGCTGCTGGAGTTGAACACCGTGTTCTCCATCGCATCCAGCGAACTGCGTGTCTCTTCCGGCAGCCGGATGCGAATCGTATATGGCCGCCCATTTACGATCATCGGCTGTGCGGCGGGCAGACCGTCGAGGATGGCGGTCGCGTCCTCTGCAACCTCGTTCGGTGTAAACCCCAGCCGCGCCGTCAGCACCGGATCTACCTGGAAACTCGTCGCCGGTCCTGAGATCGTGTTGTCCACGCCGTTCTGCGTGTCGACCACCCCGGGAATCTTCTTGATCGCGTCCTCAACCTTGGGGCCAAGCTGGTTCAGCAGCGCGGAATCGTTCGAGAACAGCTTAATCTGGATCGGCTCCGGCGAGTTGGAAAGGTCGCCGATCATGTCCTGCAACACCTGCGTGAACTCGATGTCCAGCGCCGGCTCCGACTTCAGTATCCTTGCTCGTATGTCGGCCATCACCTCGTCGATGCCGCGATCGCGATCGCGCTTCAGCCGCACCGTAAAGTCTCCTGTATTCGCCTCGGTCACCGCAGCCAGGCCCATCTGCAGACCGGTCCGCCGCGAGGTGATCTCGACTTCAGGCGTGCTGTGGAGAATCTGCTCGACGTGGTCGAGAATGCGGTTTGTCTCGGCCAGCGACGTGCCCGCCGGCGTCAGGTAATCCAGCACAAACGCGCCTTCGTCCATCTCCGGCAGCAGGTCGGAGCCAAGCGCGTTGTAGGCAAGGTAAGTACCTGCAATCAGCAACACGCAACCAACGCCGAGAAACGCCGGGCGCGTCAAGGCAAGATTCAAAATGCGCGCATGGATGTGCAGAATGCGGCGCATAAAAGGCCCGTCTTCGTGACCTTGGTGTCCCGCCTCAGGGCCGGCGGGGTCCGACGAGAAGTCCCCGGCCAGAACCGCGGGCGAGTCGACCGTCGTGCCACGCGAGAGGAATCCAAACAAGGGCTTGCGCGTCTTTGCCGCATCCCGCGCCTTGCGATCGCCGAGCAGCGAGAGCGACAGCGCAGGCGTAAACGTCACTGCCAGCGCAAGCGAGGTCAGCAGCGCCGCGGTCATGGTCACCGCCAGCGCGCGGAAGAAGCTGCCCGTCACCCCGGTGACCGCGATCAGCGGCAGAAAAACCACCACCGGCGTGATCGTAGAGAAGATCAGCGGAGTCGTAATCTCACCCAGCGCCAGCCGTACCGCGGTAACGCGCGATTGCCCCGCATCGCGATGGACGACAATATTCTCCACCACCACAATGGCGTCATCGATCACCAGCCCGATCGCCGCAGCCAAGCCGCCAAGCGTCATCAAATTGAAGGACTGGCCGATCGCCCACAGAAAAAGAATTGTAACTGCAACCGTTACCGGAATCACCAGGCCCGCAATCACCGAGCTCGACCAGTCGCGCAGGAAGAGGAAGAGAATAAGGCAAGCCAGCACCAGCCCGATGAAAATCGCGTCGCGCACGCTGGCGATCGATTCCCGGACGAGCTCGGACTGATCGTAGAACGGGGTCAGGTGGACGCCGGCGGGCAACGTAGCGCTCAGCTTCACAATCTCTTCCGCGACCGCGTTCGCCACTTGCACCGTGTTTGCCGAGGGTTGGCGCGCAAGGTTCAGCAGCACCGCGTTGTGTCCGTTTGCGGTCACCGTTGTGTAGACCGGCATGGTCGCCGGCTCAACCGTCGCCACATCCGAGGCCCGCACCGGCGCGCCCGCCGCCGTGTTTTTCACCACCAGCGAGGCAAGCTGGGTTGCGTCGTGCGCCTGCGCCCCCACCAACGCCAGGATCAGCTCATGGTTCGCCTCGTACAAGCCAGGCGAGTCGATGATGTTCGAGTTGTCCACTGCGTTGACCAGATCGGTCAGCGTGACCCCTGAGTTCTGCATCCGGGCCATGTCGGGGACGAGGTGGTACTCGGGCACCCGCCCGCCCTGCACGATCACCGTGCTCACGCCATCCACCCGGTTCAGCGAAGGCTTCAGATCGTAAGTTGCGATCTCCCAAAGCCGCGCCTGCGAGACCGTGTCCGGCCCACGGTCGTCCGCTGTAAGCGCATATCCAAGAATGGGGAATGTCGCAAACGTAAGCCGGTTGGTGGTAATCACTGCCGTCGCGGGCAAGGTCTGGCGGACCTTGGACAGCGCCGTGTCGGCCAACTGCAGCGTGTGGAACATATCCACGTTCCAGTCGAAGAAGAGGCTGATCTCGGCGGTGCCGCGCGAAGTGGTCGATCTCACCGTAAGCAGCCCCGGCACGCTGTTCACCGCGTCCTCAATCGGCTTGGTGATGGTGACCTGCATCTGCTCCACCGGCATCACGCCGTTGTCTACGCCGATCACCACGCGCGGGAAGTTCGTATCCGGAAAGACCGAGATCGGCACCTGGAAGGCCGCGTACACCCCCGCCAGCGAGAGCACAACCACCAGAAAGAAGATGGTGCGCGACATACGCACAAGCCAGAACGGAAGCTCTTGCGGCGCGGCCGAAGCTGTTGAAGACGCGAACTCGCTCACTTGTCGTCCGCATCCTTTCCCGGCTTCTTCGCATCAGCATCCGGCGTGCCCGCGGCAGGTTTGGCCTCATCCGCTGCATCGTCGTCGGGCTTGGCGTTGGGATCGGTCCCAATCTTCACTTTGGTGCCTTCATCCAGCCCATAGCCGCCGCTGGAGATCACTATGTCCGACACAGTCACGCCGCTTATTAGCTGGACGTCCTCTGCATTCTGGATCCCTACGGTCACCGTCTTCTTGTGCGCCGTCGAATCCCCCGCGATCGCCATCACGAATTTGCTGCTCCCGTCCGGGCTGCTCTGGATCGCTCCTGCCGGAACGGTCAGCGCATTCGCGATCGTCCTGCCCCGGATGGACGCATGCACCGGCGTGCCCGCCTTCAGCGTTCCCTTGGCATTCTCCACCCGCAGCCACACCTCAACCGTGGTGCTGCCTGGGTCAAGCGCTGGGCTGATCAGTGAAACCTTCGCGGCAACCGGGTCCTCGACCCCAGGCACCGTCAATGTGGCTGGCGCCCCGAGCGCGAGTTGCTGCGCCTGCATCTGCGCGATATGCACCTTCGCGATCAGCGCCGACGTATCCATCACCGTCAGCAGCGGAGTTCCCGCCGCCGCGGTCTCGCCCGCAAACAGCGGCCGGTCCGTCACCACACCGTCGATCGGGCTGCGAATCTCGGTATAGCTCAGCTCCGCCTGCGCACCCAGCATCTTCCCCTTCGCGGATTGCAGATTCCCCTGCGCATTCGCAATCGCCGCCTTGTTGCTGAAGCTCTCCAGCGACTCCAGGTGCTGCTTGGCGATGTCGGATGCGGCCTGCGACTGCACCAGGCTGGCCCTGGCGGTATCCAGGTCGCGCCCGGGAATCGCTCCTTGCTTGAACAGATCGCTGCGCGCATTCACGATCGACTGGGCCAGATCGAGATTGGCCTTCGCCTGGGCAAGATCGAGTTTTGCCTTGGTCAGGTCCTCCGGCGCGGTCGCTTTGGTCGCGGTATCAAACGTCGCCTGGGCTGCGGTGTAGCTTCCCTGATTGTCGAGCGCCGCGGCCTCGAGATCGCTGTTCTCCAGCGTCGCCAGCAGCTCGCCTGCATGCACCCGCGACCCGCGCTGCACATAGAACTTCTTCACCGGCGCAGTTACCTTGGGTGATATCGCCGCTTGGGCCAGAGGCGTCAGGATCGCGTCGGCAGCAACCTCTTCGGAGATGCTTCCTTGCTCGGGATGCGCTGCCTGCACATAGACCTCCGGCGTAGGCGCGGCCTCTTCACTCTTCTTGCAGCCCAGCGGAAGCAGAAGGCATATGCAGATCGAGAATGCCGCGGGCTTCAGAGCGCGCGCGGCGCGGCTTGCAAAGTTGTTCTGTGGCGTCGCCATGTTTAGAGCGTTCCTGTCAAAAGTTGGAGGTTGGCAAGGGCCGTCTCGAATCGCACGATCCCGTCTTCTCGCGCGATTTCGGATGCGGTCAAGGAGTTCTCCGCATCCACCACTTCCAGAATGGCCGATTCGCCGGCGGAGTAGCTCAGCCGCGTCAGCCGCAGGCTCTCCGTCGCCGTCGCCACGCTTTGGTTCAGACTGTCGAGTTGGTCGTGTGCGGCGACCGCCTCCGCATAGTCTTCCTCAAGCGCCGCGATCAGCTTGCGCTGGGTGTTGTTGAGAACGACCTTGGCGGCGTCGCGGCTGATCTCGCTCTGGCGCACCTTGTCGTGCGTCGCAAACCAGTCCCAGACCGGAATGTTCAGCGTGGCGCTGGCGGAGTATCCAAGGTTACGCACGCCGTCTTCGCCATTCACCGCAAACTGCGGTGAGTCGATGCCGTAGCTGTAGTTGAGCGCAAGGCTCGGGATATAGCCGGACCGCGCGGCAAAGATATTCAGATCGGCGAGGTGAGCGCTGGCCAGCGCACTCTCCAACTCAGGATTGCGCTTCGCAAGCGCGGCCTCTATATCGGTCTTCTCCGGCACCGAGGTCGGCGCTTCGGGCACCGTCAGCGTGTACGGCGTGCGAGGATCGGGAAACAGCAAAACCGCAAGCTCCAGCCGCGATTTGTCGGCTTCCACGCGGGCATCCGCCAAGTCGCGATCGCGCTGCTGTTGCTGCAACTGCGCCTTCACCACATCCGCATGGGCAGCCTCGCGGGCCGTCTCGCGCTGCTGGGTCAGTTGGGTCAGGCTGGCCGCCTCGTTGGCGGCGCGTTCGGCAACGACCACCTTGCGCTCCGCCGTCGACGCCGCATAGAAGAGTCCGGCCACGCTGGCAACTAGTCCTCGCCGCGCAACCTCCAGCTCCGCCGCGGCAACTGCCTGCGAGGCCGAGGCCCGGCTCACTGCGTTGACCTGCTGTGCGCCGATGGTCTCATTCACCTGCGCCTGGCTGACATATTCGTGCACCGTATTGTTGGCAATGAAGCGGGGGACGGCACTGATCGCCGAGCCGGAGTCCGACGGCTTCACCCCCGCATTCGCGGCACAAGCCGCATTCGACAAGGGGCAGCGTGCGCCTTCCGTGTACAGGTACTGGTTGTAGTACGAAGCGTTCGGCAACAGCGCCGCCCGCGCAATCGAGTGATCGAGCGCCGCATTGTGGGCCGCTGCAGTCGCAGCCGCAAACCCCGGCTCATCGGCGCGGGCGCGGGCAATGGCGTCATCCAGCGAGATCGCCACCGGCGCCGGCTGCACGGCGGGCTGCTGTGCCAGCGCCGCAGACGACAGAGTTGCCAGACAGAGCAGTTGGAGGTGCAGTATGCGCTTGCGCGGGAGAGATAGCCTTGCGCGAAGATGAGGCATAGGGTTCAATCGGAGACGTTCCGGCCTAACCCACTTTATACCAGCCATCGACCGCTCCAAAAGCAACTTTGCCAGTACGTGCTTAAGTAGAGCTTAAGGATAGTCCAAGAAGTGTAGATTGCTACTTGTGAGAGTGCTTGTCGTCGAAGATGAGGTTCGCCTCGCCAATAACATCGCCGAGGCCCTGCGCGAGCGTTGCGGCTTCGCGGTCGACTGCGCCGAAGATGGCCTTGATGGCGTCGCGCTCGCCGAATACGGCCACTACGACCTCCTTCTGCTCGACCTCATGTTGCCCGGTCTCGACGGCCTCAGTATCGTGCGTCAAGTGCGCCGCCGCAAAGACATGACTCCGATCCTGATCCTGACTGCCCGGGACGAACGCGCGCAGGTCGTCGAACTGCTCAACGCCGGTGCCGACGACTACCTCACCAAGCCCTTCGACCTGGGCGAACTGCTCGCCCGCTCCAAGGCGCTCATCCGCCGCGGCAAAGGCGCATCCCAGCCCGTGCTCACCGTGGGGCGCATAAGCCTGAACACTGTGGAGCAGACCGTGCGCTGCGCAGGGCAGTTGATCGACCTCTCGCCGACCGAGTACCGCCTCTTCGAGTACCTCATCTTCCGCCCACGCGCCATCGTCTCTGCCCGCGAGTTGCTCGAGCATCTCTACGACTACAACTGGCAGCACCACTCCAACGTGATCGAGGCGCACATCTCCAACCTGCGCAAGAAGCTGCGCTCCGTGGGCGAGGAAACCTCAATCGCAACCATCCGCGGTCGCGGATACCGCCTGGAAGCTCCGGAGAAGCAGCTATGAGGATGACCTCCCTCAGCCGTCAGTTGATCGCGGGCGTCTTGCTTGCCGAGTTGGCCTGTGCCGTGCTGTTCTCGGGTGTCGCCATTGTTCACGAGATGCACGGACGACAGCGTGCCCTTGACGTCATGCTGCGCGGCTTCGCCGACTCGCTGCTGGGGGCCGTGCGCGACGCCGAAGACCCCGAGGATAATGTCATCGTCGACCCCACCGAGCTGGTCCTGCCTCCGCAGGGTATCTACGCGGTGCTCAGTCCGACCGGCCGCGTGTTGGGCCGCTCGCCTGGTTTATCCAGTGACATGCTGGCCGAGTTGAGCGCCCCGCGCGCTCCCGGCTACTTCAACTTCAGGTTCAATCGAGAGAACTACCGTGGGCTCCGCTTCGACGGTGTGCGCGTCATCGACCGCGAAGAGAACGGCGGATATCGCCGTCCGGTCACGATCTTCTACGCTGGTCCAACCCGCTTCCTGTGGCATGGGACGGTGGAGGCGGTTCGGTTTTACATCGTCGCCGGCATCCTGCTATTGGCGAGCACCGCTATGGTCCTCATATGGTTCCTTCGCCGCCGCCTCTCGCCGCTCCAGGAGCTTGCCGCCATCGCCGGCCGGGTCTCGGCCCACTCCTGGGACTTCGTTCCCCCCGGTGAAGTTCTGCGCACCTCCGAACTTGCCCCCATCGCTGTCTCAATCGAAGAGCTGATCAAGGGCCTGCGCCAATCGTTCGAGCGCCAACGCCAGCTCACCGGAGACGCCGCCCATGAATTGAAGACATCCATCGCCGTTCTGAAGTCCAGCTTGCAACTGTTGTCGATGAACCCGCGAACGACCGAGCAGTACGAGGCCGGTCTGGAGGGTCTGCTGATCGACACCGAGCGCATGGAGGATCTGGCCAACCGCATGCTCGCCCTCGCGCGGCTGGAAGAGGCCCCGCTGGAACAATGCGAAGTGACGGACCTGCAATCCGCCGTGCGCACAGTCGCCGACCGGCTGCGCCCTCTCGCCGAACAGAAGCAGGTTACCCTGGATGTGAGCGCCGAAGAGACGCGCAAGGTCGCCATGCAGGCCGGCGATGCCGAGGTCCTCTGCTCCAATCTCATCATGAACGCCTTGCAGCATAGCTCACCCGCCAGTCGGGTCTCCGCGACCGTGCGTACTCGCGATGAAGTCACCGAACTGCGTGTGATCGACCAAGGCGAAGGCATCCCCGAAGCCGCGCTTCCCTACGTCTTCGACCGCTTCTACCGCGCCGACCGGGCGCGCAGCCGCAACCGCGGCGGAGCGGGGCTGGGCCTCTCCATCTGCAAGGCGATTGTGGAGCGCTCACGCGGCTCCATCCACATTCAGAGCGCCGAAGGGACCGGGACCGAGGTCACGGTGACTCTTCCGTCCGCACCCGCGGAATGATGTCCCCGCTCAAATCACTTTTCCGGCAGCGCCGTCACTTGCTCGGCAGGGCATAGATGATCTCTCCCGGACGCGTGTAATGCAGCTGCTCACGCGCCTGGTGCTCGATCGCATTCGGGTCGGTTTGCAACCTGTCCGCGTGCCCCTTCAGCAAGTCGTTTTCGCGTTGCAGGCCCTGCATCTCCTGATTCAGGCGGTGCGTCTCCTGCCGTTTCCGCTCATACGCGGTCAGCCCATTCGCACCGAAGATGACGTGATATCCGACCGCCAGGGCAAGCGCCGCGGCAGCAATGGTCGCAGCCTTCCGCCGGCCACTGCGCAGCGCTCCGCACGCCGCGCTCACTACCGCGAAACGCACCGGCTTCTCGGAGATGGGTGGGTTCACTGCCATTCCTTCAGTGGAGAAGCCGCGCCAGACTGCGTCAAGACCAAACTTCGCGTCTATGCAAAAGAGGAACCAAGTTCGTACTGGGCGCCCCTGAAACTCCGCTCCGGCGTGCTGCATCGCCGTCAGCTCTCATGGGGAACGGCGCGCGTTTCCGCGCAGCTTGGTATTCTGGTTCTGTGATGTCGCTTTGCCGCATACGATCCTCTTTCGCCGCTTCTGCTCGATGCTCACGTTCCGCCATCCGAATCGCATGAACCGAACCACGCTCGCCACAGAAGCAAACGAGAGATTTGACCGTCCCAGCCGGATAGCTCCAGCACAACCCTGAAAGGACCGCCATGCAATCCACGCTCCCCCTCCAACTCAATCCCACTCAAGGCATTCAGGAGCTGCCCCGCACCGTCGCCGGCAAGGCCTTCCTCGCGATCGGCGCCACTGCCTTGGTCGCGCTCTGCGCGCATGTCTCGCTGCCGCTCTACTTCACGCCGGTGCCGCTCACGCTCCAGACCCTGGCCGTCATTCTCGTCGGACTCACTCTCGGCCCTGGGCTTGGCTGCTCAGCCATGGTGCTCTACCTCGCCGAGGGTGCAATGGGTTTGCCGGTCTTTAGTCCGCAGGGCCCAGGCGGCATCGCTCAACTGCTTGGCCCGACCGCTGGTTTTCTGTTCTCCTATCCGATTGCCGCCGCGGTGGCAGGCAGCGTGGTTCGCGTCGTCCCCGTCAGCCGTTCGCAGTTTCCTGTCGCAGTCCTTGCCGGAATCGCCGCCAGCGTTGTCATCTTCTCCATGGGCGCGGGCTGGATCGCGACCCTGCTTCACCTCAGTCCCGCCGCCGCATGGCATCTGAGTGTCGCACCATTCCTGCCCGGCGAGGCCCTAAAGATCATCGCTGCCGCGGCGGCTTACGTTGCGCTTCGCCGCTGGCGACGTCGCTTTTAGTCCCATCGCCTATCACCCACACGATTGCGCGGACATCGCCCGCCGCGCAGCTCGCAAGACTTCTATCTCTTGTTCGCGCTGAACCACAATACCGAGGAATCGCCAGAAAATGACCGCCACCAGCACCGCCATCCAGGAAATCAGCATCGCCCATAGTCCCGATTCCGACGACGCCTTCATGTTCTATGGGCTCGCCACCAACAAGGTGCGCGTCCCGGGCTTCAAGTTCACTCACACCCTCACCGACATCGAGACCCTCAACCGCCGCGCCATCCAGGAAGCCTTCTACGATGTCACCGCCATCTCCTTCCACGCCTACCCGTATCTACAGGAGAACTACACCCTGATGCCCTGCGGCGGCTCTGTGGGTGAGGGCTACGGTCCTATGGTGGTCGCATCGCGCAAGCTCTCCCTCGCCGACATCAAGCGCACGCGCATCGCCGTGCCCGGCGAGCTGACCACCGCATATCTCACGCTCAAGCTCGTCAGCCCCGAGGTCGAGACCGTCACCGTCCCCTTCGACAAGATCATTCCCGCGATCGTCGCCGGCGAGTTCGACGCCGGCCTCATCATCCACGAAGGCCAGCTCACCTACGCCAACAATGGCCTGGTCAAAGCGCTCGACCTCGGCATCTGGTGGCGCGAGCAGACCGGCCTGCCGCTGCCCCTGGGCGGCAACGCCATCCGCCGCTCCCTGGGCGAAGAGACCCTGCGCATCACCACCGCCGCGCTGCGCGACAGCATCCAGCACGCGCTCGATCACCGCGAGGAGGCACTCGCCTACGCGATGCAGTTCGCCCGCGACCTCGATGCCTCCCTGGCCGACCAGTTCGTCGGCATGTACGTCAACGAGCGCACCCTGAACTACGGCGAAGATGGCCGCGAAGCCATCCGCAAGCTGCTTGAAATGGGATTCGACCGTGGCATCATTCCCATCCGGGCGGAAGTCGATTTCGTCGACTGAGCCTTGTAAGGCACGTATTGTTGGAGGCCTTTTTGCACCGCCCCAATGTGCTATCCTTTTCAAGGTGATCGCGTGTGAGAGGCCTCGAAGATCGGGTCGCATCCCCTGATCGCCCCTCCCCCGAAAGAGGCCGCAACACCGCGGACGCGTAGCTCAGCTGGTAGAGCATTCGACTCTTAATCGACTGGTCGCAGGTTCGATCCCTGCCGCGTCCACCATTCCAATCCATGGTTCTCAAGGCGACTCCAGCGCAGCTGCGGGCCTGCGAATCGGCGGATTTCCAATCCGCGCATCCGCTCTGCTAGCATGGCCTTCGCCATGAGACCCTTTGATTCCGCCCGCCGTGATTTATTGAAACTTAGCAGCGCAGGCATTGCCGCCTCCGCTGCGTATGCCATCCCTTCCTTCGCCGCGCCAAAGAAAGCCGCTGCGCCGACTCTAACGCCAATGCTCTTCGATGTGCGTACCTACGGGGCCACCGGCGACGGCAAGACGGTCGACTCGCCCGCCATCAACAAGGCCATCGAAGCAGCAGCAGCCGCGGGCGGAGGCACCGTCTTCTTTGCCGCCGGCAACTATGTCTCCTTCTCCATCCGGCTCAAGAGCCACGTCGATCTCTACCTTTCGCAGGGTTGCACCATCGTCGCCGCCGAGTCTCCGCTCCCCGGCCAGACCACCGGCTATATGGGTGGGACCTACGACGCAGCCGAGCCAAATTCCGCGTGGGAAGCCTACCAGGACTGGGGCCACAATCACTGGCGCAACTCGCTGCTCTGGGGCGACGGCATCAGCGACTTCTCAATCACCGGACCGGGTCTGCTCTGGGGCAAAGGCCTTAGCTTCGGCGCCGACCGCCCCGCCCGCGGCGGTTATCCCAAATACGTCGCCGAGCAGGCCGGCGTCGGCAACAAGGCGATTGGCCTCAGAAACTGCCACAACGTCATCCTGCGCGACTTCTCCATTCTCAAGGGCGGCCACTTCGGCATCCTGTTCACCGGCGTCGACAATCTCACCGTCGACAACCTGAAGATCGACACCGACCGCGACGGCATGGACATCGACTGCTGCAAAAACGTCCGCGTCACCAACTGCTACATCAACGCACCGTGGGACGACGGCATCTGCCCCAAGTCCAGCTTTGCGCTTGGTCACGCCAAGCCCACCCAGAACGTCAACATCGCCAACTGCTACGTATCCGGCTGCTGGGAGCTGGGCAGCCTGCTCGACAGTACCTACAAGCGGCAGAATACCGGCGGCGGCCGCATCAAGTGCGGCACCGAGTCCAATGGCGGCTTCATCAACATCGCCATCTCCAACTGCGTCTTCGAGGGCACCCAGGGCATCGCGCTGGAGACCGTCGACGGCGCCCTGCTGGAGGACATCGCCATCAGCAACATCACCATGCGCGACATCACCTCCTGCCCCATCTTCCTGCGTCTTGGCGCACGCCTGCGCGGCCCGGCCGACTCGACCAAGGTGGGTACCCTGCGCCGCGTCCTCATCTCCAACCTCAATTGCAACAACTCCGGCGCGCGCTTCGGCTCCATCCTCAGCGGCATCCCCGGCTACTTCATCGAGGACGTTAAGCTGGACAACATCTACGTGCAGAGTGCCGGCGGCGGCGCGGCCAATCTGGTCGACATCCATCCGCCCGAGGACGAAAACAAATACCCCGAGCCGGGCATGTTCGGCGCCACTCCCTCCTACGGCTTCTATCTGCGCCACATCAATCGCATTGAGATGAGCCACGTCGAAGTCCACCCCGCAGCCCCCGACCCGCGGCCCTCCTTCTACCTTGAAGATGTGCATCGCGCCGACTTCGTCGCCATCACCGCGCCCAGCACGCCGCCCGCCTTTTCCATCAACAAGTCCACCGACGTGCGCATCCTGCTCAGCCGCGCCGCTGCCGACTCCATCACCCCATAAGCGTGGGGCCACACATGAACGCTGGCGCAACCTATGGTAGAAAGAGTCACATACCTGATCAGGAGACGCCCGTTGCCAACCATTGACGGAATCGTATTTGACGCTACAGCGCACAGGCTCGCATCCAGACTAATTGCAAGGCTAAAATCGACCGGCGATGTCGCGGTTTACGGGTTGCCGAAAATGGGCGAGGTAAGACTCGCGCATCACGGCCCAGATATCGATCACAAGAACGGTCGGGGCGTATTCGTCCGGCTAATCCCAACTGCGAATGGCATGGCAGTCACCCAGCGCAGGAAAAACTTCCCATCCAGACGGATCAGGCTTACTTCGGCGAACTTTGAAGATCTGCTCAAGTCTGCTAACGCTCGACGTGCAATCGTGAAGGATAGACTTAAAGGGAGCGTAAAGGTGGCGTCTGACAAGCCTGGAACCGTATCTGGCGGACAGTTCGAATCAAAGCGACGCAAGCACTGATTACTCTCCGCTGCCAGTCATAACTTAGTGTGAGAGGCGCTCCGTGCTTGAGCCGACTGTGCAGTCTCATCCTTAGCGGCAACTGCGGTTGAGGCCACGAATGCCGAATTTCGATGGAACTGTCAGGAGAGATGGATGGCCAATGCAGCATTGAGCGGCGAAAAGCAGAAGAAGGTCCTGGCAGCACTCGAGCACAACTGGCAAGTCGAGATGGAAGGTCACCACACCTACCAGGCCCTGGCCGACCGCGACACTGATCCGGTGCGCGCCCAGGTACTGCGCCATCTCGCCGGCGCGGAGTGGGAGCACGCAGCTCTGTGGGCCGGCCGCATTCGCGAATTGGGCGGCCCTGACCCGGTCTACACTGGCGGCGAGCACGGCGAGGCAGACTCGATCGCCAATCGTGCCGGCGGCATCCCGCTGGCCCTGCGCCGCCTGGAGATCGAGGAGAGCCGCGACATCGCCCGCTATGGCGAGCAGTTAAAGAATCTGGGAGACGACGGCTCTGTTGCCATCCTCAATCACGTCATCGAAGACGAAAAGGACCACTACAAAGAGCTGGGATCGCTGCTGCGCGGCCACTACACTGCCCCCGCCAGTGCACCCAGGATCGACCCCAAGGCCGTTCTCCAGGAGTTGCTGGCCAAGCGCGATCGGGGCCGCAAGCAGGCAGGCTCCTGGGTCGGCGACGCCATCTACGGCGTCAACGACGGCCTCGGCGCCATCTTCGGCATCGTCTCCGGCGTCTCCGGCGCCACCGCGGGCGACAGCAAATACGTGCTCCTCGCTGGCCTCGCCGGCATGATCGCCAGCGCCCTCTCCATGGGCTCCGGCGCGTACCTCGCCGCCAAGAGCGAACGCGAGATCTACCACGCCGAACTGGCCCGCGAGCGCGAAGCCATCCAGATGAATGGCCCCGAGGCCCGCGAACTCCTCTCGCTCTACTACCAGGTCAAGGGCCTGCCCGAGGAGGACGCCGATAACGTGGTGAGCCACATCGCCGAAAACTCGGACCAGATGCTCCGCGCCCTGGCCAGCGAACGCCTCGGCTCCTCGGAGGAGGCGCTCGCCAACCCATTGGTGTCCGCCGTCTCCGGCGCGCTCTCCACTGCCGTCGGCGCCACCATCCCCATCATCCCCTTCTTCTTCATGCACGGCGTTCCGGCGGTCGTCGCCGCGGCCATCATCTCGCTCGCCGCGCACTTCGCCGTGGGCGCCGCCAAGTCCCTCGTCACCGTCCGCTCCTGGTGGTCCTCCGGCTTGGAGATGACCCTCGTCGGGGCCGTCGAAGGCGCTGTCACCTACGGCATCGGTATATTGCTGGGCCGCGGAGGAGTGTAGCGCGGCGTTCTATTTCAGCAGCATGGAGACAATGCTCGCGGACATCAGGTTGGCCATCGTCCCGGCCAGCATAGCGCGGAAGCCGAGCCGCGCAAGATCGTTGCGGCGGTTGGGCACCAGCGCTCCAATGCCGCCAATCTGCATGCCGATCGATCCCAGATTGGCGAACCCGCACAGCGCAAACGTCGCAATGGAAAACGTTCGCGGCGAGATCGTTGCCTTCTGCAACCCGAGCTGCGTGTAGGCCACAAACTCGTTGAGCACGGCGCGCGTTCCCAGCAGGTTGCCGATCGCCGGGGCCTCTTTCCACGGAATTCCGATCAGCCACGCAATCGGCGCGCCAAAAAATCCGAGGATCGCGTTCAGCGTGTGTGGGAACGGGATGTGACCGTGCGCCCAGGCAAAGTTCGAGATGCCGGTCATGGTG
>Ga0302320_10018129_pt1 | contig 14224 bp, 11 predicted proteins | sample Bog_T0_3_FD_202130 | JGI IMG/M metagenome (GOLD analysis project Ga0302320, IMG submission 202130) | Peat permafrost microbial communities from Stordalen Mire near Abisko, Sweden - Bog_T0_3 | ecosystem: Environmental > Terrestrial > Soil > Wetlands > Peat | place: Sweden: Abisko, Stordalen Mire... | reverse complement strand
ATGGCTACGGCCTCGTCAAACCCAGGGCCGCTCCGATCCAACCCGGGAATGCCTCGCGGCATTCCTCCCGCCCCCTGAAGGGGGCGGGTGTCCTGCCGAGGAAATTATGACGCTCGCTACCTGCGCTGGGCTCGGATGAAAATTCTCATCGGCTATTTCTTTGGCTATCTGCTCGGCGATCCTCCAGACCGCCTCCGTGACCGGGATTTTGCGACGCTCCGTGCCAGCAAATCCCGGTCGTCCTCCCGTAGATTGCAATTCCTCGAACAGGACCTTTCTTACCGCTGCAAACCCATGTGGGGGATCCGGGTCGTTGAATACAGGACCGCTCGCGTGCGCACCAAGGGCAGCGGCGAGGCCGTCATGACCGACGCGCCGCGTGTCTGATGGCCTAATTTGGACTTTGCGGGTCGTCGACGGAGTGAGATTCAATCTGCGCATCTCGCTTTTCTCCTTTATGAGTCGTAGCTGTCGATACGATACAAAACGCCTTCGAAATCACAGACAATCTCCCCCTGATCCGTCTCCCACCCCAGTCGATGAAGAAATTTCCTGAAGGTCTGGAAGGCGTCGCTCGAAGAGATCCGGCTTGATGAAGGTGTGTATTAAGATGACTGACTCTCTAATCAGTTGGCCACTCTCGATGTTTAACCAAGCACCCTCCGCCGGAGGAAGTGCGGTTTTCCTGAGAGCAGGTGGAACGCCTCCTCAATCCAGATCGAGGCGTCGAATTTGACGCCGTGGCGATTGCGGGTGGGGATATACAGGATGAGGCGCTCGACGGATTCACCCGCTGACGCCCCCAGTTCACTTTTCAAATCAATCGTCCGGCCCATTCGATCCTCCACCGAGGGAACCCTGAAGCTTTCGGGGTCAAAAGTCAACACCCCTGGTCGTGTTCGGCGGCGCTTTCCGGGTGGGTAATGGGTAGGGATGACGGAACGGACGACGTTCCACCAGCCAGCCGTAATCTGCGCCTCCGAAGGCCCGTGGCAACTGGCCGGGGAGGGATTGTGGCATGATGGTTGGGCCAGCTTCAGACGGCCCTGGTGAACCTCGCCACGAACGCGCGCGACGCGATGCCGGGCGGCGGCAGGCTGACAATGTCTGCCGACCCTGAGACTGTATCCTTTGGCGACACGATGCATCCGGCAGGGCTTGCTCCGGGGCGCTATGTGCGGCTTGCAGTCACTGACACAGGCGCGGGCATGGACACGGCGACGGTCGCCCGTGCGTGCGAGCCGTTCTTCACCACAAAGCATTCCGGCCTGGGGACCGGGCTTGGCCTGCCGATGGTGAAAGGCTTCGCCGAGCAGTCAGGCGGAGGACTTACCTTTGGGAGCAGCCCGGGAGCCGGGACAACTGTGACAATATGGCTGCCAGTGGCCGACCTCCATGCGGCGGCACTGCCTCGGGTGGCGGAGGCGGACGCACCCGGTTCCAGCGTGCCGTTGACGCCAGCCAGGCTCATGGTGGTGGACGATGAGGAGCTGATCAGGGATGTGCTTGCCGAGCAATTGCAGGACGCCAGCTTCGGAGTGCTGTCCGCCGCAAGCGGAGCCGAGGCACTCGCCCTGCTGGCCGCCGGGGAGGCGGTTGATGCCATCATCACCGACCTGTCCATGCCCGCCAAGAACGGCATCGCCGTAATCGCCGCGGCTCAGGCCCGCTGCCCCGGGCTGCCAGCCGTGCTGTTGACCGGATATGCCGGGGACGACGTGTCGCTTGCGGTAGGCGGCGCCGTTACGGGCGCGTTTTCGCTATTGCGCAAGCCGAGCCGCATCGATGATCTCGTTGACCGGGTCCAGGCGCTGTTGGCGGCAGCGGCGAACCGCAGCGGTTAGTGGTGAGCGGTGGCGCCACCGTCACCCAACGGTTCCCGCCCGCGGAGAGTCAGCGGTCAGACCGCCGGTCGGCGGAGGGCAGTCGGCATCCGCTGTCCCGGGCGGAATTCTCCGGTTGCCCGTGGCTCTTGGGACCGACCGGCATCGCCTGCCTGCACGGTGGCCAGCCGGGCAGGCAGGACTGACGCCGTGCGCCGCCCATGATGGCGGATTCCCGCCATCATGGGCGGGCACACCATGACCTTGAGCCGAAACAGCGCGATATCGGGGTTCCCGGACGCCACAGGCGGTGGATCCCCGCCAGGGCAATGTCCTGGCCGTTCAGGCGGCCATTGCCCTGGCACGTGCGATGGCGTCGTCGAACGCTGACAACACCTGCCCGTGGGTCGCCTTGTCGTTCATCGTCTCCACGTCCGCGAAGCCGCGCTCCCACGCGACGGCGAGCAGAATGGCCTGCGCCTCTCCCAGCCGCAACCCGGTGAACCTGGCGGCGGCACGCAACGCTCCGACGGCGCACCGCCTGCCGCCGATCGTCTCGTAGCAATGGCGGACCCAGTTCCCTTCAACGGCGATCAGCTCGCGGCCCAGCGTCAGCAGCCGCACGCGTGCATCTTCCGGGTTGCCGGGATATCCGGGGGAGCGCAACTCCAAGGGCAAATTCCGCGCGCGCGGCAAAAGCCTGCCAGCGAACGCCCCGGCGCGCAGCCAAAACGCGGCGACCCTCCCCGCCGTCCCGGACTGGCCGGGAAACTGTTTTCCGTCGAATGGCAAGGCTTCCTCCCTTCCGTAGTCGCGATCCAGAATTCCGGGGCGGATCACCGCCTCTGGCAGGCGCAGTCACAGTCCCGGCCGACGTCGCGGGCCAGGGTCCGGCGCCGGTTCGCCTGGATAACGGGAGCTGCAGATCGGCAGAAGGTTCGGAATCTACCCATATCCGGACCGCCGGACGACCGGTCCAGGAATCGCATGCGGGCGCAACCGCATCGCGAAGCTGCCCATGCTGTCCGGCCACGGGGCCAGCTGGCGGTGCCAGAAGGCAACGGGCCCCGTGGCGGCTCGCCAACGCCGCCGGCATGGACACGACGGATTCAGTTCTCCAGCATTCTCCGCAGGAGATCGACATCCTCGGCGAGGCTGGCGTCGCGCGCCACAAGCTCCGTGATGCGGGATACCGCGTGCATGACGGTGGTGTGGTCCCGGTTGCCGAATTTCCGGCCGATCTCCGGCAGGCTGCGCGAAGTCAGCACCTTTGACAGGAACATTGCCACCTGGCGCGGCCGCGCCACGGACAGCGCGCGGCGCGGCGACGCCATGTCCGTCAGCCTGATGTTGTAGTGCTCGGCGACCTTCCGCTGGATCTCGTCAATCGTAACGTGCCTGTCATGCGCCTTCAGTATGTCCCGCAGCACATCCTGGGTGGACTCCAGGGTGATTGGCCTGCCGAACATGCTGGAATGGGCGACCAGCCGATTCAGCGAGCCTTCGAGCTCGCGGACGTTGCTGGTGATCTTGTGCGCGAGGAACTCCATCACTTTATGGGGCACCGCCGCGCCGCTGCGCTGCGCCTTGCTCTCAAGGATGGAAAGCCGGAGCTCGAAGGTGGTGGCGTGCAGGTCGGCAACCATGCCGCAGCCGAGCCGTGTGCGGAGCCGATCCTCAAGCCCGGACAGGTCGGAGGGGGACTTGTCGGACGAGACGACGATCTGTTTTCCAGCGTCCACCAGCGCATTGAAGGTGTGAAAGAATTCCTCCTGAGTGTTGTCCTTGCCAATCAGGAACTGCAGGTCATCCACCATCAGGACGTCAACACTGCGCAGCTGATCCTTGAATTCCATTGTGGAATGGCTGCGGATAGCCGCTATGAAGCGGTACATGAACTTTTCGGCGGACATGTAAGCGACCGTGACCGCCCGCGCGCCCGGGGCGGTGCTGGCGGCGAGCTGCCAGGCAATGGCGTGCATCAGGTGTGTCTTGCCGAGACCGACCCCGCCGTAGAGGAACAGGGGGTTGAACCCATGGCTGGCCGGCTGCTCGGCCACGCGCCGGGCGCATGCGTGGGCGAACTCGTTCGGCTTCCCGACGACGAAGCCGTCAAACGTAAGGCGGGGGTCAAGCGCCGCCGCGAACTGCGAAGCTGGCGGCGGTTCCACGGATGCCGCGCCGCCGCCCGACGCCTGCGGCACGCCGATGGCATCTTCGGATCCCGGATCCGCAGCCGACGTGCCGACGCGGATATCCACGCGCCGGACGGATGGGTTTTCGGCCTGCCACAGCACACCCAGGCGGTCGCCGTAATGGCCGCGCACCCAGTCGCGGAGAAATGGAGTTGGCAGGCAGAGGGTGATTTCGTCGCCGTCCAGTCGGGAGAACACCATGTGCCGGAGCCATGTCCGGTAAGTGACTTCCCCGACCTCGGCCTGCAGCTTGGCGCGGACCGCCGACCACTGCGCCGCAATCAGCGAAGACGCCCGGTCCCCAACGGCTTCCTGTGACATCAACCCGCTCCGCCCTCGCACAAGTTAGAAAAAAGCCAGCCCAGCGCCAGGCGAATTGCGGTAACCCCCGTTGAACAATCGGAAGGCCATCCATTACCGTTGGGGGGCAAAAAACACAAGGGCAGCCCGCCGTCGCCGAAATCGGCCGTCGCAACCCGGCGTTGTTAGTGGCGCCGCCCAGCAGCCCCAGATTGCAAGGTTAGGCGAGAGGCTCTGGCAATACGGTTTGGCGTGCCGTCCGCTGTGGCACTGATGCGGCGGAAACGCGGGCCAGAATTCCCGCCGGGGGCAGCGGCAATCTGTATGCCAGCCCCTATCCCGTCCCGGATCCCCGGGGCGTCGGCAGATCCATGCGCCTTGCGGATCGCGGGTCTCACCAGCACTGGCGGAGGCTGGCTGCATGCCAGGCGGGTGGCTTGCACGTCACCCAGCCATGGTCAAGGCCAGCCCGCCGGAGCGCGGGACAAATCCTGCGGCCACCGGCTTGCGGAACAGTCCCGGCCGGACAGCGGGAATGTCAGGCCGGGACTGTTCCGGTCGGCCGACAGCCATGCGGAGCCGGACGCCCGGCACGCGGCAAACCACCGGGCAGGCGGCCATCCCGCGGCTCCGCCTCCCCGATGGTTTTCCTTAACGCCCTGTCCGCCGCACTGGCGCGGGAATTCCCGTTTCGCGCTGCGCCGCACAATTTTCCTTGATCTCAGCGCGGGAAGGGCTATATTCGCGCCAACGGCCATCCTGCCTGACCACGCGGCCCTCCAGCAATTCCATTTGCTGGAGCCAGCGCCGGCTCGCGGGAACCCGGCAACGAACGGCCGCCATCGGCGCGGCCAGCAGGAGCAAGGAAAAAAATGAACGTCGCTACCTCATGGCCGTTGTCCGCCGGACAGCCGCTGCAGACGGCGGAGGAAATTTCCTCCGTTGGCGTCGTCGGGGCTGGACAGATGGGTAACGGCATTGCCCAGGTCTGCGCCCAGGCTGGACTTCCTGTGGTGCTGCTCGACGTGGACCAGGGCCGTCTCGTCCGGGCGCTGGAAACGATCAGTGGCAACCTGGGCCGCATGGTCAAGCGCGGGACCCTCACCCTGGAAGCCAGCCAGGCCGCGCTGGCGCTGATCAGCACCTCCACGGACTACGCGTCGTTCGCCGAAGCCGACATCGTCATCGAGGCCGCCACGGAGAACGAGGAGATCAAGCGGGCGATCCTGGCCCTCCTCGTGCCGCACATCAAGCCGTCCTGCATCATCGCGTCGAACACCTCGTCCATCTCCATCACACGGCTTGCGGCGGCCACCGACCGCCCGGACCGGTTTGTGGGGATGCACTTCATGAACCCGGTCCCGATCATGAAGCTGGTTGAGATCATCCGCGGCATCGCGACCGGAGAGGATGCCTTTGCCGCCGTAACTGCGCTGGCGCAGCGGCTTGGCAAGACCACTTCCGCCGCCGCTGATTTCCCGGCGTTCGGTGTCAACCGCATCCTGGTACCGATGCTCAACGAAGCGGTTTATGCCCTGTATGAGGGCGTTGGGACCGTCACATCCATCGACACGGGGCTCAAGCTGGGGGCAAACCACCCGATGGGGCCGCTCGAGCTCGCCGACTTCATCGGCCTGGACACCTGTCTGGCTGTCATGCAGGTGATCCATGAGGGCATGTCCGACTGCAAATACCGCCCGTGCCCGCTGCTCGTGAAGTATGTCGAGGCCGGCTGGCTGGGCCGGAAGAGCGGCCGCGGATTCTACGACTACACCGTCAGCCCGCCGGTTCCGACCCGCTAGCCCTCAGATCCCCGGAGGCCGCCGCACACTGCCGCCTCCGGGGATTCATGACCGCGCCGGCCATGCGGACTCCGTGCTCCACGGACGTCCCATGGCCCGTGGGCCGGACATCGCCCGCACCCGGCAGCGGCTTGCTGCAAAGAAATTGGCTCCAGCCGCGGTCCGGCGGCGGGCCAGCCGAATCCGCGCCGGCTGCGGATCCCACGGCCAAGGGCGGCCCGGCGACAGGTGCGGCGGCGCCCGGTGACCCGTCACGGTCCTGCCGCTGACGGTCCTGGTTCCGCCAATCCGCCCGCCCCTCGGGATGGCCGGGCGGCGCGGTCTGGCTGCCTGCCCGGCCCATGTCAGCCACGCAGTCAGCGGCCGGATTGGCCCGCACCCCAGGCCAGACGCGGAGTTCACGGAGCCGCGTCCCGCACATCCGCTGGCATGATCCGGGCGGCGCCCGGCCGCCATGCACACATGGCAACCGCCAGCCCATAGCGGTTTTCCATGGAAAACAGGCATTTGGCCCAACCGGACGTGGCACGAAGCGCCGGACAGCGGCTGCCGCAGCCGATGGAAGCGCCCGCCAAAATCAAGGAAACGTTATGGTTTCGAAGGGCGCCATCACCAGGGCATGCCGGCAGCGCATGTGCGCCAACGAAAATTGGCAATTTTCCCTGTCATTCGCCGAGGCCATGTGTTATGGCAGCCGCGTTCAACCGGACAGGAGGATATCCGTGGTGAGATTGGCCGAGAGACAAATACCGACGGGTGGGTCGGTTCAGCCGCCGCCCGCCGGAAACCAGGACCATATCGAGCTGCGTGACGCCGATGGCCGCCAGGTGGTGCTTGGCACGATTCAAAAGTTCATCGTCAGGCTGTTGGGCGAGTCCCCCAGGGAGCTGGCGGAGGTGGCCGGGCGAATCAAGGAAGACGAGGGACGTGCCCGGACCCGGCTAAGGCAGCTGGCAACCAAGGGCGTCGCCGAGCTGACGGAGGACGGAATGTGGAAACTGGTCGAGGGTCCGATCGTTCCGCGGGAGCCGCCGCCCGACGCCCGCTGGCAGAGGCGGAAAAACGCCGAAGCCAGAAAGGTGAGAGTCTGAGACGCCGCCCGCAGTTTGCGCGGCGGCGCGGGGCGCAAACTGCGGGCGGCAACTTGCTGGCATGAGGCGGCGATGGATCGGCGGCTCCATTTTGGATGCCGTCGGCACCGGAGGTTCCGTTACCACCTCCCGTGCCGCAAAGCTCTCCGGGGGCGCATGGCGGATTTCCGCCACGGTTGCGCAGCCACCATGGCGGATGGTGACCTGTTGGCGTCAGATGTCCAGGTTGGCGCTCTGCGCGTGCGACATTATGAATTCACGCCGTGGCTCGACCTCCTCCCCCATCAGGATTGACAGCACCTCATCGGCTGTCGCCTGGTCGTCGACCTGCACCTGGAGCAGGCTGCGCGACGCCGGGTCAAGTGTCGTCTTCTTCAGCTGGTCGGGGTTCATTTCCCCCAACCCCTTGTAGCGCTGCATCTGGATGCCAAGGGAGCCGCGCGCGGTGAGCGCGTCGTGCAGGTCGCCGGGAGAGCGGATGCTGGTTTCCTTTCCGCCGGCACGCAGGACCGATGCCTGCCCGCCCGGCTCCGCCTCGACATAGACCGCCTGGAAGTCGTCGAAGTGGCGGAGCAGGGCTCCGGCCACCGGGGTCTCCGAGACGTCCGCCGGGATCACGAGCGAATTGGTCACGCCGCGCTTTTTCCATGTCAGCCGGATGCCGTCAGGATCGGGGCCGCCTGACCACTGCGTGCCAGGCTCTGGCATGCGGGCCGGCATGACGGAACACAGGAAGTCCGCCGCCGCCTGCTTGCAGGCGTCATCGGCAAACGCCTCCGGCGTCCATGCGCCGGACACCGCCAGCGCCTTGGTCAGCGGCAGCAGGCCGATATAGGCGTCAGCCTGGACAATGAGCCTGGCAAACTGCTGGGCGGAGCTGGCCATCTCGAACAGTCCGTCCCCGGAAATCGCGCTGCCGTCGGGCAGGACGAGCGCCGCGCCGTCGCACCCGAGCCGCAGCAGGTACGAGTCGCGCGCCGCCTCGTCGAGCAGGTAGCGCTCGTCGCGTCCGCGGGAGGCGCGGTAGAGCGGCGGCTGGGCGATGTAGATGTGCCCGGCGTCAACCAGCTGCGGCATCTTGCGCTGGAAGAATGTCACCAGCAGGGTGCGGATATGGGAGCCGTCCACGTCCGCGTCCGTCATGATGATGATCTTGTGGTAGCGCAGCTTTGCGATGTCAAAGTCCTCGCCGGGCACCACCCCGAGCGCGGTGATGAGGGTGCCGATCTGGTCGTTCTTGAGGATCACGTCGGCACGCGCGCGCTCGGTGTTGAGCACCTTGCCGCGCAGCGGCAGGATGGCCTGGAACTCGCGGAACCGCCCCTGCTTGGCGGAGCCGCCCGCCGAGTCCCCCTCGACGATGAACAGCTCCGACTTGGCCGGGTCACGCTCCTGGCAGTCCGCCAGCTTGCCCGGAAGCGAGCTGATCTCGAGGACGCTCTTGCGCCGGGTGATTTCCCGCGCCTTGCGGGCCGCCTCGCGGGCCGACGCGGCGTCGGCCGCCTTTTCGATGATCTTCCTGGCTTCCGCCGGGTTTTCGTCGAGCCAGGTCTTGAGCGTCTCGGCGACAACGGACTGGACGGCCGCCTGGACCTCGCTCGAGACCAGCTTGTCCTTGGTCTGGCTTCCGAACTTCGGGTCCGGCAGCTTGACCGACACGATGGCGGTCAGCCCCTCGCGCAGGTCGTCACCGGTGACCTCGAGCTTCTTCTTCGCGCTGAGGTTCGCCTCGGCGTAGGCCTTCAGGGTCGAAGTCAGCGCGGAGCGGAAGCCCGCGACATGGGTGCCAAACGGCTCGCGCTGCTGGATGTTGTTCGTGAAGGCAAGCAGCTGCTCCGAGTAGCTCTCGTTCCACTGCAGCGCCACGTCAACTTCGACCGTGATCTGCTCCTCGCCGCGCTGTGCCTGCCGGTCGCCGCGGGCGACGATGGGACGCAGCTGGACCGCTTTCTTGGAACGGTCAAGATGCCGGACAAATTCCGCAATGCCGCCGTCATAGCGGAATTCCTCGGTCCGCGCCGGGGCGGTGCGGGCATCCGTGAAAACGACGCGGACACCTGAGTTGAGGAATGCCAGCTGGCGCAGGCGGTTCTCGACCTTCTCCGGGTCGAAGTCCAGGCGGGTGAAGATCGCCGGCGACGGCAGGAAGGTGACAGCGGTGCCCGGCCGGCGCCGGACCCCCTCGATTACCGTGAGCGGCTCGGTCAGGACGCCGTCCGCAAAGCCCATGCGGTATTCCCGTCCGTCCCGGAACACCCTCGCCTCAAGCCGGGACGAGAGCGCGTTCACCACCGCGGCGCCGACACCGTGCAGGCCACCAGAGGTCTTGTAGGCGTTCTGGTCGAACTTGCCGCCCGCGTGGAGCTCGCAGAAAATCAGCTCGATCGCCGGACGCCCGTCGGTGGAGGCCGGGTCGACGTCACACGGGATGCCGCGCCCGTCGTCGGTGACCGTGACAGAGCGGTCCGGGTTGAGGATGACATGCACTTCAGAGGCAAACCCCGCCTGGGCCTCGTCGAAGGCGTTGTCCGAGACTTCCCATATCATATGGTGAAGGCCGGACCCGTCATCCGTGTCCCCGATGTACATCCCCGGGCGCTTGCGGACAGCATCGAGCCCCTTCAGGAGCTTGATGTTGGCGGCGGTGTAGGACGAGGCCGGGGACGCGGCGGCGTCGGTGTCGGTTTCCACGGTTTGCATGCTTGGGTGCCCGGCTATTCTGGGTGGATACGCGGCGGGTGCGCCGCGGGACTCCCCTAATTCCACAGATTCCTTGATCTGTCAACTTGGAAACGCGGCCGCGCGGCAGACGCCGGCCGCGTTTCCTTCAGGGAGGCCGCGTACGCAGTATCCGGCGCCATGCCGGAATTTCACGCCACAGGCGAAGGCCATCCGTCATCTTAGCAAGGAAAAACGAAAGGCAGCCAACGTGCCATGGCCGCCCGGCGCAGCGGGATCTGACGGTGGGCGCCGCGGGCGGCTTCAGCGGCCCCCGTGCGTCCGCGCCGACGGTGGCCAGGCAGATGCAGGCGCGTCGTGCCAGGGTGGTTCAGGACCGCCAATGCCGATTTTGGCGCCCATGTTTCCGGTTGCCCGCCTTGTGCTGCGGAAGCACCTTTAATGGTGAAGGGCAGGCCCTCCCCGAGCCCGCCGCCGCACCCGTCCTGCCCGGCGCTCCCCGCGGTGGACCGCGGCATGGCATGGACTCCCAGGCAGGCGTTCTTCCCTGGGATAGGCCGCCGGGCACCATCCGCCGATGGCCAGGATGGCAGCGATGTCCGTCGCCGCCTGCGCGCTCCCCGCCGGCGGCCCGGTTCGCGGCCAGCAGACGGCGGAGCTCCGGCGTCACGCTCCTGACAGCATTATGACGACCGAGGCGGGCCGCCCTTGCCTGGGGACCCGTTTGTGACCCCACGCGCAGCTCCCGCCCGGGTTCGCGTTTCGGTCTCGGTCCCGGGCCGGGTGCGGCCATTGTGTCGCTGGCCCTGCCGGGGTGGCGTCCTCCTCGGCAGCCACGGGTTGGTTCCGCGCAAACCAGCCGCGACCCCGGTGCGGCACTACTGTGCGGCCACGGGCGACCCGATGCGGTCAGCACCGCCGGGCACTGCCTCATCATGGCAATCGCACGGCCTGCCGGCGCGTCAGGAGGCACGCCGGATCACGTCCCCGGCGCAAAGGCTGCCGCTGCCCTGTCGTGATCCCATTGTGCGTTCCTGATCGGCCCAGCCGGACGGACGGCCACCGCGCCTGCGGTGCGGGGTTGCCAAAAGGCCGGGTTTGCGCACCTCAGCGGGGTGTCCGGCACGGAACAGGAGGCTTGGCTGCCCGCTGGGATGGCTCTTGCGGCTTGGCCCCCGTCCCTGATCCGCGTTTCCCGGCGGGATGGCGGCCCGCCGCCCGCGGTAGACACGCCGGCGCGCAGAAGCCCGCGTTCGCTGTTCGTTCCGGCAGCGCGGACACCAACGAAGCGGTATAACGGGAAAGTAACATGCCCGGAACGCAAAGCCCGCAGGCCGACGTGTCAACACGCACGCTTGACGCCGGGGAGGATTTTTGTCAACCATAGGGCATGAAGACGGGAGCGTGCGGCACAGACGGCACTGGAGTTCCTTCCCCCGTCCGGAGCGCGGGACGGCGGCGTCCGCCTGTCCACCTTCCGCTTAAGGATCTGACATGAGCCGGAACGCAGGAAAAATCCATTATCGGCAGGGCAAAAAGCAGGTTATCGCTTACCTCGAGCCCAACCAGGCCCAAGCCGCCTACGCGAAGGCGGCGCGCGACAGCAAGACCAACCAGGAGATCATAGGGGAAGCGCTGAACGCGGTGTTCGCCTTCTATGGCATGCCCCCTCCGGTGCCAGCCGGACACCGGAGAATCTTCCGCAGGGCCGCGGCGCGGGCGTTGCCGCGTGACGAAGCGCGCGTGCCGAGATGCCGGGCCAACCGCCTGTCTTACGGCGGCTGGTTCGATGAGGATGTCGTGGCGAAGATCCAGCGGCTGGCGGCGGAATTCCACCTGTCGATCCAGGTCATCATCGAGCACGGCCTGGAGATGATCACGGGCGTGGCTCCCCGGAAGGATGGCCCGGCGTCGGCTGCGGCAGGCGGAGCCCTGACGGCAGCGGTCTGACCCCCGTCAGCAAGGCAAGGGCTGGCGGTCAACAGCCCGCAATGGCCTTGCGACGGGGAAGGTTCCGCTGCGGCATCGGCTGCCGTTTGGGCGCGGGGACAGCGCGGAAAGTGTCCGCCCGGCCGGGCGGTTAGCCCCAGCCCGTCAGCCGCCAATCTGCCGAAGTGAGGGTCCTGACGGCCGACGGCAGCGGGGATGCTCCGGGATCCCGGTCCGTCCCTGTCGCCATGGCTGGGCTGACTACAGGAAAAAAAGCCAAGTTTTCCTTCGGCCCTGCAGAGGGACAAGCCGCCCGCATGCCAGACATGCAAGGAAAAACCAGAAATGGAGCGGCGGCACATCGCGGATCCACGCCGCCGCCGCTACCATTGTCCGGTCCCGCCATCGGAGTACCCGGATGCCCGACCAGCCTGTCGCCCGCCAAGCCGGCGGAACGAAACCTGCGCTCTGGTGGATGGCCATGGCACTTGCCGCAGCCGCCATGCTTGCCCCCTTGTTCTTGGTGGATGTGCCGCCGCTGCTCGACTATCCCAACCACCTCGCACGGCTGTTCGTGCTGTCCGCCGTTCCGGGCGACGCGGTGCTGGGGCGGATGTATGCCCCGGACTGGCACATCCTCCCGAACCTTGCCATCGACCTGATATTCCCGCCCCTGATGCATCTGCTGTCCGTGCACACGGTCGGGCGCGTGCTTCTGGGTTTTATCTTGTTGCTCAACCTGGCCGGGATCGCCGCCTACCACCGCGCAGTGTTCGGATCCGTCTCGCTGTGGACGTCCGCAGCCGCCCTGGCCGGCATCAACGGCGTCTTCCTTCTGGGCTTCCTGAACTACGAGGTGTCCCAAGGCCTGGCTTTCCTGGCCGCGGCCGGCTGGATCTGCCTTCACCAGCGGCGCCCCCTGGCGGCCGCACTGTTCGGCGTTGCGGTGATCCCAGCGCTGTTCTTCTCCCACCTGATGGGCGCGATGCTGTTCCTGCTGCTGATCGGATCGGCCGAAGTGGCCCTGCTGTGGCCCCGCCTTTTCCGCACGGGCCGCTGGGTGGCCCTGCTGCGCGCCGCCGCGATGGTGTTGCCGCCCGCCGCCGCCGGCGCGGCGCTCTACGCGGCAGCGCCGCTGTCGGACGTTACCGAGAGTCCGGTCTGGATGCCGCTCAAGGGCAAACTCGCCATGCTTCTGATGCCGTTCCAGAACGGGTATGCGCTCTGGTTCGATATCCTGACAGCCGCGGCCGTGGCCGGGTTCCTTCTGGGTTGCCTGCTTGCCCGGCGCGGCCGGATCGCGCCGAAGGCGGTCGCCGCGTTCACCATCATCGCCGTCCTGTATCCGCTGGCGCCAAGCGCTTACAACGGTGTCGGGTTTCCCGACCTGCGCCTGCCTGTGATGCTTGGTTTCCTGCTGTTCGCGGGCTTCCGTCCCGCCCGGCTCGGCCGGCTGGCCGGCTGGATTGCCGTGGCCGGTTTCGGCACCCTGCTGCTGGCGAGGGCCGCCCTGGTGTCGGTGGTGTGGCATGCCCATGCGGGTGACCTCGCGGATCTCCGGCAGGTCCTCGCTGCGGTTTCGCCGGGGGACAGGGTCGCCTCGATCACTCTGCCGAACAGCAAGGTCCCGGGCCGCTACGACATCGGCACCAGGGACTTCCCCGACCACTGGCGGAACGTCGCGCGCAGGCACCTCGGGACAGGCGATTACGACCCGCACATCGCCGCTTTGGCGGTCATTGAGCGGCGGGCGTTCTGGCCGTTGCTGTTCTCTGATCCGACCCAGCAGCCCATCCGGATGCAGCCTGGCTACGACCTCCTGAAGGCCCGCGGCCTCCCGGAATACGTGGATCTGGTTGCGCTCCGGCACGGCGAAGGCCCGCTGGTGGGCGCGCCGAATCCGTTCTGCGGCTTCGACCATCTGCTCGCGCTTGTCGGAGGCGCCGACCCGGCGGCAAGGTCGCTGGCTCCAGCCTGGCTCAAGATGGAAAGCAGGACCGACACCGCCGTGCTCTACAGGGTCAGCGGCTGCCCCGGCGTGCCCGGGGCAGGGGGCTGACCCTGGAGCGTTCCGGGTTAGCCGCCGCCGACACCGCGGCGGCTTCGGAAGGATGCCGAACTCTTCCGGACAGTCTGCCTGGCCTCCAGTCCCGAACCGCCATCCGCATCCCCGTCATATCGGCGGGGCCTCTTCCGAGCGCCGCGCTTGGCTTCGCGCCGCAAAGCCGGATGAGATCGAAAGACTCATGTCAGGCTTGGAGAGGGGGCACCAGAAAAGCGCCACCCGGCAACTCGCTGCGGCCCTACTCTACCAGCTTGGCGGCTAGTGCTCCAGCCAGACCGCCTTCGGTTGGCTGGAGGTGAAGGCCGCCAGCGCGCGACAGCGCGCTATTCTGGCGTTGCGT
>Ga0302320_10018128_pt1 | contig 14225 bp, 12 predicted proteins | sample Bog_T0_3_FD_202130 | JGI IMG/M metagenome (GOLD analysis project Ga0302320, IMG submission 202130) | Peat permafrost microbial communities from Stordalen Mire near Abisko, Sweden - Bog_T0_3 | ecosystem: Environmental > Terrestrial > Soil > Wetlands > Peat | place: Sweden: Abisko, Stordalen Mire... | reverse complement strand
GGCAGTTTATGAGCAAGCGCCAAAAGACCATTCCTAAGTTCTCAAGCGAAGCGGCTGAGAGAAAGTTTTGGGAGAGGACCGATTCCACCGAGTATCTCGACTGGGGAAAGGCTCGACCCGCGGCCTTCCCCAACCTCAAGCCGTCGACGAAGACCATTTCTCTGCGGCTACCGCAGCACTTGCTGGACGCGATCAAGGTAGCCGCTAATGCTAGGGACGTTCCGTATCAGTCGCTGATCAAGGTATGGCTGCAGGAGAAGGTGCAGAGCCGCTAGGGTGCGCCGGCAGGCAGGCTGCACTGACGCCGAAGGCCTCCAACCCGCGTGGCTAGCCGCGTAGCTACGCCGCAGCCGCAAATTCCCAATAGCCGCAGGATCAAGCGGTTACGGGCCGTACCCACGAACAGGTGCAGAACATCGAGTAGTGTTTTGGGCTGTCGTCGGCTTACTCCAGCTCACCCACAGGTGCAAGTCGTCAACGGCAGCTTCGCGGGGTCGCCACTTGCTAGTTTGTCTCGGCGTCCTGGCGCAGTCCGCAGTGACGGCACTCGCGCCCCGTAGATTGCGTTACGGTTTTTGGAGGAAATCGCCAGAAAAACAATTTGGCGCAACGAGGACACCGGAAGCGATTCAACCAGATGGCGACAAGAAGGTATCCAAAGGACCAAAGAGCGATAAGCGCTGACCTTCCCCATTTGGAGTATTCATACGCGGCTCCAATGATGACTGGAATGCCCATGATCTGCACGACACGGACCACCACCAGTCGGCGCTTACAGTCTTGCCAAGCCGCTGCATAGAGCCCCGGTCCCGTCATGTTGTTTCGTCCCCAATTTGGCCGAGGCGGTGCCCTCAACCACTAACGAAGCGCAAACCAGGAATATCAAATACTGTTACCGTTTCGTCAGTACTCTCTGATTTAAAGACGCTTTCCTCGCGACAATCCACCGAGCAAGTGGCGCGGGAAGACGGTGCGGAACGTTCCAACCAATTCCGATGATCGAGAGCGGCACGCCAAATCCTATCATTCGTCCATTGCTGGTGCCGATCCCCACTCCCACGCTGACAAGTCCCATCACAGCTACCAACGCTGGAAGGATCCACGGCATTCGATGACCGACAAAGAAATGCGCAGGGAAAGCAAACAAAAACAATACGGCAACAGCCGTGCTTAATATGGCGTAGGGCGTGGTGATCGCTCCGCTTGATATCGCTAAGCCGATGCCCGCCAGAAATGGCATAACCAATACGCTAGCCACTATTCCGGCGGCGATCCGGGGTTTTGGGTTGGCGGGCAGTGATTTCGGGTCGAGTGGTTTGGCGTCATTCATGACTACCCTCTCAAGAAATCTTCGAAATTAATCAAAGCGTGCTGCGAATTGTATCTCTCGAGGGGTAACTTTTGCGACGAACTCCAAATCCTACATCAAGTGTTTGAGCGTCGCAAAAACCTGTCGCACATCGCGACAACGATACCGCGGTTCACACACCTAACGATGGATCAACAAAGTCGGCTTGATCAACTTTGAATCGCGGGTACTAGCAAACACTGGAGTTGTTCCTGAATCTAAATGGCATTGAGCTCACGGCAAACTACGAAGCGGTCGTCATCACCTGGTTGAAAACGGCTGCCGGCGAGATTTCCGAAAATGGACTCGAAGCGTGGATCACGAAGAACAGTCGGCGGATATCGAAAGCCAAATGAATCCTGGCCAAAAAAGACCCTAGCCCGTATTGCAACGTGCGGCCTCAGAATGGCGGCAGGGAACGAGTGATATGAAACGAATCCCCAGGAGCAGAGTGGGATCCGGTTCCCTCGTGAGAAGATCGACAATCAGCCTGATCACACCCTTCCTCGACCCGCAGGAGCACACGTGACCAAAGAACGAACAACCTCCGCAGAGCCGGCACCGAGCCGGATCCACATGCCAGGTTATGACTTGCCCGAAGGAACCGACGGACTCATGCCATGGAGTTGGGCGCAGCAGCGTCTCGAGCGAAGTCACAACTATTGGCTTGCCACCGTGCGGCCGGACGGTCGCCCACACCTGATGATCGTCTGGGGTCTATGGCACGGCGCCGTGTTCTATTTCAGCACGGGTAGTCGGTCGCGCAAGGCCCGCAATCTCGAAAGCAACGCGCACTGCGTCATCGGCACCGAGCAAGCTCACGAGGCGGTGGTCGTTGAGGGTGCCGCCGAGAGGGTCTGCGACGTGGAGCAGCTCAAGGCGTTCTTAGATCTCTATCAGCGCAAGTACGACTACGACATGTCCGCGATGCGGCAGGACATCCTGGCCCTGCGAGAGCCCATCTTCGCCGTACGCCCGAACGTGGCCTTCGGTCTCGAAGAGGCGTCGGTTCTGCAGAATGCCACCCGCTGGCGATTTGCTACCTAACGGGCTCTGCGGCACACAAGGTTTCATTAGCAATCAATTGATTCTGAGCGGGCACGACCCCTAGTTGACGGTGACGAACGTCAGCTTCCTGGCAGCTCCACACGTGGTTCAAGCGCCATTACAGCCTCGACCGGCGCATTGAAATCCTGTTTCACCTTTCGCACCGTCGGCTCTTCCTGCAACCAATGAACTGCCGCTGGACCGATCCAAAGTGCATTGTCGATTTTGCTCGGATTGGCAGACTGCCCGCCCACCGCCGGACCCTGGGGAAAATCTGGGTTCCACCATTGCAGGACCCCATTCCGGTATCGCTTCTTCACGAAGGCCCGAAGACCTCGATAGCGTTGCTCAACCGGACGCGCCCGCCCAACAGCCGGCGCGCGATCAGGCTGTGGCATCCTTGCATGGATGTTTAATCGAACCCGCAGGCAAAGGTGGCTCGGGGCGATTGCCGCGGCGCTGGTCGTAAGCCTGGCCGCGCTGTTGCTGAGGTCCAAGCTCGAGCAGGAAGTGCGGGCGCGGATCGAGTCCGCGGCCGTGCGCCATGGCGCAGTTGCCCGAATCAGTGTGGTACACGTCGGCGTCTGGCCGTTGCCGCGATTGGAGGGATTCGATCTCGACTTCGGTCATGGAGTGCAGCTGCATGCCGACATGATCGCGGCCACGTGGCCCGGCCGTTTGCGACTCGCAGTCCGCGCCGCCACTCTCGCGGGGCCGGCAGGCGTCAGGGTCAGCTCGGCGGCCACTGTGTGGGACATGACGGGAATTTTCGGCGAGGACTTCCGGCTCACGCTGGTGGGCCCACAGCCCGGCCTGTCAATCCGCAAGCTGGCGTCTCCCGTGGGCAGCGCGTGGAATATCGAAGCACGTGGGCTCGACGTCGGACGTCTGTTCGACGTGCGGCGCGACGCCCACCCGCTGCTCGAGGGTGGTATCGCGGACGGGCGCGTGGACCTTCAGGCCGGTACCGATGCGCTCCGTTTCCACGTGGACATGGGCGCGCGCGGCGCGCGCTTGGGAGCGCTGGCGGATAACGGCGCCGACGAGCCGCAGCTCGGCGATCCGACAGACGTGACCATACGATTCGATGGCGCCTGGCACCGGATCGTGGGCACGATCGAGATCCCCGAGATCCACGCGACGGTGGCCGGTGCCGCCCTATCGGGCTCGATCACACTGCGAGATCTCGACACCGATCCGTTTGTCGATCTCGCACTCGGCATGCAGCATCTGGACTTCGCGCAATTGCTGGGTGCATCCGGGCTCGCGGTGCCCGAAAGCTTGGGAATGGCGCCCGGCGCCGGCCGTGACCTTGGCTCGGCCACGATCGACCTGCGTGTACGCGGACGCCTGGCGGACCCTGCCTCGCTCTCGGTGAGCCAGAAGATCGACTTCAGGCCGCCACGTCAGATGCCGCCGGCAATCGCGCGCCTGCGCGGCGATTTCATTCTCAGATCCGAAGACGGCCCCGGGCCGCACCGCCCCATCGACGTCTCGCTCGCGTCCCCCGACTTCATCGCCCTGCACGACGTTCCGCCGCTGTTCGTGCGCACTCTGCTGCTTGCCGAAGACACAGGCTTCTACGGGCATCGCGGCATCGACCTGCGCGAACTACCCACGGCGCTGCTCACCAACTGGTCGCGTGGCGGCGCCGCGCGCGGAGCGTCGACGATCACCCAGCAGCTGGCAAAGAACTTGTTCCTCTCGCGCGACAAGCAGCTCGGACGCAAGCTGCAGGAATTGGCGATCACGTTCCTGCTCGAGTCGGCGCTCGGCAAAGATCGCATCCTCGAGATCTACCTGAACATCATCGAATGGGGACCGGACCTGCGTGGCCTGCGGCCCGCGGCCCGCCGCTATTTCGGTCGCGAGCCCCGAGAGCTGACGCCGGCCGAGATGGCTTTCCTGGTCGCGATCATCCCCGGGCCGGTCAAGTACCAGAGTTCATTCGCGCACGGCACGCCCGGGCCTGGGCTGCGTGCGCTCATCGACGAGCTGTTGGCGAAGCTGCGATCGGTGGATGCGATCGGGGAGGAGGACTATCGGCGGGCGCTCGGCGAACCCATCGTCGTTGCGGGCGGCAGGCCGCCCGGATGATCGGCGGCGAATGGAAACGGGCGGGAGGGGATCGATAAAGTCTACGCCAATGCCAGCGCGACCTGCGGCGGTTCAGCGCAGCGTTCGGAGATAAGCAATGATATCGGCGCGCTCCTGGGCGCCGGCGACTCCCGAGAACGGCATGATGTTGCCGGGAACGAGTTCTTGCGGATTGCTCAAGTATCGGTCGAGCGTGGCTTCGTCCCAGACAATCTCTGCGCTCTTCATCGCTCGGCTGTAGCGGAACCCGGGAACGGTGCCGGATCTGCGCCCGATGAGCCGCAGCAACGTGGGTCCGGTGCCATTGCTGCCGTCGATCGAATGACAGACTGCGCACTGGCTGAAGGCGGCGCTCGCCGCGGGCGCGGTTTGCGCGTCGGATGAGGCAACGACGATGGTTGCTCCGATCATCGCCATCGCCATCGCCACCATGCTTGCACGCGCCACGGACCCGGAGCCTGCAGGTCTCACAGCATCCTCGGCCGTTCGACGTAGCGAACGAGGTCGTCGCCTAGACGCAGCGCAAGTGCCGCCAGAGGCCCGGTCGGGTTGTAACCCGAGTTGTGCGTGTAGACGGAAGCCCCGACCACGAAAATATTTTCGGCGTCCCAGTGCTGCAAATGCGGCGACACGACGCTGGATTTTGGCTCCGCTCCCATAACGGTGCCGCCGGTCACATGCGTAGTCTGATATTGGCGGGTATCGAACGGCCCCGCGCGTCCTGCCACGGGCCCCATGGAATCCGGCGACATCGCCTTGCAGATCTCGGCCGCTTTGCGCGTTACCCAGTCTGACATGCGAATCTCGTTCTCACGAAAATCAAAGGTCATGCGCAGCAACGGCTGTCCGTACGTGTCGGCGTAATCAGGATCGAGATCCAAGAAATTTTCGCGATGCGGATAGCAGCTGCCTTGCGCGCCCACCGAGAAGGAATGGGCATACCAGTCTGCCGTCGCTTTCTTCCAAGCCGTACCCCATCGAGGCGTGCCGGGCGGCGTCGACCGGGTCCGAATCGGCCGCCCATTGGTCACGGCGGCGCTGATGCTCGCGCCGCCGAGGAACGGCAATGCCGAGTGATCGAAATTATCGTTATTGAACTCATCGATCACGGTTCCCGAAGCCCCCGCGGCCAGGAACGGGTTGATCCAGCGATTCTTGAAAAAGACGCCGACCCCGGACGAGGTTTGGTAGCAGAAATTCTTGCCGACATTGCCCCTGCGGGTCGCCGGGTCATAGGGCTCGCCGATCCCACCCAGCAGGAGCAGCCTGGTGTTGCTCATGGTGAACGCCGCCATCACCACGATGTCCGCCGGTTGCTCGTACTCCTCTCCGGACTTCAGATCGAGGTAACGCACGCCGGTGGCGCGCTTCGCGCGGCGATCGTACCCGACCTCGAGGACGTGAGCATAAGTCCGGATCTCGAACCCTGGGCGCTCGCGCAGCATGGGATAAAGCAGAGTATCGGGGGTCGCCTTCGCGTGCGCCTCGCAAACAAACCGTTCGCAGTGCCCGCAATACTGGCACTGACCGAGCCGTTGGCCGTCCGGATTGACGTAGTGCTGCGGGGAATTTGCCGCGGGTTGCGGAAAAGGCTTGAACCCCAGGCCCTCCGCAGCCTGCTGAAAGATGATGCCCGCTTCGCTCATCTCGAGCGGTTTTTGCGGATACTCGCCGCGCCGCGGCGCTTCGAACGGATTGCCTCCGGGTTGAATCGTGCCTTTGATATTGCCGGCCTTACCCGCCAGGCCGAACAGTTGCTCGAATAAATCGTGATACGGCTCAAGCTCGCCGTAGGTGGTGCCCCAGTCTTGTAGCGGCATATCGGCGGGAATCGCGGCCTTCCCATAGCGCGACTCGTATCGGGTGCGCAGGATGGGGTCGTACTCCGACCAGCGCCACGCACAGCCGTTCCAATGACTCGCGGCGCCGCCGACACCGATGCCGGGGAGAAAGGCCTCCATCCAACGGATCGGCAGCGATTCGTCGGCCCGCGAATGGCGCAGTGTGTAAGTTTCTCGCGCCCAATCTTGCATCAGCCCCTGCCGCCGGTCCCATCGCAATTCGTCGCGCTGGTTCGGCAGCGTAGCCTCGGGTCCAAGCGCGTGGTCGCCGCCGCGTTCGAGCACCAATACTTGAATGCCCTTGGCGGTGAGCTGCCGGGCCACCAGTCCGGCACACAGGCCTCCCCCGACGATCACGACCGAGCGCCTGGGGAGTTTTTTGGCCATGATCAGAGTCGAATCACGTGAAGTCTGCGATGGATTTCGGCGTGTTCGCGCCCGGATACGGCTTGCCGCGATATCGCACCATGTCGAGCGCGTGAGTGGCCGGCAGCCCGGGATAGCCGATCATTTTCCAGAACACGGCGTTGCGATTCCCGCCGTACATCGGATCGGCGAAACACGCTTCGACGAATAGCCGATAGATCACTTCGTTGAACCACAGCGCCAGAGACACGCCGTCGCTTCGCACGCGGTCCGACTGGGCGTCCTTGAGGAAATCGTCCGCCTCCGCCACCGCGAGCTGATCGAAGGGCCTGCCGCGGTCGCGAATGGATGCCGCATTGGCAGCGGCTATTCCAGACTTGCATAATTGTTCCGGGGTCAGCGGACTTTGCAATCCAAGCTCCGGCTTCGCGCTGCGGAATGGGCCGCGCAAATATCGGCCGTCGCCCTTGCCGTAGGGCCCCGCGAGTTGCCGGTCCATGTAAATCGCGAGTCCACAGTCGACTCCGTTGGGAGAGTATTCATCCGCCGGACACAGAACGTTGACCAGCGCTTCGATGAATGTCGCCTCATCCGGGCTCAAGGATTGGTACGGAGTCGCCGCTGCCGGCACCGGCGCCGGCGCGGGTTCTGCACCCTCCACGGCGGCGGCCCCCAGTGGTCCCAACGAGCCGGCGCCGGCAAAGCCGGCGGCTTGCAACAGAAAAGCGCGCCGCGGGCTGATTTTCTTTTGTTCTGTCATATCTGGTGCCGTAATCGGTAGACAATACTACCGCGGCGGCGGATTTGCGCCGGCGATTTGTAGCAGAACGTCGAGTACGGTTTGAGCAGGAAAGCCAACCAAGCGGAATATTCGGCGCGGATGCACCGCGTGCTCGAGTACGTCGACCGGCACCTCGATCAGGAGCTCGACTTGCGGACCCTGGCCCGCGTCGCCCATTTCTCCGTTTTCCATTTCCACCGAGTCTTCTTCTCGTGGACCGGCGAAACGCTCGGCGCGTACCTGCGCAGGCGGCGGCTCGAGATTGCCGCCGCTCGACTGGCAGGCCAACCCCGATTGCCGATACTCGATGTCGCCGTCTCTGTCGGGTTCGGTTCGGCCGAAGCATTCGCCCGGGCATTCAGGGCTCGATTCGGCTGCACCGCGTCGGCGTGGCGAACCGCGGTTGCGCAGAAGCGCAATCCTGATCAGGGACTTGGCAATGCCAGTCAGACGGCCAGGGCACTCGCTCGCGACAATTACGGCACCGTCCCAATAGGAGCTGCCATGAAAGTCAAAGTCATCGAAAGAAAGCCGGTCAAAGTCACTTACCTGCGCCACGTCGGACCGTACGGGCATCCGATTTCGGAGTTTTGGCAACGAACGGTGTATCCGTGGATGGAGGCAAACGATCAGCTGGGCCAGCCCCGCTACGGGATAAGCCTGGATGATCCAACGATCACCGCTGCGGACAAATGCCGGTACGACGCCGCTGTGGAAGTGCGCGGCGAAATCGTCGCACCCGGCGACTCGCACACCACCACGATTCCCGGGGGTCAGTACGCGGTGACGGCGTTTCGCGGTACCGTGGATCAGATCAGCGGCGTATGGGATTCGATGTTGCGTGACTGGTTGCCCAAGAGCGGAATGCAGCTCGATGCGCGACCGTTCCTGGAGTACTACCCTGCGGATGCGAGCTTCGATCCGAAAACGGGCGTTTTCAGCTGCGACATTGCAATACCGGTGGCGCCGCTTTGAGTCGCGCCGATTGAATGCAACTCAGTTCGATGGCCTGGCCGGCGTCGCGCGGATCTGAGCAGCGTGGGTGACCTTCGCAGGGGCGCTCGCGGCCGGCGCAGCGGCGACGACCGGCCGGTCGCCTTTCGCGGGGGTTGGCGTGGTCTCCTCGCTGCGCTCGACGCTGGTCCTGGTCACGGGTTTCATCACCGCTCGCACCGGTGATTGATGTGCCCGGACGGAATCGCCGCTGCGCGGACCGCCGTCCTGGCTGAGAACACCGTGCGAAGCCTGGCCCGGCACGGACTCGGCGTAAGTATGATGAGCCACGGCGGCATCCACGCGGTTCACGGCGCTGTTGTAGGCGAATGAATTGCCGACCCAATGGCCGCCGGTGTAGCCGGTTCCGAAATATCCGTATCCGTAATTGACCCCGCCGTAGAAGCCCACGGTCGTACCCCAGTATCCGGGATGGAAGACGAAGACCGTGCCGGCGAAGCCCCAATAGGCAGGGGTCCACAGAACGCCCACCCGCGGCGGCCGCACCCAAACACCAGGCACCCAGGAGTATCCCTGATCCCGCCACGACCAATACCCCGGCGTCCATAGGGAGCCGTCTTGAGGGAGCGCGGGTTGCTCATCGTCCGGCAAGGGCGGCGGCGCGACGCTGCTCACGACAGCGCCCGACGAGTCGCCATTCGGGTTGGTCTTCCCATCGCGCTCGGCATTGCTGCCCGGCAGAGTGTTGAGCGCGGCGCCCCAGGAAGCGTCGACGCCGCTGACGGGTTTGCCATCGATGGTGACTCCGATCAGCCGATCGTTGGAAACGTGTCCCGCATAGACCACGTCCTGGCTGTGTCCGTTCCAATCGGCGGGCGCGTCATGCCGGTGCAAGACGATGGCATTGGCGGTGAAGGTTTCCACCGTCCAGCTCTCGTCGGTGCCGTCGGTGCGGCGATACACGCCATTGTCGAGTGCCAGGGTGAAACAATTGGTCCAACAGAAATGCAGCTGGCCGGGCAGGGCCTGCGGATCCTCGAGTTGCACCAAGGTCGAGTGCGACATCGACGGATCGAGATGATCGGAGTAAACCACTTTGCCGTCAGCGTCGACGGATTTGAATATCTCGCCCGCCTGCACCAGGCCTGCGGCGCCCGCCAGCCCCAGGATGCCCACACAAAGCCGACGCGGGAGTTCCACGCCGAGACTGGCCTTCTTGCAGATCGTTTTGTATCGGCCCATGCGGCAATCTAGCTTCGATGGCCGGGGGTTTGGTCGACGGCGGTCACAATCCCGCCGCGCCAGATTTCGTCAAATGCCGCGCCCGCGCCACGTGTTCAACGAGCATCGGCATCCGGGGCGCCGGCTTCCATGTCCATGTCCATTCCGCCCCACTTCTGCGGCTCGTTCGGGTAAACATGAGTCATCCAATCGAGCACGACCGGGATCCACAGTCCCTGCGCCGCACGGCATGCCTCTTCGGTGTGGATGGTCCCCTGCGGACCGAAGCGCGCGTTCGGTCCGTACTGCTCGCTCACGGGCAGCGTCCTCGGGCCGCCGCAAAAATCAACGTGTCGATGCCACGTTGCGAGGCTCAGCGGAGCGATCGCATCCAGCTGCTGTGGCGTGGCATCGACCGGGGCGGTATACATCACGCCCACCGCCAGCAATCCCTCGGCGGTGCGCCTGTAGAGAATCGAACCCGGCCGGTCGTAGTCGACGTGCTGCTGCTCGCTGCGCCGATAACGGTAGTTGGTGTAATGGATCTCCTCGCCTATCCGGCCCGTGGGGAAAAAAGGCTTGTAGCCGTCACGCACCGCCGTCTTGACGTCGCGGTAACGTGACAGCACCGCATCCGCGGCCGCGAGGATTTTGTCGGCGCGCTCTGCATCACCGGGCGCGGGATCCGCTTTGAGCGACATCTGCATGTGCCGTCCCATCTTCATCGACGGCACGGGCGTCTCGTCCGTGTTCCCGCCGTAGTGTTTCAGCAGCCGTTCCCACAGCGGAAAATCCTGCGCGCCAACGCTGCCGGCACAGCCGGCCAATATCACGACGAGCAAGGCCTCTCGGATCATGCGAACGGTATCGTGGTCAGGCACACCAAATTCACTCGGCGGCATATGTTTTATCGAACATCCGAGAGCTTGCGGATCCGCAAGAAACATTGCAAGACCGCCATCGAGCGCTTGACATGCAAGCGTTCACTTGCCTATCATTCGGGCAAGTGATTACTTGCATATATCCATGACGGAGCGCCATGACGCCGATGCCCTGTTCAGGGCCCTGGCAGATCCCAGCCGACGCAAGCTGCTGGACCTGCTGAACGCGCACGACGGCCGCACGCTCAACGAGCTGTGCGAGCACCTGGACATGACGCGGCAGGGCGTGACGCAGCATTTGGACCAGCTGGAGGCGGCCAATCTGGTCGCCACCGTGCGGCGTGGCCGCGAAAAGCTGCACTTCCTCAATCCGGTACCGCTGCAGGAGATCTACGAGCGCTGGATTGCGAAGTTCGAAAAGCCGCGCCTCAGGGCGCTCGCGGATTTGAAACGACGATTGGAGAAGGCCAATGGCTAGATCGACCTATGTCTACGTGACCTACATCCGCACCACGCCGCAGAAGCTGTGGTCGGCGCTCACCGACGCGGAATTCATCAAGCAGTATTGGTTCGGCATGCACTGCGAGAGCGGTTGGACGGCGGGATCGACGTGGAAGATGGTCTCGGGCGAGGGCGAGATCTTCGACGCCGGCGAGATCGTCGAGGCCGATCCGCCGCGGCGCCTGGTGATCCTCTGGCAGAATCAGAGAAAGCCGGAACTCAAGGCCGAAGGCCAGTCGCGCTGCACGGTGGAACTGGAGCCCACTGGAACGGCGGTCAAGCTCTCGATCACCCATACCATCGAGTGCGAGCCCTCGAAATTCATCGAGGCGGTGTCCGGGGGCTGGCCGAAGGTCATCTCCAATCTCAAGTCGCTGCTGGAGACGGGCTCCATCGCGTTGCAGGACCCGTACCCGACCGGCAATCCCTATGGCCGCCGCTGACGCGCCAATGAAAATCCACGTCTTCCCGGCGTCGGGAACGATTGACGCTCGCCGCCCGCCTGGCACGACGCGCTGACGGCAAGAGACGCCGCACCGGCGGTGCTGCGCTCCTCCTAGGGCCGCATGCGCGCCGCCCAGCGATAGAGCAGGAACACCGTGAGCGCGAACACGCCGCTGCCGATCCACACCGCCGGGTTGTCGGCGAATGCATCCCCGACCAGAGCGAGCGGAAAGTCCTTGCCCGAAAAAGCGACGAACGCCGCAATGACCACGCCCACCAACCCCTCGCCGACGATCATGCCCGACGCGAGCAGCACGCCGAGCTGCTTCGTGGCTTCGGGCTTCGAGGTGCGTTCCGCGCGGCGGTCGAAGTACCAGCCCACGATCGCGCCGACCACGACCATCAGCGTGCTTTGCGTCGGCAGATAAATCCCGAGGCCCACGGCGAGCGGCGAGAGGTGCGCCGACTTGGTGAAGCGCCGCAGCGCTTCGTCGGCGGCGATGACCAGCACGCCGACCAGCGCGCCGATCCGGATCAGGCTCCAGTCGACGTTGTGCTGAATCACACCCTGCGCCAGGGCCGAAATCAGACCGGCCTGCGGCGCCGGCAGCGGGTGGTCGTGGTGCGGGCCGGGGGCGCCGGCGAAACCGTAGGCATGGTTGAGCAGATCGAGGATCGGCGGAATGATGGCGGCGCCCGCGATGACGCCGATCACCAGCGCCACCTGCTGCTTCCACGGGGTGGCATCGACGAGCTGACCGGTCTTCAGATCCTGCAGGTTGTTGTTGGCGATGGTGGCGACGGCGAACACCACCGCCGTCACGAACAGCGCGTACGCCACCAGCGCCGTATCGTGGCCGGCGGGCAAGCCTGATCGAATACCGGGCACCAGGAGCAGTGCAGCGCCAATCACCACCAGGATCCCGATGCCTGACAACGGGCTGTTCGAGGAGCCGATGAGGCCGGCCATGTAGCCGCAGACCGCGGACACGAAGAAGCTCATCAGGGCGATGTACACCAGGGCGCCGGCCACCGTCGCAAACAGGTGTCCGCCGAGGCCGGCGCCGCCCGCGAAGTTGGCGACCAGTACGCCAATCGGCGCCATGCAGGCCAGTGAGATCAGGGCCACGTACCCAATCGGGATGTCCTGCTCGCTGCGCGGCAGCAGCGCGGCATTGCCGGCGGCGCGGGCGCGCGACGCCGCCATGGCGGTGCGCAGTCCCGAGGCCACCGGTCCGATGAGTTTCGCGAGCGTCCAGACCGCCGCCACGCCGATGGTGCCGGCGCCGACGAAACGCACCTGATGGCTCCAGGTGTGCTGGGCCAATTGCGCCATGGGCTCGGTGCTCGCCGCGAGCGCCGAGAAGTGCGGCACGCCCCAGACCCACCCGATCAGCGCGCCGACGAACATCGCAATGCCAACCCACAGGCCCACCAGGTGCCCGACGGCGAACAAAGCGAAGGACAGGAAGAAATCAAATCCGGTCACCCCGCCGCGTTCATCGCCGAGGCGGAAAAACCGCACCACGTCGCTGGCGAAGATGCGCGTGGCCACGATGCAGGCAAAGGCCCCCGAGACGATCGCGCCCCACACCACGGCCGCGAGCCCGGCACGGCTATCCTCGACCGCCCCGGCATCCGCATGCTCGCCGCCGCCCACTTTGAGCACCTCCGCGCACGCGACGCCTTCGGGGTACGGCAAATCGGACTGCGTCACCAGGGCTCGGCGCAAGGGGATCGAATACATCACGCCGAGGATCCCGCCCAAGGCGCAGATCGCACAGCACTCCCAGTACGGAAAGCCGGTCCACCAGCCGATCATCACCATGCCCGGCAGCACGAAGATGATGGCGGACAGGGTGCCGGCCGCCGACGCCACGGTCTGCACGATGTTGTTTTCCTGGACCGTCATGCCCTTGAAACCGCGGAGCACCGCCATGGAAATCACGGCAGCCGGGATCGAGGTTGCGAAGGTGAGGCCCGCCTTCAGTCCAAAGTAGACGTTGGCCGCGGTGAACACCACGGTGATGAGTACGCCCAGAACCAGGCCGCGCAACGTCAGTTCGGCGCGCGGTGTGCTGGTGAGCGATGCGGATCCTGCTGGTTTGCTCATTCATCATCCCCCTTGGGGTCTTCTTCATACAGCAGATGGATCGGCGCCGCCATCACTGCCTGGGCCGCCGCAACCAGCCTCCCATCCTGTTTCGCGATGAACTGGTGGCGGCCATCGTGAAATCGGTGCGAATGGGCCGTTCCGTGCTGCTCGTCGGACCACCCGGGGTCGGCAACACCAGCATCGTGCGCGCGCTGGTCCTTCATCTGAATCCTCACCAGGACCAATACCGGCCGCGCCGATATTCTGCATGCAGCGCCGTTTCATCAGCTGCTGTGCGAGCGGATCGATGCGGTATATTCGCACCCCCCATGAACGAGACCTCCTCCAAACCGCCCACGCCGTCGGCCGGCGAAGCCGGGCGACTGTATGTCGTCACCGCCCCCTCGGGCGCCGGCAAGACCAGTCTCGTCAAAGCTTTGATGGAGCGCGAACCACGGCTGCGCTTTTCGGTCTCCTACACCACCCGCAAACCGCGCGCCAACGAGATCGACGGCCGGGACTATCACTTCGTCTCGCGCGATCGCTTCGATCACATGGCGGCGGCCGGCGAATTTCTCGAGCACGCACAGGTGTTCGACAATGCCTATGGAACCGGCTTCCGATCGGTCGAGGACGCCTTGCGCCAAGG
>Ga0302320_10018127_pt1 | contig 14225 bp, 10 predicted proteins | sample Bog_T0_3_FD_202130 | JGI IMG/M metagenome (GOLD analysis project Ga0302320, IMG submission 202130) | Peat permafrost microbial communities from Stordalen Mire near Abisko, Sweden - Bog_T0_3 | ecosystem: Environmental > Terrestrial > Soil > Wetlands > Peat | place: Sweden: Abisko, Stordalen Mire... | reverse complement strand
AATTCATCGCCGATCGCAACTTCTTGCGTCAGATACGGCGAGACTTCGCCGTCCTCCAGTCGCTCCACAGTGATTTCAATGCGCTGATCCATGCTTGGAGCAGACGCAATAGAGTACGAACGAACGGCTGAGTAGCCGTCGGGAGCAGTCAGACGAATGTCGATGTGTTGTCCGGCGACGTGACCTGGCCAATCTGGGATTGCGAGCGCAATTGTCCGCGCGGTCGAGGTTTCATCGCGCAGGTCTATGATCTTGCCGGTGCGCCAAGTCACTCTTCCGAGTACCTCTGTTCCTGCCATGGGTCTCCATAGATGTGATAGCCAAGCCCTTCCCAAAAGCCCGGCTTGTCCTGTTGCATCAGTGTCATCCCCTTCACCCACTTGGCGCTCTTCCATAAGTAAAGATGAGGAACCAGAAGTCGCGCCGGACCACCGTGCTCCGGTGCTAGATCGGTGCCGTCGTATTTGAACGCGATCCAAGCCTGCTTATTCAAAAGATCTTTCAGGGGAAGGTTGGTAGTGTAGTCACCGTAGGAATGGAACATTGCGAAAGGCAAATCCGTCTTTACGTTCGCAAGCAGAGTATCGAGGGATATTCCTTCCCATGATGTGCCGAGTTTCGACCATCTTGTTACGCAGTGCAGATCAACGTTGATCGTCTCCCTGGGCAAGTCCCGAAACGAGTTCCAATTCCATCGCTGAATGACGTTAGTGCCATCGTCGATGGTAAACTCCCAGCGGTCGAGCGAAATGCGTGGACTAGGGCCGGCTGACAGAACAGGAAAATCAGTGGTGAGGTATTGACCGGGTGGGAGTTTGACTTCCCCCGCACTGCGTCGGCCGGCAAAGCCTCGCGAGATGATAGCCATAGGATTCTCCTGCTCAGGGCTGACGTCGTTTTGATGCTGCCTTACTAATACCTCGAAAAAACAGCAATCGGGCTTCCAGTCAATGTCATCACGGAATGGAAGAACTGCCCTTTCCCGCTCGCCTTCGAGACGAGTGCAGTCGAAATAGCGTCATGGCGGCTCTATGTCATCGGGCACGGCCCTAGCTCGCTTCAACTGCGTGTATGTTTGCGCAAGAACAGTTGGAGTTGCCAGGAGGAAATTGAATCGCTCTCAATCGAGCCCGACTCTTGGGCTTCAGCGCCATCGGTCGATGGTAACCGATAACAAGGGTCGCCGCTGTCGATATAAAGACTCCAAGACTTTCCTTGCGACAGGAAATGTCGGCCCGGCGTCTTTTCCGGAATGCGCGATTGGAGCGTCTGACCTCTTCCGTCGAATGTGCGAGTGGCCCGGTTCGTGCACTGAACCGGAACGAAATAGTTACTTCCACCCCTCTCTCGGGCAGCCAGATCAAAGGAGAAAATCAGCATGAGTTTAAAGTACCTCAGGTTCAAGACGTTTCCGCAAATTGCGTTGTTGACTTGTGTTTCCATTACGCAGCTGCTGCTCGCCGCCCCAGGTTTATTCGCGCAAGAAGGGGAGATAGCTCCTCCGTCAGCTGCCGTTGGCGCAGTCGTGCCCGAGACCTATTTCGGCCCTGCTCCTTCCACGGTGCAAAAGGAATTCACTGGCCCGTACCAGCTTCTCAAATCCGGCGAAGTCAATTTGAAGGACGAAACTATCACGTTGCCCTTGTACCACGGCCAACTCAAAGACGGCAGGAAGGTTTGGTACATTCTGACCGACGTCTCAGATCGTGGAACCTCCGAGGCTCTTGGCTTGAACTACTCCGCCAAGCTGAACAATGCCGTGGGTCGCGCGGTGCGACTGGGGACGTTGGAAAAGGATACGACGGTTACATTCGATTCCGGCACTGTCGATTTTCGGCCGAATCGAAGAGTTGTTGCTGGCGGGGCTCCTAATTTTTTCCCCCCGAAGACCGCGGAACCCGGGTCCGCTGGCGATGAGAACTACTCTCCTCTGGTGCGCATCCAGAATGCCGGGAATTTTATCTGGAACGCGCCCATCGTGGCCTTCAATGTTGAGGCGAGCCAGATCGCCTTCTGCGATGGCAATCCGAATTACTCGCTGGTGCACGATAAAGTGCTGAAGATCTGCCCGGAGACTCAAACGGTAACTCTGAAGCTTACTCAAGGATTCAGTTTCGAGCGTCCTGTGTTGTACCTCAGCACGGATGCAAATGACCCTGTCGCGGCGGCCCTCGAAGGCGCAACCTATGCACCGGGACTGCGGGATGTAACCGTGGGGCACGACGACGGCGCCTTCAGCGCGGTGGAACGCCTGTTCCTCTTCGCTAACGGGCCTACCGGCAAGGGAAACCCGCAACGGCAGGGGCTCAATAGCGCCCTCTCCGACGGACTCTCACCTCTGAACGTTTTGGGCGGCATTCCCACCGTGGCCACCGACTACAGCCCCCTCTGGGACCTGAACCTTGGCGTGTGGACGGAAGACGCGATCAGGAAGGGCTACCGCTCCCGATTGACCGAGGAGTTCATGGTTCTCAAGTTCGTCCAAGACGGATGGGTCACGGGGCCCAATGGTGGCAAGTACGGCTCAACCGGATTCATTGTGAACTGTCCGATTGCCTGGAGATACCGGTAAGGCACGAGTTGTGAACAACAAAGCGGAAGGCGGGGAGACCTTTTACGCGTCTGCCCTCTCAGGGCGCATCTGGGACCAATTAAGTAAAGAAAGTTCTTGTGGTCTGATCGCTCGTTTCTCGAATTGGAGCGAAGAACGAATTCTTCACGGTGGTGCTGTGCTGTCTCTTAGGCGCGGCCGAACGACTTAGTAACGCCACGAAGTGGCAATCGCAAGAGCCGAGTGAACCAGATCCGGGAAGCTGGTCGCCCCTTATTTTGACTTCCGCCGACGAGATTCGTGTTCCTCCTCCGCCCGCGAACCTTGATGTTAAGAAGATCGAAGATTTGGCGGTGGTGAGGAGCGTGAAGGCGGTGACTCCAAGGACTCCGAAAGTTGGGCGGAGGCCTGTGGCGATAACTTCAAGCTGGGAGTGGTTCTCTACGAGGGGTGAACGCCGGTTCGCTTCGGCGACCGTCTTGTGGCTGAACCAATGGAAGCTACGTCCGAAAACTCACACTGGACTGATAATTATCCAGCTTTTTGAAAAGTCAATTTGTCTTTAGCTGATTCTACGTAAGTTATTGGTTCTTCAAGAGCCGAGAAGTGCCATAAATGCCAGTCTGCCGGGTCGGCGGTCCAAAAACCGGTACAAATCTAAACTTAGAGACCTGCTGAACTGAAATTCGTCTAAAGACCGACCAAAGACAGAATACAGTAAGTTCGGGCAGATCAGGGACGCTAATTAAACGACGAAACCCTGACCATTTCGCTCCAAGAAAGTTGAGCGCGTTCGGTTTCCTCTGAAGCGGATGTTTGTCATTACTAGTTTTGCGGGACATCCGTGCGGTTCCACCACCCGCCGCCAAGCGCCTGGAATAATGCTGCCGTGTCGGCGTAACGATTGCCTTGGGCTTGCGCGAGGTTAATCACGGCCTGTTGATACGCTTGCTCCGCGCTCAATAAGCCCAAATAGTTGACATAGCCGGCCTGAAACTGCTTTTTGGCTAGGGCGAGGGTAACGGCGGCGGCGTCTTTCGAGGCAGCGGCAGCTTTTAGCCCGTCCGCATCTAGCTGGAGCGCGTTCAGCGTGTCCGCCACATTCTGAAAGGCGGTGAGGACTGTGCTGCGGTACTGCTCGTCGGCCTGGACGTAAGCTGCTCGCGCGGCACGCTCTCGATGCATCAGAGTTCCGCCATCGAATATCGGCTGCGTGACACTGGCGCCTATGTCGCGAAAGCCGTTGCCGGCTGAGAATATGTTGCCGAAGGCAAGCGCCATGCTACCGATGTCGCCCGTCAGGCTAAAGCTCGGCAGCCGATTGGCGCGCGCCACGCCAATCAACGCGCTGGCGGAGTGCAGGTTCTCTTCCGCTTGCCGAACATCTGGGCGTTGCTCCACCAGTTTCGAGGGAAGGCTCGACGGGAGTTCCTTTGGAAGCTGCAAACTCGAAAGTTCAAACTTTTCCGCCATATCCTTATCAGGAAACCCGCCCGCTAACACAGTCAGTAAGTCCCGCTGCTGCGCCAACTGCTTCAGCAGTGGCGGTAAGGTGGCGGCTACTTGAGCGAGTTGCGATTCCTGCGCCGCTACGTCAAGTTCGCTGGCGTATCCCTTTGCATACTGGCTCCGCAAGATCTCCAATATATTCGTGTTGATCTTGATCAGTTCGTTGGTCGCATCAATTTGCGCCCGCAGCGAAGCTTCTTGAATGGCTGCGGCGGCGATGTTGGAACTAAGCGTAATATTCGTTGCCGCCAGAGCAAAGCGGGCCTGCTCCTGCTGCGCCTTCAAAGACTCGACTGTTCGCCGGTTCAAGCCGAAGACATCCGGGACGAACGAAACGCTCACCTCCGGGGTGAAGAGGCTGTACTGAAAAACGCTGGCGTTCGGCACGGGCGAAAGTTCGTTGGACGTCTTGGCGCGCGCCGCCGAGAAACTGCCCGACACACTCGGATAGTAGGCGCCCCGCTGTGCCAGAACATTCTCTCTTGCCACCAGCAACGCCGCTTGCGCCGCTTTGAGATCGGGGTTGACTTTCAGCGCGCGTTCGATCAAGTCGTCCAGCGGCTTGGAATGAAACAGCGTCCACCAATCTCCCGGAATGTCGACCCCTTCCCTGAGATGTTGTGCCTCCCCTCCCGCAACGTTAGGCGTGGCGGTGGTGGTCGTTATCGGAGCCGGAGTGTAGACGCTGACATCGGGAGCCGCAGGGTTCTTGAACTTCGGCCCAACCACGCAAGCGGACGCAATGAGCAATGTAATGAGCGACCCCGAGGTGGTCAGTAAACGGCAGAGACGCGATTTGCGAGTCTGAATCATCAAAATCTGTTCCTTAGGGCTTGCGGCCAATACGGCTTCCGTTGATCGCTCCTGTGCCGCCGAGTTTTGAAGTACCGAGTCCGCCAAGTACCGCGGGGTTGGAACCGCCATGGCGCGGATTGTCGAGCGACGGAAACGCGGAGTGAAACATACCTTGCCCCTGAACCGCAGAAACGCTGTTCACGGACTTGTTCTGGCTCGATCCTTTTTTCTCAACCACGACGGACTGGCTAAGGCGGGACCGGGGCTGTAGATCAGCAGTTGCACTCGTAGACCTCGTCTGGACGTTCCCAGGGCGTTTGGGCCGATTCGTATTCGCTGCTTGGGGAGGTTTGGGCACTTGATTCGCCTTTGCAGCACGATGCTGGACTCGGGGTTTGACAGCTGGCACGGGGCTCGCGGCGCTTTCTAACCTCGGTGGCGCCGGATTCGACGCAGTCGCATCACTGGCAGCGAGCGTTAGCGCGCTGCTGATCAGCAAGAAAACGAGGAGAGAAATTTTCATTGTGGTTCCTTCACCTCCGAGTGGTGCGGGCCTAAGTGATGTTCGCCTCCCAGGAAGATCATTCGCAGCGCAGGCACAGCTAGGAGCAGCATCACTGGGCCAACTAACATTCCACCCACGATCACGGTTGCGAGCGGGCGCTGCACCTGGCTGCCGATACCTGTTGAGATTGCTGCGGGCAGCAGACCAATGCAAGCCGAGAGAGCCGTCATCAGCAGGGGCCGCATGCGGGTGGAGGCAGCGCGATACATCGCATCGACGGGCGCGAAGCCGTGTGTGAGTTCCTGATTGTAGAAAGTGATCATCAGGATTCCGTCCATCACTGACACGCCGAACAGCGAGACGAAACCGATGGCGGCGGAGATGCTGAAATGGAGGCCGGAGACGTAGAGCGCGAGGATGCCGCCGACGATTGCGTCAGGTATGCCCGCAAGCGCCAGAATGGAGTCACGGAAATTGTTAAACAAGCTGTAGAGTGCCCCGGCAATCAGAATGAAGCTGATTGGCACAATGATCTCCAGACGCTTTTTTGCTTCCTGAAGATCCCCGAACTCGCCGGCCCAGACCAGGTGGTAGCCCGAAGGAAGTTTCACGTTGTTCGTGATTCGCTGTTGTGCATCCTCGACGGTGCCGCCCAGGTCGCGGCCACGAACGCTGAACTTGACCGGAATGAAGCGTTCCACGCTCTCGTGATAAATCCAGGCCGCGCCGGTATCGAGGCTGATGGTGGCCAGTTCGCTCAAGGGGATGTAGGCAGTAGCACCGCTGGCGCTTGTGTACGCAACCTTAATGTTGCGAATTCTGTCGATGCTGTCGCGGTATCCGGGCGTGTAGCGGACTACGAGGTCGAACTGCCGGTCACCTTCCAGCACCTCGCTCGCTACCGCTCCGCCCATCGCAGCCTGAATGACCGAGTTTACGTCACCGGAGTTCAGACCATAGCGCGCAGCTTTCTCGCGATCGACTTTGATATTCAGGTTCGGCTGGCCGAGCACTGGAAAGACGCCGAGATCGGTAACGCCGCGAACCTGGCTCATCTGGTCGCGGACTTGTTCGGCAAGTTTCGTTAGCACTTCGAGATTCGGGCCGACGATCTTGACCGAATTAACACCCTTGACGCCCGAGATCCCTTCTTCAATGTTATCTTCGATGTATTGCGAGAAATTGAAGATGACTCCCGGCAGTTCGTTGTTGACCTCGGCTTGAATCTGCTGCGTAAGCTTCTCTTTGTCCAGACCTCGGGGCCATTCGTCAAAAGACTTCAGCGGAGCAAACAACTCGACATTCGAAAACGGAGAAGCGTCGCTGCCATCGTCGGGCCGGCCATGCTGCGAGACGACCGTCAGGACTTCGGGATGCCGCATTAGAATCTCGCGCATTTTTCGCGTAGCGGCCTCACCATCCTCCAGCGAAAGCGTAATGGGCATGGAAGCACGAATCCAGAAGTTGCCTTCTTCCAGGTGGGGAAGAAATTCGCTGCCCAAACGGGGGGCAATCAGGAAGAACGTTCCCAAGGAGATGGCCAATTCGATTCCAACGACCAGAGCGCGATGGGACAAGGCAAAGCGCAGGGCAGGATTGTACAAGCGGTGCAAGGTGCGGACGATGATCGTCTCAACTTCTTTCACTCGCGCCGGGAGCAAGAACGAAGCAATCACCGGGGTGACCGTGAAGGTCGCGATTAAAGCTCCGGCCAGCGCGTACCCGTAGGTGCGGGCCATGGGTCCGAAAATCTGGCCCTCGACGCCCTGCATGGTGAACAGGGGCACGAAACCGGCGACCGTGATGAGCGCGGAGAACAGAACCGCCTTGTCCACCTGGAGCGCGCTGATCAGGATCAACCGCAGGCGGTGCGTCCAGCCATGCCCTGGCATTGCGGGATCCGGGGTTTGCGTTGGGTCGGGACCCCAATAGCCTTTGCCCAGGCGATCTAGCAACTCCTGACGTTCTTCGTGATTGCGCTGGAAATTTCGAAAGATGTTTTCTACCAGAATTACGGCCGAATCCACGATGATGCCGAAATCTACGGCACCCACTGAAAGCAGGTTGGCACTCTCGCCCAGAATCACCAACAGGATCGTAGCGAAAAACAACGCGAAGGGAATGTTGATTCCGACGATGAGCGCGCTGCGAAGATTGCCAAGAAAAATCCACTGAATCAGGAATACGAGCACACATCCGAAAATCAGATTGTGCAGAACCGTGTGCGTGGTTAGAGCGATCAGCGAAGAGCGATCATAAAAAGGAACAACTTTAACTCCCGGCGGCAGGCTTCCGTCGACATTGATCCGGTCAATTTCCGCCTTCACCTTCGGGATCATATCGGCGGTCTTTTCCGTCCGCCGCTGTACGACGATGGCCCCGACCACGTCATCGTGGGTGTCACGGCCCAGAATGCCCAACCTTGGCCGGTAGCCGACGGAGACCTTCCCAACATCTTTCACCGATACCGGGACGCCGTTCTCCTGGCTCAGAACCACATTCTCAATGTCATCAACCTTGTACCCTTCTCTTAAGTCATCACTGCCGCCGTCATCGATCAGCCCCACACCGCGTATGTTGATGGACTGCTGGCCGATGCGGATTTCCCGCCCACCCACATTGATGTTGGCGTTCCCGAGTGCGTTCAAGATCTGCGGCACGGTGACGCTGTAGGCTTCGAGCTTGTGAGGGTCGACTTCGACCTGGAATTCCTTAGTCGGCCCTCCCCAGCTGTTGATGGCTGCGATGCCTGGGATGGTGAGCAAACGCCGCGCGACGATCCAGTCCTGAACCGTGCGGAGATTGATGATTCCAAAATGCGGCGGACCGACAACCTGATAACGATAGATTTCTCCGGTCGAACTGTTGGCCTGGATGCTCGGAACCTGATTGCCGGGCAGATTCACGTTCTGCGCCAATGCCACCGCGGCCTGGCTATAGGCGAAGAAGTAATCAACACCGTACTTGAAGCTCACGCGGACGAAAGAAAGTCCATAGAACGATGTCGAGCGGATGACCTCGATCCCCGGCGTGGTGTAGAGGCCGATCTCCATCGGCCGAGTGTAGTAACGTTCCATCTCCTCGGCAGAGAGACCGGGTGCCTGCGCGGTAATTTCCAGGATTACTGGCGTCGGATTCGGATAGGCTTCGATGTTCAACATCTTGAAAGCGACGAGTCCGGCGCCGGTAAACAACAGCAGGCCCAACACGACGATCGTCCGGCGGCTCAGGCAAAATGCAAGAAGAGACTTGAACATGATTGTTGTCTTTTAATGAAAAATTGACCCGTCTGGTTTTCCGATCTAGTCGGAGGGGGGTGCCTCCAGCATGTTGCTTAGGAATACCGCGCCGTCGCTGACAACAAGTTCTCCACGCTGCAGACCACCGAGAATTTGAACTTGACCGTCGGTTCGCAGGCCGGTCTTGATGATGCGCTCGGTAAACCGGCGCCGATCGGTCGTGACCCAGGCCGCCATGGTGCCGTCGGGCTCGCGGACCACGCCGTTGGCCGGTATCGCCGTGGCTTCGACCGGCCCCCGAACGCGAATGACGAAGTTGGCAAGCATCCCCGGACGCAGCTCGTCTTTGGGATCGGTTATTTCGGAACGGATGGTCACTCGATGCGTGTTTGGATCAACCGTTTCGTAGATCTTCGAAATCTTTCCGTTGAAGGTGCGCTCGGGGAAGGCCATCACCTTCACGGTGACGGGTTGTCCCAGTTGAAAGAAACCGCTTTCGCTTTCAGGTACGTTGGCAAGCATCCACTTGACCGAAACATTTGCCACTGAGTAAGGCGCCGGGGGATTTCCCGGTTGAACCAAGAGGCCTGCAGGCGCATTGAACGCCGTGACCTTGCCGGCAATCGGGCTACGCACAACCAAAGCGGGATCAATTTTTCGCGAGGCAATCATCTGATCCACTTCGGCCTGGGTTTTGCCGAAGACCAGCACTGCGTCTCGGGCAGCCTTGAGCGCGCCATCCGCCGTCTGTTGATCAGAAATCGCCTGCTCTTTTTCTCGCTGCGAAACCCCCGGAAGGCCGTCAACCCGCGCCAGTTCCTTATTGGTCAAGTCAAAGGTCGCGGCGGCTCCGATCAGGTTCGACTCGGCCTGAATCAGGTCAGGACTCTTGATTGTGTACAGGGGCTGATCTTTCTGGACTCTGGCCCCGAGTTCAACGAAAGCTTTGATGATCGTGCCTGTATAGGCTGGGAAGACGTCCACTGAGAAATCGTCGGCGAAGCTGATGGTTCCCACCGCTTCCTTTTCGAGCGGGAACTGGTAACTTCCCACGGTCTCGATCTTGATCGCGTTGAGTTGACTGGGCGAAAGGTCCAGCGTCGGGTCAGAAGTGGTGGGCGCAGCCTTGGCGTTGGTGGCTTCTCCCCGACTGCAGCCAGATTCCAAAAGAGCGAGGGAAACAGCGATCACTACGGCGATAGCGACCGCAGTACCGACCTTCTTGCGTACGTCAACCGGATATTCCATGATTTTCACTCGCACTTCGTTCCCCTGTTCCTGGAGGCCGGCTCAAACAGAACCTCGCTGATTTCGAAATCTACGGGCCCGCGCATTCCGACGCCGCCTTTTACGGCTAACTTTCTTTGACATGCGTCCTATAAACTCAACCAGGCCGGCGTACAGCAAACCGAGATACAAAAGCACTCCGAAAAGACCGATTGCCATCAACGCGTAGCCGTTCCATGCTTCATAATTCAAGGAGTTGCCCCAGCGCCCAGCACTACGTCAACTTGATTCACGGTTTCACGACTGTGCTTGCGCTCCGTGAAAGAGAAATGTGGACCGTGAAGTCCTTTGTATGGGAAATTTTCGGTTTGAGGGAGACAGTAAAAGAGACAGAGTGAATAGTATTTCGATCCCTATCGCGAGAAGTACACAGCCAACCCTTTGATTGGGTCAACGGAGTGCGGGTATCTGATTTGGTAGCCCAATCTTATGGATAAATCGTTTGATTAGGTTCCTTGCACAGGAGCTCGCGTGAGATAAGGGAGGTTACGACCGAACCCATGCCTCACCTGGAGATAATCTGGGATCGCCGGAACCGGACGGCTATTCTGCTCACTAGCGGCCTCCTCGTCGTGGCGATCGCGTTAGTCGATTGGTGGACGAAGCCCTATTTCTCGCTAGGTTTCCTCTATTTGTTCCCCATCATGCTCGCGGCTGGATTTCTGCCGCGGTGGGCAATCGTCTTATTGGGGCTTGCGTGCGCGCTGCTCAGTGAACGCTTCAGCAACCTCGACCCGGCGGACGCGAATATCCGGTTGGGATTCGAAGCCCTCGCTCTTTGCGGCTGCGGATTGTTGACGTCCGAGGTGCTGCGCAACCAGCGATTGAACCAGGAAGCACAGGAACGAACGCGCATCTTAGTGGAAACCAGTCCTGCCGCTATTCTTACGGTCAACGAGGGAGGCTTAATTGAACTGGCCAACCATGCCGCGACCGAATTGCTGGCTCCCCGCGATGGACGTCTGATCGGGGAACCCATCGCGGCGTTCTTACCCGAACTGCATCGCGCGCTGCGCCCCGAAGAGGGACCTCAGTTCCGGGCATCGATGCAGTGCCGAGGCCATCGGGGCAACGGCGAATCGTTCCTCGCGGAGGTCTGGTTCTCCAGCTACAAGGAAGGAGCGACGCCCAAGCTGGCGGCGATTATCGCAGACGTTAGCGAGGAACAGACCGTCCCGGCGGGAACGGGTTCGGCACCTCTGGATCAGAAGGAGCGGCCCTCTCTCAATAGCCGGGAGATGGACGTACTCCGGCTAGTTGTTCAAGGCTTATCGAATAAAGAAATTGCGTCAAGCATGAACATCTCGGAGAGCGCGGTCAAGAACACGCTGCAGCAGCTGTTTGGCAAAATGGAAGTTCGCACTCGAAGCCAACTCGTTCGCGTGGCTTTGGAACGTTACAGAGATTTACTTTGATTAAACATGGGTTGTGCTCCGTCACCTGGGCTTCAATGGCCTCCGCGTCCGTGAGTTTGACCACGCGCACGGGAACGTTTTCGAGTTCCGCCAGTTTCGCGGCTCTTAGGCGTTGGCAAGTGGGCTGATCAGTGCCGGAAGCACGATCATTGATCGCCTGTCAGATGTTGCTGACTCTCCGCAGGCCATCACTGCGCTGCGCACAGCACTTATCTTTGGAAGCGTGCTGAACACCCTGGAAGCGGATGAACTGCATCGAGCGATGCAGGTGGGAGAGAAGGATGCATCGCTGTTGCGCATTCTGAAAGGGTTGACTACGAAGGAATCGCGCCAAGTGGCTATGATCGGCGTGAACCTCCTGAACGTAATTGGCAGGGCGCTCGCGAGGCTCGACGCAGCCGACAAATAGGACTCCGGATAGAGTCGTGGTTGAGTTGCGTAGACGGTCGCACGCGACGACGGAGCAGAAGACGATGAGTGAAGTTTCCACAGGCCTCGTTTCAGAGTTCAATTCTCCCGCAGCTTTGCTTGGCTCCCAAACCCGCGATGAAATTGAGGAATGTCGGCAAAGTCGCGCTCATCGAGGCATTACGGCGGAAACTCACGATCAGCGTCCGTCTTGCATTGACCGTGAAGGGGTTTGCATGCGCATGCATGCGGCTGTGTTTTGGAATTTCGCTTGAGACTATCCAGGCAATGGCAGCCTGGTGCTGTTCGGTTTGGAAACAAGGATGGTCGATGGCTCGCGGATCAGCGTTTGTTCTGGGTCCATTCTGCGGTCTGCAATGGGCTGGTATCGCTCTCAGCGGAAGTCGCGTCGAGACTGATTTCGATCTTGTTTCGTCTCCGTCGGAGCAACAGCAGGGCATTATTCACAGCGATACTTGTGAGCCAAGTTGTAAACTTGGACCTCTGATCGAAGGAGCCCAATGCCTTGAGCGCGTTCACAACGGTATCCTGCATTACATCCTCGGCATTCGCGGCATTGCGCGCGATGGCGCGGATCGAACGCAGTGCACTCGGACTAGACCGCCGAATCAGTTCCGTGAACGCGGCATGATCCCCGCTTTCGATTTTGCGACCAAGACTCGTTCTAAAGTTGCAGTATTCATCGACATGGATCGGGTGATAGTGAAGGTGTTCGATCATTGATATTCCATGTTTCGTGAGCGTGGGCTTCGTTGAAGCGGGCCGAACCCCTGTGATGTGGAGTTTCGAAAGAGCTCTCCGCACGCCGGTATAACGGTAAGGAATAACCTCGGTATCAAAAGTTATTGGACAAGAGCTACGTGAAGGACTCAGATTGGTTAACATTCTGCGATTCTAGCCAAGACCGGCGATAAGCTCGGCAATTTCCTAGCTAGCCCGCACCGATTGGAGATCGCATTTCATAAAGAGGGCACAACCATGGCGGACCTTGCTCGCAAAATGCCAGTGTCGTCTCACCTCGCCGGCTTTTCCGCGGGCCCTATTGACCTCGCGAACGAAAAACATTACTCGGTCATTGAGATCTCGAAACTCTGGGCTCTCAGTCAAAAGACGGTGCGCCGGACCTTCGAAAGGGAAACTGCTTCTCAAAGATCGTCTTCAATTTATCGAGAGTGGACTCGGCCAGATTCTCGTTCCGCTTGCTGCTTATGAATCGCGATATCGCCTCTTTCACGCCAGTGTTTTCCGGCGCAACCTCCACCACTTCACGGCCACCGTTTTGCTTGGCCTCGTTACTCCGATTCTAAATCTCGTTTGAACTCTTCGGCTTTTTCCCAGCTCGAGTTTTCGCGCTCCGGCGAATGAACGGACCATCCGATCCCAAAATCCCATTGGCACTCTTTCGTTTTCTTTGAAAATGCTTGCATATTGGAACTTACGTTCGCTAGACTCATTGCCGCGATTTCCCAGAAGCGAAACGCATTTGATCGGCGGTGGGGTTCCCCGGGGCCATGAGGCGTCACGACTATCTCGATCGCGACATCGAGACAGCTAGTCCGAAGCAGATTCGGCAACGCCAGGAAGCCGAACTGGCGCGCCAACTGGATTACCTGTTTGCCCGCTCGCTCTTCTACCAGGAAAAGTTCCGCAGCGCTGGTTTATGCCGCAAAGACTGTCGCCACTTGCGAGACCTGGCGCGCTTTCCCTTTACCACCAAGGAAGAGTTGCGCGCGAGCCAGGCTTCCCAGCCTCCGCTCGGCCGGCACATCGCGGCCGACTGGCAGAACGTGATTCGGGTGCACAGTTCCACCGGCACGACCGGCCAACCCAGCTTTGTCGGGGTTACGCGCCGCGACGCCCGAGCCTGGACTCGACTCACCGCGAGATCGTTTTATACGCAGGGTTGCAGGAAAACCGATGTGGTGCTCCATGCCATCGGGTTGACTCTCTTTGTTGCCGGCCTCGCCTCGAAAGACGCGATCGAGTCGATCGGCGCGGTTTTCGTTCCGCTGGGAACGGGCGCATCGGAAAAGGCTTTAAGCGTGATCCCGTGGCTCGGCGCGAATGCGATGCATTGCACCCCGTCGTACGCGTCCTATTTTGCAAAATATGCGCGGGAAGCGGGAGTGGAGCCGCACACCCTGGGATTGAAGAAATTATTCTGCGGGGCGGAACCGGGGGCCGGCATTCCGTCGGTACGCAAGAAGCTGGAGCAGGATTTCGGCGCGCGCGTTACCGAAGGCCTGGGAAACGCCGATATGGCGCCGATTATTTTCAGCGAATGTCAGGAGCAGGCCGGCATGCATCACAACGGACCTGACTTTGTGCTGGCTGAAATCGTCGATCCCGAAAGTGGCGAGAGTCTGCCCATAGAAACGGGTGTGACCGGGGAACTGGTATACACCAGCTTGCAGCGCGAATGTGTGCCGCTTCTGCGTTTTCGCACCCGCGACCGGATTGAAGTGCTCGGCACTTCGTGTGGGTGCGGGCGGACG
>Ga0302320_10018126_pt1 | contig 14226 bp, 11 predicted proteins | sample Bog_T0_3_FD_202130 | JGI IMG/M metagenome (GOLD analysis project Ga0302320, IMG submission 202130) | Peat permafrost microbial communities from Stordalen Mire near Abisko, Sweden - Bog_T0_3 | ecosystem: Environmental > Terrestrial > Soil > Wetlands > Peat | place: Sweden: Abisko, Stordalen Mire... | reverse complement strand
GCTCTACATCCGCGGGAACGAGGCGCACGAGGCTGCGGTGGCCGAGCATGGGATTGAGCCGATCGACATGGTGGTGGTGAACCTGTATGCGTTTGAGAAGACGGCGGGGCAGGCTGGCGTTGCTTTTGGGCATTTGATCGAGAATGTCGACATTGGCGGGCCGTCGATGGTGCGGTCGGCGGCAAAAAACTTCGAAGACGTGGCGGTTGTTACATGCGTTGGCGATTATGCGGGGCTCGCCGAGGAGTTGAGGGCTGCGGGCGGGGCGTTGAGCCGGGAGACGCGGTGGCGGCTGGCGAAGCAGGCGTTTGCGACGACGGCGGCTTACGACACGGCGATTGCGAACACGCTGGACAAGATTGTGGAGGCGCCGCTGGCTGAGGTTGCGGCGGAGCTTGATGCGACGGCGCTGCCGGCGACGCTCCGAATCAACTTTCCGAGGTCGCAGGCGTTGCGGTATGGAGAGAATCCGCACCAGAGAGCGGCGCTTTATGCGGATGGGACTGGGTCAGGGATTGCGGGGGCAACGCAACTGCAGGGAAAGGAGCTGAGCTTTAACAACCTGGTTGACCTTGACGCGTGCTGGGAGCTGGCCGGGGAGTTCGACGAGCCGGCGGTGATTATCGTGAAGCACACGAATCCGTGCGGCGCGGCGACGGGGGCGACGATTCTGGAGGCGTACGAAAAGGCGCTGGCGAGCGATCCGGTGTCGGCATTTGGCGGGGTTGTGGGCATCAACCGGGTGGTGGACGGCGCGGCGGCGGAGGAGATTGCCAAGCTCTTTGTGGAGGCGATTGCAGCGCCGGGATTCACGGCTGCGGCGCGGGAGCGGTTTGCGGCGAAGAAGAATCTGCGGCTGGTGGAGGTGCGCCAGGCAGCGGTGCGGCCTGTGGTGAAGCATGTTTCCGGCGGCCTTCTGCTGCAGGATGCGGATGCGGGCCGGGTGAACGAGAGCGAACTGAAGGTGGTGACGTGGCGGCCGCCGACGGCTGAGGAACTGCGCAGCCTGCTGTTTGCGTGGCGGGTGGCCAAACATGTGAAGTCGAATGCGATTGTGTATGCGCGGGATGGGCAGACGGTTGGGGTGGGCGCGGGGCAGATGAGCCGCGTGGATGCTGCGCGGTTTGGGGCGATGAAGGCGGCGTTGCCGCTGGTGGGTACGGTGGCTGCTTCGGACGCATTTTTTCCGTTTCCGGATGGGCTGGAAACGGTGGCCGCGGCTGGGGCGACGGCGGTGATTCAGCCGGGCGGTTCAGTGCGGGATGATGAGGTGATTGCGGCGGCGGATCGCCTGGGGATGGCGATGGTGTTTACGGGGATTCGGCACTTCAGGCATTGAGTCCACGAGCCAATGAAGTAGAGACGCGACGATGAAGCCTTCGACCGAGCGACTGAACGAACTGCGCGCGCAGGCTCTCGCGATGGTCCGCCAGATGGACTGGCTGCGGGGCTTGCGGGCGGGGACGGCGTTGTGCGCGCCGCTGGTGTTGGGGGACCTGGCGGGACTGCCTAACCTGGGGTGGGCAGCGCTTGGCGGGTTTGAGGCGATTCTCTCCGATACGGGCGGGCCTTACCGGACGCGGATGAGCAGCCTGGTTACGCTTTCCCTGGGTGGCGCCGCGGGGCTGGTGCTGGGGTCGGTTGTGGGTGGAAACCTGCTTTGGGCGCTGCCGGTGACGGTGCTTTGGTGCTTTATTTGGAGCTACCTGGCGGTGCTGGGGCAGCCTTTCAGTTCGGCAGGCGTGCTGGTAGAAGTGATCTTCATTTGCGGGATCGGTGCGCCTACTTCTTCATGGCATGAGGCGGTGAGTCGAGGGCTGCTTTTGCTGGCGGGCGGGGCGTGGGCGGCGCTGCTTTCGCTGTTTTTGTGGCCGTTGGACGCGTATCGGCCGGCGCGGGCGGCAGTGAGCACATGCTACGAGGAGCTGGCTTCGTTTCTGGGCTCGGTGGCTGAGCTGGCGGCAAGGCCGGAGCAGCGGCCTGCACTGTGGCACAGGCTGGCGCAGCATCACCAGTACCGGGTTCGGCGGGCGGTGGAGCAGGGTTGGCAGGCGGTGGCGTCGATTCGCGCGGAACACCGGGCGGAGACAGCGCAGGGCAATCAACTGGTGGTGCTGCTGGAGAACGCGGACCTGCTGATTGCGCGGACTGTGGCGCTGGCTGAGTACTTTGAGGGCCGGGCCGGGGGAGCACAGGGTGCGAAAGAGGCCCAGTCTTCGGGCAGAATTGGCGAAAAACATACCTCCGGGGCTGAAGCCCGCGCTGATTCTGCTGGCCTTATACCAGGGATAAATCCCTGGCCTACCGCCCGAGCTAGTTTTTCCGAAGGCTCCTCAGGTGGGACAAGCTGTTTTGACCGCAGCCTGTCGGGGCTTGCGGATTTACGGTCGGTGGAGCTTTGGGTGGCGGCGCTGCTGGTGAAGCGGCGGGGGCAGAGCGTGGCCCACGCGCGCGCCAAGAGCCGGGAGATGGAGCGGCTGCCGCAATACGTGGAAAGCTGCATGGATAAAGCCGATCTGAACAGCCGGTTTCTGCTGGTGCAGATCGCTGGGGCCGCGTCGCTGGTAGGGACGGCAGTGGAGAGTGCGGCGCTGATGCGGCTGGGGCAGATGCCGGGCGTCGCATTTTCGCGGAATCCGACAAGTTCAGTTGGGCAATTTGGCTACGTGTACGAGCGGCTGGGGCAACTGAGGCAGGGCTGGGATCTGGACCAACTGGCCGCTAATTTTACGGGCAAGTCGCTTGTGCTTCGTCATGCTGCGCGGGTGTCGCTGGTGTGCGGCGTAGATGTGGCGCTGATTACGCTGCTGCATATCGACCACGGGTATTGGCTGCTGATGACTTCGCTGATTGTGCTGCAGCCGCATGTTTCAGGCACGCTGCGGCGTGGGTTGGAGCGCGTGGGCGGGACGGTGGGCGGGGGGATCTTGGCGGCGTTGCTGGCAGCGACGCTGCACTCGCAGATGGCGACGGCGGCGGTGCTGTTTCCGCTGGCGCTGCTGGCTTTGGCATTTTTGCCGGTGAGTTATGCGGCGTTTGCCTTCTTTTTGACACCGGCGTTTGTGCTGGCGTGGCTGCCTTATAGCGGCGACTGGCAACTGGCGATGGTGCGCGTTGGGAACACAGTCGCTGGTGCGGCTATTTCGCTGCTGGCGATGGTGTTTTTGTTTCCTGCGTATGAGCGGGACCGCGCGCCGGATTTTTTGCGCGCCAGCATTCGGGCGGACCGACGCTACCTGCTGCAGATGGCCGAGGGGTGGAGAAGCGTTTCGCCGGGCGGGGTGCGGGGGCGGTCAGGATCGGGGAGGTTGCTGGCCAACGCGCGGCGGGCGGCTGGGCTGGCGCATAACGATACGGAGGAGTCGCTGGAGCGGCTGCTGGCGGAGAGCTGGCCTCGACGGCGGCCGTTTGCACAGTTTGTGGCCGCATTTGTGACGTATCTGCGGCGGTTTGCGCAGAGCGTGACGGCGCTGGCGACGCTCGAAGGAGATTGGGAGTGGAAGCAATCGAAGGCGGTGGAGGATCGGCTGGAATTGCTGGATCGGCGGCTGCAATGGCTTGAGAATGGAACGACCGGTGATGGGAGCGAGGCTCTTGCCTGGCCGGAGGCGGGGACGCGTTCGATGGAGTCGGCGATACCTGCGGGGTTTACGAGCGAGGATCATCCGGGCGAGCGGCAGCTTGAGCGTTTGGAACGTCAGGCGGAGGTTTTACATCGGCAACTGAAAAGATTGCGGGAGCATGGATGGCTACCGGGGGCCGAGAAGCCTTGAGCGGAGCCGGTTGGAGATTGGCCGAAATGTTCATTTTGATGACCGATGCCGACGATAAGCCGGAAAATCCCGCAATACGGCGTGTGGTTGCGACGAATGACGGTTAGAATCGTCTTTAACAGTAGGCAGAGCTGCTCTCAACGGCTGCCTTCGCTGTGGCTCGACTGTCCGGAAGCGTGAATTGCATTGCGGACGGATCGGAAAACGCGGGATCCCCTGGATGATGAAAATTAAAAACTGCTTGTTGCCCTCGTGGCTGTCGATCGCCGTCGCCTCCTTTGTTTTGCTGCCGACTGTGTATTCGCACGGCCAAGCGGAGCCGGGAGGGTCGCTTCCGGAGAGCGCTTCTCCGGCGAAGAAGCCGGCTAGCGGGGCGGGACAGACCGTGACTGCGCCAAGCGCTGCTTCGTCCAACGCCGGTGCGGCTGCGCCTGCTGTTTCGGATGCGGATCGCGCGCAGGCTTACTATCATCTGGCTCTGGCCAACTCGTATGAGGAAGATGCGGCCACGCTGGGACGGCCGGAGCTGGTGACGCAGGCGATCGAGGAGTACAAGCTGGCGCTGAATGCCGACCCTGGATCGTCGCAGTTGAACGACGGGTTGGCGGATCTGTACTTTCGCACGCAGCATACGCACGAAGCGGAGACGACTGCGCGGGCGCTGCTGAAGACTTCGCCCAACGACATTGACGCCCACAAGCTGCTGGGAAAGATCTATCTGCGCCAACTGAGCGACGGCCAGAACGCGGTGTCGTCGGCGTCGCCATCAGGGAATGCGTTGGACCAGGCGATTGCCGAGTTTGAAAAAATTGTGGCCTTGCAGCCGAGCAGCGTGGAAGACCGGATGGTGCTGGGTCAGCTTTACACGGTGAAGCACGACCCAAAGAAGGCGGCTGAGGAGTTCAAGATTGCGCAATCGATCGAGCCCGATTCAGAAGAAGTCGTTCTGAACCTGGCGCGGGTGTACGCCGAGAGCGGCGACATTGATCATGCGGCCAAGGTGATCGAGGATGTTCCCGTGGCCATGCGCAGCCCGAAGATGGAAGTTGCACTGGGCGCTGCGTATGAGCAGATGAAGCGGACCAAGGACGAGATCGCGGCGTACCAGCGGGCGGCGGAGATGGATCCGGGTGATGAACATACGCTGGATGCGCTGGGGCAGGCTCTGTTGAGCGACAACCAGTTGGACGAGGCGATGAAGCAGTTCAAGGCGCTTTCGGAGGCCGATCCCGAGGACGCTGAGGCGCTGGTTCACATCGGCGAAATTCAGCGGCGGCAGGGCAAATATGAGGATGCGCTGGCGACAATCCGAAAGGCGCGGAAGCTGGACGGCACTTCGCTCGAAGCTGGGTATAACGAAGGGCTGCTGCTGGACCAACTGGGACGGTATGACGAGGCGGCGCAGCTCTACGAGAAGATGGTGGACCTGACGTCGCACGCCAACGGGGCTTATACCGCCGAGGAGAAGAGCAACCGGGGTATCTTCCTTGACCGGTTGGGGGCGATTTATCACGAGCAGAACAAACCTGACCAGGCAATTGCCGCTTACCAGAAGATGATCGACATGGGCGGCGACACAGCGCTGCGGGGCTACCAGGGACAGGTGGACGTGTACCGCGACGCCAAACAGTTCGACAAGGCGATCGATGTCTCGCGCAAGGCTGTGGATGCGGACCCGAAGAATAAGGAGTTCAAGCTGATGCTAGCCGGGGAACTGGCGGACCAGGGTAAGGCCGATGAAGGCCTGGCCATGGCCAAGGCACAGCTCGACAATACGGACGCCGACCGCACGGTGTGGCTGGAACTGGGGCAGATGGACATTCGCCTGCGGCGCTGGAAGGATGCCGAGGACGCGTTCAACAAGGCCGGGGCGCTGACGACGAAGAAGGATGACCGCACCTACCTGCTATTTTTGCGGGGCGAACTGGCCGAGCGCCAGAAGCACTACGAGCCGGCCGAGCAGTCTTTCCGGCAGGCGCTGGATCTTGATCCGAACAGCTCGATGACGATGAACTACCTGGGCTACATGCTTGCCGACAAGGGCTCGCGGTTGACCGAGGCTCTGGGCTTGATTCGCAAAGCGGTGGAGTTGGAGCCGATGAACGGCGCGTACCTGGATTCGCTGGGGTGGGTCTACTTCAAGCTGGGGCAGTATGAGTTGGCTGAGGAGAATCTGCGCCAGGCTGTGGAACGCGACCAGACCGACCCGACGGTACACGACCACCTGGGCGATCTATACGAGAAGACGGGTCGGATTCGGCTGGCGGCTGCGCAGTGGGAGCTTTCGCTGGCGGAGTCGCAGAAGTCGCTGGCTGCGGATGTTGAGCCCGCCGATGTGGCCAAGGTGCAACACAAGCTGGATACGGCGCGGGTGAAGCTGGCCAAGCAGGAAGGCGCTACCGGGCCGGTGAAACCGGAGTAAGCCTACCGGAGTGAGTCTGAGGAGTTGCGGTCGTGGCCACTGGTCGAAACAAGGGTCGCGCTCAGGCTGGGCGGGGTCAGGCTGGACGCGCCGCGGCCAAGATGTTTGCCTCCAACGATCGGATGAACCAGGTCATTCTCGAACAGCTTGACCTGAGAGCCTGGCAGGCGAAACCGCCGGGCGGCGTGCGCACGATTGCGGCGATCTTTACCCACATGCATAATGTGCGGACCAAGTGGGTGCGGCTTTCGGCTCCGCATATCGAGATTCCAATTCAACTGAATCGGGCGCATTGCACGCAGCAGCAGGCGCGCGCGGCGTTGGCGGAGAGCGCCACTTGCTGCGCGGAGATGCTGGCTGAGGCGTTGGGCGAGGATGCGGGCGCTGGGAAGAAGTTTGTCAGGGATGGGCTGGCTGCACCGTGGCCGGCTGGTGTGGAGATGCTGTGTTACATGGTTGCCCATGAGGCGCACCATCGCGGGCAGGTTTTGATGCTCGCGCATCAGCTTGGGTTTCCTCTGCCGGTAAAGGTGATGAGCGGGATTTGGAACTGGGAGAAGATTTGGAAAGAATGCGGGTTGGGTGGGGGGCCGGGGGGAGATTGATGCAAGAGGCAGCCGGGATTGCTGAATGCGGGCGAGATCGACTGCATGCCTTGCACAACCCAGGTCTGAGAATCCAGACCTGGGCCACCCGATCTTGCATCTGTGAGAAGCTTCACTCGATTTTTCTATCTTTGAACGGCGCTACTTGGTTCCTTCTTCGGCGGAGGCGATGTAGAGGTCTACGTTGTTCTTGTCGACGAGCGAGGTGCCGGTGTCGACGAAGGAGGGGTAGGGCGAGAAGGAGTCAGCGCTGAAGTCTTTGTTGAGCTGCTTGGGCGGGGCGTGGAAGACTTCGTCGAGGCCCTTGAGGCCGACGAATGCCATGGCGAAGGGCTTCTGAGCGACGGTGGCGTCGATGGTGCCGGCCTTGATGCCGTCGAGGGTGTCCTGACTCACGTCCCAGGCGATGAGCTCGCGGTCGGTGGCGTTGGTGCGCTTGAAAGCGTCAGAGACCATCTTGCCCGAGGCAGAATCGAGGCAGATAAAGGCGTCGATCTTCTTGGGGCCGGTGAGGACCATGAGCTCCTGGGTTTTGTCGAAGGCGCTGTGGACGTCGCCCTTGACGTCGACCACGTCGACGATCTTGATGTCGGGGTGGCTGGCGAATACGTCTTTGAAGCCCTTGAGACGCTCTTCTGTGTTGGGCTGGCCGGCGATGGTGAAGAAGACCACATTGCCCTTGCCGCCGATCTTGTCGACGACGCGGCGGCCGCCGAGGCGTCCGGCTTCAAGATTGTTGGTGCCGATGAAGTAGAGGCGATGGCTGGCGGCGGCATCGGAGTCCATGGTGATGACGGGGATTCCGGCATCGATGGCGGCGTTGATCTCAGGCGTGAGAATCGAGGCGTCGGCAACGGAGATGAGGATGCCGGCGGGCTTGGCGGCCACTGCATTTTGCAGCTCGACCAGCTCGGCTTGCGCGTCGTAGCCGTCAGGCCCGACAACCTTGGCGGTGACCTTGTATTCGGCCGCGGCCTTTTTGAATCCGGCGGCGGCGGTTTGCCAGTAGGGCAGAGCCGTGTGGGCCGAAATCATGTAATACACCTCTTTGGTGGAGTGGCGATCGCCACAGCCCGAAGTGAACGCAACACCCAGCGCCAACAGCGTCAACGCGGTTTTCTGGATCGCTTTCATGCCTGCCTCCCAATGCAAACGTGAATTGAATTTTGGGCCGACGCCGGATTTAGGCCGGGCGAATAGACCCTTAAAAAAATCAGGCAGGATCGTACGCCAGCACAATTGGTGTTGTCCAATGCAAGCCTGAATGGATCGTTATAGCACCGGTCGGAGGGATCGATGGTGATTCAGGGCACAAGTGAGGCGGCGTGCGGCGCGTGGGTTCCTAGCCCGCATTTCTCACAGGGGCGCGAGCCGCCAGAATTAGAGACCCCGTGAAGCCTCATAGGGCCAAATGCCCACTGGACAGCCGGTCTGGAGACCGGCGCTACCAATTTCGGCGACCTGTGAGAAATGCGGGCGAGAGCAGAACCAGAATAGCTGTGCCCTGCCCAGTTCTTGAAGGGTTGCCGCTTCCTGATGGTCGCGAGCACTTGAATGCAGTTGCTTAGGGCACACAAATTCGGGTTCCGCTGTAAGTGCGGTATAAACAGACGAAGGGAGCCACAAGATTTCGATTCGGCTGCGCCGTCCACATTCCAGACGGGAAGAGCGTGTTGGGTTTTGTATGCGGCAAGTTACGGGACCAGCGTGTTCGGTTGAACTTAGCGAGTTGGCCCCCGCTGGGGCGGGGATGGCGAGTTAGCAGGTTGGCGGCGGCGTCATGGATCGCAGTTCCGTTGTTTTTGGGTTGGCAACGTTGGTGCGCGGCCGGGAGCATGCGGTTGAGGATGGATTGATGGATTCGGAGATGAGACTGGCGGCTGCATTGCCTGCGGGGATTGCGGTTTGCGGGGATGAGGACGCGGAGCTGACGCGGAGGGCTCATGCTGAGCCGCCACATCTTTACCGCACGCCATTTGCGAGGGATGGGGCGCGGATTTTGCACGCGCGTGCGTTCAGGCGGCTGGCGGGCAAGACGCAGGTGTTTACGCGGCGGCCGGGCGATGCGCCGGGGGACCACTTTCGCAGCCGGCTTACCCACACGTTGGAGGTGACGCAGATTGCGCGGACGCTGGCGGAGACGCTGGGATTGAATGCGGAGCTTGCCGAGACGCTGGCGCTGGTACACGACATTGGGCATCCGCCGTTTGGTCATGCTGGAGAAAAGGCTCTGGACGGTTGCCTGCGGGAACTTGGACTGAGTTTTGACCATAACCTGCACGCGCTGCGGATTGTGACGTGGTTTGAAGAGCGATATGCGGGGTTTCGCGGGCTGAATTTGACGCTGGGAGTGCGTGAAGGGATTGTGAAGCATTCCCGGGATTATTTTGCGGCGGAACATCCGGAGTTGGCGGGGTATTTTCTCGACGAGTTTCCGCCGCTTGAGGCGCAGTTGATTGACCTGGCGGACGAGATTGCCTACCTGACGGCCGATCTGGACGATGGAATCGATTCGGGGATTCTGAAGCTGGAGCAAGTGCGCGAGGGTGTGCCGCTGTTTCGCGGGTTCCATGACGTGGTGGTGAGCGAGTATCCTGGCGCGGCGCAAAAGACGGCAACCTACGAGGCGCTGATGGGTGTGCTAAATGCATTGGTGACGAACTTGCTGGGCGAGGTGCGGAGGCGGGTCGCGGCGATGGGGGCGGAGACGCTGGAGGACGTTCGTAAGGCGCCGGAGCGGCTAGCGGCGCTGAGCCCGGCAATGGAGGCATCCAGGGCTGTGGCGAAGAGGTTTCTTTATGAGAATTTGTACAACAATCCAGGGATGGAGGAGCTGCACAGGCACGCAGCCAAGGTGGTGGAGGAGCTGTTTGGGGCGCTGATGGCCGACCCTGCGATGCTGCCTGAGGATCATCAGGCGGAGATTCCCACGCAGGGGCTGGCACGGACGGTGGCGGACTATATTGCGGGGATGACGGATAGCTATATTGAGCAGGTTTGGGGACGGTGCGGGGGGCGGTGAGGGGGTCCCTACTGGACGGTGCCTTTGGGACGGAGGCGGCGGAGGTCGAGGGCGCACTCGACGGCGTTTTGGGCGTTGAGGCGGAGGTTGTCAGAGGCGGCCCAGAGCCAGAGGCGGGAGACCTGGCTGGAGTTGCGGGGACCTTGCTCGGGCCGGAGGCGGACGAGGACATCGTTCTGGCCGGTAGCGGCGAGGTTGGAGGGCGAATCGGTGTCTTCAAGGACGAGATCGACGTGATCGCCGCTGAGGGCTTCTTCGAGGGCAGAGATTTCAACGGGGCGATCAAGCTCGATGGCAATGGACATGGTGTGGCCATGGAAGACGGGCGCGTGGGCGACCTGCAAAGCGAGCGCGGGCCAACGGCCGGCGGAAAGGGCGTCGTAATGGCGGCGAATGCGGGCCTCTGCGTTGCTTAGGCTGACGGTAGCGTTTTCGCCGAAGCCGATGAGAAGGTTGTAGGCGACCTGGGCATCGTAAACGGCGCGCGGAAGGCCCTGGAAGCTGAGCAGCGTGACGGTCTGCTGGTGGAGCTCATCCATGGCGGCGCGGCCGAATTCACTGGCTGGTTCGAGCAGCGTAGCGGCGGCATAGCGGACCGGGGCGGCAAGCTGCAGTCGGTCCAGGAGGAGAGCCAACGCGAGCGCGGCGGGGTGAGCGGGGACAACGGCGGGGGTGAACAGGTCAGGGGTGACAGCCTCAGACCCTAGCCATGGGGCGCGGACAAGGACGCCGGTCTCCTGGTCGAGCGCGCCGGAGAGGTCGAGTACCGTGGAACCGGAACGCAGGGCTTGACGCCAGTGCCTGCGGGTCATGTCCTCAGTGCCGGTGAAGAAGGTGAAGTCGACATGCTCAAAGGCGTCGGCTTCGATGGCGTGGACGAAGGTGACCTCGTCGCCAACCTGGTCCAACTGGCCGTGCGCATTCGCATCATCGAGCAGGATGATGGTCGAAGCCGTCAGCGGGGACTCCGACAGGGCGTCTTTTAACTCCCGGCCCAAAAGGGTGGAGGCTCCGGCAATGGCGATCTTGTACACAGGCTTCCTTTGGTTGGGGTGATTAAGAAGGTCTCTGCAATTTCAGACCAAGTTCTTCATGCTAAGCGGGGTGGATTTTCCCTCAGGGGCTAAAGCCCAAATTCATTTTGCTCGAGTTATGTACGGGCTGAAGCCCGTACCGTTCAAATTCGTGGCCATTCAGACATTCCTCAAAGAGTCGGGCTCCGGCGCGGCGGAGTTGGGGTCGAGAGCGGGGTGCCGACGGCGACGGCGAGACCACCCATAGGCCGCGCGCGCCCAGATGCCGGAGAAGACGTAGGTGAATCCGATGGCGAAGAACACATAGTCGGAGAACCGGACCATGACGTAAACGATGATGGAGAGAATGAAGAGAATCTGGAATGGATGGCTGCGGGCGAAGTTGATCTCTTTGCCTGACCAGAATCGCCAGGTGCTGACCATCAGGAAGCCACTGAGGCCGACGAAGCCGATCCAAAGCATGGCGACCCACCAGGCGCGGACGGGGATTCCCCAACTCAGGTGAACGGTGGAGGCAAGGAAACCGGCGGCGGCGGGAATGGGCATGCCGACGAAGTATTTTCGGCCCGGACGGCCTGGATTTCGAGGCTGCGCGTCATTGCTGATGTTGAAGCGGGCCAGGCGGGAGACTCCGCCAATGAGAAAGAGGAAACAGATAAAAGCGCCGGCGTGCTGCAGGTCAACCCGCAACTGCGGGTTGATGGATTCGGGGAGGAAGTGAAATCCCCAGACGAGGGCGAGCAGGCTGGGAGCGACGCCGAAGGTGATGGCATCTGCGAGCGAATCGAGCTCTTTGCCAAATTCGCTGGTGGTGTTGGTCATTCGGGCGATGCGGCCGTCTATGGCGTCAAACGGGATGGCAAAGATGATGGCGATGGCCGCCCAATCGAGATGGGTTGCGGCGTCGCCGGTGATGGCTTTGATGGTCTCGGTGATGGAAAAGAAGCCGGCGGCGATGTTGCCGACGGTAAAGAGCGACGGCAGCAGATACATACCGCGGCGGAGGCGCGCCTTGGTGTTGGCCTTGGCCAGCGCGATGTTGGGGCCGTTCATTGTGCCTCTCCACCAGGCATGGCGGCGAGCACGCTCGAACCACCCTTCACGCTGTGCCCAACCTTGACGCGCAGGGTTGCGTCGGCGGGCAGAAGGACGTCAACCCTGGAACCAAATTTGATAAGGCCGACGCGCTGGCCGCGGGTTACGATGTCGCCCTCGCGGAGGTTGAAGACGATGCGGCGGGCGAGGAGTCCGGCGATCTGTTTGAAGGTGATTTCGATGCCTTCTCCACTGACGGTGACTACGTTGCGTTCGTTGTGCTCGGCAGAGTCGGGGTTCATGGCGTTGATGTACTGGCCCTTGCGATAGCGGACAGCCTTGATGACGCCGCCGATGGGAGAGCGGTTGACATGGACATTGAAGACGCTGAGAAAGATGCTGATGCGCTGCCGGGGTCCGTCGGGAGTGGAGATGGTGACGGTCTCGGTGACGAGGCCATCGCCGGGAGAGACAATCAGACCTGGGCCGACGGGAACCGTGCGCCTGGGGTCGCGGAAGAACCATAGAAAAAAAGCCGCAAGCAGGACTGGGGGGATGGACCACGCCCAGAAGCCTGTTGCCCACACCAGCAGTCCTGCGACCACCAGCAAGCTGAAACCGTAGATGTAACCGTCACGAACCATTGTCCCCAACGATTATACGGCGATTCTGGTCTGGAAATAGCTATGTTGTTCAATTGGCGGCGCGGAAGATAACTCCCAGAGGGCGCACACTCTCCATTCCGGGGCCGGGCGGGAGAGCACGGCGGCGCTCAAGGGATTCAACTGCATGAACGTGAAGCTACTGGCAGCCTAAGCAATCGCAGGCTGGCGGCGCTCCAGGGCAAAGATCAGGTCTTTGGCATGCAGCTTGAGTTTTTTCAAACGGACTTCCTCGAGCTGTTCGTCTTCAGAGAGATACGGTTTTTGAAGCAAATCTTCCAGCCGCTGAGCGTAGCGATGATGTTCGGCATGCAGGCGATGAATCTCTTCGCTCAGCGAGTGGTCATGTACTTCGTCCATCAAGCACCTCCGGTAGTCACGGAACATTTACGTATACCTCCGTTGAGGCTCAAACGGCAAGTGCTAAAAGAAACCAAGGTGATTTGAGGCTGTGGATTTCTGGGCAAAATTGGGTCAGGAGTGATGGAGATCACGAGAAAGGCGGGTTTGGCGCCAGCGAGGCTTGCGCAATGGCGTGGGTAAGCGGTCAGGCGAGGTGAAGGGAGAGCAGGGCGGCATCTTCAACGGGGTCAGTGTAGTAGCGGGTGCGACGGGCGGTCTCGGTGAATCCGAGCTGGCTATAGAGGGCGAGGGCGGGTAGGTTGGAGGCGCGGACTTCGAGGATTACCTCGGTGACTTGTCTGCAGCGGAGCTGTTGCCTGAGGGCGGCAAAAAGAAAGCGGGCAAGACCGCGGCGCTGAGCACCTGGGGCGACGGCGATGAGCTCGAGTTCGGCCTGAGAAGGGAGGAGGCTGGCTACGGCAAAGGCGGCCACGAGATGGGTAGCGGGGTCCTCGGCGACGAGGGCGAGGCGCGGCGGCGAGGCGAGCGGGTTGAAGGCGGCCAGGTAGGCGGATGGCGGCCAGTGGGGGGCTTGGGGGAGGCTTTGCTCGATGGCGAGGACCTGATCGAGGTCGCCGGGGGTCATGGGGCGAATTTGCGGTTGGGGCTGGTTGGGATTCATGCGCGGCGGGGCGTGGCTGGGTCGCCGAATATTTCGGCGTCGGAGCGGCGGAGGTAGTGGGCGTCGAGGAGGGCCAGATCGATGAATTGTTTGGCGGAGACCCTTGGCGCACAGAGGTGAAGGGCGTCGGCGGCGGTGGGAGGTGGGGTGATGACGAGCTCGGCGAGGGGCCAGGCTGCTTTGAGGAGCTGGGCGGCGGCTTCGTCGCAGACGGCGATGCGGGGCGAACCTGGCGTGAGGCCGGCGAGGGCGGAGATTTCGGAGGTGCCGGCGAGGAGTTCTTTAAGTGGTGTGCCGAGGCGGAGGAAGATTTCGTGGCGATGGGCGTCGATGGCGGCGGAGGGGGTTTGCGCTAGATTGGCGAGGACTTCAAGGCGGGAGACGGAGACTAAGGGGATTTGGGCGGGTTCGGCCAGGCCCTTGACGGCGGAGAGACCGACGCGGACGCCTGTGAAACTTCCGGGGCCGTTGACGGCGACGATGGCGGCGAGGTGGCTCAGGTCGAGGTGGCTTTGGGAAAGGAGATCGGCGACGGCGGCGACGAGGGTGGAGGAGTAGCTGCGGCCTTCGAGTTCGATCTGGCCCACGATTTGAAGCTTGCCGTCATCGAGCCGAGCGAGGGCTACGGAGCCCGCGGGGCCGCAGGTGT
>Ga0302320_10018123_pt1 | contig 14228 bp, 10 predicted proteins | sample Bog_T0_3_FD_202130 | JGI IMG/M metagenome (GOLD analysis project Ga0302320, IMG submission 202130) | Peat permafrost microbial communities from Stordalen Mire near Abisko, Sweden - Bog_T0_3 | ecosystem: Environmental > Terrestrial > Soil > Wetlands > Peat | place: Sweden: Abisko, Stordalen Mire... | reverse complement strand
AGTAGGCGAGTTCGCCGTTCTCGATCCAGAGGCCGGCGGCGCCCTGGGAGTAGTCGCCGGTGACGAGGTTGACGCCGAAGCCCATGGTCTCCGTCACGTAGAGGCCGTTGGGGACGCCGGCGATGATCTGCTCGGGGGTGAGCGTGCCGGGCTGGAGGAAGAAGTTGCCGGCGCCGATGCCGGGGTTGGAGGCGAGCGAGCGGCTGGCGTTGCCGGTGGATGCGGCGAGGCCGAGTTTGCGGGCGGTGTAGGTGTTGGTGACGTAGCTCTTGAGGATGCCGTTCTCGACGAGGACGGTGCGGCGGGTGGGCAGGCCTTCGCCGTCGAAGGGGCTGGTGCCGAAGCCGCCGGTGCGGATGCTGCCTGCGTGATCGAGAGCTTTATCGAAGACGAGGGTGCCGTCGTCGATGACGGTGACGTTGTCGCCGGCGACACGCTCGCCCAGCATATCGGCGAAGAAGGTGGCGTGGCGATAGATGGCGTCGCCGTTGGCGGCGTCGAAGATGTTGCCGACGATGGAGCGGGCGACCTCGGGCGAGAAGACGACCGGGGCTTGCTGGGTGGGGACGCGCCGTGCGCCCAATCTGCGCAACGTGCGGCGCGCGGCTTCCTGGCCGATGGCGACGGGGTCCTCCAGAAGGCGGGTGGTGCGGGCGGCGGAGTACCAGTAGTTGCGCTGCATGTTGCCGTGCTCGTCGTGGGCGATGGGCTGGGCGGAGAAGCCGCAGTAGGAGCGGCGATATTCGCCGGTGAAGCCGCGCGAGTTCATCAGGATCTTGTGCGAGGTTGCGGTATCGAAGTCGCCGCCGCCGGAGTTCTGGATGCGGGTGTCGTAGGCCATGGAGGCAGCCTCGACTTCGCGCGCGATCTCGATGCGCTGGGCGGGCGGCTGAAGGTTGACGTCGTCGAAGTAGAGGTGCTGGGCGGCGACGTTGTGCTGAGCGAACTCGGAGGGTTCGGGCAGGCCGGCGAAGGGATCCTCGGAGGTGATGCGGGCGAGGGTGACGGCACCGGCTACCAGGCGCTCGATCGATTCGGGTGAGAAGTCGGAGGAGGAGGTGCTGGCGGTGCGCTGGGCATTTCCAGAGGCAATGAAGACGCGGAGGCCGATGGCGCGGGAGCCGGATTCCTTGAGGGTTTCGACCTGGCCGAGGCGAACGCGGGCGTTGAACTCGTCGCCCTCGTAGAGGACGGCTTCGGCGTCGGTGGCGCCGGCTTTGAGGGCGCGGGCGAGAACGTCGGCGGCGAGTTGCTGGAGGTCGGAGGCGGCGATAGTTTCAGTGGGCAAGTGTAGTCCTCGGTGGGCGTGGCGGGGTTACCCCCTATTGCCATGCTATCTGATGGAGTGGGAGCGGCGACGAAACGCTCATCGGGATCGGCGATGCGCTAGGCCGGCTCGATGCGCAGCGTCCAGGCATGGTCGCAGGGGCGGTTGGAGGGTTGCTGCAGCGATTCAGGGATGGTGAAGGTGGTGCCGCGGGCTGCGTCGAAGGCCCAGGGGATGGGTGCGGGCGAGCCGAGCAGGGTCACGCGCGAACCTTCCCTCGGCCGCACATTCGTGAGCGCGATCTCGCGGCCGGGCCATTGGGTGAGGATGGCGTAGATGAAGCGGCGGGCTGATTTGGTGGAGGGGTTGGTGCGGGTATAGCGGATGTGGTCGCCTTCGGACCAGAGCGTGCCTTCGCGCGCGCGGGTGGCGTAGATGGCTTCGCCGTTGACGCGCAGCCAGGCGCCGGTCTCCTTCATCTGGCGAATGGCTTCGGGGTGGAAGTCGCCCTGCGCGCTGGGGCCGACGCCGATCATCAGGCCGCCGCCCTTGGCGACGGTGTCGGCGAGGCTGGCCACGATCCACTGCGTGCCCTTGTACTTGGCCGCGTCGGGCTCGTAGGAGAAGTCGGTGCCGAGCGGGTCGATGGTGAACCACGGCATGCGCGAGGTGCGGGCCGTGCCGGGGATGACGCGCTCGGGGGTGTCGTAGTCGCCGTAGACGCCGATGCCCCGGTTGCGCAGCATGACGTTGGGCTGCATCTCACGCATTTTCAGGACGGTTTTGCGCATCTCCGGCCACACGCGCGGGCCGAACCACACGTCGAGACAAAGCATGTCGATGGTGCCGTAGTTGGTGAGGAGTTCGACGAGTTGGGCGCGATGGCGCGCCATCATGCGGGCGACTTCGGCGTCGGTGGGGTCGGGGACGATGACGGCGTGGTCGCCGAGCTTCTGCTGGGTGAGCTGCAGGTCGCGCGCGGTCTTCCAGGTTGCGCCCGATGGAATCTGGAACGGATGCGCGGCATAGGGGCGGAAGTCGGCGTCGTACCAGTCGGGGTGGGAGAAGTAGAGGTCGATCTTGAGGTCGCGTTTGTGGGCGGCGTCGGTGAGCTCCTTGACCACGTCGCGGCGGAAGGGCGTCTCCATGATGGAGTAGGCGAGGTCGCAGGACTCGATGCGCGGGCCTCCGGGCGCGGTCCAGTTGGCGCGGCTGCGCACGCGGGTTTTGGTGTCGAACATGGAGAAGCCTTCGTGATGCTTGGAGGTGAAGGCAAACATCTTCATGCCGGCCTGCTGGAAGGTGTCCATCCATTGATTGGCATCGAAGGCGGCGGGGTTCCAGGTTTTGTAGAGCGACATGTACTGCTGGCGGTCTGTGAAGGACATGGGCAGGTAGGGCCACGACTCCGCGCCGCGATGCCAGATGGAGTAGATGCCCCAGTGGATGCGCACGCCGAACTTCATGTCCTGGAAGGCCTCGTAGGCGGCCGGGGAGGCGTAGCTGTATTCGGATACGGGGGTGGTTTCGATGTAGGGGGTGGTGGCGTCGGGAGCGGGAGGCTTGGGGGTCTGGCTGGATGCGCGCCGGGGCAGGGCGGAGGTGGCTGCAAGGGCTGCGGTTGCGGCGACGAATTCTCTGCGATTCATGGGATTCTCCCGCGCTTGTTGGAGGCGCTGACGATCGGGAGAAGCATAGACCAGCGAGAGGTTGGCTGAACAGGGGCGGTGCGGAAATCGTGCTAGATCTAGCTGGCGGGGACGACGTCGTCGGCGGTGATGAGTTGGAGGCCGGGTGAGGAGGAGGCCGACTGCGCCGGCAACTGGTCGATAAGAACGATGGTGCGGACGGAGCCGGAGAGGTATTCTGCCTGGCTGCCGGTGAACACCGGCCGACTTGCTCCGGGGGGCGACCCTGCGGGGAAGGCCACGATGGAGTAGGTGCCCGCGGGGGCGAGGATGTATCCGGTGTTACCGCCGAAGGCGACGCCGGTGGCGATGGGAGAGGCCGCCGCGAAGGTTGAGCCAGAGGGCAGCAGGTAGAGATCGACGGCGCCGGAGCGGGTGTGCTGGCCGAGGATGCGCAGCGCGATCTCGCCCGCGGGCGCGGGGAAGGACTGGTCCTTGAGCACGGTCATCTGCAGGCTGGCGGCGATGTTGCCGGCGAGTACGGTGTACTGGCTGCCTGGGGAGAAGGTGCCGCGCACAGACGCGAGTTGCTGCTGGGTGCCCGCGGTGTAGGCCGCGTGGGTGTAGGCGCCGGGAGTAAGCGGGATGTAGGAACTGACGGTGCCGAAGCCGATGTTGTAGAGGGCGGCCTGCGCAGGTTGAGACGGGGAGTTCTGGTAGATGTCGAGGGCGGGCGCGTCGGGGGATGCGTCGACGACGCGGACCTGGGTGACGGGCTGGATGCCGGTGACCCCTTCGCAGCCCGAGAGCGCAGTGGCGAGGACCACGAGCGCGGTGAGCCGGGCGGTGCGGGAGGCGAGATGGAGGCGGGTCAGGAGCATTTGAGACACATAGACAAGGTTTCCCGCCCGATGGCCGACGAGACAACGATAAGGATCACTCTACCTGATTCAGCGGGCTCTGGCGATGGAAAGGAATCGCGGAGGTGACACGAAGGTGGGAGGGGGATCTGGGCTAATGGGCGCTGGGCGAGGGGCCGACGCCAGCAAGGGTTGCGGAGGTTTGGGACTCCGGTGGGGTTGGGGCGCCCGGGATCGTGCTCGGGGTTGAGGCGAGCATATCGCTGGTGAAGACCTGGAAGCAACTGCGTCCGCGCTGCTTGGCGCGGTACATTGCGGCATCGACGCGCTGGAGCAGGACCTCGGCTTCGACTACCTCATCGGACAGGGTGCAGACGCCGATGCTGACCGAGATGGGCAGATGAGTTTTGCCGATATGGATGGGGGTCGAGAGAACGGCGACGATCTTTGCGGCAACCTGCTCGGCGTAGGTGGGGTCGACCAGATCGGTGAGCAGGATGATGAACTCATCGCCTCCCATACGCGCGACGCTGTCGGTCTTACGGATGGTGGAGGCGAGCCGGTCGGCGGTGATCTGGAGGACGAGATCGCCCGCATGGTGGCCGTGGGAGTCGTTGATCTGTTTGAACCGGTCGAGGTCGAGCATCAGAATCGCAATGCTCTTGCGGAAGCGGCGGGCGCGGTCGAGCGCGATTTGGAGACGATCGTGGAGGAGGAGGCGGGTGGGCAGGCCGGTGAGCGAGTCGTGGTGCGCCATGTGGCGATAGAGCTCGCGGCTCTCGCGGAGTTTGCGGGTCTGCTGCTCGACCCGGCGGCGCAGGGCGAAGGCCCAGACGAAGCCGGCTGCGGTGACGGCGAGGGTGAAGAGGAGGAGGAGACCGATGCGGGCGGCGGTCCACCAGGAGGGAGTTTGCAGGACGACGACGCTTTGGGGCGAGCGCAGCAGGATGGAGAACTGCGAGACTTGGGCGAATCCGTAGCCCTTGAGGGTCTCCTGGGCGTCGACCAGGACCGAGCAGATGCCGGTGATGCGCAGCATGCTTCCGATGGGGATGGCGTAGACGGCTGCATTCGTGGGGTCGTGGGGGAGGAAGACGCGGAAGACGAATTTTCCGGAAGAGAGGATGAGGGTGGTGTCGCTTGCCGCGAGGTCGCGTCCGATCAGCCGGCCGTCGATGGAAACGAGCTCCGAGTCGCGGTCGCCTTGCATGGCCTGCTCGGGGGTGATCGCGGTTGGGCTGGCTGCGGCCGATCCATTGCCGGGGAACGGTTGGAAGACGGCATCTTCCAGGGCAGGCTTGAAACCGTTGAGGGTGGTGAATCCCGCAAGGTCGATCACCGAGCCGGCAGCGACGGTGGAGTTCTGCGAGGTTTCTGCGCAGACTCCGTCAGTGCTGTCCCGGATGCAGACGGTCTTGCCGGGCCACAGCAGGGTCACAGCTCCGCGCACGTGAACCCGGTGATGCCAGGCAAGGGCCGGGTTGAAACGCAAGAGAGTGTTGACGGGCTGTACGGGCCGGTCGAACACGTTGCCGGTACCGGGTGCGACGGCGGTCACGGTTTCGATGCCAGGAAAGAACAGGCGGGCGCCGGTCAACTGGCGATTTGTGTTGAAGATTGGACCGGCGTTGCCGCGGATGTGGATCCATGTGTCCACCAGATGCTGGTAGTCGACGCCGGGACGCCTGACCGTGGTGGCGGGAATGAAACCGCCGGTTGTGGCGATTTTGAGGGTGACGTTGGTGGCGGACTCGAAGACGGAATGTACGACGCCTTCGATCTGGACCCACTGGCCATCTTCGGCTCCGGTGAGCAGGCGGTCCAGGGTGACGGGCTTGGCGCGGACGGGGAGGTGAGAGGTCCCGATGACGGTGATGTGGGCCTGGTCGAGGATGGGTGCGAAGTCGCCGGGCGCGCTGATGCCGGTGACATCGACGAGCGAGTCAGGGTAAGGCTGACGCCCTGGCCAGATTGTGTCCTTGGGGACGCCCGCGTAGATGCTTCCAGTTGCGTCCTGAAGGAAGAACCCGATGCGGCGGGGGTCGAGGTTGTAGTCGTAGTACGTGACGATAGCGCGGACGTGGATGGGATAACCGCGGCGAACCTCTTCGGCGGAAAGGCTGTGGGCCTCGCGCAGGGTGGTGAGGGTTCGCAGGGCCTCTGGTTGGGTCGGTTGTGTGGTGCTCGGCGAAGGTGGGTCCCGCTGTACTGGAGCTTGCGCAGGGGTGGAAGGTGCGGCGAACGCGCAGAGGAGCACAACGAGGATCGATCGTCGCCGCGGGATGTGGATCCGATGCGGCACATACGTATCATCGGCGGTTTAAGGAGGGGTAGTTATCCCCCATAGGACGTACAGGTTCGGTTACCGATAAGGGATGCCGGGCGCCGGATGGGGGTCCAGGGTGGTGCGGAACTATGCCAGGCCCAGGCCCTGGGAGCCTTCGATGCGAACGATATAGGGCATGTTGGGGATGGGGGCGGCGGGGGGAAGGGTAACGATGAGGGCGTCTGAAGTTTGCTTAAAGGTTAACGGCTGCGGCGTGGGGCCGAGCAGGGTGACGCGCTCGACCTTGGCGAATAAGGTGGAGAGGGACTTGATGCTGGCGGTGGGTGCGCTGGCGGTGGCTGCGGGATAGCGGTAGCCGAAGGCATAGAGGTTGCCCTTGGCGGTGGTGAAGCGGAAGCTGGCTTCGGTGATCTGGACGCGCGGGGTGGGACCATCCTTAATGGCGGTGGACTGGTCGGCGGTGGAGCCTCCCTTCCAGTCGGGCGGAACTTCCGTGGGCGTACCAGGGCCTTCGCCGGGAATGCGCCAAGCGTGGGAGTCGTAGATGGCTTCGCCGTTGGATTTGAGCCAGTCGCCGATGGCGAGCAGGATTTTCTGCTGGGCGTCGGGGATCGATCCATCGCCCATGGGAGATACGTTGAGCATGAGGTTGCCGCCGGTGCTGGCGTGCTCGATGAGTTCGTTCATGATGGCTGCGGGACCGCGGTAGGTCTCGGGGCGGGGCGATTCGGTGTAGCCCCAGGTGCTGCCGATGGCGTCGTCGGACTGCCAGGGGTGGGGGTAGATCCACTTGGGCGCGCGCGCACCTTTTTCGAAGTCCTGCACTGAGCCGGCGAGGTAGGCCCAGTCCTTGGTGCCGAAGGTGACCTGCTTGCCCCACTTGAGCGCGGAGTTGAAGTAGTAGGTGGCGGCGCGGAGCTTGATGGGGTCGTAGACACGGGGGTTGACGCCATTGTCGAAGTAGATGAGCTGGGGCTGGTATTTGTCGATCAGTTCCTGCACGCGGGCGAGCCAGTCCTCCTGAAAGACCTGCGAGGCGCCGCCGTCATTCATGTCGCCGGGGATGGGCGGGCCGTAGAAGCCGGCGTAGCGGGGATCGAACTGATCGTTGGCGAGGCCTTCCTTGGGGTAGGCGAAGGTGTGATGCTCCATGCGATGGGTGGAGCAGCCGAAGATCATGCCCTGCTTGCGCACGGCGGCGGCGAGTTCGCCGGTGAGGTCGCGCTTGGGGCCCATCTTGCCGGCGCACCATGGGGTGATGTCGGAGTTCCACATGGCGAAGCCGTCGTGGTGCTCGGCGACGGGGACTACGTATTTGGCACCGGCATTTTTGAAGAGCGCGGCCCAGTCTTCGGGGTGGTAGTTGGGGACGGTGAAGAGCGGGATGAAGTCCTTGTAGCCGAATTTATCGGGTGGGCCGTAGTGCTGGGTGTGCCACTCCACGTCGGAGGTGTACATGTGCTTGATGTACCACTCGTTGATGCGGGCAGGGATGGAGTAGAGCCCCCAGTGGATGAAGATGCCGAACTTGGCCTGGTTGAACCAGGCGGGGGTTTGATGCAGCTCGCGGATGGACGCCCAGGTGGGCTTGAAGGGGCCATCGACGTCGGGCTTTGGCTTGGCATAGGCGTCGGGCGCGCCGGCGGGAGCGCCGAGTTGGGCGTGCAGGGTGCGGGGAAGCAGCGTTGAAGCTGCGGTGAGAAGCGAGGTCTGGGCGAGGAAGCTGCGACGGCTGAGGGGCATGAGGGGAAGACTACTACCGCGGAGGGAAAGTTTCCAAAGGCGGGGGATTGGGGCGGGAAAGGGCTGGGAGGCGTAGGCTTGGAGCGCTTCCTGTTTGCAGGGTAGAGATTCTTTCAGGAGATGCCTCGATGAGTGGATGGCGTGGAGTGCGCTGCGGGGTTGTGGCCGCGGCGATGTGGGTTGGGCTGGGTGCGGGCGGGGCCGGGTTTGCGGCGCAGAGCGCGGGATCGGGTGGAGCGCAGACGGCTTCTGCTACAGCCAAGCCGGAACAGACGATTGCGGAGAAGATTGCGGCGTCGAAGGGGCTGCTGGACATCAATACGGCGACGGCCGCGCAGCTAAAGGCGCTGCCGGGGATGGGCGATGCGTACGTGCAGCGGGTGATCGCGGGGCGGCCGTACACGGCGAAGAACCAGTTGACGACGCGGGGGATCCTGCCGCAGGGGGAGTATGAGGCGATCAAGGAACAGATCATTGCGCACCGGGTTAAGTAGGCGTCCGTCGTAGACCCACATCTCAGACGCGAGATGTGGGGCACCCGGCCGGACGGCGCCCTGCACGGGCAGCGGTCACTTCGTGACGTGTATTGGGCTTCGCGCGGTCCTCCCGATGGCTGGCACGAAGTCTTATCTGGCGGTCGACTTCTTACGTCCCACCCATGACCTTCGCGCGTCAGGCTTTGGATTGGGCGGCGAAGATCTCGCGCAGGGTGTCTCCGGCGGACGTGAGGTTGGCGAGCCACATTTCGACGTACTCGCGGGAGAGGACGACGCCGTCGGCCCCGGCGGCGAAGGCGGCCTGGAGGGCGTGCTTGACGTCGTCGGGATGGGTGCGTTTGTCGGTGGCGGCGGGACCGGCGCCGAGGACGGGGACATCGATGTCGATGCCGGGATAGATCTTGGTTTGGCCGGCGACGCCGATGAGGGCGCGTTTGGTCTCCTTGGCGACGTAGTCGGGCGAGAGGCCAGATTGGGCGAGCTTATCGAACGGGGCCTCGTCGTAGTTCATCATCTTGTAGTAGAGGGCGAGGAAGTCCTCGGGCTTGGCGTCGTGGAAGATGCCGCGGCTGAGGCCGCTGAGCCAGGTGGCGAGGCGCGGGCCGCCGGCATTGTTATAGGTGGCGAGCTTGAAGAAGTCGGCGAAGTTGCGGCGCTTGGTGTAGTCCTCCTCGGCGCGATAGAAGGGGCTGAAGGTCATGGCCTGCATGAGGTGGAAGCCGAAGGGCTTGGCCGGGGCGATGGACTTGGCGAGGCCGTAGAGCTCGGCCTGCGCGCCCTGGAAGCTGTCGGTCCAGAGGGTCTCCCAGGAGAGGACTTCGGGATACTTGAGCAGAAGACGCCAGAAGGTGGAGAAGTAGCCGTCGGGGACCTGCTCCGGGGTGGAGCGGAAGAGCTGGCCGATCTCGCGGAAGCCTGCCTGCGCGCGGGGGACGGAGATGCCGAGGTCACGGGCCTTGGCCAGGCAGAACGGGCAGAAGCAGGTGGCGTTGCCGCCGCCCGAGAGCAGGCCGTTGAGTGGGCCTTCGCGCTCGCAGCCCCAGGCGATGCCGTCGACAAGCTCGGGATAGCCGATGAGGAGGGATTCGATCTTGCCGGAGAGGTAGGCGCGGAAGTCGGGGTTGTTGAAGCAGGGGTTGGTGGTGCGGCGGCCGTTGAGGTCGACCTCGCCAAGCTCGGCGTAGCTAGGCGCGGTGCGGGCGAGGGTGGGCGAAGGATTGTTGAGGTCCCAGGCGAAGAAGTCCATGCCGCGGGCCTTGGCCTTGGGGGCGACGGCCTCGATGACATTGAACTTGCCGTAGCCGGTGACGCGGAAGTCCTTGAGGGTGGTGTTGGTGAAGAAGCGGGGGTCGTAGTCATAGAGCGCGCCGGCGTTGACCCCGGTGTTGTTGGCGCCGAGCGGGGTGCCGTGGTCGGGGAAGCCCGCGCCCTGGCGCAGACGCTGCTCGCCATAGGCGAAGGTGTAGGCCCACACGGTGTTGACCTCACCCTTCTTCTGGATGTTGTCGAGCACCTGGTCGACGCCCTCGTCGACCCAGACAAAGCCGCGGACCTGGATGCCGACGAAGTTCTTCCTGCTCTGCACGGGAGCGACGCGGCGGCGGGGTGCGGCGGCTGGCGGCGCTGCCGGGGATGCGGGGCGGCGCGCGGGCTGGGATGCGGGGCTGGATGCGGTTTGGGGGCGGGCCTGCGGGGCGAGCAGGGCTGCGGATGCCGAGGCTAGGCGGAGGAAGGTGCGGCGGTCGAGGAATTTCATCGGATGGGGCTCCTTGGAGGGGACGGATGGGAGACGCGGAAGAGACGGGATGAGTTTCGCGGGCGTTTGTGCTGGCGCGGAACATTCTACGTGTTTGCTGCGTAGCTGCGTTTAATCGGCTCAGAAAGAAGGCACGGCATGGGCAACGCAGGTTGGGGCAGGAGGATTTTGGCGGTGGCTTTGGCGGTGGCTTTCGGGGTGATGATGAACGGCGCGGCGGGCTGGGCGCAGACGGCTGCGGCGGCGGCGGCGGCGCCGGAGATTGAGGCTGCGACGATCAAGCCGGTGAAAGAGCCGAATCCGAACATGATGCATGACCGGACCGAGGGGCGGCGGCTATCCATGCGCTACACCTCCCTGCGCGACCTGATGATGATGGCTTACGAGGTTGATCCTCGGCAGATTGTGGACGGCCCGGCGTGGGTGGCGAGCGATGAATACGATATCGACCTGGTGGTCGCGGAGGGAGTTCAGGTCAACCAGCACGAGGAGGCGGTCCTCGCGGAGTTGATGGCCGACCGCTTCAAGCTGACATTTCATCGCGAGCAGAGGGAGATGCCGGTGTACGTGTTGACGGTTGCGAAGGGCGGACCGAAGCTGAAGGCTGCAGATGCGAATAGCGTCGAGAATTCCGGATGCGAACATCTCGGGGTGTGCAGCTTCCACAAGAGGACGGTCGCGAACTTCGCGCGCTTTATGCAATTTGTTGTGCTGGATAGGCCAGTGGTGAATAAGACCGGGATCGAGGGCGAGTTCGACTTCACGCTGAAGTGGACGCCAGACGAGTCCCAGTTCAACGGCATGGGCTTTCGCGTGCCTGTTCCGGAGGGCATGAGCGCGCTGCCGGGACTGTTTACCGCAATGCAGGAGCAGCTGGGGTTGAAGCTGGAGCCGCAGAAGACGCAGGCTGAGGTGCTGGTGATCGATCATGTGGAGCGGCCGTCGGAGAATTAGGCGGAGTAAGATGGCTCGCGACATGGCAGGACGAGTTGAGGGCGGGATGAATTCTAGGATCGCGAGATGGATGTGTACGGCTATGCTGGCGGGGCTTACGGTTCCCGGCGCGTGGGCGCAAGGGAGCGCGGCGGTGATTGGGACGGATGCGAAGACTGACGAGGTTCTTCTGCCCGGCGCGGTCTACGATGTGGCGACGATCAAGCCGAGCGATCCGAACGCGATGGGAGGCGGCGTGGGCATGCGACCGAACGGAGGGTTCTACACAAAGAACCAGTCGCTGAAGAACGCTGTCTGCAATGCATACGAAGTGATGGGCTTTCAGTGCCTGGGCGGGCCGGCGTGGCTTGAGTCGGACAAATATGACATTGAAGCCAAGCCCGATGGCGCCACCACAGAGCAACTGCTGAAGCTGAGCTGGAAGCAACGTTGGCCGGTCCAGCAGCGGATGCAACAGGCGCTGCTTGCCGATCGCCTGAAGCTGAAGGTGCATTACGAAACCAGGGAGATGCCCATCTTCGCGCTGGTGGTCGCGAAGGGCGGCCTGAAGATGCATGAGGCGAAGCCGGGCGACACCTACGCGAATGGGCTGAAAGGGGGCGACGGCAAGGCGTTTGGCGGAGGGTCGTTCATGGTGGGCAACGGCAAGATGACTGCGCAGGAGATTTCGATGGACGCACTGGTGGCGCAGATGGCAGTGACAGTAAGCCACATCGTCGAGAATAAGACAGGGCTGACGGGCGTTTACGACTTCACGCTGCGATATGAAGCCAGCGACCCGCCGCCGCCGGATTCGACTGCGCCCTCGATCTATACGGCGCTGGAGGAGCAGTTGGGGCTGAAGCTGGAGTCGGCGAAGGGGCCGGTGAAGGTGCTGGTGATCGACCATGTGGAACGGCCGTCAGAGAATTAGCGGTGGAATCGGGATATGGGCGCGTTGACAAAGGGAATGGCGCAAAGTTACCTTATTAATAGATGAAATTTTCGACCGAGCATCGCGGACACCACCATCACCATGCGCAGAGCGTGTTGGCGGCAGTGTCCGGTGCGGCGAAATAGAAGAAACGCACACCAGGATTCGAAGAGGCCCGCCGACGCGCACACCGCGAGCGGGCCTTTTTGCTGTGCGCGGACGCGGGTTAAGGGCAAATACAATACCGAGATTCTGATCCTGCGGACCAGAATGACGAACAAAGCGGATCAGAATGACGAGCGAGAAAAGAGGAGACGATGGCTGCACTGAAGGATGCACCGAAGATAGATTTTGCGAAGATGGATGGCCTGGTTCCGGGCATTGTGCAGGACGCCAAGACGGGCGAGATGCTAATGCTGGGATTTCTGAATGAGGTCAGCTACCAGAAGACTCTTGAAACCGGTTTCGTTACGTTCTGGAGCAGGACGCGGCAGAAGCTGTGGATGAAGGGCGAGACCAGCGGCAACCGGCTGCGGGTGGTGATGGCGGCGACGGATTGCGACAACGACGCGCTGCTGTTTCGGGTCGAGGTTGAAGGCGACGGCCTGGTGTGCCACGAGGGCACGGTGAGCTGCTTCACGAAACCAATTTCGGTTACGAATTCTGCGGAGGCCAAGTAATGGCGAACAAATTGAAGTTGGGAATTCCGAAGGGAAGCTTGCAGGATGCGACGATCGCGCTGTTTCAGCGCGCGGGCTGGCAGATCCGGGCGGACGGGCGCAGCTACTTCCCGTCCATCGACGACGCGGAGATTGAGTGCATGCTGGTGCGGGCGCAGGAGATGGCGCGCTACGTGGAAAAGGGCGCGCTGGACGCGGGCCTAACCGGCAACGACTGGGTGCTGGAGAACGAGACGGACGTGGAGTACGTGACCAGCCTGACCTACTCCAAAGTGAGCCGGCAGAAGGTGAAGTGGGTGCTGTGTGTGCCGGAAGATTCGCCGTTCCACAAGCCGGAGGACCTGGCCGGCAAGGTGATTGCGACCGAGCTGGTGGAATTCACGAAGCGGTATTTCGCGCAGAAGAATATTCCCGTGAAGGTGGAGTTTAGCTGGGGCGCGACGGAGGTGAAGCCACCGACGCTTGCGGATGCGATCGTCGAGGTGACAGAGACGGGGTCGAGCCTGAGGGCAAACCGGCTGCGCATCATCGAGACATTGATGGAGAGCGAGACCCAGTTGATCGCGAACAAGGCTTCCTACAAAGACGAATGGAAACGTAACAAGATCGAGAACATATCGCTGATGCTGAATGCGGCGATTGCGGCGCAGGGACGCGTGGGCCTGATGATGAATGCGCCCAAGGATAAGCTGGACGCGATCATGGCCGAGTTGCCGGCGTTGAATTTTCCTACGATCTCGCATCTGAGCGATCCGGCGTGGGTTGCACTTAACACGATCCTGGACGAGGCCGTGGTGCGGGACGTGATTCCCAAGCTGAAGGCCGCGGGCGCGACGGGGATCGTGGAGTATCCGCTGAGCAAGGTTGTTTTGTAAAAAGCTATTAGCTGTTAGCTCCTAGCCTTTAGCTAACAGCTAAGAGCTAGAGGCTGTATTTGGAGTTCGGATGAAGCTGGTGAAGACATTTGGGCGAGGGAAGGCCGCGGCTGAGGCGCTAATTGCGGCGCTGGAGCGGCGTGGTACGCTCAACATGACGAAGGTGGGAAAGACTGTAACCTCAATTGTTGCAGATGTGCGGAAGCGCGGCGATGCAGCGTTGCGGAGTTATGCGACGAAGTTCGATGGGCTAGCAAAGGATGCGGCGCTGCTGGTTTCGCGCGAAGAGATGAGGGCGGCGTGGGAGGCGACGGCGCCGGAGTTGCAGGCGGCCATGCGCGTGGCGCAGGCAAATATCCGGGCGTTTGCAGAGAAGCAGAAATCTGGCGAGTGGATGTTCTCTCCGGCGGCGGGCGTGACCACGGGGCAGATCGTGCGGCCGCTGGAGAGCGTTGGCTGCTATGTGCCGGGCGGGCGCTATCCGCTGCCGTCGACGTTGCTGATGACGGTGACGCCGGCGCAGGTGGCTGGCGTGGAGCGCATTGTGGTGTGCTCGCCGAAGCCGGCGCGGGAGACGATGGCGGCGGGGTGGCTGGCGGGGGTGGCTGGGAAAGAAGTCGAGTTCTACCGCGTGGGCGGAGCGCAGGCGATTACGGCCATGGCGTATGGGACGGAGACAGTTTCGCGGGTGAACAAGATTGTGGGGCCGGGGAATCTATTTGTAACCGCGGCGAAGCTGCTGGTTTCGGTGGAGTGCGGGATCGATAT
>Ga0302320_10018122_pt1 | contig 14228 bp, 11 predicted proteins | sample Bog_T0_3_FD_202130 | JGI IMG/M metagenome (GOLD analysis project Ga0302320, IMG submission 202130) | Peat permafrost microbial communities from Stordalen Mire near Abisko, Sweden - Bog_T0_3 | ecosystem: Environmental > Terrestrial > Soil > Wetlands > Peat | place: Sweden: Abisko, Stordalen Mire... | reverse complement strand
AACCCCAAATATTGTTTCGTGCTGGCCACCCTGTTTGCGGCGCTGCTGTTCGCCGGGCTGTTGTACAATTGGCTCAAGGACCCGACCCGCACCCGGCTGCGCCAGCTCGACCGCAGCGAATATGATGTCGGTGGCGCCGCGGCGGAATAGGATCAGGCGACCCGCCTGGTCGATTGCCGCTCGATCAGCAGGCTCGGCATTTCGATCGATGCGACCGCCTGACCGGCGATGACGCTGGCCATATTCTGCACCAGGAGGCGCGCGCCTTCGGAAAAATCCTGGCGCACTGTGGTTAAGGGCGGATTGTTGAAGGCCGCCATCGCGATATCGTCGAAGCCGACCACGCCGACATCGTCGGGAACGGCGCGGCCGGCGGCATTCAGGGCGCGGATGGCGCTGATGGCGATGACGTCGGACGAGGCCATGATGGCGTCAAACCGCGCTGGGCCGGCGATCAGGCCGACCGCCGCCTCGAAGGCATGCGCCGGATGAAAGCCTGACGGCACCACCAGAAGTTCATCGACGGCGATGCCGGCCTCGGCCAGCGCCGAGCGATAGCCTTGATAGCGCTGCGCGATTTCCGGCAGGGTAATGTCGCCTAGAAAGGCGATGCGGCGATAGCCGAGGCCGATCAGATGGCGCGCCGCGATCCTGCCGCCGCCGAAATTGTCGGTACCCACCGTCGGATAGCTTTGCCGGTCGAGCTTGGCGCCCCACACCACGATCGGACAGCCGGACTGCGCCGCCCGCTCGATCGAATCATGCTCGCGGCTTTGTCCCACCACGATGATGCCGGCGGGACGCTGCACCTTGCGGATCCGTTCGATCCAGCCATCCTGGTGCACCGCCATCTTGGTCAGCAGCATCTCATAACCGGCATCGGTCAGCGCTTCCGCCAAATGCGCCAGCATGGTCATCCAGAACGGATCATGCAGCGGCTGGTTCTTTTCGTGCACCAGAGCGATGATCACCGACACAATCTTCGATTGCTTCGATCGCAGGCTGCTGGCATTGGGGTTGACCGAGAAGCCGGTGCTGTGGGCGATGCGCTGGATTTTCTCGCGCGTCTGCTTGGCGATCAAAGGATTGTCGGCCAAGGCGCGCGACACCGTCGATACCGAGACCCCGGCCAGCTTGGCGAGGTCGGTAATGGTCATCCATTGCTGGCCGGGCGCTTGTGTCGAAAGCTTTTTGGTCATGGTTTGGCGCTGCCGCCGAAAAGGGGTCGGTCCCACTGTCACTGTACCAGCCGGCGCGGAGTCTGTCCTGCAACCGATTACGTCGTATGAAGGGGGAGGATAGTCGCGCCTTTTACAGATCATCAAAGGAAAAGCGCAGCCTCATCCATTTCGGCCATTTGCCGCCGGGCGGCAGCCGCAGGGGCTGGCTGAGGCGGAGCGCCAGCAGAAACCCCTCCATCGCTTCGCGCTGATAGGAATAGCCTAGACGCGCCAATTGCGCATAGCCGGAGATAACCGCGCCGGGGTTCCAGGGGTCGTCACGGTTGAGTGGCGACATCAGGGTGCCGTCGGGTTTGATTTCGATGATCGCCTCCAACACCATGCCCTTGCTTTCCGGGCGATGCGTGTCGACCTTCCAGAACGGCAGGATCTGACTTAATACGAAGTCCTGCTCGGTCTGCGACAATTCCTCGCCGATCGGACCGGTGCTGCCTTCCGGCCCGCGCTTGCCGTCCTGCTTGTTGAACAGCTGGATCATCGGTCCCTGGCCCATCAACGCGATTGCCACATCGTCGCCATTGGCGCCGTTGTGCGCGTCCTTGCGGTCGGTCGAGGATTTGTCCTTGATGGGCGCCTGCAGCAATTGCGGCGGCAAAGGCTTGGCCATCGCCTGCTGCTGCTTCTCCGGTTGCTTCTCCGGTTGCTTCTCCGGGGGTTTCTCAGGCTGCTTTTCGGGCTGTTTCTCGGGTGGCTGGTCCGCCTGTTTCTCCGCCTGCTGCTGTTGCTGTTGCTGTTGCTGTTGCGGCGACGGCGGTGGTGGCGACGCCTGCGGCTGCGGCGGTGGGATAACGTCGACTTCGATCGGTGGCACCTGGGAGTTGATCTTGGCCTGCTCAGCCTCCCATTGAAAATTCTCGTAAATGAAGAAGGCCAGGAACAACAGGTTGATCAATGCCGACAGAACCATCGCCAATGGCGATGGCGGACGCTTCTGCGAAACGGGCGGTAGAATATGCTCGGTCAAGCGGATTTTCCCAGGTGGACAGGCGGACGATCCGCTGGCTTCCGTCGAAAGCTAAGCCGAGCCAAGCATCCGGAGCAAGAGGCGAAACTTTGTGAAATAAAGGAGGACCGTGCGAGCCGTGTCGTGATCCGTGGCACGGCGCGGCTTGCATAAAAAGCGCCTGGTTCGCAGCGCGATGGACGTTCAACCCGATGCCAACCTTCCCGCGTAAGGGAACTGGCGCAGGGGAGGCGATGATGACGCAAGTGGATCCGGTTTCTGTGTCTACGACGGTAAACTCGCTACTCGATCGCCAGCAGGCAAAGCAGGCCGGTCTGTTGCAGGAATTGGCGTCGGGCACCCCCTCCTCCTCGATCGCCACCGCTCTGGCAGTCCCGTTCGCGACAGAAGCCGGCAATCTCAGCGTCGCCCAGCAGGAAGTCGCGATCGCGGGTAACGTTCTATCCAGCGCCCAGCAAACCTTGACCAGCGTCGCCGACACGCTGACGCAAGCCTTGGCCACCCTGTCGCAGGCTTTGAGTGCGCCGGCGGCCACCCAAGCCGTTCTCGCCCGGCAATTCAATGCATCGATGCAGCAGACTTCCGGTTTCGTGGCCAATGCGCAGGTTAACGGACAGAATCTGGTGGCGGCGGGGTCATCGCCGATGACGGTCAACACGACCGGCGAGGGCGGACAGATCACCGTCGCCAATGCGCCCTCGGACGCCGCTTCGCTGGGGGTCAGCGCGGCGGCGGCCGGGGGCTGGGGCAGCGCGGCGGCCATCAATGCCTCGATCGATCAGGTGCAATCGGCGCTCAATCAGATTTCGTCGACCCAGGCGAGTTTCGCGTCGGCGCAGAACGTTCTGCAGGTGGCCAGCCAGGTCAATCAATCGAGTCTGCTGGCCGCCACACAGTCACAAGCGATCGTTTCGGGCTCAGACACCGCCGCCACCGCCGCCGCCTCATCGACGGCGCAAGTCCAGTCGGAGCTGGCCGTTGCCGCGTCGACGCAACAGGACAAGCTTGCAAAATCGGTCGTCAAACTCGTCAAGGATTAGGGATTGCGGGATTTCGGTGGATTTCGGTGACAGTGCACTAATTAGATTACGGTGACAGTGCACCAATTATGCGCCGCGCGCTTAAGGTGACGCCTATTAAATGCACTGTCACCGAATTTCCGGTCTTCTGTACGACCAGTAGCCGCCCTCTGCCTTCAACGATGTGCCGAATGGCATCTTCCTGGCCGTTACGAAACCTGGCATCAGCACGCCCGGAGCCGATTCGGAGGAGTTCTAGCGCGCGTCTCGGGTCGTAGGCCAAGTTCGAGAGTTCTCCCCCCTAAACCAAGTCGGGCGAACGATAGCCCGACTGCGCGCCCAATACCCTGGCGCCTCTCACCAGGATCAGCGTATCACCCTGTCCGATTTTCCGGCTTCCCCTCAGCTGTCGTCGCCGTCGCCATCTGCGTGATTTCCGAGCCTGACATTGTGGCATCCTTATACCCCATTCTCGGCTATCTTCGGCGCGAGAGGGCTTGCATCATCGTGAAAGTGCAGATCGTGCCCATCTCTTACCGGAAGAAATCCGTGGAGCGACGATGATGCCGCTTTCGTTCTCCGGCCAAATAGACGGGTATGCCATCGTCTCCGAGGACGGGATGCTGGCGAATGCTGCCGGGATCATGCCCGAGTCGCTCAAATTCGAGGCCGACCGGGACTTTTTCGAGCGGGCGCTCGACCAGGTCTCGGTGGTGGTGCATGGCGCTCACTCGCACGAGCAGCAACCGCACTCGCATTTGCGTCGTCGGTTGATTGTGACCCGACGGATTGCGGCCATCGCCGCCGATCCATCGAACGATAAAGCACTCTTCTGGAATCCGGCAGGTGCATCGTTCGAACAAGCCTTGGCAGCCGTTGGGGCTCCGAACGCCGGGGTTGGCATTATCGGCGGCCCCGAAGTATTCGGGATGTTTCTCGACCGCTACGACTTTTTTCACCTGTCGCGGGCGCCAAATGTATGGCTGCCGGGCGGTCGACCGGTTTTCCCGGGAGTACCCCGGCAAACTCCGGAGCAGCTGCTTGCCGAGCACGGCTTGGAGCCAGGCAAGACGGAAATGCTCGATAGGGCAAAGCGCGTGACGCTCGTCAGCTGGCGAAGGATGGTAAGTACAAGGGTTGCTTGAATAGACGGATCTGCTTCTCGTCGATGGAGATCCATTGAAAGACATCAGCTTGCTGGCGGCGGATGGCGCCAAACTCCCTATCATTATGAAGGGCGGAAACTTTATTAAACAGACGCTGAAAGCCTGATGTCGCCGAGTCGGAGCCTGGTCCGGCGATGGCCGGATGCGCCAATCAATGTCAGGAAAATTCTGAATTCACTTCGGGGCGAGCTCGCCGTACCAATAGGCGGCGGTCACGCCGCCATCCATCAGGAAGTCGCTGCCGGTGATGAAGCCGCCGTCCGGCCCCATCAGCAGCGCACCGACATTTCCGACTTCGTCGGGCGTGCCCGCCCGTCCCGCCGCCGAAATCTCGATCATGCGGCGATAACCGGCGCCGCGCGGCCCGGTCAGTTCGTCGTTGGCGAGCGGGGTCATAATAATGCCGGGGCTGATCGTATTGATCCGCGCCCCGCGCTTGCCCCAGCGCACCGCTTCCGCCATCACGCGCAGGGAGTTTCCGCGCTTGGCGAGCTGATAGGCGTTGAGGGAATCCGTCACTTTGTCCGCCGCAAGGAACGGCAACGTCAGCAACTCTTCCACCGGCGTTGTGGCCAAGGCTTTGTTTTGCTCGACGCTGAGCGGCGGCAGGCGATGCCCGGATTGCGAGGCGATGACGATACCCGACCCACCGCGCGCGATGACATTGCCGAACTCTTCCAGCACAAGCGCCGTGCCGTACAAATCAACCTTGAGGATCTTCGCCGGCGGGGCCTGCGACGGAGACACCCCGGCAGCATGGATCAGACCGGTAACTTCGCCAAAACCTGTGGCGGTTCCGACGAGGGCCTGCACGGCCTCGCGCGACGAAACATCGACCGTCGCCACGCTGACCTCGTATCCCGCGTTGGCCAGAACATCAGCCGCCGCTTTGGCATTCTCAGGCCGCATATCCGCGAGCACGACATGCTTGCCGACACTGACCCGCCGCGCGATGGCCTGACCGATCTGACCAGCGCCGATGACGACAATTACGTTTTTCATGCCTTTTTTCTCCCAGACAAATACTGCGCGTCCGTCACATGCTCCATCCAGTTCACCACTTTGCCGTCGAGCATTTCCGCGATGGCAATGTGCGTCATCGCCGTTGTCGGCGCAGCACCGTGCCAGTGCTTGTGGTTAGGCGGACACCAGATGACATCGCCCGCCCGGATTTCCTCGACCGGCCCGCCTTCGCACTGGGTCCAGCCAACGCCCGCCGTGACGATCAGCGTTTGCCCGAGCGGATGGGTATGCCATGCCGTGCGCGCGCCCGGCTCGAACGTGACAATCGCGCCGCCGATGCGCGCGGGAGCGGTGCGCTGAAAGGCTGAGTCGATCCGCACAGTGCCGGTGAACCATTCCGCCGGTCCCTTGACGGACGGCTGCGTCCCGTTCCTGACGATTTCCATAGATTTCTCCTGCAACATGGCCGCTTTTGCTCGTGACCAACCTAGAACGCATAGAAGGAAGTCCAGCGCCCTAATTTATTACGGGGTTATGGCCAGCGCCCACAAACCGCAAAAAGCGCCGTTATTTCATCGCCTTCCTGCATTCAGGCGCGACAGCTCGAAAGACAAGGGCTGTGGATAGCTTGAAACCTCGTCATGCAGCCGATCCCTTGCGCCGGTTCAGGCGTGGACACTGTTACGCAGTTCGTCAGCCAACGTGCGGAGAGCGTCGGCGCTCCCTTCCAGCGCCGTAAAAGCGTAGGGATTGAGGAACTGTCGGCCCCAGAACAGATTGCGATCCGTGGGGGAGAGCACAGCTTTCGCGCTGACACGCGGCCAATTCTCCGCAATGCAGCGGAGCTGGCCTTCAACAATCGCAACAGCGTCCTGCGCGCTGAGCAGGAAGTGATGCGCGGCTTCAAGGCAGCTTGCGATCCGGCTCATGCGGTTATTGCCGCTGATAAGCATGGCCTGACTGGCCTCCTGACCGCTGCGGCCCTGCGGACAAATGTCGTAAGCAGGCGTGAGGGTGAGCTTGTCCCCGTCCCAGAACGCCGCATGGTTGCGGGCATGATCGTCGGTGTTGCCGCAAAGGATGTTGAAGACAATCCGACTGAACAACTCGCGCAGAGTTTCCGACGGCACGGTGAAGCGGTGGCGGATGATTTCCGCCAAATCCTGATAGCTGGCGTAACGCGCCATCATCTCATCAAGTGCCAGCATCGTCAGCGCCGAGACCATGGATTTACGCTGCCAGCCGCCGTCGGTCTTGATCCGGTCGAAGCGCTCAACCAGCAGCACGTCCTTGTGGGCGGCGCGCACGAGCGACACGGATGCCGCATTGATGCCGCACAGCGCGGCCAGCTTCATCGCGATGAATTCTCCTTTGACGACGCTGTAGAGGTCGGTGGATGAGGAGAATTTCGCGACGTGCTTGACGGCGCCGTCCTCGATCAGCGCCTTGGGCCGGGCACCGCCGATCGAGCTGCCGTGATGCAGCGCCTGATCGAATTCGGGGGTGAGCGGAATACCTTTCTCCACCCGCTCCGCCGATTGGACAAGCTCTTCGAGAGTGGCATTGGCCTGCGCGCGCGGCTCGTACTTCGTGGCCGAAACCTGAAAATCGAGCGCGCCGATGCGATCCGATCCTGATTCCAGCAGAAAGGTCAGCTCCGACAGATCGAGCTGCGCGACGTCATCGCCCTTCACACCGAATTTGCGGTTGAGGATCACGCGCCGTCCCCAAGCATCGGGGGCGGCATCGCGGATGCATCCCGGCATGGTCAGGCCGGCGAGTAGCGGCAATTCGCCGGCGTGCAGCGGCAGCTCCGGGAGATAAAGCGGGATCGCCCCGCGCAGCTCACGAAAGCTCCTGCCGTAGTTGAAGCTGACGAGTCCGTCATGGGCATAGAGCCGCCCGGCGACAACCGGCGCGGTCGCGCCCGGCAGCCAGACCCAGACATAGGCTTCGTTGTAGGTAGGGACCTTAGAACTCATCGACGACCTGCTTGCCGGCCTTGTAGACATGCTTGGGCAGCAGCGCGATGCGGTCGTCCGTGCGCCCCGACAGGGCTGTGATGCCCTTGTCGTCCGCATCGAACAGCTTGACGCCGACAATGGCGGCGGCTTCGAACATCAGTCCGATTTCGACTTTGGGATCGCCCTTCTCCATGCGCTGTAAGGTGCTGCGCGAAACACCGATCCTCTCGGCCAACTCCTGTGCGGTTAGCCGGTGCTGCATCCGCCCCAGCCGGATGGTCTTGCCGAAAAGGCCCAGCCCCTCCAGCGCGTAGCGCGAATAAGTCCGTTTGTGGTTTGCCGTCATATCGATCACCGTGACCTACCCATGAGCCATATCGCCCGGTTTCGGCCTTTATATGGGTCATTCTAGCAGAGCGACTGCCGAAGTCAAGCCTATGGATCGTATACGATCCAAATTGCTATGATTGGGCCTCTATATACACCACTGCGCCGCAGGCAGGTGGCCGCCAGGCGCGGGGACAAGCTCAGCCTGCTGCGACAGGACTATTCCCCGGCGTCCGGTATCTCGATTTCAAGGCTGTGGTCCCGCGTCCAAACGCGATGGCCCCGGATCGCGCGTATGCCCGTGGCGGGGTCGGTATAGGTCTCCGGAATACGCTCCCAGTATTCGAGCACGCGGCGCGTTGTGCTGGTCATGGTTGCCCCGACACCACAGCACTCAACATTGGGCGGGTCCCTGTATGCGGCACTTGGTCAGCCGCGTCGAAGTAGGCGACCGGGAGATCAAGATTAGCGGTCCCCACGCCAGCCTTGCGGATGGCGTACTGGACTCCGGCAGCGGCGCTGCCGGAGTGCCCAGTTTTGTACAGGGTTGGTGGGCCCGGCAGGACTCGAACCTGCAACCAGACCGTTATGAGCGGCCGGCTCTAACCATTGAGCTACGGGCCCGAGGAGACCTAAACCGGGCTGCGACCGCAGCCCCGCGCTACCGACAGCCGCCGAGCACAGGGTGAATAGCTTGGCGCGGGTGCCAAGCAAGCGGAGCCTGCGCCCTGCGGTTGAGGGCAAACATTACGTATCCAGAAAACTGCGCAGTTTCCGGCTTCTGCTGGGGTGTTTAAGCTTTCGCAGCGCCTTGGCTTCGATCTGGCGTATGCGCTCTCGGGTGACCGAGAATTGCTGGCCAACTTCTTCCAAGGTGTGATCGGTATTCATGCCGATACCGAAGCGCATGCGCAGCACCCGTTCCTCGCGCGGAGTCAGGCTGGCCAGCACGCGGGTGGTGGTCTCGCGCAGATTGGCGTGAATGGCGGCGTCGAGCGGCAGCACGGCGTTCTTGTCCTCGATGAAATCGCCGAGATGGCTGTCCTCCTCGTCGCCGATCGGCGTCTCAAGCGAGATCGGTTCCTTGGCGATCTTGAGTACCTTGCGCACCTTCTCGAGCGGCATCGACAGTTTTTCGGCCAGTTCCTCCGGCGTCGGCTCGCGGCCGATCTCGTGCAGCATCTGACGGCTGGTGCGCACCAGTTTGTTGATGGTCTCGATCATGTGCACCGGAATGCGGATGGTGCGCGCCTGATCGGCGATCGAGCGGGTGATCGCCTGGCGGATCCACCAGGTGGCATAGGTCGAGAATTTATAGCCGCGGCGATATTCGAACTTATCCACTGCCTTCATCAGGCCGATATTGCCTTCCTGGATCAGATCGAGGAATTGCAGGCCGCGGTTGGTATATTTCTTGGCGATCGAGATCACCAGGCGCAAATTGGCCTCGATCATCTCCTTCTTGGCCTTGCTGGCTTCGCGTTCACCGCGCTGCACGGTGGCGACGATCCGTCGCCATTCCCAGATCGGCAAGCCGGCCTGCTGGCTGACCTGTCCGATGGCATTCCTGAGTTCGGCTACGTCATGGCCGTGCTTGACCGGAAAATCCTTCCAGCCCTTGCCCGGACGAACAGTGACCCGCTCCAGCCAACCCGGGTCCAACTCATGGCCGAAATAGCTGTCAAGAAAATCCTGCCGCTTGATCTTGCAGGATTCGGCCATGCGCAGCAGCTTGCCCTCCAGACTCATCAGCCGGCGATTGAGGTCGTTCATATGTTCGACCAACTGCTCGATGCGCGCATTGTTGAGGTGGACGCCCTCCATCAGCGTGACCAGTTCGACCTTCAGCTTTTCGTATTTGCGCTCGGTCGCCGGCGACACCAGCTCGCCCTTTTGCAAATGCGCGAGGCGTTGCTCCTGCACCTTGTGCAAGTGCACATAGGTCTCGGCGATCGATTCGAACATCAGCAGCACGGTCGGCATCAGGGCGCTTTCCATCGCCGCCAGCGAAATGCCGTTCTCGTCGCCGTTCTCGTCGCCATTCTCGTCGCTGTCGGCGGCGGCCTTGACCTCGCCGTCCTCGCCGGTCGCCTGTTCCTCGTCGCTGCCTTCCTCGTCAGGAGGGGGCGCCGGTTCATTTTCGACGGTCTCGGTCTCGACCAGCGCGACCGCGGCCTCGAGGCCCTCGGGGAAGATCTCGCCGACCTGATCGCTGCCATAGGTGGCGTCGAGGTCAATGATATCCCGCAGCAGCATCTTGCCATCGACCAGCGCGTCATGCCATTCGACGATCGCCCGAATGGTCATCGGGCTTTCGCAAATGCCGCCGATCATCATTTCGCGGCCGGCCTCGATGCGCTTGGCGATGGCGATTTCGCCCTCGCGCGACAACAGCTCGACCGACCCCATCTCGCGCAGATACATGCGTACCGGATCGTCGGTACGGCCGAGGTCCTCCTCGTCGACATTGCCGGCGGCGCCGACTTCGCCGTCGGGCACGACTTCTTCCTCACCGATGGTGGCGGCGGCGGCTTCCTCGCCCTCTTCGCTCTCCACCAGATTGATGCCCATTTCGGACAGCATCGACATGGTGTCCTCGATCTGTTCGGAAGACACCTCGTCGGGCGGCAGCGCCGTGTTCAATTCGTCATAGGTGATGTAGCCGCGCTCCTTGCCGCGCGCCACCAGCTTTTTGACGGCGACCCCCAACGTGTCCAGCAAAGGGCCGTCAAGCGGTTCTTCCGGAGCGTCGGCCACTTCTGCCGTGCTTGCTACCTTGCTCGCCATACAATCACGCTCCCTATCGGATGAGTCGCCTATGCTTAAACGGCTGACCTAGTGACAACAGGCATTCATAAATCGCCACCAGGGTCCTCACCAGACCATAGGGCGTTGACGTAGCCAAATGTTTCGTCGGTTAGATCGGCCGCGGATCTCTGTTGGGCCAACTCGAAATCCGCTGCCAGATCCTTCTGGCGATAAAGACCATAAACATGCCGCCACAAGCGCCTTACCTCTTCATCAGAGAGATCAGGCTTCCGGATCGCGCTGAGTTCATGGGCGCTGGCTTCCAGAAGGCAGTCCAAAGTCTGCGAAAAGCCTTGCACCCTTAGATGGCTATAAACCGCGTCGCGGTCAAGTCCGACAAAATCGTGGCCGTGCATTAAGATGACTTGGCGAAGCTTGTCAAGGTTTGAATCGGCAAATTGCAACTCGCCCAACTGCTCCGCCGTCTCGTCGAGAAGCCGGGGTTGCTCGAGCAGCAGCAGCAGCAAGAGCCGTTCCTGCCCCAGATCGGCGGACAGCGGCAGCGCCGCCGGCCGGGGTCCGACCACGATGACACGTCCCTGGGTATCGCGCGTCGCGTAGACCCTGGCTTTCGGCTTCAGGGGCAGGCCGCCGGGCCGGCGCGGACGGCGCGTGATGTCCCTGAGCCGGCTGGTGAATTCAAAGATGTAGTCGCGCCGCAGTTCGGCATCCGGGATCACTGCCAACATATCGCGGATCTTTGCCGAGGCGCCGGCCCGCTGTTCCGGGGTTGCCAGCGAGAGCGACTGAATTTGCGTCTGCCACAAAATATCGGCCAGCGAACGCGCCTGGTCGCAGACTGATTGCATCGCTGCCGGGCCCGATTTTCGCAGCAGACTGTCGGGATCCTCGGGCACCGGCAGGCTGGCAAAGCGCAGGCTGCGGCCCGGTTGAAGAATCGCCAATGCCCGCAGTGCCGCGCGACTCATGGCCCGTTGTCCGGCGGCGTCGCCGTCCAGGCACAGAATCGGCTCGGCCACGCTGCGCCAAAGCCAGGTGATCTGCGCTTCGGTCAAAGCGGTACCGAGCGGTGCCACGGCATTGTCAAAGCCGGCGCGATGCAGCGCAATCACGTCCATATAGCCTTCCGCCACCAGCATGGTGCCGGTCTTGGCTGCCGCCTCGCGGGCATGCGCCCAGCCATAGAGCACATGGCCCTTGTGAAACAGAGGAGAATCCGGGGAGTTCAGATATTTTGGCTGCAGATCGCCCAGCGCGCGGCCGCCAAAGGCAATGACCCTGCCGCGCCGATCGGTGATCGGGAATATGACCCGGCCACGAAAGCGGTCATAGCTCTGCCCGCCGGGGCCTTCATCGTCGGGCTTGATCAGCAGCCCGGCCTCAATGGCGAGGGCTTCCTGGCCGGTTTTCAGCACGCCTTTCAATGCCGTGCGCGCGGCCGGAGCAAATCCCAGGCGAAACCGGGCGATGGTGTCGTCATCAAGGCCGCGTTCGCGCAGATAGGCGAGTGCTGCCCGGCCACCGGTGGAACGCAATTGTGCCTCGAACCACTGCGCCGCCTGCTCCAGCACAGTGTGCAAATTGGCTTGCCTGATTTCGCTGTCGCGGTCCGGGGCGGCCCGTTCCGGCATGCTAAGCCCGGCGAGGGCGGCCAACTTTTCAACGGCGTCGGGAAAGCTCTGGTGGCTGGCCCGCATCTCGAAGCTGATCACGTCGCCATGCGCACCGCAACCGAAGCAGTGGAAAAAGCCCTTATCCTCATTGACGGTGAAGCTCGGCGACTTTTCGTTGTGGAAGGGACACAAGCCGGCATATTCGCGGCCCTTTTTCACAAGCCGCACGGTCTTGCTGATCACCGCGGCAAGCGGCACGCGGGCGCGTATCTCATCAAGAAAACTGGCGGAAAAGCCCATCCAAGTTCATCCCAGGCGGCCCTTGACGATCTGGCTCGCCTTGGTGAAATCCATGCGACCGGCGAACCGCTCCTTCAGCACAGCCATGGTGCGGCCCATATCCTTGAGAGTCTTGGCGTCGATCTCGGACAGAACCTGGCCTACCGCCGCCGTGGTTTCGGCGTCCGACATCTGTTTCGGCATGAAGCGGCCGATAATGTCGATCTCTTCCATTTCCTGCTGCGCCAGATCGAGCCGGGCACCCTGTTCGTAAAGGGTGATGCTTTCGCGACGCTGCTTTACCATCTGCTGCAGCATCTGCAGAATTTCGTCGTCGCTGATTCCGTCGCTGACGCCGCGGCCACGCGCCGCGATGTCTCGGTCCTTGAGAGCGGCGACGATCAACCGCACCGTCGAAACGGTGCGGACATCCCTGGCCAACATGGCCGTCTTCAACGCCTCGTTGAATTGCTGGCGCAGCATCACACCCAACCCTTCGGTTCCGCTTCGGAGCACACCACCGTAATGCAAATCCAGCCCGATTGCAAAACTATTAACTATTTGAAGAAAAACGATTTTTTATTTCCGCCGCAAGCCTTGACGGGATACCCGGTTTACCATATCTACACCGGAATTTGCCGGCATCGTCGCCGTCTGCTATCTAAGGCGTGCCGGCCGCTTGGCGACGATCTGCGCCCTTGGCTTCGTTTGCAATCAGGATATTCCATGCCACAAATGCTGCCGGGATCTGCGTCCGTCAACGCGCACCCAGACTTCAACCCACGCCCGAAGGCCGCGACGGCAGCGCTGGTGCTGTCCGATGGGACGGTATTTTGGGGCATGGGCACCGGCGCCGTCGGCCGCCGCATCGGCGAAGTGGTGTTCAATACCGGCATGACCGGCTATCAGGAAACCTTGACCGATCCGTCCTATGCCGGTCAGATCATCACCTTCACCTTCCCGCATATCGGCAATGTCGGCGCCAACGGGGAGGATTTGGAAGCATCGACCCCGGCGGCACGCGGCGCCGTCTTGCGGGCCCCCATTACGGCCGCCTCCAACTGGCGCGCCTCGCGGCCGCTCGACAGCTGGCTGTCGGCGCACGGACTGGTCGGCATCAGCGGCATCGACACAAGGGCGTTGACCCGTCGAATCCGCGATCTTGGCGCGCCGCAGGGCTGTCTGATGCATGCGCCGGACCAGAATTTCGATCTGCCGGCGCTGCAGGCCGAAGCTGCCGCCTGGCCCGGCCTGGTCGGCATGGATCTGGCCCTCGAGGTCAGTTGCCGGCAGTCTTACAGCTGGGATCAGACCTTGTGGCGGCGCGGGCGCGGCTATGGCCGGCAACAGGATCCAGGGCCACATGTGGTGGCGGTCGATTACGGCGCCAAACGCAATATTCTGCGCTGCCTTGCTGATGCCGGCTGCCGCGTGACCGTGGTGCCGGCCGACAGCCGGTTCGCCGAGATTGCGCGGTACCAGCCCGACGGACTGTTCCTGTCGAACGGTCCAGGCGACCCGGCCGCCACCGGAGTCTACGCCGAACCGATGATCAGGGAGGCGATCGCTGCCGGTCTGCCGCTGTTCGGCATTTGCCTCGGCCACCAATTGCTGGCGCGCGCGCTCGGCGGCGAAACCCGCAAAATGGCGATCGGCCATCGCGGCGCCAACCATCCGGTCAAGGAGCTCTCCACCGGCACAGTGGCGATCACCAGCCAGAATCACGGTTTCGCCGTGGTCGAAGACAGCCTGCCGGCTGGATTGCGCATTACCCACCGCTCGCTGTTCGACGGCAGCGTCGAGGGTCTGGAAGTGACCGGCAAAGCCGCCTTCTCGGTGCAGTTCCACCCCGAGGCAAGTCCGGGACCGGAGGACACGCACGCCTTGTTCGACCGGTTCGTCGCCATGACGCGCGCTTCCCGG
>Ga0302320_10018121_pt1 | contig 14228 bp, 15 predicted proteins | sample Bog_T0_3_FD_202130 | JGI IMG/M metagenome (GOLD analysis project Ga0302320, IMG submission 202130) | Peat permafrost microbial communities from Stordalen Mire near Abisko, Sweden - Bog_T0_3 | ecosystem: Environmental > Terrestrial > Soil > Wetlands > Peat | place: Sweden: Abisko, Stordalen Mire... | reverse complement strand
TCGTGGACGCTTCGATCAGTTTCAGGCGCGGCAGCCGCCAGAATTCGGTGTTCGCCTCGACGAGGCTCACGCGGGACCGCGACATGGCGGCCGGCCCGCTGCGTCTCGAGGTCGTTGAGCCGATGCAGAAGCTGCGGGAGGTCCTCGAGGAACACGAGGGCGTCTCGGCCGACCTGACGTTCACGGGGGTCACGCAGCACATCGAGGACGGGCGCATGCGTCGCGAAGCGGGCGCCACTCTCATCTCTGAACGGCTCCGCTCGATGCAATTCGGCGAGTGGTCCGGCGAATTCACGGTCGGCGGCGAAACCGTCAAATGCAAGCCGGAAAACTGGTGGGGCTTCCGCGACCGGTCGTGGGGCAGCCGGACTACCGGCACCGTGGCCGAAGGCCACGGAGGCGCCCGCAAGAGCACGATCTACTTCGCCTGGACCCTGATGCGGTTCCCGGACGAGTGCCTGCTCGTGGCGGTCAACGAGACGCCGGATGGCCGAAGCGAGGCCCGCACCGTGGCGGTGCTGCCCTTCCTCAAGCCCGGAGACCCCGCCTACGGGGAGGAAGATAAGATCACCCGCGGCGACGTCTTCCAGTTCGACATCGATTACCTCGCCGGGACCCGCCGGGCGGAAAACGTGCAGCTGACGGTCGGACCCCGCGGGCTGGTGCAACGCTCCGTGGAGATCGAGCCCGCAGGGATGTTCCTCATGCAGGGGCTCGGCTACTTTCATCCGTTGTGGAAACATGGCGCCGACCACGGGCGCGACGCCATCGGGACGGACAAGTGGGAACTCGCCGACGTCGATGTGACGCGGTTGGAGAACCTCCACGTCCAACAAATCTGCCGTGCGATCCGGGCCGACGGCGCGGTGGGGCTCGGTTTGTTCGAGCACGTGGCGATCGGCCCGCATGTCCCTTCCGGGCTGGGATAAGGGATCAGCGCCGCGAGGTGACAACGGCGCTCAACGTTGAGGACCAAATGAGACTTGGAGCCAGGGTCGGCATGGTCTCGATCAACAAGCGCCGTGAATGGAATCCGACCGTCTTGTCCGGCAAGGCGATCGTCGTTGGAAAGGAAATTCGCCGATGTGATGTCCGGCGAGTTCGGTCGATTGCAAATCGTCAACGCTGCTGTCGGATCGACAGCGTCGGAAGGGGGCCTCATGTCGAGAATTACTTATGTCGAGGCCGATGGAAGCACGAAGATCGCCGAAGTGCCCAACGGTTGGAGCCTTATGCAGGGGGCGGTCGCCAATGGCGTAAAGGGGATTCTCGGCGCGTGCGGCGGCTCGTGTTCTTGCGGCACGTGCCTTTGTTACGTTGACGAGGCGCGGTTGGGAGAACTGAAGTCACGGTCCGAGGACGAACTGAACGTGCTCGACACCGTCGCCGCCGAATTGAGGCCAAACTCTCGACTTGCCTGCCAGATTGCGTCGTCGCCTGCGCTCGATGGATTGATTGTGAATTTGCCCGGGAGGCAGGAATAGGTTCGACGGCAAGACTACAGTCCGGAGCGGTATCCGATCCAATGGGAAAGCCCCTTGTCGTCGCCGCGAAAGCGGGATCGACGCTCTCGCGAGGCTCGACGTAATTCCCGTAATGTGAGACTTTCGCAACGAAAACACCGAGTCATGGGAGGAAAAGCGATGTCGACAATCATGCAAGACGCCGAGCCGTTTGCTTTCGAGGGCGGCGACGCCGGGGTGCTCGTTCTGCACGGCTTCACCGGCTCGACGCAAAGCATGCGTTACCTCGGAGAAGGCCTGCATCGCCGCTTCGGCTTCACGGTCAGCGCGCCGTGTTTGCCCGGCCACGGAACTTCGCCTGACGACATGGAAACCACCGGCTATCTCGATTGGCTGGGGGGCGCCGAAAAGGCGCTGCAGGACCTGGCCGCGCGAAAGCGCAAGGTTTTTGTGACAGGGCTGTCAATGGGCGGCGTGCTTACGCTGAACCTCGCGGCCCGGTTTTCCAGTCTCGTGTCCGCAATCGTGCCGATAAGCGCGCCAGCGGGCGTGCTGCCCGAGGCCTTCGCCGAACTGGTGTTGATGAACCCGGCCCCGACGAGAATTCCAGGGATTGGGTCGGACATCAAAGCGCCCGGCGTCAGGGAATTGGCCTACACGGAGACCCCGGTCGCTTGCGTGCGTCAACTCTATGTCCTCATTGCCGCCACGACGGATCTCCTGCACAAGATCGCCTGTCCGACGCTCGTCATCCATTCGCGCGAGGACCATCTCGTTCCCATGGCCAACGCCAAGCGAATTGCCGCCAATGTCTCCTCGGACGACGTGCGGTTGCTCTGGCTCAACAATTCCTATCATGTGTCGACGCTGGACAACGACAAGGATCTCATTCTGCGGCGCGCGGGCGATTTCTTCACGGAATTGGCGGGGACTTGAGTGCCGGCGGACAGCTACGAAGGGGGTGAAGGTCCGCCTCTGGTTCTGCTGCACGGCATCGGCGGCTCCTGGCGTATTTGGCGCCCCGTAATTCCGCTGCTGCAAGGACGACATCGAATCTACGCGCCGACGCTGCCTGGACATTTGGGCGGAGAGCCGTGGCCCGAGGATCGCGAGGCGACTGTCGAAGGCATCGTCGATCGGCTGGCGGAGGATTTCGCGCGACGCGGGATTGACCGTCCGCATGTCGTGGGAAATTCGCTCGGCGGTTGGATCGCGCTCGAACTCGTGCGGCGAAACATCGCGGCGAGCGTGACCGCGCTTTCGCCCGCCGGCGCGTGGCGGAACGACCGCGACTTCCGGGCGGTGGCGCGGCCGTTTCGCATCGTTCATGCGCTGATGCCGCTGCTGATTCCGCTGCTGAGCCCCTTGCTTGGATCCGCGGCGGCGCGTCGTTCCCTGAACGCGCAGGGGATGGAACACGGTGATCGCGTGCCTCGCGACGAAATGCTCGGCGCGATGCGGTCGCTGGGCGGAACCCGGATCATGCCTCAGCTGCTGACGACGATGGGACGCAACGGGCCGATCAAACCGTTCGCGGGGCCGCGTCCGCCGATAACGATCGCATGGGGCGAGCACGACAAGGTCATTCCCTTCGAGATCTATGGCGCGCCGATGCTCGCGGCGATACCGGAGGCGCTGGCGACGATTTTGGCGGGCTGCGGTCATATCCCGATGTACGACGCCCCCGAAAGGGTCGCGGCGCTGATCCTGGCCACGACGTCGAACGTCGGCGCCGCCTAGGCGCGCGCGGGCTGATGCGATCGGGGGAGCGGCGCCTACTCAGCCGGCGCATTTTAATTTTGTCACAACGAACAACTAGAAATGAAAATCAAACCGGCGCGAGCCAACGGCGCGGACTTGTCGGATCGGGCCGACGCAGGCAAATTGAAGCTCTCAATTCTGGTTGATCCAACCTGAGGTGGATAGGCAATGACTGACTGGCGCAACCCGCGGCGTTTTTCGTTTGTTTGGATCTTGTCGGGCTCGCTGACGTTTTTCGCCGGCGGGGGCGTCGCGGATGAATTGGCGCCTGTCCCCGAAATCAGGCCGGGCTTCCCGGAGGGATATTTGGCGAAGGAGGCCGTGCCGGACAGCGCGGCGTTGCTGCCGCCTCCGCCGGCGCTGGGATCGGCGGCGGCGGCTCTGGATCAGGAGATCGCTCGCGCCGATCTCGCGCTACGCGGAACGCCGCGTTGGGACCTCGCCAGGATTGATGCGGAATTGTCGTTTCCAGAGGCGGCCGGCGCCTTTTCTTGCGCGCTGGGAATCGCGATCACGCAGCAGGACACGCCCCGGCTCTACGTGATGTTGAGGCGCGTGTTGATCGACGCGGGCGCCGCGACAAGCGCGGCCAAAGACAAATACAAACATGCTCGACCGTTCATGCTGGACGATCAGCCGATTTGCCGGCCGGAGGATGAAAGTTTCTTGCGAGCCAACGGCTCATTTCCGTCAGGTCATGCTTCGTTCGGTTGGGCATGGGCGCTCGTCCTGGCCGAAATATCGCCGGACCATGGTGAAGCTGTTCTGAAGCGCGGCCGCGCCTTCGGTGAAAGTCGTGTCGTCTGCAACGTTCACTGGGAGAGCGACGTCATCGAGGGCCAATTGATGGGGACGGCGACAGTCGCGCGCTTGCGTGCCGAACCGGCTTTTCTCGCGGATCTCGAAGCGGCCAAGTCTGAACTGGCGGCGGCGCGAGCCAAAGCGCTCGAGCCGCAACGCGACTGCAAGTTCGAAGCGGACGCGCTGGCGCAGACGCCCGCTCAATCCCCTTGAACGTGATCGCCGCCTCGGCAACCGATATCGTGAACTAGTGTACGAAGTTGCCAAGGTCTCCAACCTCGCGTGGAGATCTCGCCTCGCATACGGGGACAGGCTCTCGGAGACGCTCATATTTCCTCGGCTCCTGGAGCGGTTTGGCGTTGCTGGGTTTCCAACAGGCGAAGGATGGATCTCGAAACCGGCCGGTGAAGCCGCAGCGAGAGGCGTGGGAGGAAATAAGCAAGAATACAGATTACTCATCAACGGCAAAATGATGGACGGCGACTTGCGGATGCCGGTGCTCAATCCGGCGACGGAGGAGGTGATCGCGCAATGCTCGCGAGCGTCCGAGAGGCAGCTCGACGAAGCCGTGGCCTCCGCCAAGGCCGCCTTTCCCGGCTGGGCGGCTCAACCCGTTGCGGAACGTCGCGCGGCGATGTTGAAGATCGCCGAAACGCTCGAAGCCAACGCGGATGAACTGGCGCGTATTCTGACCGGCGAACAAGGCAAGACCCTGTCCGAATCCAAGCGCGAAGCGATGGGTATGGCGACGTTTGTCCGTATCCTGGGCTCGCTCGAACTTCCGATGCGGGCGCTCGAATCCGTTGGCGATCGCCGGATTCAAGCTGCCGCTGGCGCTTGTCGCCGGAAACACAGGCGTCCTGAAGCCGGCCGCGACCACCCAGCTCGCGACATTGCGTTTTGCCGAATTGGTGGCGGATTTGCTGCCGCCGGGTGTGCTCAACGTCATTGCCGACGCCAATGATCTCGGCGGCGCGCTCACGCGCCACCCCGACGTTCGTAAGATCACGTTCACGGGTTCCACGGGAACCGGCAAGAAGGTGATGGCGAGCGCGGCGGACACGGTCAAGCGCATCACGCTCGAACTCGGCGGCAATGATGCCGCAATCGTCCTCGACGACGTCGATCCCAAGAAGATCGCCACCAGCGTATTCGACGCCGCATTCCGCAACAGCGGCCAGGTTTGCGTGGCGATCAAGCGTCTCTATGTCCATGAGACGATCTACGACGAGATGTGCGACGAACTCGTCGCCATCGCCAACAACACGACCGTTGACGACGGCATGAAGCAGGGCGCGAAGTTGGGGCCGGTGCAAAACAACGCCCAATACGAGCGGATCAAGGAGCTGCTCGGGGACGCGCGCGAAAAGAGCAATATTGTTGCTGGCGGCAAGGCGATGGACCGCGTCGGCTATTTCATCGAGCCAACAATCGTGCGCGACATCCGGGAGGGATCGCGGCTGGTCGACGAGGAGCAGTTCGGCCCCGTGCTGCCGGTGATCAAATATTCGGATCCGGAGGATGCGATTCGACGCGCCAAAGGCACGCATTTTGGCCTCGGCGCTTCGGTATGGTCGTCAAATCCGAAACGGGCGCATGAGATCGCGTGTCGCATGGAGGCGGGCACGGTCTGGATCAACAAGCACCACGATCTCGCGCCCACCATTCCGTTCGGCGGCGCGAAACAATCGGGCGTCGGCTTTGAATTCGCCGAGGAGGGGCTGGCGGAATTCACGCAATTGCAGATCATCGACGCCGCGGTCTGACGCGCGGACGTCTCCTCGGTTGGTCGCGGGCGCCTCAGGCCGCCCGCGGTTGAGCCATCGTCGACAGGATGGTCACCGTTCCCACATCGCCGTCGATTTCGATCATCGCGCCGTCGGGAATGATGCGGGTGGCGTCGGTGACCGAGACGAAGCAAGGTATGCCGAAATCGCGCGACACGATCACGGAATGACTCATGACCGCGCCGACGTCGACCACGACGCCGGCCGCCGCCAGGAACAGCGGCGTCCATGACGGGTCGGTGATGGGGGCGACCATGATGTCGCCGGGTTCGGGCACATCCGGATTTTCGGTGTCGAGCACGATGCGCGCGCGGCCGACGACGCGGCCGGGCGAACCGCCGATGCCCTCGAGAATGTCGCCCTTCTGACCCCAGGTCTCCTCGCCGCCCGCGCGTTTCTGCCAGGTGTCCAGCGGCGGAATCTCGCCCTCGAACAAGAAAGGCGGGATGTGCTCGGCGAGCGCCTGATAGTCGCGTGTCCGCTCGGCGATCAGCGCCGTGAGATCGCGCTCATTGCGGAAGTGCTGCAAAAATTCGCCCCAGCCGAGCATATAGAAACCCGAGGGATCCGCGACGCCGCGCCTCTCCGCCGCGCGTCGCGCGAGTTCGCCAAACGCGCGACGCGTCTGGTCGAGCGAGCGAATGACGGCGCTCTTCGAGGCCTCGCGAGCGACTTGCCAGACCTTCGCCGCCGGCAAGGCTCTGTTGAACTTCAGACGGTCGATCAACCAGAGCTTGCGACGGGCGCAGCGGGCGGCCTGTCGCGAATTGAGCGATTGAGCGCTGAAATCGGCGCCGGGCGCGGCGTCGTCGCTCGACTGGCGCATGCGGTCGATGGCTTTCAAAGGCACATGCGGCCGCATGCGCCAAGAACCGGAGGCGAACTCCCATTCGTTCGGACCGCGGTAGCCATAGCGGCGCAGGAAGTCGTCGAAAACACCGACGAATTTTGCCGCTTCAGGAGCCGCGCGAAGCCGCGCCCAGGTTTTTTCGTCGACGCCCGCGTCAAACAGCTTCGTCAGCGCGGGCGAACCCGACACCATGCGCCCGAGCGTCCAGAGAATGCGCGCCGGCTCCGCCGATTCCACGCCCTCGACACCGGAAAGAAGATCCAGCGTGAGGCCGGGGTCCTTGACCTTCAACGCGCAGAGCATCCCGATCGCGCCGGCCGCGTTGGTCGATTTGAAGGTGACGAGAATGTGCCGGTCGAACAGGAATTCATGCGTCTTCGGATAGGCCTCGACATAGGCTATGAGATCCGCGTCAGCGGCGTCATCGCCGGGATAGCGCGCCACCCATGCATCCGAATAGCGGCGCATGACGTCGATGATTTTCGGCCGCCGCGCGCGCAGCGTGATCTCGTTCTGCCACAGCAGCCTGACCGAACTCATGAAATTGCGGTCGCCGGGCTTATCTTGATATTTGGGCGCGTTGACCTCGCCGAGCAGGCTCTTGTCGACCTGCTTGACCGTGCTGCCGGGGGTGCGCACGCCCAGCAGTCGAATATAGCTCATGTTCAGTTAGGCATAGCCGCCGGCCATGCCGACCAGCACGCGCTCGACGTCGAAATCACCGGGCGCCACGAGGCCGAACGTGGTGCACGCGCTGCGCCATCCCTTTTCGACCGCCGCGCCACACAATGACCACGTCAAGGGCGTGACGACATCGGGAAACACCTCGCCGACGTTGCAGCGTGTGCAGAGCGGCCAGCGCCGGCTGAGCGGATGATCGACGATCCACGGCTTGCCGTTGACGATCATGCCGCGTGCGCCTCGTTCTTGTCGGATGTCATGATTGGGCGAACAATCGCTTCCTCCGTGATTTCATCGCCGGTGAGTTCCTGCACCACCTCGCCCTTGCGCAGGCATAGCACGCGATCGCAGGTCTCCACGAGATCGCCGGGATCCGACGACGCGACGATGACCGACTTGGTCTCCACGTAATTTCGGATCGCCGCGATCAAATCCATGCGCGCGACAATATCGACGCCGGCGCAGGGCTCGTCGATCAACAGCACCTCCGATCCGCACATCAACCAGCGTGACATCAGCGCCCGCTGCTGATTGCCGCCGGAAAGATCCGCCAGCTCATGCTCGGGATCCGCGACGACCTGGAGGCGCGTCAAGGCCGCGGACGCAGCTTCGCGTTCGCGGCGCGTGTCGATGAATCCCAGACGGCTCCAGATCGCCAGCCTCGGCAGGCTCAGATGATTGACGAGGCTCCAGCCCGGCACGAGCGATGGTTCCTGCGGCGCCAGCTCGATGCCGAGCGCGGGCGCCCGCATGGGCGTCAGGCCGCGTTGGACGGCGCCGCCGATGGCGATCTCGCCGCCGCCCGGTTGCTCGATGCCCGCGAGGATCCGGATCAAGGTCGACTTGCCGCTGCCGTTGGGCCCGAGAAGCGCGTGCACCGAGCCGGTGGCGATGTTCAACGATACGCCCCGCAAGGCGTGAGTCTGGCCGAAGGACTTCCGCGCGTCCACGATTGTGACAGAGATCGACATCGCTATTGCCTCATGTCAAACTTTGCGGTTCTTCGGCATGTTGGCGAGAACCGCGATCAACAGGATGAACCCCGAGATGACCGATCCGATCCAGCGCGGTTGATTCAAGAGCGACAATCCGTTGCTGAGCACTTGCAGGAAGAACGCGGAGAAAACGGACCCGAGAATGTCGAAACGCCGCTTCTTGGTGAACACGGCGGCGCCGAGGAACGCCGAGGAATAGGCCTGCAACATCAGCGGCGGCGAAGCGAAATAGAAATATCCGCGTTCGGTGAGCGTCATGGCGCCGACCAGGTCCGAGAGCGCTCCAATGATGGCGAAGCCGAGGATTCTGAGCCGCGCGACCGGTACGCCGGCGAGATAGGCGCCCATCGGATTGCCGCCGATCGCGTCGGACCGCCGCCCGACGACCGAACGGCGGGTCCAGACCCACATGAAGCCGGCCACCAACAGCGCGACGACGAACGTCCATTTGACGTCCAGCCCCGGCACGCGCGTCGCCGATCGCCTGCACCCCCGCCGGCAGCATGATCTGATTGATCTGCCTCGCGCCGCTCTGAAGCCATCCCTGCGTCGCGAGTTCAGCGCCGGTCGTGATCGAGCCGACGGCGAGCGTGGCGACGAACGACGGCACGAAAGCCTTCGCGATCAGCAACCCGTTGGCTGCGCCGATCGCCATGCCGGCGAGCAGGCCGACTACGAGCGCGCCCGGAATGCCGATTTCGCTCGATTGTTGAGGACGTTGACGGCGTTGCGCCAGGTCGGGAAAGTCGACGGCAACAGATAGGAAAACGCGACGACGACGATCGCAAACACGACCACGACGCCCCCTTCCTTCAAGCCGTCAACGATGCGGTCCCGATCGAGAACGTTTCGATCGGGAGCCTTGCGCTGCAGGCGAATGTCGTCCTTGGGACCAAACGGGGGCCGATCGGATTCCGCTTGCCGGCCCACGGCGTCTTTTATCGACATCTGATCATCCGCCATGTCTTGAACATCAACCCATCAGAAGTTGTATGCCTTCGCTCAGCGATCGCCATAGGCCGCGAGATCGGCGTCGAATGACCAGACACTGCCGGTAGCAGGCACATTGCTCTTGTCGATCACCTTGATCTCGGTGGCCGGGTGATTCGGCGTCGCCGGAATGGGCGTCTTGTTGGCGAAATAGGCCGCCAGCGCGTCGATCGCCTCGAAGTTGGACAGATCGGTGTGGTTGACCGCCGTGACGATCGGCGCCTCAGCGCGCAACGCCGCCAACGTCGATTCATTGCCGTAGCGGGTCAACAACAGCATGTCGGTCCGGTTGACCGCCTTGAGCGCGGGGATATCGATCGGCGGCGCGAAATCGCAGCAGCTGATCAGCGCCGTCGCTTTCGGATGGCCAAGCCCGAGATCGCCCGCCGTCTGGCCGAAGGAGTTGATCAGATTGGTGATGTCGACGTCGGCGATGGCCTCCATCGCGCCGCCCTTCTTGATCAGTTCATCTTTCGCGCCGACGACGAGTTGGTCGGCTCCGAACACGACGGAAATCGTTTGACCGACCGCGATCACCTTGGGGTCCTTGTTGATCAGATAGTCGGAGAGCGCGACGCCGAGCGGATACGAGGGCGGGCGGTAATTGGCCGCGAATTGGTCTTTGCCGTTCGGATCGACCTCGATCGCCGTCGAGATGACCGGAATGTTCTTCGCCTTGGCGGCCTTCAGGCCGTCGCCGATCAGCGTTGCGTCCATCGCCTTAGTGATGACCGCGCCGACGTTTTCGTTGACGAGTTCCGGCAGCAAGGTAGCGATCAGGGCGGGGTTGCTCTGGCCGTCCTTGAGAATGACTTGCCAGTGGAGCTTTTCAGCCGCCGCCTTGGCGTGCAAGGCCCAGCGGGCCAGCGCTTCCGACTGCATGCCATTGACGAAGATGCCGGGTTTGCGCGGTTCGAGGTCGTCCTTGGCGAATGCGGCGTTCGCCGCGCAGAGCATGGCGGCGACGCTGACCAATGTTGCAAATCTGATAGCTGGTTTCATGTTTCCATCCCTTTTGTGTTTCGCCGCCCTTTTGGGCGGCGCTGCTTCGGATTGCATTGTTCCGAATTCAATGCGGTCCGCACGCTCTCTATAGAGCCCGCCCCGCCGCCTCTTTCGCGCGCCTCGTCCCCGAGAGCCCGATCAGGTCTTGATGAAGCTCGGACCAAATCGTATGATAGCTTTCGACATCTGGCGCGACCAGGTAGCGAACATCGCCGGAGCGAACTTTCCCCAAAGCCGCGTCGAGCCGCGAGCGATAGGCGCCAAATCGCGCCAGCGCACGAGCGATCCCGGCGATGATGTCGCCGACGTCGCGATGCACCGAGTCGAGATCGGCGAGGACAATTGCGTCATGGGCCGCGTCCGAGTGATCATTGCGAACCGGTTTGCCGTCGACTTCGCGAATCTGCCATCGCGTGATCAGATGTTTGAAGGCGCCGTTGACGGGCGTGAAGTGCGCATTTTCCATGCTGACCGTCGCCGTGTCGACGCTTGCGCGTTCCGCCGCGAGGATCGCGTCGGCCCGCGTGCGTCCAGCCGGGGTCAAGCGCGCGCCGACGCGCGTGTCTTCGGCCTGACCGAGGGCCTTCAATTCATCCAATCGCATCCGCGACGCTTCCATCGTCACACCGAGGGCCCAGGCCAAACTCTCGGCCTTGCCGAAGCCCTTGATACGCAGAAAGACGAGCAATGTTTCAATTTCAGGCATGGTTGTCTCGGTCTCAGTTCCGACTGCGCGACGACGTTCGGCTTCGGGGTTGCGAGGCCTCGCGAAGCGCCACCAACCCACCGTCCACCGTGAGGTCGACGCCGTTGATCCAGCCGGAGCGAGGCGTCAACAGATAGGTCATGGCTTCGCGATATCCTCGGGCGTCCCCAGGCGTCCCAAGAGCCTCTCGGCGGCGTCGATGCGGTCGGCGCCGAAGCTGTCCCGGAAATCCTGGAGGATCGGCGTGGCGACGATGCCGGGCGAGACCGTGTTGAAGCGAATGCCGCGCGGCAATCCGAGTTTGACCGCGCTGGGCGTCCAAGCCGTCAGCAGGCGCTTGGAGTTCGACTAGGCGGCGAGCCCTCCCGCAGCGACGGCGTCGGTCGCCGCGAGCACCACGGCCCAATCCTTCAGCGCGAGAATCGATCGCAGCTTGGATTTGTCCCAATCGCAATGACGCGTGGCGATCGTCGTCACCGGCACCACCGAACCACCGTCCCTCACCTTCGGCAACAAGGCTTCGATGAGCCAACGGCAGCCGAGGTAATTGACTTTCATGACTAGGTCGCCCGGATGGGTTCCGGGCAGACCCGCGACACTGGCGATGCCGTCCAACGGCCCCCTGATCGCCTCCGCGCAGCGCGCGACCGCGTTCTCGTCGCTGAGGTCGCAGGGAACGAATTCCATGCTTTGCCTTGGCGCGACGCGATCGACCGCGATGCACGCGTGGCCTTCGTTGACGAGCGCGGCCGCGACGGCCGCGCCAATGCCGCTCGCGGCTCCCGTGACGACGAAACGCATGGCGACCCCTCTCAATTCCAGATCATCGGAAGGCGCGTGTGGCCGTGAAAAATTTAGGACGGCAACCTCTCGCCGTTCCCCGCCAACCGAATGTCGCTCACGCGTTCAAGCAAGGATTCGAAGAAGATTTTCGCCTCCAACCGCGCCAAATGCGCGCCGGGGCAGAAATGCGCGCCATTGCCGAAGCCGATATGAGGCGCCTCCTTGCGCTTCGGCTTGAAGGCCTCCGGGTCGGAATATTTGCGCTCGTCACGATTGCCCAAAGCGAAATAGACGACGACCTTGTCGCCTTTCTTGATGGAGACGCCGGCAATTTCCGTGTTGTCGCTCGCCGTGCGTCGGATCTGCATGACTGGTGTAACGTAGCGCAACATTTCCTCGATTGCGCCGGGGACGAGGTCGGGCGATTTCCGCAGCATGTCGAGATCGTCGGGCTGTCCGCAAAGTTGCTCGAGACCGCAGGACACGAGGAACCGCGTCGTCTCATTGCCGGCCGCGGCCAGCATCGTGAAATAAGCGTCGAGTTCGCTCTCATTGAGCGGGCGGCCCTCGATCCTGGACTTGGCCAAGGCCGTCGCCAGATCGCCGGCCGGTTCTGCCCGCTTGAGGGCGACGAGACGTCGAAAGAAATTGAACAGTTCGTGACGCGCGGCGTCATGCAGTTTGACGGTCGCGCGAACGTCGCTGATCGTGTTGGCCCAGTTCACCATGCTGGGCTGATCCGCGTCGGGAACGCCGAGCATATGGCCGATGACCAACATCGGCAGTTTGACCGCGCAGGAATCGACGAAATCGAAGGCTTCGCCACGCGGGCATTCGTCGAGCAAATGGTCGACCGTCGCCTTGACCTTGGATGTCAGAACGCGCAGCGCGCTGGGCTGAAAACGCGCCAGCACCAAATTTCGAAGATGGATGTGATACGGAGCGTCGCTGTTGTGGACGCCGGTGGCCCCATGACTTTCGGCTCTGCGGTTCTTGATTTGGGTGCCGCTCGCGCTCGAAAACAGCAGCGGCTCGCGGACCACGTTTACGATGTCGTCGCAACGAGTGACGGCATGAAAACCGGCGCCTTCGCTTTCCGGATGGAAATAAACAGGCGCCTTGTCGCGCAGTTCGCGGAATACCGCGTATTCACGCTCCTCGACGAACATGTTCAAGTCAAGCAGATCAACGCTGTCGAGATCCGTGCAACCTCCGCATTTTTTTGTTCGTGACGCTCTGTACCAGGTGGCTTTCGAATACTTCAACCTCAGGCGCCGACGCGTGCGAAATACGGGGCCCGATGCCACTGTATCGACGCGGGTAACCTCCGTCTCCACCCGATTTTCTCTCATGGGCCAATGAACGGCCGGAATTCGTAAATGTGTGTAACACACGCCGTTGATGTCGCAAGATGGTAAGCTAGTGTAACAAATAAAAAGCGGGCGTTTCAGATGCGCCGATGACAATCGTGGAGGATGCGTCCGATGATTTCAGCTTTCGATTGCCAACACACAGCGCCCGCCATCGAACTGCGCTCGAGACTCGGCGGCAAAGGCCTGGGTCTATGGGTCATGACGAAGGAACTCGGGCTCAATGTTCCCCCGGGGGTCACGATCGAAACCTCGGTCTGCGCGGCCCATCTCGTCGGCGCGGCCCCCTTAGGTTTGGAGGCGGAGGTGCGGCAACACGTCGCGACGCTCGAGCGCCGTCTCGGGCGAGTGTTCGGCGGTCCCGGTGAACCTCTCATCGTCAGCGTGCGATCCGGGGCCGCCGCGTCGATGCCCGGCATGATGGATACTCTGCTGAATGTCGGATTGACGCCGACCACCACGCGCGCGCTGGCGGAAATCAGTAAAGATCCCAAATTCGCGGCGGAAAGCTACCGCCGCTTCCTGCATGCCTACGGAACAACCGTTCTGGGCGTTCCCATGGGCGCGCATCCGTCCGAAGGCGGATCGCTGGCGCAAATCGAAGCGGACATTTCGCATTTGCGGGAGCAGATCGCCAGCGTTTGGGCGTCGGAAACGCCAGACGATCCCTAGGCTCAGTTGTTCTCGGCGATTGAAGCGGTGTTCAAATCCTGGAACAGTCCGCGGGCTCGCGCTTATCGCGAACACGAGAACGTTCCCGATGCCCCGGGCACGGCGGTCAACGTTCAGCCGATGGTGTTCGGCAATCTCGATGAACGCCCGGGCACCGGCGTTGCGTTCACCCGCAATCCCTCCACCGGCGAGGCCGTTCTCTGCGGCGATTTTCTGTTCCGCGCGCAATGCGACGATGTCTGAAGTGGACCCCGGTTTTAGGACCAGACGTTAAGGTGTGGCGCGTCCTGCTCTTTCCCAACGGGTGGAGCGGAAAATGACGAAGTCACGCAAGAAGTTCGATGCGGCGTTCAAGGCGAAGGTG
>Ga0302320_10018119_pt1 | contig 14229 bp, 10 predicted proteins | sample Bog_T0_3_FD_202130 | JGI IMG/M metagenome (GOLD analysis project Ga0302320, IMG submission 202130) | Peat permafrost microbial communities from Stordalen Mire near Abisko, Sweden - Bog_T0_3 | ecosystem: Environmental > Terrestrial > Soil > Wetlands > Peat | place: Sweden: Abisko, Stordalen Mire... | reverse complement strand
TTCCGACATTCACCTGGAACCGCTGGCCAAGAAGTTCCGGTTGCGGTACCGCATCGACGGTGTGATGCAGGAAATGAAATCGCCCCCCAAGCGGTTGCAGGCGCCCATCATCGCGCGCCTCAAGATCCAGGCCGGCATGTCGATTTCCGAACATCGCATACCGCAGGACGGACGTATTCAGTCGAAGGTGGGGACGAAACTGATCGACTTGCGCGTTTCCTGTCTCCCGACCAATCACGGCGAAAGTATCGTGATGCGTATTTTGGACAAGGAAGGCCTGAAGCTCGGTCTGCCCGAACTGGGCTTCTTCACCGACGATCAGCAGACCTTTGAGCGGCTGATCGCCCTCCCCGACGGCATTCTGCTGGTGACCGGACCCACCGGTTCGGGCAAGACGACGACCCTTTACTCCTGTTTGAATTTCATCAACCGGCCGGATCGTAAACTGATCACGGTGGAAGATCCCGTTGAGTACGTTCTTTCCGGTATCAATCAGGTGCAGGTGAACGACCAGATCGGTTTCACTTTTGCCATGGCCTTGCGTTCCATCCTGCGCCAGGCGCCCAACGTGGTCATGATCGGGGAAATCCGCGACATGGAAACGGCGTCGATCGCGATCAATGCCTCGCTGACCGGTCACCTGGTCTTCTCCACCCTGCACACCAATGATGCGCCGGGGGCCGTCGCCCGTCTGGTGGACATCGGCGTCAAACCCTTTTTGGTGGCCTCCTCCACGCGGTGCCTCATGGCCCAGCGGCTCGTGCGCAAGATTTGCAAGAAGTGCGTCGGCCCCTACCAGCCCACCGATTACGAGATGAACATGCTGGGCCTGACCGCCGACGATGTGAAGAACGCCAACCTGCAAAAAGGCCGTGGTTGCGGCAATTGCAACGGCACGGGCCATCGGGGCCGGATGGGCATCTTTGAAATATTTGTGATTGACGATGAAGCGCGTAAGTTGATCTATGACCGTGTGCCGACCAATGTGCTGCGCCAGCGGGCGCGCGAGATGGGCATGCGGACCTTGCGCGAGGACGGAATTCGCAAGGTGCTGGCCGGCCAAACCACGCCGGAAGAAGTCATCCGCGCCACCATTGGCGATGAAGCGTAGTTAAGTTTTTTATATGTCGTATTCCATGTCTGATCTGTTGCAGTTGGTGGTCTCCGAGAATGCCTCCGACTTGCACATTCGTGTCGGCACCGCTCCCACCATTCGTGTTCACGGCATTCTCCATCGGGTGGAAGGCCCCGGGCTCAAGCCGGAAGATGCCGAGGAATTGATGCGCAGCATCACTTCCGAGGAACATATCCAGCAGGTCCGCGAGAGCGGCGGCGCGGACTTCGCCTTTGCCTTCGGCGATGCCGCCCGTTTCCGCGTCAGTGTTTTCAAGGAAAGGGGAAACTTCGGGATGGTGCTGCGGCAGATTCCCAACAAAATGCTCACCTTTGAGCAGATTGGCCTCCCGGAATCCGTCAAGGAACTGCTCTTTAAGCCGCGCGGTTTGATCCTCGTCACCGGTCCTACCGGTTCCGGCAAGTCGACGACGCTCGCCTCCCTCCTGAACATCGTCAATGAGACGCGCGATGAAGTGCATTTGATCACGATTGAGGATCCGATCGAATATTATCACAAGCACAAGAAATCCCTCGTGACCCAGCGGGAAGTGCACGTGGACGTGCCGAATTTTGCCGAGGCCTTGCGGCGCGCCCTCCGCCAGGATCCCGACATGATTCTGGTCGGCGAAATGCGCGACCTGGAAACGATTGAGGCGGCCATCACGGCGGCCGAAACCGGGCACTTGGTTTTTGGTACCTTGCATACCACCGGCGCCGCAAAAACCATTGACCGTATCACCAATGCTTTTCCGACGAACCAGCAGGAAATGGTTCGCATCCAGTTGTCCACGGTCATGCAGGCGGTCATTTCCCAGTTGCTGGTTCCGCGCATTGACAAGCCCGGCCGGGTCGCGATTTTTGAAATCATGGTGAACACACCTTCGATTGCCGCCCTGATCCGGGATAACAAGAGTTTCCGGATTCAATCCGATATCCAAACCGGCGCCAAATTCGGCATGATGACCCTCGATTCCTGCCTCCTGGAAAAATACCAATGGGGCTGGATTTCGCGCGAGGAAGTCATCAACAAATCCCAGGACCCCACCACCATCATGATCAAGCTCCAGGAGCTCGAACTGGAACAGGCGACGGGTGGCCGGGGCAAGAAATGATCTGATCACATGTCTGAGGAAATTTCCAACCCATTATTGGCCCTGCTGCGGGAGCGGAGCATGCTTGATGACCTCCAGTATGAGGAAGTGTCGGGCGAGCTCAAGCGCACCGGCGGCTCCGTGAACCAGGTCCTGCAGGACTTCGGTATCATGAAGCTGGACGATATTCTCCACGTCCAGGCGGATTACCTCGGCACGGAAGTCGTTTCCCTGACGGACCGGGAAATTCCCCCCGAGATCGTCAAGATGATTCCCGCCAAGGTGGCGCAAATGTACCGGTGCGTCCCGGTCGCCCTGAACGGACAATATTTGCAGGTGGCTTCGTCCGAACCGCTGGATCCCCAGCGGGCGGATGAAATCCAATTTGCCGCCAAACACGAGGTGCAGGTGGTGGTGGCCGACCCGGCCGAGGTGGAAAAAGCGGTGGAGAAGTACTATGGATCGGAGGAAACGGGTAATTTCTCCGAAATCCTCAAGGAAATGGGGTCGGAAATTGACCTGGGGCGGGATACCGAGGCGATTGACACCGGCGACCGGAAGGTCATTGAATCCCTCGCCAACGAGGTTCCCATCGTCAAATTCGTCAATCTCGTTTTGCAGCAGGCCGTGCTGGATCGGGCGAGTGATATTCATTTTGAGCCGTTTGAAACGGAGTTTCGCATTCGTTATCGCGTGGACGGCGCCCTGTATGAAATGGTGCCTCCGCCCAAATCGCTGGCCCTGGCAATCACTTCGCGCGTCAAGGTGATGGCGAATTTGAACATTACCGAAGTGCGTATGCCCCAGGACGGACGCATCAGCGTCACGGTCATGGGACGGCAGATCGATCTGCGTGTTTCCACCCTGCCCACCGCGTTCGGCGAATCTGTCGTGTTGCGCGTGCTCGACCGCTCCTCGGTCACGCTGGACATTGATGCCCTCGGTTTTCCGAAATACCTTCACGATTTCGTCACCGAAGTCATTCAACGGCCCAACGGCATTTTCGTGGTAACCGGCCCGACCGGCTGCGGCAAAACCACCACCCTTTATTCCTGTTTGCGGCGGGTGAATACGATTGATTCCAAATTGCTCACCGCGGAGGACCCCGTGGAGTTTGACATCGACGGCATCATGCAGGTGGCCATCAACGAGGGCGTCGGCATGACGTTTGCCAAGGCGCTGAAATCGTTCTTGCGGCAGGATCCGGACATTATCATGGTCGGCGAAATGCGCGATTTGGAAACCGCGCAGATTTCCATCCAAGCTTCCCTTACCGGTCACTTGGTCTTGAGCACCCTGCACACGAACGACGCTCCCGGCGCCGTCACCCGTCTGGTGGACATGGGCGTCGAGCCGTTTTTGATTTCGTCGACGCTGATGGCCGTGCTCGCCCAACGTTTGGTCCGGACGACCTGCAAAAACTGCCGGACTCCGTTTGAGCCCACGGAGACGCAACTGTCGATGTTGAATCTATCGCCGCATGATCTGGGCGATAAGGTGTTTTATTACGGCCGGGGTTGTTCGGTTTGCAATGATACCGGATACAAGGGGCGCAAAGGCATTTATGAGCTGCTCGTCATGAGCGAGCCCATTCGCGGGCTGGTCAATGAACGGGCGCCCACGGTGGTCATGCGCCAGAAAGCGGTCGAGTTGGGAATGGTCACGTTGCGCGAAGACGGTCTTCGTGGCATCTTTGAAGGAGATACCACGATTGAAGAAGTAGTGAAATATACGTAAGTTCGGTCAAATCCTTAGCACCATGCCTAGATACAATTATGTCGCACTGGACGCCCGCGGCAACGAGACGAAGGGCTCCATTGATGTAGCCACCCAGAACGAGGCCATCGGTCGCGTCAAGGAAATGGGGCTCTTCCCCACGAAGATTACCGAGGCCGACCGCGAAAAAGCCGTCGATAAGAAGGGCGGCGCCAAGGCCAGGACAGCGGTGCGGCCCGGGGCCAAGAAGGGCAAGGGGATGAACATAAACTTGAACATCAAGATCCCCGGGCTGGGCGGCAAGGTGAAGCCCAAGGTCTTGACGACGTTCACCCGGCAGTTGGCGACGCTGGTGGATGCCGGTCTCCCGCTCCTCCGCGGTTTGCGGGTGCTGGAAAAACAGGAGCGGAACGGCACCCTGAAATCCGTCGTCGGCGACCTTTCCGTCGCCATTGAAGGCGGCAGCACTTTTTCCGAGGCCCTGGCCCAGCACCCCAAGGTTTTTAACCGTCTGTTTATCAACATGGTAAAAGCGGGCGAGCTGGGCGGCGTGCTGGAAGTCGTCCTCAAACGGCTCTCAGAATTTTCCGAAAAAGCCCAAAAAATCAAGGGCAAGGTCAAGGCCGCCATGTTCTATCCCATCGCGGTGCTGTTCGTGGCCATCGCCATTCTCGCCTTGCTGATGTTGTTTGTTATTCCCCGGTTTAAGGACGTGTTTTCCGGCATGGGTGTCAAAATGCCCGAATTCACCCTGTTCGTCCTGGCGGTCAGCGATACGATCCGGCTCCACGCTCTCTCCACCTTGGGCGTGATTGTCGTGGTGGTGGTGCTTTTCCTTTTATTCCTCAAAACGAAGTTCGGCCGCCTGGTCTGGGATAAAACCAAATTAAAGATGCCGGCGGTGGGTCCGGTCATCAGCAAGGTGGCCATTTCCCGTTTCTGCCGTACTTTGGGCACCCTCGTCAGCAGCGGTGTGCCAATTTTGCAGGCGTTGACGATCGTGAAGGAAACGGCCGGTAATGTCGTGATTGCCAATGCTGTCGTCAAGATTCATGAAAGCGTCAAGGAAGGTGAGACCATCACCGCGCCTTTGGAGAGTTCCAACGTGTTCCCGCCCATGGTGGTAAGCATGGTCGACGTCGGCGAGCAAACCGGCGCCCTGCCGGAAATGCTCCTGCGTATTGCGGACAATTACGATGAAGAGGTCGACAACGCCGTGGCTGCCATGACGTCCTTGCTGGAACCTATCATGATTATTTTCCTGGCCGTCATCGTCGGCAGCATCGTGATCGCGATGTTTTTGCCGCTGATTGCCATGATTCAGAACCTGAGCGGCGGTGACAGCGGTGGTGGTGGTGGCGGCGAATAAATCCAGCAAATATAAGCCCGACGAGAAATACAATTTGACAATCCCCGTGCGAATGTGTAAATACATTGTAAACACATTGCATGGGCAGATTAAATACAATTAACCCGATATGGAGTTTGATTGGAACAATCCGCCCTTCGAAATGGATGGTTCTTTGACTCAGCGGGAAATTGAAGAGTCCTTTGAGGATCCTTTTGCGGTAAAATTATTGCCGGACTCGCCGCGGTTTAGCGTTCAGGCCCGGTTTTTTAATCTGGGCATGTCCGCCGGCGGCGTGGGGATCTTCAGCGTTTACCGGACCAATGGCCGAATGATCCGGGTCATGCACGCCCGGATCTTTGCTCCGGAGGAACGCTTCTTCTACCAGCGGAAGCTGGACCAGACTCTCTCGTGAATTTAAACGAACCCATTTAAAAGGACTAGGTTCACTGTGCGTACATTTGCCAACTGGGAAGAGGTGCCCATCTTCGATAATGAAGATGCCGAAGCATCCTTTTGGGGGGAAAATCGGCCCGATTTGCGACTCATGGAGGTCGCCATGGCCGGCAGCGCGGAATCGTCGGAATCGGTGACCATCACGCTGCGGATCGATCCCCGGATGCTGGCGCGGATCAAGCGGCTGGCCCGGATGCGGTATTTGAATTATCAGAGCATGATTAAACAGTGGTTAAGTGAGCGGATGGAACACGAATTACGTGAAAAATAGTATGATCAATCAGAAATGGCGTCAGCCCGATTCCCAATCCCGGCAGGGCTTTACCCTTATCGAACTGCTGGTGGTGATTTCGGTGATCGCGATCCTGACCGCCCTGACGATTCCCGTCCTGGGCGCCATCAAGCGGCATCAATATATCCAGCACGCGCAATCGGAACTGGCCTTTTATACTACGGCGATCGAGAATTACAAAGCCGCCTTCGGCTTTTATCCGCCTAGCAATGCGGATACGAACAATCCGAATTACCTCTTAACACCGCAGCTTTATTATGAACTCACGGGCGTCAAGGTGGTAAATGGCAATTATGTTCCTTTGGACGGGAACACCGATGCAAACATCCCGGTTGGCAGTGTTCAGGCAGCGTTTGGTGTGGGTGGATTTATGAATTGCACCAAGGGAAGCGGTGAAGAGGCGCTGCAAGCCCGGACCTTCCTGTCATCACTAAGAGCCAGTCAGTTATATCCTTATGCGACCAACAATGGGGTGAAAATTGACATTTTGATGACGGCGGTCGGCGGTCCCAATCCCAATTACCATCCCTTGGGAGACAATTCGTCGACTCCTCCGAATCCTTGGCGCTATAATTCGATCAATCCAAAAAATAATCTGGGAGGTTTTGACCTTTGGGTGGATTTAAAGATCGCCAACAAGACGAACGAAATCAGCAACTGGACCAAAGAGGTAACCATTTCCCCGTAATTTTATGCCCGTACTTGCCATCGAAAAATCCAGCATCGCCAACCGCATGGCCGTCGCGTGGCAAAGCTCGGCGTGGTCGCCGGTGATTTTTTGGCAAAAGCAGGCCGGAGCCCGTCCGGCAAAGTCATTGATGTCCGGCCGCCCTCCCTGTCATGATCGTCACCGCCGTCGTTCCCAGCCCATGAAAAATCATATGAATCAGTCCCGCCGTTTCCGCGCCGGCTTCACCCTGGTGGAATTGCTCACCGTCATCGCCATCATCGCCATTCTGGCATCGTTGCTCCTGCCGGTATTGTCGGCGGCCAAGAAGCATGCGCAGGTGGTCAAGGCGCGGACCGAGATCAGCCAGATCGTCCAGGCCATCCAAAGCTATAATTCCGACTACGGCCGCTACCCGATCTCGCCCGCCGCGCAGGCGGCCGCGCTGAATCCAGTCACGGGTCCGAGCGGACAGAAGATCAGCGGGGAGTTCACTTATGGCGCCAGTTATAAAGGGCCCGACAATGTAACGCCTGAACCGGTGGGTACCAAAATCGGAGGGTCAACGATTCTGACCAACAACGAAGTGATCGCTATTTTGATGGACATCACGAATTACCCGAACACCACCATCGCCACCATTAATACTAATTATCAAAAGAACCCGCGGCAAGTCGCCTACCTGAATGCGACCATGTCGGGCGATCCCAAGCTCCCGGGCGTGGGGCCGGACCTGGTCTACCGGGATCCGTGGGGCAACCCCTACGTCATCACCCTTAACCTCAATGATGATAACAAAGTCGAAGATGACTTTTATCGGCAACCGCCAGGTGCTAACGGCGGCCCCGCCACGGACAGTTCGAAAAACGCCCTGAACGGGTTGATCAAACAGGACGATGGATTTTTTGGCTTTCACGGAAATGTGATGGTCTGGTCTGCGGGACCGGATGGCAAAATCGATCCAGGCAGCGCCGGCAATGTGGGGGTCAATAAGGACAACGTTTTAAGCTGGAAGTAATGTTGTGAAAAAGGTTCGTACATCCTCCGGTTTTACCCTGATTGAACTTCTGGTGGTGATTGCCATCATCGCCATCCTGGCCGGTCTGGCCATTCCGGCGATCAAGAACCTCGGCAAATCCAACATTCTCACCTCCTCGTCGCGTCAGTTGCTCGATGACATTGGCCGGGCCCGGCAGTTGGCGGTCACGCACCGCACGACGGTGTACATGGTTTTTTTGGGCACGAATTTTTGGCAATATAACGCCGCTTGGCCGGCCAGTGCGACGTTGGCGCAAAGAACTCTCGCCACCAATTTATGCGACCGCCAGCAGAGTGGATACAATTTCATTTCCAATGGTGAGGTGGGGGATCAACCCGGGGTGCACTCCTGGCATTACCTGAGCACCTGGCAATCCATGCCGGATGGAACTTTTATCACCCCCGCCAAGATGGCCGAACTTTCCCTGGCGGTTCCCATGCGGATTCTGCCTTGGGAACTGGATTATAACGCTGGCACCAAACAGTTTATTGATCCCTTTCCCATCATGGGGTTTCCTTTCCCCACCAGCGATACCAATTTAATAACGCTCGGCAAGTATAACGGGACTTTTGTTCCTCTTCCCTATCTTGCCTTTGATTACACGGGCCGCTTGATTTCCAACGTCGATAATAATGGCAATTACCACGATGAGTACATTCCCTTGACGCAGGGCAGCATATTGCCGGCGCGGGATGGGAATACGAAAATGCTCCAAATGGCGCCTCCGTCCGTTTTGGAGTTGCCGCCGGGCAATACCACCAATCTCTCGTATAACATCATTCATATCGATGCCTTGACCGGCCGCGCCCAGTTGGAATACCACAAACTGCAATGAATTTAAGCTCGTTCCATAACGCGGCCTGCCGTGCCGCTTCAAAACCCGGTACCCCGGGGCGGGCGGGTTTTACGATGATTGAAATTGCCATCTGCCTGGCGATCATTGGGATTGCGCTGGTGGCCATCATCGGGGTCTTGCCCCTGGGCATGCGCACTCAGCGGGACAATCGGGAAGAGACCATCATCAATCAGGACGCGAGCCTTTTGCTGGAGGCGATCCGGAATGGTTCGATCGGCCAGCAGGACCTGACCAATTACGTTTTGGGAATTACCAATTATTGTGTTTTTTATCCGCGCAATCCGAGCATTTCCACTGGTATCCCATACCCCTATGGTGCCGCGGGTTTTACTAATGCGGCGCAGATCATCGGCTTGCTCAGTACCCCGCAGTACGTGTGGACGGATTTTAAGCCACTCGCCAACATCTACTATGGAGGCTACAGCAACCACATTGTGGCCACGATTCGTTCCATGAGCGGCTATGCGATTGAAAAGCCGCCGCAGAATAATGATATCTTGCGCGAAGACACTCTCACCTACCGCGTTCTTTGCGAGAATAATTCCCTGGCCGTGGACACCAATGCCGAGGTCAATCCGAAGGGGATTGAGAGCCAGATGAATGGCGATCTTCATGAGTTGCGCCTGCGCTACTTGTATCCGACGCTGCCCAGCGGCAGCAATGGCCCGGGTGTGCTGGTCTTCCGTACGCTGGTGGCCGGTCGCATCGGGATGGTCAGCAATAATATCGTTGTTGGCCCAAACAAAAATTACTTTTATTACTACTACCGGTCGCAGAATTTCGATACGAACAAGCTGGTACTGAACCTGCCGTAACATGAAGCTTTTTAAGTCTCAACCTCAGATGCCGGCGGCCCGGCGGCGGTGCGGCGGCATTTTGGATGCGGCCTTTTCGCTGGTGGAAATCATGGTCGTGATCGCCTTGCTTTCACTGATCATCCTGGCGCTGATGACGGTTTTCAACAGCACCCAAACGGCCTTTCGCGCCAGCGTCACCCAGACGGATGTGCAGGAGGGCAGCCGGATGGCCATGGACATGATCGCCACCGATTTGCGGGCGATGACGCCTTCCGACGGTTACGGTACCAATTACGGTTCTGTTAATCTTTTTGGCGCCGTCAATTTCTACGCAAACACCAACATTTATTACTCTTCGGTGTTCAATGAACCTTTGGTGCAGTCACTCGCTCCCGGAAGTGTGTTACGGACCAATGTCCTGCAGGATGTCTTCATTTTGAGCAAGGTCAATACGACCTGGACGGGCATCGGCTATGTCGTGGATTTTGGTTCCACGAAGTACGTCAATCCCCTGTATCGCTTCTCGCAATCGATGGACGAGCGAGCGGGAAATCCCTTGCGTTTATTTACCAATTTTACGGGTCAGGTGGCTTACAATCTCGATCAGGAATACCAGTCGGTCCCCAATGCCGACACGAATTGGTCCAAAATGGGCCGCCTGCTGACCGGCGTGGTCCATTTTTCGGTGCGGGCTTATGGCACTAATGGACAGGTGCTGTCGGTCCTGTGCACCAATGGTCCAACCGAGATCAGCTATTTTTCAAATATGTTCGGAACCGACGGTCTGACGGCTTACAGCAATGTGGTGCCGGCCATGGTGGAACTGCAACTGGGCGTACTCGAAGATCGCTCCTTGCGGCACGCTGAAGGACTGGTTGATGTGGCAAATGTTTATAGCCGGAGCAACTATCTCGCCACCCAGGCCGGCAAAGTCCATCTGTTTCGCCAGCAAATTTCCATTCCCAATTTTGATCCTGCCGCCTACCAATGAAAATGAATCTCAGTTCCCGCCGTCCCCTGCGCCTTTCGCGCGCCGACTGTGCCTCGCATTTGGCGAAGGGAATGTCCCTCGCCGCTCGGCCGGCTGACCGTTCCCGGCGCGGGGTCGCCCTGGTGATCACGCTGATCATGCTTTCGGTGACCTTGGTGATGGCGGTGGCCTTTCTCGCCATCAGCCGCCGGGACCGCGCCTCGGTCTCGAGCACCACCGATATTACCACCGCCCGTCTCGCCGCCGAGTCGGCGCTGGCCCGCGCGCAGGCGCAAATGATCGTGAACCTCTCCGTAAACACGAATCTTAAAAGCTATTCCCTCCTGGTTTCGACCAATTACATCAACCCGCAGGCCTTTTTGGGCGGAATCAGCTTCGCGAGTCCGAACAATGTCAATTACGTCAACGCCATGGCCAGTGGAAATCCCGACTTCCTGGCGCAGAACATCGCGAATTTGCAGGTATTGCCCCGGGCGCCGGTGCTGATGAGTTCCAACGAAATTTATGGCCGCTTTTATCTGGACCTGAATCGCAATGGATCTTTTGAAGGGAATGGGTACCAGCCGCAATACGGACCAAACGGACAGTATCTCCATACCGATGGAACCGAATCAACCGTTCCGGCCGGAGTTATCACCAACTTCATGGTGGGTGACCCGGAGTGGATCGGTGTTTTGGCCAAGCCCGATGCGCCCCATAGCGCCCAAAACCAGTTCGTTGCCCGTTACGCTTTCGTCGCCCAGCCCATCGGGAATACGCTGGATTTGAATTATATTCATAATCAGGCACGGAATACTTCCCTGCAGGCTGGTGACGGGTATTTTCGCAACCAGGGCGTGGGATCGTGGGAAATCAATTTGGCCGCATTTTTGGCGGACCTGAATACGAATGAATGGTACGCAAATTCTGAATATCTGTATTACCAGCCTGGCTTCGGGAGTGGCAATCAGGGTCGCTCGTTCGCTGATGCGTTCTCCATTCTGACCAATCGGTATGCGGGAAATTATGGCACATTGGCTCCCGGCTACCGCGCCTTCCAGTTTGATAATATCGATGAATACAGCGATGGACCGCTCCAGACGGCCACCACCAATATTGTCGAGAACTTCGGGAATTACGACCGCTATACGTCTCCCTGGCTGGGATCGGATAACACCAACCGTTATTTTGTCTTGGATGATTTATTCAACCCAAATTTATTGGCGGGTTTTGACGCGGATTTGAAAGCGGCGCAGCAATTTGATAATTCCTCCTACAATCACTATACGTATTACCGGATGCTGAATCAGATCGGCGTGGATTCGGCGCCCGCGCCGCAAAAGTTGAATTTGAATTATGATAACGTGGATCCCTACACGAACACAATCGGGACAACCTCGTTTGTTTACCCCCCGAGCGCAACCAATTTTATGGTCTGGACGCCCTTGGGACTTTTTACCAACGCCGCGGAACGTTTGTTGCGCGAGTACACCACTTTTTGGTACCAGTCCAATCCGTCTAATTATCTGGCGACTTATTACGGTTTTCATACCAACACCTTCAACTTGGATATTAACGGCGCCGGCTTCACCAATTTTCCGTATTTCGGGATGACGAATCAGATCCCAAGTTTCGGCGTCACCAATATTCCGGTCACTTATAACAGCAACGTGGTCTACGCATCATCCGTGAACCGGTTGCTCCAGCTGGCGGCGAATATCGTGGATGCCACAACAAATAAATTTTATCCGTCAGTGTTTAAACCCCACTTTTATCGTCCGTCGAAGGGGAATATCGTCATTAATGGTTATCAGCAGGTAGCGGGTTACACCGGAGCATCAGATCTGGATTTTGTGTTGCCTGAAGATTTTCGTAATCTTTTTGGTGACACTTTTATCCTCAATCCCACCAATGCCGTCCCCCGGAATGTTTGGGGGATTCCTTGGATCATAGGGGCGAAGAAGGGGTTTCCTAATTTTAATGAGTTTTCTTTTGAAAACACGATTGATGTTACCCGTCGGCTGAGGTTTACAAAGTCATCGCCCACCCAGGTTATTCAGACCAATCAATCCTTTATCTTCTCCTTTAACACGCAGCTCGGGGTTGAGTTTTGGAATTCCTATACCAATGCCTATCCAACTGCTCATCTCAGTATCGGGGTTTATGATGCGCTGACACTATCGGCCAAGGACTCTAACAATGTAACCCTTATATCGCCAACGGGCGTTACCAATAATTATTTTACCAATCCGCCATCAGCTCTTTTTTCTGGAACAACAAATCGCTCGATTGGATGGGGGCCTGGATGGTACAATACCCATTCTCCCAATCCGAATTCGTTTTTTATACCGCTGACTATAAATACGAATTTCTTTCCGCCTTTATCTTACACTTTCCCTCCGGCAGAAGGGTTTTTTGATGTGTTGCAGTGGAACAGCTCCCCGCCGCAAATTCTTCCGGCAATCTTTCTGCAGACGACGAACCATCTCCGCCTTTTCATGCTGGATGGAACAAATATTATCGATTACGTCCAGTTTGCGGGACCGCTTGAATCAACCAATATTGTTGCGGTGTTCCAAAGTACGAACGCACTTTTTACACCGCCTCCCGACATTGCTGGGGTCAATAGTGATATGTGGAATGTTGGGTTTGATGCGCGGGGAACCCCCTTGGGCATAGACAACCAGATGGCGGTTTCGTTGGGGACTGTGCATAACACGATGTGGAGTAAGAACCACCCCTTGGATGTTAACAAATTTGCCGTCTTTATGGCCGGCACCGTTGATGCGACTCCTTATCCTGCGTATGCCACTGATCCGACTGTTTTGGCTGAGCTTCAGAAAGATGCATCGAATCTTGTGGCACAAGCGCCTTATGATCCGACCGTAACCATTCATGATTATATGTCATGGCAGGCGAATGATCCACTGGTTCACTATCTAGCCAGCGATTTGCCATTTATCGGTACGGAAGGGAAGCTTACCACTGGGGTGTATCCCAGCGGCAATGGCGATACAAATGTTTATTTACTCCCCAATATTGGCGTGTTGAACGATCGATATGGGCCATGGGGTACCTCAGGTACGGTCAGTGACGGAAACCCTCTCGGCGGTAAACGTTATTCGCTCAACCCAGCTGTGCAAGATCCCTTGGTATGGACGTCGGATTATTGGGAGTTTCCGACCAACCGATTTCCGTCGATCGGCTGGTTGGGGCGGGTGCATCGTGGCACTCCTTGGCAGACCGTTTACCTGAAATCGCGTAATGTTTGGACACAAACGACTTATGGTCCGACGACGTGGATGAATTGGACGGCTGACTCAATTGTTTACGATGCCGCGGCATCGTCACCTACCGAAGACCGTTTACTGTTTGATCTTTTTACGACGGCGCCGAACGATAATGCCACGCGGGGGCTTTTGTCAGTGAACCAGACCGGTTTGGCGGCCTGGTCGGCGGTGTTCGGTGGTATGGTTGCTTTGCGGAACACAAACAATTATCTAGAGTCAGGAACGCCAATTAGTTATGGCTGGACGAATATCAACCCGGCGGGAATTGATTCTTTCAATTCCGCCTTGGGACAAATCGTAAACGGACCGGTGGGGATCAATGCAACTAGAGCGAATACAAACTTGTTCCAGAATCCTTCCTTTCAACATATGGGCGATATTTTGGCCACGCCCGCTCTGACGGATCAGTCACCGCTCTTCAATACGAATCGAATTGGCGGTGCCGGTGTGCTGTTAACCAACGGTATCACCGACGCCGCTTACGAGTGGCTGCCGCAGCAGGCGCTGCCGCTGTTGAAGTTGGATGATGCCCCCCGTTATGTGATATACTGCTATGGTCAGGCCTTGAAACCCGTGCAAGGCGCCCAAGTT
>Ga0302320_10018118_pt1 | contig 14229 bp, 13 predicted proteins | sample Bog_T0_3_FD_202130 | JGI IMG/M metagenome (GOLD analysis project Ga0302320, IMG submission 202130) | Peat permafrost microbial communities from Stordalen Mire near Abisko, Sweden - Bog_T0_3 | ecosystem: Environmental > Terrestrial > Soil > Wetlands > Peat | place: Sweden: Abisko, Stordalen Mire... | reverse complement strand
GGCTCACGCTTTCATCCGCGCCGTTCAGCTCGTACTTCGCCTCGTAGTCGTAGAACTCCTTGGCGGGCACGATCTCACCCACGACGCTGGCCTCCGGCGCATCATTACCCAGCACGGCAACCTCCAACTCGCGCGGCTTCACGCCCGGGCCGCCCACGCCCTGCTCAATGACGATCTTGCGATCGAAGCTTGCGGCCAGGTCCATCGCGGCAGCGAACTCCGCGCGCGCCTTCACCTTGCTGATGCCCACGCTGCTGCCCAGGTTCGCCGGCTTTACGAAGACCGGATACGCGAGCGTCTTCTCCACCAGCCGAGTGCAGCGCTTCGGATCGGCCTTCCACTCACTGCGCAGCACGGTAACGTGCGGCGTGATGGGCAGCCCTGCCGCGAGAAACAGCCGCTTCATCGCATCCTTATCCATCGCGGAAGCCGAACCGAGCACACCCGAACCCACATAGGCGATGTCCGCCAGCTCGAAGAGCCCCTGCACCGTGCCGTCCTCGCCGAAGGTTCCATGCAGCACCGGGAAGACTACATCGAGCCCCGTGCCCAACTCCGGCTCGGCGGCAGCAGCAGCAATCGTCAGTCCCTCACCCTCCGCCGTCATCCTGAGCGGAGCCTCGCGCCTTTGCGAGGCGGAGTCGAAGGACCGCCGCATTTCGCCTGTCGCTGCACCAAACCCATCCCCCAGCAACGCCTGCGCCTCGCCACCGGGCAGCCATCTCCCCGCCTTGCTGATGCCCAACTCCACCACGTCATACTTCTTGCGGTCGATCGCCTGCAAGATGGAGCGCGCCGAGCGCAGCGAGATCTCATGCTCACCGCTCTTGCCGCCGAACAACACGCCTACGCGCAGCTTCTTCTTCGCCATGTCTCTATAGGTTACGGCCGAACGTGCTGCGCACTCGATCTGACCAATGAAAGTACAGGAACCAAGCCAAGTACATTGCAATATCTGCGGCTACAATCGTTAAAACCAGCCCCAGATGTCGAATCGTATTGGAATGAATATCGCTGTAGCCAATGTAGAGGGCATAGGCCGCCAGAATGGCAAGATGCACGCCAGATGTGGTGACGCCAATCGGCTTATGAAGAAGTAACAAGACGCCGCAAGCAAAGCCAAGTGCGACCACCGCCAGCGACACGTCGTACCAGGCGCCGCGAGCGCCTTTGACGAACAGCATCAGCATCCATAAAGGACTAATCAGCATTACTTGAATAACGCGTAGCATCAACCAACCGCCGACGCCATATGATTCCTCGTGGACGGGCGCTTGCACTGTCATCGCAAACCCCTACACATTGAACTTGAAGAACAGAATATCCCCATCCTTCACCACATACTCCTTGCCTTCACTGCGCAGCAGGCCGGCCTCTTTCACTGCCTGCTCGCTGCCCAGGCGGAAGAGGTCTTCGCACGCGTAGCAGTCGGCCTTGATAAAGCCGCGCTCAAAGTCGGAGTGGATCACACCCGCGGCGCCGGGGGCCTTTGTGCCTCGCTTGATCGTCCACGCACGCACCTCCTGCACGCCGCTGGTGAAGTACGTGATGAGCCCCAGTAGACGGTAGGCCGCATGAATCAGCCGGTTTAGGCCGGGCTCTTCAAGTCCCGCAGCGTCGAGGAATTCCTTGCGCTCGCCGGGTTCCAGCTGTGCGATCTCCGCCTCCATCGCGCCGCAGATGCGGACCACCTCGCTGCCCTCGGCCTGCGCGCGGGCCTCCACAATCTTCGTGTACTCATTGCCGTCAGCGATGCCGTCTTCATCCACATTCGCTACATACAACTGCGGCTTCATCGTAATCAGGAACAGGTCGCGCGCGAACACTTTCTCATCGTCGGCCAGCTCCACAGTGCGTGCCGGCTTGCCATCACTTAGCGCGGTGTGAAGCTTCTGCACCGCGCTCAGCTCACTCTTCTGCGCGGCGGTCGCGGAGTTGCTCTTGGCTGCCTTCTCCGCCTTGGCCAGCCGCTTCTCTACGGTCTCGAGGTCGGCCAGCAGCAGCTCGGTGTTAATGATCTCCATATCGTGCAGCGGGTTCACGCCGCCGGCAACGTGGATGACCTCGGGGTCCGCGAAGCAGCGGACAACATGCAGAATCGCATCCGTCTGGCGGATGTGGGAGAGGAACTGGTTGCCCAGGCCCTCGCCTTTGCTCGCGCCCTCGACAATGCCGGCAATGTCCACGAACTCCATCGTGGTCGGCACAATCGAGTTCGGCTTCACCATGCTGACGATCTTGTCCATGCGTGCATCAGGAACAGGAACGATGCCGATGTTGGGGTCGATGGTGCAGAACGGGTAGTTGGCGGCCTGCGCCTGGGCGGCTGTGAGCGCGTTGAAGATGGTGGACTTGCCCACATTCGGCAGTCCGACGATTCCGCAGTTCAGGGGCATGGTTCTGAGGTTCCTTTACAGCTTCTATTGGAACATGAGCGCTGGCGGGGCCAGCATCCATACCGCATAGCCGCTCATCCAATCTCCATGCAGATAGGCATCGACAGCTTTGTAGAGACCACATTGAACTCCGGCCGCGACCCCGGCGAGTTGGGTGCGGAACGCGTCCGTGAGCTGCTTGCGGAGATTGAACTTGCTGACCGCGTCGGCCTCGACATCTTCTCCATCGGCGAACACCACCGCGAGGAGTACATCGCCTCCTCACCTGCGGTCCTGCTCGCCGCCGCCGCCGCGCGCACCCAGAGCATCCGCCTCGGCAGCGCGGTCACCGTGCTCAGCTCGGACGACCCCGTGCGCGTCTTCCAGGACTTCGCCACGCTGGACCTTGTCTCCAACGGCCGCGCGGAGATCATCGTCGGCCGCGGCTCGTTCATTGAGTCCTACCCGCTCTTCGGCTATGACTTGAACCACTACGACGAGCTCTTCTCAGAGAAGCTCGACCTGCTGCTGGAGCTCCGCGAGCAGATCCACATCCACTGGTCCGGCAAGCACCGCGCCAAGCTCACCGGGCAGGGTGTGTGGCCGCGGCCGCTGCAAGCGAAGCTGCCTATCCGGCTTGGCGTGGGTGGAACGCCCGCGTCGTTTGTGCGCGCTGGAACGCTCGGCTTGCCGCTCACCGTCGCCATCATCGGCGGCGAGCCCCGCCGCTTCCGCCCGCTAATTGATCTGTATCGCGAGGCCGGCAGGCGCGCGGGTCATGCGCCGGAGTCGCTCGACGTTGCGGTGCATGCCATCGGCTTTGTCGCGGAGACGACCCAGCATGCCGCGGATACGCTATGGCCGGCGTACTCGACGACCTTCGCACGCATCGGCCGCGAGCGCGGCTGGCCACCCACCACCCGCGCTGCCTATGATGCGCAGCGCGGCGAGACCGGCGCCTTCATCATCGGCGACCCGGAGACCGTCGCGCGCAAGATGTGGAGAGTGAGTGACGCGCTCGGTGGCGTGTCTCGCTTTTCCTTGATGATGTCCGGCGGCCCGCTGCCGCACATACAGATGCTGCGCGCGATTGAGTTGCTCGGCACGCAGGTTCACCCAATCGTCAACCCGGTGAGCGTGGCAACCCACGCCTGATCGCTACGGTGTCGCCGGCGCAACTTGGCACGGCCCAAAGTCCTTCTTGAACCTCTCAACGAAGAAGTGGCGGCTGCCGGTGGCGTCCTTGCTCTTTTTCTTGCCCTGCACCTTCACGCGGTCGCCGGCCTTGATGCCGGCCGTGTCTCCGGTGAGCAGGAAGCTCTGCTGGTCGCCTTCATTCTGGATCGTCATGCCGTCGGCGCCAGCCGAGACGCAACCGGTCATGCTGGTGCCATGGTGGGCGGCGTGCACGATCAGGATCGTGACGACCACGGTGATCCCGACGATCGCGACCACCGTCCACGCGACATCTTTTCCCAGGTTGTCAGCCTTCGCAGGGCGTGCGGGGAACAACAGGGCAAGGCAGAGTATGACGGCAATGTAACGGCGGCGGAGACCGAACATGATGGGAGCCCTTCCAGTGCAAGAGATGACTTGCTTTGGAATTTGGCAATAGACTCCTAAAAAATTCCGGCGCGGTCAAGCAAATTCTGCGCACGGCCCGGGAGGGTGGCCGGAGTTCGCCGCAAGCAGAAGAAGCCCGCGCCACCTGCGAGGGTGACTCGGGCTTCTGGTGGCGTCGCGCACCCGTCACTGATGAGCTACATCCCCATCTTCACCATCCACTCATGCTCTTTCTTCTTGTCCACGTTGAAGCGAGTGCGCATCCGGCAGCCGAGTTTGTCCATCTTCGCCATCAGCGCGCCGCTCACGGTGCCGGTGTAGCAGTTCAGGCTGGAGTACTTGGTCGTCACACCGACCGGCAGCACATAGTGGTAGGCGCCGCTGGGGAACTCCGGCGTGGCACTGGTGATGCCATTGCAGGCGTCCAGCTGCGAGACCTGCACTGCCGCGCCGGTATTGTCATAGCCGCCGTACACCGGGTAGCCGTCCAGCGCGATCCCAATGATGTGCGATGGCGTTCCCAGGCTGCCCACGTTCGACAGGCACAGCGGCACACCGTGGAAGTGCCAGGTGTAACCCGCGCTGACCGGCGTGGGGTGCGAGTTGCACTTGTCAATGAACGCCGGCGTGTAGGTCACGCCGCCGGTGGTGTAGCTGTAGCTCACGTTGTCGCCCAGCGCGGGCGTGCTGGTGGCCTCAAAGGCGTTGTAGAGAAACTCGCCGCCGGTGGTGTAGCCAATGGGCCCCAGGTTGGTCGAGGTGGTGCTGGTGGCCTTGCTGGGACAGATGTTGATGGTGTTGGTGGAAGCGGTAATGGCAGTGGCGGTGTAGGGCACCACGGTCAGTTGCAGTCCGCTGGCGGTGGTGGCTACCACGCCGGTCACCGACTGTGTGCTGGAAGGGCCCAGGTAGTAGGGGTCATGGTACGGAGGAACGCCGGTCGCGGTGACCGTCATGGTGCAACTTGTCGGGAAGGTAACCGTTGCGTTCGTCCAGGTCAGCGCCTTGTAGACCGCCACGTAGGAGGTGTCGCCGGTGGTGGTGGTCGTCGTCGTGGTGGTTGTGGTGGAAGCGTTGGAGGAGCCGCTGCAGCTTGCGGCCAGCAGCGTCATGGACAACACAGTGGCGCACGCCATCGTGCGCACAAAAGAAACTTGGTTCGGCATTGGGGCTCGCTCTCTTGTCTGGAGTCTGAAGTCTACATCGGCAGCGAGCATGCCGGTATCGCGCGCCGAGGCCCGAGGAGAAAGTCCGCTGCGGAGCCGACGGGCTCCAGCTGGTGGCTATCGATGTTCGTAGACGAGGATTTGTGTGGAGCAGTTTACAAGCTCGGTCATTTGACCACATCTTCCGCCAACGGTACAGTTCAAACAAAGGAAGAGGTGAGTTGGATGGCTATCCTAGCGGAGCGCGAAGCGGGAACACGAGTGGTCTCCGTGCTGAATGCCCGGGCCAACCTCGGCAAACTATTGGACAGTATTGACGACAAGCGAGGGTCGCTCATCATTGAGAAGCGCGGAACGCCAAGGGCAGTATTGCTGAGCATTCGGGACTATGTGAAGCTGGCCGCACCGGAGCCTGAGATACTACGCATCATTGGAGAGATTTCAGAACGCAATGGTACGGATAAGCTGACATCGTGCCAGATCGACGCGATTATCAAACAAGCCAGAGCGGAGCGGAAGAAGCGCTAATGCTTTCGGTGCGGCTTGTTCTCGACACCAACGTAGTTGTGTCTGCTGCGTTGAAGCCGAAGGGCCTGCAACGACAGTACTTACTCTGGCTATTTCCAAACCCGCGCGACTCTATGTCTCGGCAGCCATCCTCGAAGAGTATTTCGAGATTCTTGCACGTCCACCACTCAGAATCCCGAAGGGAGTACGACTGCGGACCCTTCAGCTCATCAAGAATCACAGTTACCTTGTCACACCGTCAAGGCCACTCGACGTCTGTAACGACCTGGACGACAATATCTTCCTCGAATGTGCCGATGCAGCCCGCGCCGACTACCTGATCACCGGCAACAAGAAGCACTTTCCGGCCTACTGGAAGAGCACCAAGATCATCACGGCACGTGAGTTCATCGGGCTCGCCACGCCGCACCTATGGGGCTGATGATTATGGGTAAATCCGGTTCAAAGTCCGCGCGAACGGAATGGTCTCGCGCACGTGCTCCAGCCCGCAGATCCACGCGACGCAGCGCTCAATGCCCATACCAAACCCGGAGTGCGGCACGCTGCCGTACATGCGCAGGTCGAGGTACCACTGGAAGGCGTCCATCGGCAGGTTGTGCGCCTCGATGCGCGACTTCAGCAGCTCATACGAGTCCACGCGCTGCGAGCCGCCGATGATCTCGCCGTAGCCTTCCGGCGCCAGCACGTCCAGACACAGCGCCTTGGTCGCATCCTGCGGGTCGGGCTGCATGTAGAACGCCTTCACCGCCGCCGGATAACGATGCACCATCAGCGGCTTATCGAACTGGCTGCTGAGGTAGGTCTCATCCGGTGAGCCGAAGTCGTCGCCATAGGTGTGCGCGCTCTCCAGCAGGCCCTTGGCGTGCGCGTCCAGCAGCATCGCATGGGCCTCGTCATAGCTCAATCGTGGAAACCCACTTCGTGGGGAGCGGACGCCTTCGGCCTGCCCCGCTGAAGAGTCTGCGATGACAGCCTCCAGCTTCGCGACATCCTTGCCGATGACCTTCAGCTCCGCGCGGTGCAGCTCCAGCACCCGCGCGACGATGTGCGAGAGGAACGCCTCGGACATCGTCATCAGCCCGTCGAGGTCCATGTAGCAGGCCTCCGGCTCAATCATCCAGAACTCGGTCAGGTGCCGCCGCGTCTTCGACTTCTCTGCGCGGAAGGTCGGGCCAAAGCTATACACCTTGCCCAGCGCCAGCGCGGTGGCCTCCATATACAGCTGGCCGCTCTGCGTCAGGTAGGCCTTGGCGTCGTCGAAGTAGTCCATCTCGAAGAGCTCGCTCGTTCCCTCGCACGCATTCGGCGTCAGAATCGGCGGGTCCGTGCGCACATAACCATTCGTGTCGAAGTACTCAGCCGCTGCGCGCATGATGGTCGCGCGAACGCGCAGAATCGCCGACTGCCGCGGCGTACGCAGCCACAGGTGGCGGTGCTCCATCAGGAAGTCGACGCCCGCCTCCTTGAGCTGAATGGGATACGGCGTCTCGTCGGGGATGCGCTGCGTCACCTCGACGCTCTCCACATCCAGCTCAAAGCCCGAGGGCGCGCGCTCATCGGCCCGCACCTTGCCGGTGACGACGAGGGAAGACTCCAGCGTCAGATTCTTGAGCGTCTCAAAGACGTCTTCCGGCACAGCGGCCTTCGGTACGATGCCCTGGATGGTCCCCGAGCCGTCGCGGAAGATCGGGAACAACAACTTGCCTGAAGCCCGCAGGTTGTACAGCCAGCCGCGCAGCGTGACGGTCTGGCCAACGTGGGCGCCGATCTCGGCGATGGTGGTGAGGGGAGCGGTTGTGGAGATGTGGGCTGCGGGGGTGATTGTTTCAATCGACATGGCAACTACAAGTTTACGCGCCGGATGCTTCATGAGCGGGGGACTTCGAATCGCGGCGCGCTCGAACGAGGTTAGTCACGTCACGCATCGCAAACGTTGACGAAGCCAGCAGCAGAAAGAGAACTACCCCCAAACGAGCGACACTCATAACATCCCAAGCTGCATTCGGGCTACGAAAGATGGATACGAAGAAGGCCGGAAGGTAAAAACACCACATCATTAGTATGCTGGCAAACGCGAGCCATGCAGATAGCCTTTTGAGCCAAATTGAGAGAATGGCAGCAAGCAGGAGGCAGAGGCCACCAAGCAGCGCAACGTATTCGATGAAGCTGGTAGGTGCTCCCCATATGGCCCACATGAGTAGCCAGTAAGTTTGGGCAGTCATTACTAAGCCAGTAATCAAATACAGAGCAAGTTTCATGATGGGTGCCCGGAAGAAAAGATTATCAGAATCTTTCCCACGCAATCCGCGCCATCTCCGCCACCTGCTTCGGATCGTCGCCCAGCTCATGCGCAATCTCCAGCATCTCCACCGTCTCCGCCGGCAGCGCGGCAACGTGCTGTACCACCGCCGCCCATTCGATATTGCCGTCGCCGGGCCACAGGTGTTCATCGCGCACGCCGTGGTTGTCGTGCAGGTGCATCTCGGCAACTTTGCCGGCCACCGGCGCGAACGCCGCAAAGGCCAGTTCCAGCGCCGACTGCGCCGGAGCATTCTTTGTCTCCGGAAGGCTCTGCCCCAGGTGCGCGTGTCCCACGTCCAGGCAGAAGCCCACGTTGGCGAAGTGACCCACCTGCACAATCTCCACCAGGTGCTCCGGCGTGGCGACCTCGTTGGTCAGGTTCTCCAGCAGCAGCGTTACGCCCAGCGGGCTGGCGAACGCCTTCAGGTGCTCGATCGCGGTCAGCGAATCATCCAGCGCGCGCGTATCCCACTGGTCGTCCTTCAGCCCCAGGTGAATCACACAACTCTTGAAGGGCAGCACCTCGGCGGCTTCGAGCGCGCGCTTCACCTCGTCCATGGTGTCGATGCGCGTGCCCTTGTTGGTACTGATCAGGTTCAGCGTGGGCGCGGAGTGCTTGGTCCAGGGAACGTCATCCTCAAACAGCGGCATGTGCAGCGACGCAGCCACGGGGTTGGAGCGGAACCACCCAGCCAGCTCGCTCACGGCGTCGCGGTCGGTGTAGGCAAAGTGGTGGCGGGCGGCGAAGACCTCCACGGACGCGACGCCGCCAGCGGCCAGGGTGTCCAGCAGGGCTGGAGTCAGCCTCTGCTGGAGAAAGATATGGGTTGAGATGCCGCGCTGCATTCCTCCACCGTACCGCAAACCGGCAGTCCGGATGTGAATCCCGCTCCGATTCCGCAGCCCTACTGAAGAATCTGGAAGGAGTTCATGAAGGCGTCGCGGTAGGTTGCCGTGTGGCCTGGAGCGGTGACGATGATCAGCTGATACAGCCGCTTGTTCAGAAAGTAGTGATGCACGTCATAGAGCCACCCGTCCTTGTCCTTGGTGGTAAACGCACGCCCCGGAATGCTGCCGAGTGAGATGGGAGCATCGCTGAGCAGCGTCTTGTCGGCGGTGGCGCCGTCGCGGAACTTGATCAGCATGTCGGCGGCCGCGCCGTTGGCGTAGGCGGGCGGGTAGTCGTTGTACATCAGCATATAGCTGATGTTGTGGTCCTCCATCTCCACATACCACTCATTCATCTGTGCCTTGGCGCCGCCCTGCAGAGGCACATCCTGGGTCTCGTACGCCGGGGTACCGGGCATCATGATGCTGAAGTGCCCGTCCGGCCCCTTGAACTCCTTCATGGAGACTGCCGGAGCGGCGGTCTGGGCTGGTGCAGGCGTCTGCGCCGGAGCGAGCCCGGCGGCGATCAACAGGGGAATCCATAGGATGCGGAAAAACTTGTGCATGATGCGACCTCGGAGAGTTTTGTTACCCGGCCCAGATGCAACTCAGCGAAAGCTGGCAACAGCTTAGCCCTAAAACCGCCGCATGGGTCAACTATCTTTTCGTTGGGCTAGTAGCCGGCGGCCTTGCCGAAGTGGTGGCGCTTGTCGTCGCCGCCGGTCAGGATGCCGGTTTTAGGATCCATGGCGATGATCTCGCTGTCTCCCCACACGCCCGGGGCCTTTTCGTCGAAGTTGCTCTGCTGCCGGGTCGTATATCCGGCGGCCTTCATCGCATCCACCGTCGCGGCTGGAAACGCGCCCTCGAACTGCAGGATGTCCGGCAGGTATTGATGGTGGAAGCGTGGCGCGTCCGCCGCGGCCTGGATATCCAGGCCGTTGTCGATCACGCTGATCAGGTCGTTGGCCACGGTGGTGATGATGGTCGATCCCCCCGGCGAGCCAAGTACCAGCCGCAGCTTGCCGGGTTTGCCCTTCACCGGCGGCTCGCTCACGATGGTCGGCGTCATGGAGCTGAGCGGCCGCTTGCCCGGCGCGATGGCGTTGGCCGGCCCCTGCACCAGGCCAAAGGCATTCGGCACGCCCACCTTGGAGGTGAAGTCGTCCATCTCGTCGTTGAGCACAAAGCCCAGTCCGTCCACCATCACGCCCGAGCCGAAGAAGAAGTTCAGCGTATACGTGCTGGAGACCGCATTGCCGTCCGCGTCCACCACGGAGAAGTGCGTGGTCTCGTTCGACTCATGTCCCGCTACCGAGACCTTGGGTGGCTCCGGCATAAACCCGGCGGGCCGCACCAGCGTAGCTGAAGGCGAAGGCTTGACTGGGTCGATGGACTTGCGCCACGCGGCGGCATAGGCGGGATTGGACATCTGCTGGAGCGGCATGGTCGTGAAGTCCGGATCGCCCAGGTAGTCGCCGCGGTCCATGTAGGCGCGGCGAAACGCCTCCGTCAGGATGTGGACCTGCGCGGGGCTGCGGTCTGCCCCCAGCTTCGGCAGGTCATAGCCGCTCAGGATGTTGAGGATCTCCAGCAGCACAATCCCACCCGAGCTGGGCGGCGGCGAGGTCAGCACGTCCAGCCCGTGGTAGTGGCCCAGCAGTGGAGTGCGCTCCTTGCACTCGTAGCTCGCCAGGTCCTGCGCCGTAATCAGGCCGTCGTTGGCCTTCTCGAAGGCGGCAATCTCGGCGGCCATCTTGCCCTTGTAGAAGTCCTCCGGATTGGCGGCGATGCGCAGCAGCGTACGCGCCAGCTCCGGCTGCAGGAACCGCTCGCCGGGCTTGTAGAAGTTGCCGTCACGCTGGAAGATGTGGTGCGACAGCGGAAACTGCGTCAGCAGCGGCGAGTGCATCAGCCGCGCCTCCTCCTCGCTCAGCACGTAGCCCTCGCTGGCCAGGCGGATGGCCGGCTGCATCACCGCCTTCAGGCCGAGCTTGCCATAATGCTGCTCAGCGTAGGTCAGCCCCGCAACCGTGCCCGGAACGCCGCTGGCCTTCGACCCCACGGTGGACATCTTCGGGACGACGTTGCCCTTGGCGTCCAGGTACATATTCGCGCTGGCTGCCGCCGGCGCCTTTTCGCGGTAGTCCAGAAACTGCGGCTCACCGTGGGCCATCGCCTTGGAGCCGGGGCGGATCAGCATAAAGCCGCCGCCGCCGATGTTGCCCGCCTCGGGATACACCACCGCCAGCGCGAAGCCGACCGCGACTGCTGCGTCCACGGCGTTGCCGCCCTCGCTCAGGATCTCCACACCGGCGTCGGTGGCGTCGTGATGGATGCTCACCACCATGGCATGCTGCGCCCGCACCGGTGCCACGGCCGCCGCCTGGGGTGTCTGGGCGCCCAGCGCGGTCGATGTGGCGACCAACCAGAGCAGGAAGAGTGGGGTGCAAAGCACACTGCGGGTCATAGAGGCCTCAAGAGAGCGGTTACGCAGAAGCATACCTGCACCGGCGCGCTTCCGGGAAACTCCACTGGATCATGGGCAAGCCGTGATACAAAGGCCGCACTACATTTCAGGAGGTCCAATGAACTTTCTTGATCGCGCGCTAAGCGTGTTGCTGATCCTTGGTGGTTTCGGTCATACCTTGGGTTCCATCAAGACCTACCGTGCCGACCCCATGTCGCTGCTATGGGCCTTGTGCGCCAGCCTGTTTGTGTTCCTGCTGGCCGCCACGAACCTGGTGCGCGCCGGGCGGCCCGGCGACTCCGCGCTGGGCTGGATCTGCCTCGTCTTTGGAGCGTGCTGGATCGTCGCGTCCCTGCGCTTCGGCGCGCTGGAGGGCAACCTCTTCGACGCGCGCGCGATGATCTTCGCCGTCATTACCCTCGGCCTCTGCGCCATGTCCGTGCGCACGCTCCTGGGCAGGTAGCTACTTCGGCGCGCTGGGCACCTTCAGCTCCAAAGGCGGCGTCTCCGGCTCCTTCGGCCCCAGCAACATCTGCAAGCCAACGTAGGCAATCCAGCTCGGCTGGCCGTTCTCTCCTGAGGCTTTCTGGAAGCTGCGTCCGCCCATCAGCAGCAGGTTCAGCGTCTTGGCCTTGTTCAGCGCCTGCCGGCCGCCCAGCGCCAGCGTCGTCTCGCGCGCCTTCACCCCGCTGGCGGCGAAGTTGCCGACGCCGCGGCCCAGCGGAAGGCGGTTGGCATCCTGCAGATCGTAGAGCTCGATGTAAGCCTCGGTGCGGTCGCTGAACTCGTGGCCCACGATGAACCCGCGGTTCCAGCTCTGCGGCAGGTTGCGGTTGCCAAAGTTGTAGCCGACGTCAGCGTTATAGCGGATAGGTCCGATGCGGCCGCTGACCTCCACGGGCAGATAGAAGTTGGGGCCGGCGCTGACCAGGCCGCGCGGCACGGCGCGGGTGGGGTTGTCGAGATAAAGCTGCGGATACGTACCGAGTTCAAACGTAGGCTCCTTTTCGCCGCCGGCCGCGGCCTCATCGGCGGCACCAGGGGAGTCTCCCGACTCGGATGCGGGCTTGGCCTCGTCGTGATGGCCGAACAGCGCCAGCAGCCCCGTTCCGAAGCCGCTGCGGATGGAGTCGCCGGGGCGATGCTCAAAATAGCGCCACTTCACGCCGAGCAGGCTCTCGCCCAGACCGCCGATCACCAAGCCTTCGGTAGCCGGAACGCCGGGACTGGCCGGCTGCGGACGCGTCTCCTCGATAGCGATGGGGATCTCATACTTCAGCTGGATGCGGTCACCCAAGCCGTAGTTGATGTCGAAGTCCGGCACCTGGTAGGCCCCTGTGCCGGGGTTGCGGTCGCCGATGAAACCGTAGTTGATCTCCCAGTGGTGGTTGCCCGGGGTGTCGGGGTCGTCGGTACGAAAGGGCGGCCCACCCTGAGCGTGGGCAATGACCGCGCCCAGGAAGCCAAAGATGAGAACCGCAAACCGTGTGAGCCTGAACAAAGTCAACAAGATACAATCTCCCGCGCACTAGTGTCCCATAGGCGGCTGGAACGAAGAAAAAGCCAGCATAAAAGCTACTTCATCAAAATATGAGTGATATTCCATCATCTTTTCTGCAACAATTATGATATATTTGCGTCTATAGAAAGTGAAGGGAATGGCAAGCTCATGCCCTCACTTGAGATTCTTTATTAGAATGAAGGAGATACAGGCAATGACGATGACTCGGTTTGTTCCGTTCCGCAGTGGGTTGAGCGATGTTGCGGTCCTGCAGAACCGCCTCAACTCGATCTTCAACGACTTTGCGCGGCCCCAGGGCGAGCTCGACCAGGCCTCGGAGTCGCTGGCCACGGGCAACTTCGTGCCCGCGGTCGATGTCTACGAGGACGCCCAGAAGGTGGTCCTCAAGCTTGAAGTCCCCGGTATCCGCCGCGAGGACCTCGACATCCGCGTCGAAGGACGCATCCTAACGGTCAAGGGCGAGCGCAAGTTCGAGACCGAGGAGAAGGAAGAGAACTTCCATCGCATCGAGCGCCGCTACGGGAGCTTTGTGCGCAGCTTCACCCTCCCGGCGTCGGTGAACTCCGATGAGGTGGCCGCGACCAGCGCTGATGGCGTACTGAGCATCTCGCTGGCCAAGAAGCCGGAGGCCAAGCCGAAACAGATTCAGGTGCAGGTGGCCGCAGACGCCCCGAAGCAGTTTGAAGCGAAGGCCTAATCCGCAAGCTGTAAACCTGGTTCGAGAACAGTCAGGGCGGGCTCACGCGAGGTGAGTTCGCCCTTTTCTTTCGAGTCGTATAAGTGCTGTAGTGAAGCAATTGTGTTGGTGGGAGTGAGGAAGAGTGATGGCCATCAAGTGGGACAAGTTCACCGTCAAGTCGCAGGAGGCCTTGCAGGCCGCGCAGGGAGCTGCCGCGGAGAACGGCAATCCGGAGGTGCTGCCTCTGCATCTGCTGGCGGCGCTGCTGGAGGATAAGGAGGGCGTCGTTCTTCCTGTGCTGGAAAAGGTGGGCATCGCGGTGCAGCCGCTGCAGGCCGCCGTCACCGCGGCCATCGCCAAGCTGCCCAAGGTGCAGGGCGCTTCCGCGCAGCCGGGCATGAGCAATGCACTCAATAAAGTTCTGGACGGCGCCTTCAAGGAGGCGGAGACCTTCAAGGACGACTACGTCTCCACAGAACATCTGCTGCTCTCGCTCGCCAAACTGAAGAATGATCCGGTGCAACTCGCGCTCGTGGCGCAGGGCGCGGACCATGCCTCCATCTTAAAAGCCCTGCAGGCGGTGCGCGGATCGCAGCGCGTGACCGACCAGAACCCCGAGGGCAAGTTCCAGGCGCTGGAGAAGTACGCCAAGGACCTCACCGACCTCGCCCGCCGCGGCAAGCTGGACCCTGTGATCGGTCGCGATGAGGAGATCCGTCGCGTTATCCAGGTGCTTA
>Ga0302320_10018117_pt1 | contig 14230 bp, 13 predicted proteins | sample Bog_T0_3_FD_202130 | JGI IMG/M metagenome (GOLD analysis project Ga0302320, IMG submission 202130) | Peat permafrost microbial communities from Stordalen Mire near Abisko, Sweden - Bog_T0_3 | ecosystem: Environmental > Terrestrial > Soil > Wetlands > Peat | place: Sweden: Abisko, Stordalen Mire... | reverse complement strand
CAAGCGCTCGCGCTTCCTCGGCCTGCTGCCTTATGTCATTCGCTGATCCGCTACGCGGACCAGTTGTGTGATTAGGTAGAACAACGAGGCTTGCGGGATTGTCTCGCAAGCCGATGGTTGGGACGGACTTGGTTTCGTCTCTAACCGCTCGAAGAGCGGGACAGCTCGTGATGGTGCAGTTCGGACTCATCGGTTTAGGTGCTGGCGCCGCGGCGGCTTTATTGTTCGCCTCGGTGGTCTCCGGCTCGTGGCTGTCGGTCCTGCTGTTCTATCTGGCGCCGCTGCCGATCATGATCGCCGGAATCGGCTGGAGCCATTGGTCGGCGATGATCGCCGCCGTTACCGGCGCCGCTTTGCTCGGCTCACTTTTGGGCACGGTATTCTTCTTTGCGTTTCTGGCCGGCGCCGGCGTGCCGGCCTGGTGGCTCGGCTATCTCGCCATGCTGGCGCGGCCCGCTGGCGGAGCCGCCCTAAACGGTGGCTCGAAAAGCGCCGCGCTCGAATGGTATCCGCCCGGCCGGCTGGTGGTATGGGCAGCCGTGTTGGCCGCCCTGATCGTTGTGGTCGCCATCCCGAATTTCGGCACCGATGTGGAAAGCTTCCGCGCCGGCTTAAGCCGCGCGCTTACCAGCATGTTGCAAGCCGAAATCGGCGACCGTGCCGGCGCGCCTTTATCGGTGCCGGGTGTCAACAATACCGGCCGGCTGATCGCTTTCCTGGTGGTCGCCGTTCCGGCGGCGGCGGCGATCCTCGCCACCATCACCAATGTGATCAACCTGTGGCTCGCCGCGCGGGTCGTGAGTTTTTCCGGCAGGCTGAAACGGCCGTGGCCGCAGCTCTCGGCCATTACGTTTCCGCCCCTGGTGGCGGCGGCACTCGCCGTTGCGGTGGTCTTGAGCTTTTTCAGCGGATTCGTTGGCATCATTGCCAGCGTGTTGGCTGCGAGCCTGCTGATGGTCTATGGCGTGCTCGGCTTTGCCGTGCTGCACGCCGTGACGCTAGGCATCAAGAGCCGCGGCTTACTGCTGGGCGGCATCTATGCGGCCGTCATCGTGTTCGGCTGGCCGGTACTGGCGCTCTGTGCGCTGGGCCTCATCGACACCGCTTTCGATCTGCGCGCGCGCGTCGCCAACACGCGGGGGCCGCCCGCCCCCATTTGAGGTTTTAAAAGTTTCACCAACCCACCTATCATCACATCAAGGAGTACACACAATGGATGTCATTCTACTCGAGCGTATCGGCAAACTCGGCCAAATGGGCGACGTCGTGCGCGTCAAGGACGGCTATGCCCGCAATTTCCTGCTGCCGCGTGGCAAAGCGCTGCGCGCCAGCGCCGACAACAAGTCGAAATTCGAAGGCATGAAGGTTGAGCTGCAAAACAAAAGCCTCGAACTCAAGGGCGTCGCCGGCCAGGTCGCCACCAAGGTCAACGGCAAGAATTATGTCGTGATCCGGCAGGCGAGCGAAACCGGCCAGTTGTTCGGCTCGGTGTCGACGCGTGACATCGCCGCTCTGATCGTCGCCGAAGGCGGCGAGGTAACCCGCTCGCAAGTGTCGCTTAATATGCCGATCAAGTCGATCGGCCAATACAAAGTGCCTTTGTCGCTGCATCCGGATGTCGAAGTGGGCATCACGGTCACCGTGGCGCGCAGCGCGGCGGAAGCCGAGCGCATCGCACGCGGCGAGGACGTGACGGTGCGCCGCGAGGATGCCGAAGAGGAAGCCGAAGCAGCACTCGCGAACGCCGAAGCCTTCTTCGAACCGGAAGCCATCAAGGCGCTCGAAGGCGAAGCCGCCGAAGGCAAGAGCGAAGGCGATGTCGCGGTGGCGGACGCCGACGCCAAGGCCGCCAAGGCGAAGAAGGCCAAAAAGAAGGACGACGAGGCCTGAGCGCTTACGAACTAAGGCTCCAGCAAAAGTTCGGCCCGAATCCGAAATCGTCATCCGGTTTTGGATTCGGGGCCGGCAAACCAAACCTGGCATTCGTAAGTAATCCAAAGCGGCTTGACGGTGCGGGCGATTGCTGGTCCCCTTTAAATAAGAACTTAAAAACCACGGAGAGGAAACATGTTTCGCATTCGCGATTTGCTGCCGCTAATCGCGCTTGCGGTAGCAGTTGTTTACGCCACGCCCGCGCCGGCCCAGACCATCATCGAGGAATGGCCAAGCGTGAAAGCGCCACCAGCGCCTGAGCTTAAGGCCGTCACGATAGACCCTAAGACCACCGCACTACTGATGGCGGATTTTGTCAAACAGGGTTGCAACCAGCAGCGCCGACCGCGCTGCCTCGCTACACTGCCGAAGGCGAAGAAACTACTCGCCGAGGCGCGGGCCAAAGGTATGCTGGTTATCTATAGCGTCATTAAAGGCGGCGTGATCGGCGATACGCTTCCCGAGGTCGCGCCGACCGGTAATGAGCCGGTGGTAGAGTCAGGAATAGACAAATTCTACAAGACTAATCTCGAACAGATCCTAAAAGACAAGGACATCAAGACGGTTATCGTTATAGGCACCGGGGCAAACGGTGCCGTGATGTACACCGCGAGCGGAGCAGTGCTACGCGGCATGAAAGTGATCGTGCCCGTGGACGGCGTTTCAGATGTAAATACATATATGGAACAATACGTGGCATACAATTTCATGAACGCGCCGAATATCGCGGGCAACGTGACGCTCACTAGCGTTGATATTATGAAATTCTAAAAATGCGCGATTTATTCACTTCTCCAATTGCGCTCGCACCGAATAAAAAGCCCGGCTCCCAATTCGGGCTTTTTTGCCATCGATTGCCGAGGCCTGCAAGTTTGGCAAGTGGACTCGACGGGATGTCCCCTTCTGGCATTAACGGTCAATCGCGGTACTGAAAACTTTTTTGGTCGCTAGTGAACTGTTTTAAAACGAACGATGCGCGCCGGTGGCCTTGGAGCCTTCACACGGCCATGACCCGATTGCAACGATTTATCGCATAAGTCGGCGGCCTAATTCCTTTTGGTAGGCGTTAAGTTATTCTCATCGACTTGGTGAACTCCTTGCCACCAGCTCTGGCATGCGTTCGCGGGCCTTCCGCCGCGACGCGATCTGCTCGCGACTGTGCGTCGACGCGGCAACCCACGACGGAGGAACAAATCAAATGACTCAAAAATTATTTTATCTCGCGTCGACCGCGCTTACATTTATGTTGGCTACACTGGCCATGTCTGCGCCACCCATTATCCCAAAACCGGTGGTGATAGCGCCGAGGCGGGTGGTGGTAGCACCTAAGCGCTTGGTGGTTGCACCTAAACACGTGGTGCTCACGCCTAAGCTTGTGGCGCTAACACCTAAGCATGTGGCCCTGGAGCCAAAGCATGAAGTGATGGCGCCTAAGCATTTGGCGCTAGAGCCTAATCATGAAGTGGCGACGCCTAAGCATTTGGCGGTAGTGCCTAAAAACCAAGTGAATAGTTCACAGAATACCAAGAGCAATAAGAATCTGTCCGCCGGAACGCAGGCCAAATCCGGCGGCAAAGTTTCGAAATCTGGAGCAAGCGGAGAAGCTTCCGCCGGGGCGGAAATTACCGCAAAAGCGGGGCCCGTGACCGCGAAGATTGGCACTAGCACCGAGGCGGGAGGTTCTATTTCGAAATCCGGCGCGAGCGCTAAGGTTGGGGCCGAGGCGGGCGTTTCCGATGCGCTTCGCGGCGGCGTCAAGTCGAAGCAAGGTTCTGCATCGTCCTCGACAACGGTCACCGCCAAGGCCGGAGGCGATGCGGACGCTAACGGCAAAGCCGCTATTGGAAATAACGGCGCCAATTTGGGCGCAGGAGCAGGCGGTGAAATTGGGGCCACGGTCGGAGTGCAACAAACCGTGTCTGCATCAAGTGGCGGCATGAAGGGTACCGGTTCTGCCGGCGTTGATGCGCCCGGGGCGTCAATCGGCGGTCAAGGCGGTTAATCTAAACCAGCTTCCGGCCGACCAAAGAAAAGACCTTGATGCAACGATTGGCACCAAGCATGCGAAATTGGTGATTAATTCCGAAAAGACTAGCGGTAAAGCGGTGGTGAAAGAAGGCGGGGACATCGTCATAACATCCATCCCTGCGGCTAAAACGGTGGCGAAAGAAGGATCCAAGATCGGAAAGAAAATTAAGAAGATCTTTTGATACCAGGCACTCGGCGAAGACCTTAGGTCGGCGAAAAGCGAAAGACGCGTTGTTTGCTGTCATGCGTCGTCGCCTTCCGGAACTTGGCGGACAAGCGAACCGCTGCCTTCGTTTGCCCGCTATCGGACCAAAGTGCACATTGCGCGCGCGTTGGTCTCCGAACTTAACCGATCGGACCGCGGCCTAGTTTTTGGTGTCGCTCGGTTTGGTGTCGCCGGCTTTTGGTTCGCTCGGTTTGGATTCGGAATCCTTGGCCTTGGTCTCCGGCGGTTTTGCATCCGTGGGCTTTGTATCGAAAGGTTTAGTCTCGGAAGGTTTAGTCTCGGCGGGTTTGGTGTCGGAAGCAGTCGGCTCGCCACCTTTGGCGGCTGCCGGTTTTTTATCGCCGCCCTTCTCGCCCGATTTCGGTTTTTCGTCGCCCTTTAATTTGGCGTTGCGCTTGGTGGTGGGCGCCGGCGCCTTATCCAGGGATTGCAGATAGGCGGCGATGGCGCCAGCCGATTCACGGCTGGCCGTGTAGTGCTCGCGCAAAAAACCATCAAGCCCCATAATGCCCGAGTTTTTGGTGAGGCCTGCCGGCGTCTTATGGCAAATCGCGCAGTCCGAGGCATAAAGCTGGGCGCCGGTCTTGCCGGAATCCAGGTTTTCCTGGGCGAACGCCGGGCCCACGCAATACAGTGCCAAAATACCCAGGGCGAGCGGGAAGGTCCGAATACAAAACGTCATTGCCGTCAACCTCTTGATCGTTCGTGCCGCCCACTGGAGCCGGGCTTTCGCTAGCGAGCCCGCGTTCTTGATAGCGCATTATCTACAGATTGTGACCCCAGTCGGATTTTTCGAGCACTGCACCTAACAGTAGCATTTTGTTTTTATACCTCAAAATAGGTGACATTGCCGAAACGCCGCGATATTACTTTAATAGGGAATGGAACTTTTTTCGGCCCGCGGCGTTCGACGCGGGAGGGGTAGTAGTCTTTCCGATACAGTGATGGTGGTGGCGGCCGATGGACGCTCTGCTTCGGTTTCTGCTCAATACGTTTATCCGGCGAGGGACGTTCCGGGTTACCACCTCGCGCGGGACGACGTTTACTTTCGGCGACGGGACCGGAGCGCCGGTATCGGTTCGTTTTACCTCGCGCGCCGCCGAATGGGGGATTCTCCTCGATCCCGAACTTAAATTCGGTGAAGCCTATATGAACGGCTCGTTCGTGGTCGAGCAAGGCTCGATCGCGGATGTGCTGGCTATCGCCCTCGGACAGAAGACGGAAGTGCCGCACTGGGCTCGCCCGCAAACGATGCTGCGGTATTTGTACCGGCGCATCCAGCAGTTCAATCCGCGCACGCAGTCACGCCGCAATGTGGCGCATCATTACGATCTGGACGGGCGGCTCTACTCGCTCTTCCTCGACGCCGATCGGCAATATAGCTGCGCCTATTTCGAGCGGCCGGATCAATCGCTTGACGACGCGCAAATCGCCAAGAAACGCCATCTGGCGGCTAAGCTTCTGGTCGCGCCGGACAGGCCCGATAAGGATTTACGCGTGCTCGATATCGGCTGCGGTTGGGGCGGGCTTGGCCTCTACCTCGCCGAGATCGGCGGTGCCGACGTGACCGGCGTCACGCTCTCGCAAGAGCAACATGCCATCGCCAATGGGCGCGCGGCCGAAAAGGGCTTGGCCAAGCGGGCCCGCTTCAACCTGCAGGACTATCGCGACATCGACGACCGCTTCGACCGCATCGTCTCGGTCGGCATGTTCGAACATGTCGGCGTCAATCACTACGACACCTTCTTTCGCAAGAGCAAAAACTTGCTCGCCGATAATGGTGTGATGCTGCTGCATTCGATCGGCCGCTCGGAAGGCCCTAGCATCACCAATCCTTGGATTGCGAAATATATTTTCCCGGGCGGCTATATTCCCTCGCTATCTGAGGTGCTGCGCCGGATCGAGAAGGCCGGCCTGCTGGTCACCGACATCGAAATCCTGCGCCTGCATTATGCCGAGACGCTCAAGAATTGGCGCGAGCGTTTCCTCGCCCACCGCGAGGAAGTCGAGCGCATCTACGACCAGCGTTTCGTGCGCATGTGGGAGTTTTATCTGGCGGCTTCGGAAATGTCTTTCCGCGAGCAGAATCTGATGGTGTTCCAACTGCAACTCACCAAGCGCCAGGACGTGGTGCCGATGACGCGCGACTACATCTTGCGCGCGGAACAGCGCCTGCTCGCCGCCGAGGCCGAGCGACAGCCGCGCCTGCGGCTGGCGGGCGAATAGCACCTGCAGCTTGTGCTTGGCCGGCGCCGTACGGGTGGCGCTGGGTCAAGAAAAAATCCGCAATAACGCACTACTCTTTGTCCTGTGAATTGCGGGCACGCTCGACGCTGCCTTGTGGCGTTGGTCGGGCATTTCTTGCTTGGTAGCGCGGCACACGCATTTCCAGGTAAGCACAGACTTCATGAACCCAATCGATTCGGCCGTCCGCAAGCAAGCCGCAGAGCCTGCCCCGCTCTTTCGTTCCGCACCGCACAATATCGAGGCGGAGCAAGGCCTATTGGGGGCGATTCTGGTCAACAACGAAGCGTTCTACCGCGTTTCGGATTTTCTCAACCCGGAACATTTCTTCGAGCCGATCCACCAGAAAGTGTACCAGATCGCGCGCGATCTGATCCGCGCCGGCAAGATCGCCACGCCCGTCACGCTCAAGACCTTTCTCGACGCCAATATCGACATCGGCGGCATGACGCTCGGCCAATATCTGGCGCGGCTCGCCGCCGAAGCCACCACCATCATCAATGCCGAGGATTACGGGCGCACCATCTACGACCTCTCGATCCGCCGCGCGCTGATCATTGTCGGGGAGGACATGGTCAATGTCGCCTTCGATGCACCGGTCGATTTCTCGCCGCGCAACCAGATAGAGGATGCCGAGCGCAAGCTCTACGAATTGGCCGAGACCGGCCGCTATGACGGCGGCTTCCAGTTGTTCTCGCAATCGCTGACCACCGCTATCGACATGGCGGCGCATGCGTTCCAGCGCGACGGGAAACTGTCGGGCGTGGCGACTGGCCTCGAAGAATTAGACCGCATGATGGGTGGCTTGCAGCCGTCCGATCTGATCATCCTGGCCGGCCGCCCCGGCATGGGCAAAAGCGCGCTCGCCACCAATATCGGTTACAACGTCGCCAAGGCCTGGCGCGGCGAAGTGCGTCCCGACGGCCATACCGTGACCACCAATGGCGGCATTGTCGGCTTCTTCTCGCTCGAAATGTCGGCCGAGCAGCTCGCAACCCGTATCATCGCCGAGCAGACCAATATCCCATCGAACCAAATCCGGCGCGGCTCGATCAACGAGGCCGATTTCGAGCGCATCAAGGATCATTCGATCGAATTGCAGAATTTGAAATTCTTTGTGGACGAGACCGGCGGTCTGTCGGTGGCGCAATTGGCCGCGCGCGCGCGCAGGCTCAAGCGACAGCGCGGACTCGATCTGTTGATCATCGATTACCTGCAATTGCTGCAAGGCTCGACGCGGCGTAGCCAAGAAAACCGCGTGCAGGAAATCACCGAGATCACCACCAAGCTGAAAGCCTTGGCGAAAGAACTCAACATTCCGATCATGGCGCTGTCGCAATTGTCGCGCCAGGTGGAAAGCCGCGACGACAAGCGCCCGCAACTCTCGGACTTGCGTGAATCGGGCTCGATCGAGCAGGACGCCGACGTGGTGATGTTCGTCTACCGCGAGGAATATTACCACCAAATGCGAAAGCCGTTGGAATCCAACCGCGAGAAGTTCGCCGAATGGCTGGCGGAAGGCGAGAAAGTACTCGGCAAAGCCGAGGTCATCATCGGCAAGCAGCGCCACGGCCCCACCGGCACGGTCGAATTGCAGTTCGAAGGCGCCATCACGAAATTCTCGACCTTGGCCAAGATCGATCATTTGCCGGAACGTATGGGGTAAGCGCGTCGTAGCTTTCGGCACCTTTGTGATGCTGATTTTCCGGGGGTAATCGCGCATCGACGCCCCACATAGACTGTTTACCGCCGCCCCGCTAAACCTTGCCCCATGTCGATTGCCGAAACTGAGTCCCCGCAGAACCCCCTCGCGCCCGGCGCCGGGTCCGAGGAAAGCCTAACCGCCGGACCGCCGGCGGATGAAGCGGGCGCCGTCTTGACCGTCGATCTTGCAGCCGTCGAGGCCAATTGGCGCGCTCTGTCGCGGCGCGCCATGCCGTCGGAATGCGCGGCGGTGATCAAGGCCGACGCCTATGGCTGCGGCATCGAGCCAGTGGCCACCCACCTTGCCAAGTCCGGCTGCAAGACGTTTTTCGTCGCCGATCTGGCCGAGGCCAAGCGCGCGCGCATGGCGGCGCCAGAGGCCGCAGTCTATGTGCTCAACGGCCTGCTGCCGGGGACGGCCGCCGCTTTCGCCGATCTGCGCGCGCGGCCGGTAATCGGCAGCATGGTCGAACTGGCGGAATGGGATGCGTTCTGCACCGCCAATACATGGCACGGCGGGGCGGCCTTGCATGTGGATACCGGCATGAACCGGCTCGGCATTTCCGCCAACGACGCAGCGGCGCTGGCGCCGCGCATCCGAGCGAAAAATCACGGCATCACGCTTTTGATGAGCCACCTCGCCTGCTCGCAAATGCCCGAGCATCCGCTCAATGCCAGCCAGATCAATCTGTTCCGCGAAGTACGAATTCTGTATCGCGGTATTCCTTCTTCGCTCGCCAATTCGTCTGGCGTATTTCTCGGCAACGCCGCCTATTGCGACATGGTGCGGCCGGGCGTCGCGCTCTACGGCGTCAATCCGACGCCGGGCCGCAGCAATCCGATGCGCGCGGCGATCGAATTGCAGGCCCGCATCGTGCAGGTGCGCACGGTAACGAAAGGCGAGACCGTCGGTTACGACGCGGCGTGGACCGCCAAGCACGCGACCAAACTCGCCGTGGTCGCGGCCGGCTATGCCGATGGCTATCCGCGCGCGGCCAGCGCCTCGGACGCGGCGCCCGGCAGCGAAGCGATCGTTGCAGGAAAACGCTGCCCGCTGGCCGGGCGCGTTTCCATGGATCTAATTGCAATTGATATCACGGCTTTGCCGGACGCCAGCGCGCGGCGCGGCGACGTGGCGACCCTGATCGGCGATGAGATCACGGTCGATGACCTGGCCAAGGCCGCCGGCACGATTGGGTATGAAGTGTTGACGGGCCTGGGGCGGCGCTATCACCGGATTTATCGGGGCTAGCGGACGGGCGCCGAAATTGCCGACTACTATCTTTCGTTGCAATATAATTATTTACGATCTTTTGTAGAGGCGACTATCATTGCCCCTGTCGCGTGAGCCTTCCCGGAAATACCGGCTCGGCGCACGAGGAAAACTCAATGAACAATATCCGCATTGGCGCCGCGCTTGGCTCGTTGGCAGCCCTTGTCATCGCCGGTTTGGCCACGCTCAGCCGGTACCGACGCCTCGGCAAGCCTGTTTGGGAGGCACCGGCTGCGCGGCCTCGGCCTGTCCCACCAGTATCACCCCGGCCCAGGCGACGCTGCCGCTGGCCGCCTGCCCAATCAATGGCGAAACGCAAAGCGCGGTCGATATCTTCTCCTGGAACGAATTCATCGCCCTCAACTGGCCGGCGACCACCGCGTGTGCGGCCGACCAGGCCAAGTCAATCCTGAGCTTCAAGAGCGGCGACCAGGGGCGGCGCTATGGTAGACGCTACAGCAATACCGCGATCAACAAACAGACGGCCAAAAAGCCTTTCACCGAATTCAAACCAAACAGCGCGCCGATCAACCTGCCGGTACCGATCAAGCGGGATATCCCGATTGCAGCGAACCCCGACTCGAATGCCTATTACCAAAATCTGCTGGCGGGTTAGGTTTTTGCCAATTACCGCCTCATCAGCACGCAGTGGCAGACCGGCCTCTCGCTACAGGGTACCCCGGCGCATGTGGCGAATATCGTCATCGAAACCTACGTCCAGTTGATCACCAGCAAGCCGCCGAACCCCACGACCGGCTGTCTGGCCTGCCACCGCGACGCCACGTCGGCGAATGGCAAAACGCTGAGCGACCACCTGTTCCTGGAGGCGAAGTAGGCCCGGTTGTCGCGGGCGGACCAAAGGGGACTGCTGTACGGTTTGTTAAATAATGTTCTTGTATTGTTCTCCTGGGCGTTTTAGCGTTCCAGGGCAACAAATACAGGCGATTCCTCTATGTCCAAACGCAGCCTCTCGTTCATCTGCCAGAATTGCGGGGCGGCGGCGCCGCGCTGGCAAGGCAAATGCGAGGCCTGCGGCGAGTGGAACACGCTGGTCGAGGAAGGCGCCGAGCGCCCGGCTGGGCTTGGCCGCAAGGCCCGCAATGGACGTCCTTTGGGGCGCCTGTTCGCGCTTGAGCCGCTGACGGGCGAAGCCCATGACGCGCCGCGCCTGCCCTCGGGCGTAGCCGAACTCGACCGCGTCACCGGCGGCGGCTTTGTGCGCGGCTCGGTGCTGCTGATGGCTGGCGACCCCGGCATCGGCAAATCCACATTGCTGATTCAGGCCGCAGCCGCCTTGGCGCGCTCCGGCCACCGCGCGGTCTACATTTCCGGCGAAGAGGCTGTCGCGCAGGTGCGCATGCGCGCCGCGCGGCTGGGGCTGCGCGACGCGGCGGTGGAATTGGCGGCGGAGACCTCGGTCGAGGACATCATCGCCACGCTGTCGGAAGGCAAGGTGCCGCGCCTGATCGTCATCGATTCCATCCAGACCATGTGGACCGATCTCGTTGAATCGGCGCCCGGCACGGTGACGCAAGTGCGCGGCTCGGCGCAGGCGCTGATCCGTTTCGCCAAGCGTTCCGGCGCCGCCATCATCCTGGTCGGCCATGTAACCAAGGATGGCCAGATCGCGGGACCGCGCGTGGTCGAGCATATGGTGGACGCCGTGCTCTCGTTCGAGGGCGAAGGCTCGCATCAATTCCGTATTTTACGCGCGGTCAAAAACCGCTTCGGCCCGACCGACGAGATCGGCGTGTTCGAGATGACCGGGGCGGGCTTGCGCGAAGTCGCCAATCCGTCCGAATTATTTCTCTCCGAGCGCGATCTGGGCACGCCCGGTACCGCGGTATTTGCCGGCATGGAAGGCACGCGGCCTTTGCTGGTCGAGATCCAGGCGCTGGTGGCGCCCACGTCTTTGGGCACACCAAGGAGAGCGGTGGTCGGTTGGGATACCAGCCGGCTGGCCATGGTGCTGGCGGTGTTAGAGGCCCATTGCGGCGTAAAACTTGGCGGCCACGATGTCTATCTCAATGTCGCCGGCGGCATGCGCATCCAGGAGCCGGCGGCGGATCTCGCCGCGGCCGCGGCCCTGGTCTCGTCGCTGGCCAATGCGCCACTGCCGGCGGACGCGGTCTATTTTGGCGAGGTTTCGTTGTCGGGTGCGGTGCGGCCAGTGGCGCATGCCGCCTCAAGACTCAAAGAAGCCGCAAAGCTCGGCTTTACCAGAGCCGTCATACCGGAAGCCGCGAAATCGGAAGCCGGCGATCCCGGTCTCAAAGCCAGCACGGTGTCGAATTTGACCAATCTGGTCGCCGATATCGCAGCACTTGGAAAACCGCGGACAGCCGCCAAAAGCCGTGGACAAGACGGGTGACGCCAGTGTGACGCCCGGCTATAGAGGCGCATCGAAACCGCCTCCAGCGGGCTTGCTTGCGGGACGCCGCTAGAGCAGAAACGGGCGTAAAATTAAGCACTTAACGCCGACATTGCCGCCCTGGCCGGGAGCCGCTATGGCTTTCGCGGATTCGCCACGCCATCTAGGTGGCGAGCCCCTCATCACCTTGCGGAGCGCGTGAGCCCCGATGCCGATCACTTTGCTCGACATCCTCCTTTTGGTCGTCATGTTGATCTCAGGGCTGCTCGCCATGATCCGCGGTTTCATGCGCGAGATCCTGTCAATCGGCGCCTGGGGCGTAGCCGCCTTGGTGACCCTCTATTCCTATTCGCGCGTGGTGCCGATCGTGAAGCAATATGTCACGAGTGACACGGTGGCGGCCGGAATCACAATCGGCGGCGTTTTTCTGCTAACGCTGTTGATCGTTTCGATCATCACCGTGCGCATTTCCGACATGGTACTCGACAGCCGGGTCGGCGCGCTCGATCGCACGCTCGGCTTCTTGTTTGGACTGGGCCGCGGACTGGTGATCGTGGTTGTCGCTTTCCTGTTTTTCGCCTGGCTGGTTCCCGACCGCAGCCAGCCGGATTGGGTGCGCGGCGCCAAGTCGAAGGTCGTACTGCAAAGTACGGGACAATGGCTCATGTCCATGTTGCCGGATGACCCCGAAAGCACCATCTTAAAGAGGTTGAGGAAGCCGAAACCGGACGACCAGGACGCGCCGCCCGATGCGACGCCGGTTCCTCCGGGTCAAAAGTCGGAACTTCAAACGCCGACGATCCAGGCGCGAATCGTCCCGGAACCAGTTATGGGAACACGGTAGCGATGCAAAACCAGACGCCAGACCTCACGCAGGCCGACGATACGCAATTCGATCCAAACGCGGATCGCCTGCGCGAAGAATGTGGCGTCTTCGGCATATTCGGCCATCCCGACGCTGCCGCCATCACCGCGCTCGGCCTGCACGCGCTCCAGCACCGCGGCCAGGAAGCCGCCGGCATCGTGTCGTTCGACGGCAAGCGGTTCCATTCCGAACGCCGCCTCGGCCTGGTCGGCGATACATTTACGCGGCGCGAGGTCATCGACCGCCTGCCCGGCAATACCGCGATCGGCCATGTGCGCTATTCGACCACCGGCGAGACCATCCTGCGCAACGTGCAGCCGCTGTTTGCCGAACTCAATGCCGGCGGCTTTGCCATCGGCCATAACGGCAACCTGACCAACGGCCTCAAGCTGCGGCGCGACCTGGTGCGCGAAGGCGCCATGATGCAGTCGACCACCGACACCGAAGTGATCCTGCATCTGGTAGCGAAATCGGGCCGCAACCGTTTCGTCGACCGCTTCATCGATGGCTTGCGCCAGCTCGAAGGCGCCTATGCCTTTGTCGGCATGACCAACAAGAAACTGGTCGGCGCACGCGATCCGCTTGGCATCCGCCCGCTGGTGATCGGCAAGCTCGATGGCTGCCCGATCCTGGCCTCCGAGACCTGCGCGCTCGACATCATCGGCGCGCAATATGTGCGCGATGTCGAGAATGGCGAAGTCGTCATCTTCGAGGAAGACGGCGCGCAATCGCATAAGCCGTTCCCGCCGATACAGGCGCGGCCCTGCATCTTCGAATATATCTATTTCTCGCGGCCCGATTCCATCGTCGGCGGCCGCAGCGTCTATGACGTGCGCAAGACCATGGGCGCGCAACTCGCCCGCGAAGCCAAGGCCGATGCCGATGTGGTCGTGCCGGTGCCGGATTCCGGCGTGCCGGCGGCGATCGGTTTTGCCCGCGAGTCCGGCATTCCCTACGAACTCGGCATCATCCGCAATCACTATGTGGGGCGCACTTTCATCCAGCCGACGCAATCGATCCGCGATCAGGGCGTGCGGCTCAAGCACTCCGCCAACCGCGCGGTGGTCGCGGGCAAACGCATTGTGCTGGTCGACGATTCGATCGTGCGCGGCACGACGTCGCGCAAGATCGTGCAGATGATGCGCGACGCCGGCGCCAAGGAAGTGCATTTCCGTATCGCCTCGCCGCCGATTACGCATCCGGATTATTACGGCATCGACACGCCCGAGCGCGACAAGCTATTGGCCGCCACCCACGATCTGGAAGGGATGCGCCAATTCATCGGCGCCGATACGCTGGCGTTTCTCTCCGTCGATGGCATCTATCGCGCCATGGGCCTGCCCGGCCGCGATCCGGTGCGCCCGCAATTCACCGATCATTGTTTTACCGGCGACTACCCGACCGCGCTGACCGACCTCGCCGCCCAGGACGCCAGCCCGCGGCAATTGTCGCTATTGTCGGAAGCCGTGTAACCGGCGCACCGGCGTAGATTATGTCCAAGCCCCTCTCCGACCGTATCGCGCTGGTCACCGGTGCTTCGCGTGGTATTGGCGCGGCATTGGCGCTTGAACTGGCCAGCGCCGGCGC
>Ga0302320_10018116_pt1 | contig 14231 bp, 14 predicted proteins | sample Bog_T0_3_FD_202130 | JGI IMG/M metagenome (GOLD analysis project Ga0302320, IMG submission 202130) | Peat permafrost microbial communities from Stordalen Mire near Abisko, Sweden - Bog_T0_3 | ecosystem: Environmental > Terrestrial > Soil > Wetlands > Peat | place: Sweden: Abisko, Stordalen Mire... | reverse complement strand
ATGTTATGACATCGATTCATCGGGTTTCCTATGCAGCCATTCAGTGTTCCTTTTCTTTGGATAAGAAAGAGAATGTGGAAAAGGTATCGTCGTTTGTTGAAAAGGCTGCGCATCAAGGTGCTCAGGTGATTCTTCCTCCAGAGCTTTTTGAAGGCCCTTATTTCTGTCGAGAAGAAAAGGCGGAATTTTTTAGCTGGGCTCATCCCCTGGAGGGACATCCTACTTTGCGGCACTTTCAGCGTCTGGCAGAAAAGCTAAAAGTGGTGATCCCGGTTTCTTTTTTTGAACAAGACCACCAGCAATACTACAATAGTGTTGCTCTGATTCATTCTGATGGAACGATTCATGGAGTGTATCGCAAGTCTCATATTCCAGATGGGCCAGGGTATGAGGAAAAATTTTATTTTACTCCGGGCAATACGGGATTCAAGGTTTGGGAAACTGCTTATGGCCGGATCGGAGTTGGAATTTGTTGGGATCAGTGGTTTCCTGAGTGTGCTCGCGCAATGATGCTCATGGGAGCTCAAGCGCTTTTTTATCCATCGGCTATTGGGAGCGAACCTGGCAATCCTTCCTTAAATACAAAAGATCTGTGGCAGAGGGCAATGATTGGTCATGCGGTTTCTAATGTTGTACCGGTGATTGCTTGTAATCGAGTGGGTACTGAAGGGGATCAGAACTTTTATGGCCATTCTTTTATTTCCGATCATCGAGGTGAAAAAGTTTCTGAACTCAATAGCACTCAAGAAGGCTTTGTTTTGGCTCAGTTCAATCTTGAGGAAATTCGACTCGATCGAGCTTCCTTTGGTTTTTTTCGAGATAGGCGATCTGATCTGTACAAACTCTCAGGTGTGCTTTAATAACGCATGGCGACTTGATTTGCAGGGGGTCTCATCCGATAGAATAGAAGGAGTACCAAGCTAGGGGGGTAGGATGGGAGTTTATACAAGATTTAAAAAAAATCCAGATGGCATGAGGCAATTAGTTGAACTATTAGAGTCTACTCCTCTTTCCAGAAGACAAAAAATGATCGATGTGGGCATGAAAGAGGACCCCGATTATACTCAAAGGGCACTCGAATATATGATTACCTTTGAAGACGTAATGACGCTCCCTGATATGGAGTTGGCCGATGTTCTTGCAGAAGTTCCTGGCCGATTGACTGCATTGGCTATTTATTCAGCCAAGCAAGAAGTAAAAGATCGCTTTTTGGCTAAATCCAATCCACGCGTTGCAGCAGAAATTAGAGAATTTCTTGAGACTCCCCAGGTCTCAGCTTCGCAAATAGGTGGCGGGCAAATGAAAATGATCGAAGCGACCCGCAAACTTGAGAAAAGAGGTATTGTCAAAACTAAGCGTGTTCCTGGGGACTAAGAGCCTGTTCAGCTATTTTGCTTCAATTCCTAAACAAATATTCCAAAGCTCCCGAGAAAACTGTCTGACTTGGTGAAGAGAATTCCACATTTCTGGCTGATAGCCCTTTGCTCCTTCGAAGGATTCAATCTCCCACTGGATAGTATCTTTTTGCAATGTGGTCAAGGCAGCTGAAGCTCCCTGTAATTCTAAAATACGAAGGTACTTTTCCCGATCGAACCGGATCTGTGACATACTGCTACCTTACTGAGAAAGTGGTTGTAACTCAATTGTATTTCAAAAATATCCGAAAATGGAAACATGAGCAGATGGACAGGCCTAGGAATATTGCTTTTGATTCAGGCCGCGCTTTGTTTTGCGGAGCAAAAAAACGAGCCAGGTAAGCAAAAGCTGAGTTCCCCGTATCTTTTGTCACCGCAGGAGTTTAAACGTTCTTCTACTGCGTTGCGCCTTCCGCCGGTTGTCATCAAGAAACCTTCAAAAGATTCTTTGGAGGAGGGGCTAACCTTTGGTGCTCTTTTGGATGCGGTTGAAGATGCTTCAGCGGTTACTGCTCGAGACAAAAGCGGAGAAGTTTATACTTTCCGAATGGGGCAGCTTATGGTCGATGGACTTACTTTTCTGAGTGGTCCAATCGCAACCATTCGAATTGCATTTGAAGAAGGGATTCAGGTCCTGATAGCTCCCAATTCTCAAGTCTCCATATCGCATGAGCAAGATCATCATAGCGGGCCTTACATTCCCACCCTCTTTTTGAAGACAGGTGAAATTCGTGTACTGGTGGAGCATAAAACAAGTGCTGAAAATAAAAGTGAACCTCAAAAGGAAGTTGAAGAAGAAAAACTCAATTTGCCTAAAACTTCGAGTTTATATCGATTTTTTGTCAGAACGCCCACTGCAGTTTTTGCGGCTCGGGGCACCGATTACGTGGTTTTCGTAGAGTCCACAGGTTCGGAGATGCATACCCTATCTGGAATTGTCGATGCTGCAAAGAACTTTTCAGACCTTCGGAAAGGAACTGGGGCATCAGTTGCTGTCGGGCAAATGATTCGAACCCATCTCGCTACGTTTGAAAATCCGATTCCTTTTGAGGCAGGATTATTCTTGAAGGAATTTCATGAAAGGTACCCTAAAATGGAAGCGCAATGGAAAGATGCATCCAAGAGACTTCGGTCGGGGCGAATTCAAGATGCCTTCAAAGTCTTTCGGGAAGGACAAATCCGAATTCAGAAAAAATTAGAGGAACAATTCGGATCTTCTCAACAGCTGAAAAAACGTTAAATGGTTGGAGTGATAGGGATTGAACCTACGACCCCGCCCGTGTGAAGGGCGTGCTCTGCCGCTGAGCTACACTCCAATGAACGCTAGCCAGTAGGCCTAGAACTAGTCGCTTCTTTCCCGTTTTTCAAGGCCTATTTTCTCTAGATCAAGAACTATCTTGAATTCATAGTAATATAGGGGTGACGATTCCAGTTCTGAGATGTTAAAAAACAACGGATTTGGAGACAATATGACTTATTGGAAAACAATCGGTGTGGTTTTTATTTTTCTTTCCTGCGTTGTTGAGATGGGCAGTGCTTTAGGAAATCAGGCAAATGGCGGAATGGATGAATCATTAATGGATTTATCTGTACAGCCCTGTGATGATTTTTATCAGTTTGCCTGTGGGGGCTGGCTGGAAAAGGCTGAGATTCCAGCAGATCTGCCTATGTGGGATCGAAGTTTTATGGCTTTACGGGAAAGCAACAAAGTGTCTCTCCGAAAAATATTGGAAAAAAAACCTTCCAAAAAGTTCGGAAACTTAAAAAATCCTGATTCAAAGAAGTTAGGGGATTTTTATGCTGCTTGTATGGATGAAAAGGGCATTGAAAAAAATTCCCTTTCTGAGTTGAACGTTATTTTAAGGCAAATCGAAACATCAGAAGGCACTGGGGATCTCACTAAAGAGTTTAAAGAACAGCTTCCACAACTACTGGCTCAAATGCATTTAGATGGTGTGAATGGGTTTTTCAATTTAAGCGAGCAGCAGGATTTCAAGGACTCAACTCAAATGATTGGAGTCGTAGATCAAGCTGGGCTGACGCTTCCTGATCGAGATTACTATCTCAATGATGATTCAAAAACTTTAGAGGTAAGAAGCCTTTTTCAAAAATATATGGAAAACATTTTTGGATTGATGGGGTTGAGTCCTGAAGTGGCCCAAGAAGCTTCAAAAACGGTCTTAAAATTAGAAACCCAACTTGCTAAGAGCTCCATGCCGCGAGTGGATCGCAGAAATCCACTGAATATTTATCACCGTTTGGAACGCAAAGGCTTAAAGGAGAAAGCTCCAAGCTTTCATTGGGATCAGTATTTTGAGGCTATTGGGGTGCCAACGATTCAAGCGATCAATGTGACGGTGCCTGAGTTTTTTGTTAGTTTCAATGAACTCTTGAACTCCACTCCTGTCAGTGAGTTGAAGACCTATTTAAAGTGGCATGTGATTCAGTCAGCGATTCCGGCGCTTCCGAATCGTTTTATTGATGAGAACTTTAAATTTGTATCTCAAGCGCTTTCTGGGCAAAAACAGCTTGAACCTCGATGGAAACGGTGTGTGAAAGCGGTAGACTCCATGATGGGATTTTCGCTAGGGCGTTCCTACGTGGAAGAATATTATAGCGAAGAAAGCAAAAAGTTGACTGCTCAGGTGATCCAAGGCGTTGAGAAATCCTTTGAAAATGAACTTCAATTGCTGCCCTGGATGGATGAGGCTACAAAAAATCAGGCTCTCAAAAAGCTGGGAGCCATTGTCAATCAGGTCGGGTATCCTCCTCACTGGCGCAGCTATCATTCCTTAGAGGTGGATCGGACTTCTTATTTTAAGACGCTTTTGAATTCTGAGCGTTTTAACTCTCGGTATCATCTGGATAAAATCGGAAAGCCCGTCGATCGCGAAGAGTGGGATATGTCTCCTCCTACGGTGAATGCTTATTATGATCCCTCTATGAATAAGATGGTGTTTCCAGCTGGAATTTTACAATCTCCATTTTTTAATCAAAAAGCTAGCATGGAGACGAACTTTGGCGGAATCGGCATGGTAATGGGCCATGAATTAACTCATGGTTTTGATGACGAAGGAAGACGTTTTGATGCTGTTGGAAATTTAGTAGAGTGGTGGACTCCTAAAGTGTTGCAGGATTTTGATGCCAAAACTGATTGTGTGGTCAAACAATACGATGCTTATGAAAGTCTACCCGGTGTGCATTTGAATGGTAAGTTGACTTTGGGAGAAAATATTGCCGATCATGGTGGTATTCGGCTTGCCTTTGCAGCTTGGAAAAATTATTCCAAGAATATCAAAATGAAGCCAGCTCCTTCTCGTTTTACCCGGGATCAGCGTTTTTTTCTTGGATTTGCTCAATCCTGGTGTTCAAAAAAACGGGATGCATTTGCTCGAATGCTTGTCAAAACGGATCCTCATTCACCTCCTCGCTTTCGAGTGAATGGAACGGTTTCTCAGTTTTCTGAATTTTCAACGGCTTTTCAGTGTAAGCCAGGTGCCCCCATGGCTCCGGTGAATCGCTGTGTAGTTTGGTGATGGATCAAAAAAGAAGACCCCGTCTTTTTTTAAACAGGCTCTAAGACGGGGTCTTTGGCTTACTGATTTAAAATGTAGCTAAAAATCAAAGGAGCAACAATGGTGGCATCTGATTCAATGATAAACTTAGGTGTATCAATGCCCAGTTTACCCCAAGTGATTTTTTCGTTGGGAACTGCTCCAGAATAAGACCCATAACTTGTGGTTGAGTCACTGATTTGAGCAAAATAACCCCAGAGCCTGGCCGAGATGCCCAAGTCTTGGTGAAGCATGGGCACAACGCAGATAGGGAAGTCTCCAGCAATTCCTCCACCAATTTGGAACATTCCCAAGGAGGTGTTCTTGGTGATGCTTTGATAAAACTCGGCCAATTGAACCATGTATTCAATGCCTGTTCTTACGGTGTGAACTTTCTTCACGTCTCCTCTCATGCAGGCTGCTGCATACATGTTTCCTAACGTAGCATCTTCCCAGCCCGGGACAATAATAGGAAGATTTTTTTCAGATGCTGCGATCATCCAACTGTCTTTTGTATCGATTTGGTAAAATTGCTTCAGTTTTCCACTTCGAAGCGCTCGGTAGAAAAACTCATGAGGGAAATAGCGTTCGCCTGCTTGGTCAGCCTGAGTCCACTGATCGAGCATCACCGATTCAATTCTTCTCATCGCCTCGGCCTCAGGAATACAAGTGTCGGTGACTCGGTTCATATGGCGGCTCAGTAGAGCCTGTTCATCTTCAGGGGAAAGGTGGCGGTAGTGTGGGACTCGCTCATAGTGATCATGCGCGACCAGATTGAAAATGTCCTCCTCTAAGTTTGCTCCGGTGCAACTGATCAGGTGGACTTTATCCTGGCGAATCATTTCAGCAAGAGATAGACCCAGCTCCGCTGTACTCATCGCTCCTGCCAGAGTCACCATCATTTTTCCTCCACTATCGATATGTTTCTTGTAACCCTCTGCTGCATCTACTAAGGCAGCGGCATTAAAATGTCTGTAATGGTGCTTGATAAACCGAGATATGGGACCCATTGCGTTCATATTGGCTAGTACTCCTCTAAGGAAATTTCTTTAGACTTGATCCTCTATAACTGAATCCGAGTACTGAGGTCAAGCGACAGGAGTTCTTAGGAGTTTTTTTTGAAACAATAAGATCTATACAAACAATAGATAATACTTTATGATTTAAGTAATGAAGCGAATCTTAGGTTCTTTAATTGTTTCTGGGATGTTGAGTTTTCAGTGTTTTGCTACTTCTTATTCTGATTTATTCAATGATCCCAATTGGGTTTTTAATGATGATTTTTCTGCCTACTCTCAAAATGGCTGTCATTTAGATGGGTTTAGTTTTGGTCCTTGGAATGTGAATTTTGCAAGTCAGGGGTGCGTTCAGCCTCAAACATACGACTCAGCGCCAGTTCTTTATTTAGCTCCTGCAGCATCCACTTCTCCCACGGTGACACATTCAGCACTCGTGACAGGACCTTCATTTAGCGGTGATATCGTTTTTGAAGCAAATGTATTTACGAATAGTCAGCTCAGGCAGGGATCAGTACCCAATTCTTGGGAGGTGGGGTGGCTCATATGGGATTACACAGATAATAAACATTTTTACTATTTTATTCTGAAACCCAATGGATGGGAGCTAGGCAAGGTGGATCCCTCGTTTCCTGGGGGGCAAGGCTACTTGCAGACCGGGGATGCTCCATTGTTTCCCATTCAAAATGAATATTTAGTGAGAATCGTCCAACAAGCTAGCCAAATATCCATTTTTGAAAACGATACCTTACTTGTCCAATTTAAAGATACCAAAAAGCCTTTTAGTGCTGGAAAGATTGGCCTCTATACTGAGGACTCGAGCGTCTATTTTAGCAATGTGAGAGTCGGGATTCTTGCTCCCTAAAATAAATCTAAATACAGTTTCTTCGAAGATTCTTGAGTACGCGTGGCGGGTGAAGTGATTTCATAAATGGCACCCTCAAGAGGAGATACTGTAGTTTTTTCGGCAATTTCTTTGCATTTCTTTTTGACAGGGAGGTCTTTTATTTTCTTGATCTCTGATCCAAGAAGCGAAATCTTTCCAAATCCTTGCGGGATATCTAAAACATAATCTGGCAGAGCGGGCCCTGGTAACTGACCTCTCAGTTGTGAGACAAGATTTCGTCCTTTCTCGATGCTGATACGAAAGTGAAATGTTCCCGGAGTCCAGTCAGGATGGTGTAGGTAATAGGGAAGAACTCCCATTTCATAAAGTCCAATAAATAAATTTTTTAAGCTTTCTACGGAATCGTTGACCCCTCTGAGTAAGACAGATTGATTGAGTAATGTTACTCCCGTTTTTTTGAGGTTTGTAAAGGCTTGTCTGACTCGCTCAGTGATTTCAATCGGATGATTGAAATGGCTGACGAGAACGAGTTGAAAACCCCAGTTTTGGCTCAGACACTCCATCAGAGCGTCTGTGAATCGATGGGGGAGCGTTGCTGTCATTCGGGAATGGATTCTTACTGTACGGATGTGAGGGATTTTGGAAATGCGTCCAAGAAGCAAGGCAAGTGCCGAATCGGTAATAGAGAGAGGGTCACCTCCAGTCAATATTAGTTCTCGAATTTCCGGTGTGTTTTTCAGATAAAGGAATGCTGCTTCAAGTGTTCCTTCATAGAGAGCTTTTTCGTGCCCGCTCAGGTGACTTTTCCTAAAGCAGAAACGGCAGTGAACTGCACAAAGAGAAGTTAAGTGGAGAATGGCTCGATTTTGATATCGATGGGTGAGTCGTGGGCTTGCCGAATGACGGACGTCTCCAATAGCGTCTGGGTGCCATGGGGTTGGGCGGCCATAAATTTTTTGACTTAACTTGATAGCCCAAGCTGGAAGAGAGGGATCTTTTTCAAGCAAATGAGGAATTGCCTGGGCTCGTATGGGGCAATGCTTTGAGGGTTGAATCAGTTTTCCATAGTAGGGGGTAATTCGGATTTTGAATTCGTCTTTAAATTCTTTTTTAAACTCTCCATGAAATTCACCTGTGAATTTCATGGAGAGTTTTTCTAAGTGGCTGGCTTCTTCCAGGGTAATGAGGCCTGCTTGCAGTAAGTCGTTTGGGGAAGTATATGAGTGGAGAAGTTCTTGTTTCCAAGAGTCACTGGTCGATTCCTTGCATGTGAGAGGTGGACTGAGTTGCATTAAGGGCCTGTTCTAGTAGAATAAGAGCCTTTTGTCATGCTCTAAAAAGGAGTCAAGCGGGCTCCCCGATAGGATCTCCTTGATTGCATCTAGGAATCTCTCATGTTAGCTTCCGTCGTACCTATGTTGCATGAAGTGCTTAGAACCTGGTTTCAGTGGGTGGATCAGTGGGGTTATTGGGGTGTATTTATTCTCATGGCTATGGAAAGCTCAATTATTCCCGTTCCATCAGAAGTGGTTTTGCCTCCTGCTGCTTTTTGGGCTGCGCAGGGGCGAATGAGTTTGGCTGGAGTTATTTTGGTGGCAACGGCAGGGAGTTATTTTGGATCGGTGGTCAGCTATGGAGTTTCGCGCTGGGTCGGTCAGCCCGTGGTTCAGAAGTTTGGGAAGTATTTTTTCTTGCCTCCGCAGAAACTCCATTTGGCGGAAAAATGGGTCCAGCAATTTGGAGCTTTTGGTATCTTTTCTGCAAGGCTTTTGCCAGTGATTCGACATTTAATTTCAATACCTGCAGGCGTTCTCAAGATGCCTTTTCTTTCGTTTAGCTTGGTCACTACGGTTGGGGCAGGGCTTTGGTGTGCGGTGCTCTCATGGTTTGGGCAGCAGGTGATTGGTGACAGTCCAGAGCTTTTGCAATCTCCAGAAGCAATGGTTCATGTCATGAAAGCCAAAATGATTTGGATTGTGGCGGCCGTGATTCTGTTGGGCGGTCTTTATTACGGGATCCTTTTACTGAAGAAGAAGTGGGCAAGCTAGGAATTGCGTAAGTGTTCATGCCTGATACCTGAACGTTTACCCGGGAATTATTCGTTCGAAGCGGGGAGCCTGGGTGGCTCGTCTTTTTGGCTAACTATGGATTGAGGGTATATCTGTCCAAACAAAGTAAGTAAAATATAGGGTCCTAAGCCTAGAAGTAAGGCTATCCCGATAGATAGGATGTCCCAGGTCCAGGGGGTAGATTTCAAGTCTTTTAATGTTTTAGCTTTGGTTTTCATCATTTTTAAATTAATAATCCACTCATATTACTTGATCGAAATATACAGGAATTAACTTTAATTGTTTATTCTAAAAATTATGAACTTAGGTCAATTTTGACACATTTTTCCTTACCCAGACAGGTGATAAAGTATACAATATTAGTCTACTTTTATTTTGGAGGAACGTATGTGGGTTAAGAACAAAAAAATAGCTTTGACTGTCGGGTTTTCATGGGTTTCAGTTTTTGGTGCTGGATGTGGTAGTGGGACTGCGATTTCTTATCCGGCCATAGCTCCAGTGGTAAATTCGGCCCTTCCTAAAGCCTTAAAAGCGTCCAGTGCTTCCAGTACTGGAGCTGTAGAAATCAAGCCAGGTTCTCATGCCAGAAGTTCTTTGCAGCATATCATGTCCGTTACACCCTCGAACACGCAAACCACCTTAGCTCAACAATATATTTCAAAACTTTTTTCCGAATACTTTGCCAATATTAATAATGGTCAGGCTTATCAAGGTTATCTTAACAACATGGTATTAAATATTGATATGCGGATGGCGAATCTCGGATCAAGCTCAAGCAATTGTACCAAAGCCACCCCCAGTTCCTACGTCATTGATCTGAGTAGTATTGATTCCATGTTAAAGTTTACTTTGAATAACCTTCAATGCAGTAGTACCATGTCAGGAAATGCTGCTGGGTCAGGCGTGGTGTTCGGTAATTCCGGTAACAATTATTCCATGTGGCTATCTATGGGACCAAAAACTGGTACTTACGCTTCAGGAGGTGGTTTCATGTTGTTTGCTAATATTTCAAACTATGGATCAACATCCACAACAACTCCTGAATCTGTGGATGGGATGCTAGTGGAATATTCTCCTGCAAGTGTAAACAATAGAACAGATATTGCCCGTTTCAAGGCTATTACCACTACAAATACCTTTGAGCTATTTATTGGTTCAACCCAACAGAATATTGGTGGATTTAAAGATTCTAACGTAAATGATGGTAACGGTGCAAATATCTACTTAGGAGCAGGATTTCGTATGATTTCCGATGGGTCTCATATCTACTCGGATGGAACTCTTTATGATAGTACCAGCTCGGGTACCTATTATGCCTACAATGTCTGCCTAAATGCAGCTGATGCTTCGCTGGACTCTACCGCATCGGATTGCCAGACGTTAGCCAACTCCTTTACTCTAAATAATAGTTCAGCATCTCTGAACTTTGCTGAAATCTCTGGCTATGCTTCAGCTACTTTGAGCGGGGCTAGTGCCTCGCCGTGTTCTGGGTCTACGTCGGATGGGTCGAATATTAATAACTGTATTCCTAGTCCTACTACGAATGCAAACCAAACTACCCCGACGTCTACAGTTACGAGTTTGTTTGCTAAAATATTTCCGATTTCCAATGCAAGCAGTGTAGCGGCATCGTACTAGTCTAGCGACAAGATGGAATATCCTAGGAGGGGATTCATTTTTTGTTAGAGAGATAAACTGATATAGTTGATATATCTATTATTATAGTTTAGATATTTAAATCTTGAATAAGCAAACAAAATTGTGTTAATTGGCTGTCATGATTTTTTTGAAAAAAGAAGACAGTTCTGCTGCTAGTTCTTGTGATACTCAGTTGCTTTCTCTGGTTTTGTTCTCGTTTTTGATGCATTTGTCCGCATGGGCTATGCCAGGTTCAGAAGACGGAGGGAGTGATGTATCTGATCAGAGTAGCCAATCCCCAACTTCTGAGACAGTGAGTTGGACTCCTGGTTCGGGTTCTGGATCCCCACCTTCTGCGGCAGTGAGCTGGACTCCCGGTTCGGGTTCCGCTGCCCCTGCGGGGACTCCTCCTCGTTATGAATCTCCTGCTCGAACCCCTTTGACAGTGGTCCCTTCTAATCCTAGGTTGTCAGTGAGACAGGAATGGGCGCGAGGAAAAATGCCCAATCCGGGGACTGCTTCTCGTGCGGTCCCTCCCACCCCTGTGAGAGGAAGAACTCGCAAGCAGCTAACTGATATTTCGAAATGCCGGGGTTTAACCGACAAGTCTAAGGAATTTCAGAATAGCATTCGTAGCCCATTAGGCGATGGCTATTTTGGTAACGTATATCGAATAAAAGTGGACGGCGAGTTCAGGGTTCTTAAGGTCCTCAAAGTGGAGCATAGTCTTCAGAAATTAGAAAGTGAGATAGAAAAGCAGAAAAATGCAGCTGGTGTCATTCAGGATGGCATTCGGTTGAATTTGGCTCCTCAGGTGATTGATAAACCTTTTTGTTTATTAGAGAGCGATGGCTATCACTTAGCTTTTTTAATGGAATATTGGGAAGGTTATACCAGTCTAAATCAGGTGATGGCGGAATTTGAAGATAACCCCCGGACTGAAGTCAGGGGTGAGAGAATGTCGGGACGGGGTTTTGAACCCCTGCTCAGTGAAGAAAACTCAAAGAAAGCATTCATAGAAACTGTCTTTTCAGTAGCTTTTAGAAAGCTGGATGCATTACAGAAAGCCGAAGTATTCCATGGAGATCTTGCTCCACAGAATATGATCGTTAACTCGAAGACTGGTGATATGGGTTTTATTGACTTTGGAGCTCCTTCGGGTTTTGATGGTCATCCCGAATACCATGTTCAAGAAAGTCTAGGAGTTAATGAATTCGATCGGGACTTTGTTTCATTAACCATGATTTATTTGAAATATACTGGTCGTTATCATTATAAGATGGGGTCTAGAGATAAGTGGCCGCTTCAAGAAGTATTGGGAGTCCTAGAGTCTCTGCCGGGTGAGCTGGCTGCCAGCATTAGTGGAAGAATTCCTGGCATTCAAAAAAACTATGAGGATGAGTGTGCTGCGTCCTGCGAAAAATATAAGAGGCGACCTTCTGGTGTTCGTAGCCAAGAGAATACTTTGCATGCGTGGGGAGCCCTGGGGTCCAGTTGTAGTTCGTCTTGTATGGGGGTAGGTAATCCCTTTGATGAGTAAAGAACGGGATGCTTTCGCTAAAAAATCTCAACCATAAACCCTGTTAGGATTAAAATATCCCTGGTGTTTTGGGTTGTCATTGTCCCGATCAACAAATTTGACAATCCAAATTCATAAAGAACATCCGTTCTCCATTTTATGCTAGGAAGTAGCTCAAATCGTAAGCTCGCCCCTAATTGAACACCGTAGTCCCAACCGCTTGGTCCTGGGCTAGAGTAGGTCGGAATTGACAAATAAGGCCCAAAATTGAGTGAAAAAAAACTGATGGGAGACACTCGTATCCAAACTGGAATTTGAGCAAAGCGAGAAACAACTGATTGAGACCCAGCGCCACTGACAAAAGAAAAAGAATGAGATGTAAAAAGCAGTCCAGTTTCCAAACTGGTAAATGGAGTCATATCAAACCCCGCTGTGACACCCCCTCCACCCCCAAAACCCGAGTTGAAAGACAAAGGCGCCGGACTGATGGAATCAAAGGAGGCAGTCAGTGATCCTAATAAAGAAAAATCTATTGCCCAAGCAAAAGACCCAGGGAAGAAAATCAATAGACTAGGAAAGAAAACCCGTTTCCCATTTTTAAAACAGACTCTTAAACGCGAGAGATTTTTCATGTTGCGGCTCGCTCTTGTCATTCTCATGTCTTAATTCTAACGAACTCATAAGACAAGCGCGATGCCAACCCAGCTTTGCAGTTCACAGAACCGAAGCGTTCCATGGGTTGTGGTTTCTAGGTCGGTTAAGCCAGCATTGATTCGTGCATCGACTATGAAATTGACGAGCAAGCTGATGGGCGTCATGTATCTGACGCTGATCTGAATTCCGTAGTCATCCACTGCCCACCCAAGGTCTGAAAAGCTGAGCAGACTTGACTGAGAGGTGCTGGAGACAGTGACATTTCCTACCCCGTGGGCCCAGTAAGGACCCAATCCTAAGGACGTATAATCGTTGAGCCAGTAACGCGCTAGAAGCGGGATTTGAGTGGTGGAAAAACTGGTGTGGGATGGGTCTAGTTGGGGCGAAGAAGTACTAAAGGATCGGTTGACGTAAATAAGGCCGGACTCTAAATCTATTTGCTTGTAGATTCTAAAAGACAAGCTGATTCCCCCTCCGAAGCTCAATCCTGGAGCCGTGCTTAAGTTTGGATTTTGACTACTTTGATTGGAGGGAAGTGAAAAATTAATCGCTCCAAATTCAGATAAAACCATCCCGTGGGCTTCAACGGATGCCATAAGCAGGATCAGGTTCCACTGGAGCTTGCTTTTGAGGGGGCTTCGCAATTTGAAAAATTCCTGCAATTTCATAGATCAGAATTCTCCCATTTTTACCGAATAGCACATCATGAGAGTTCTCACTCGGGTTCTCGTGATCCTCTGCTTTTCTTTTTGCGTCAGCTGTGAAACGACGCGTCTCAATCGCATCAAGCCGGGAATGACGAGAACTGATGTCGCTATTGAACTGGGGGGGCCAGCGGAAGTCCGCATGGAGAATGACCAGGTGTTTTGGGTCTATCCTGCTTCTACATCCAAAAGTTGTACGATTCAGTTCAAAAATCAAAAAGTAGTTCCAGAGCCCATGAAATGCGACGATTCGGATTCTGCTCGGCAGTTTGCTATGAAGAATGCTTATCGCTTACCTTCGATGAATTCTGAAGTCGAATATCGGGGACGAGTCCTCAGATATTGCGGGGCGCGTCCTTCTCCTAAGCCTGGGTGTACTATTTCAGCTCAATGTGTGAATGGCGGGTGGGAAGAAATCTGCCCTTGAGGATTTTATTTTGGTCGCATTCCCTGTAGGCTAATAGCTTAATGAAAAGACTGATCAGGGTTGTGGTGGGTATTACTTTTTGCATGGTGCAGCCTTTGTATGCGATGCAGCTTACGGCTGTCGGAGCTGGTGGGCAATCTGGAGCAATTTTTAATCCGAGCACAGGGTTTACGTCTAGCAGTCACTCTTACCAATATGGAGGTGGGTTGCTTTTAGGATTTAAAATGGTCCCAGCCTTAATGACGGAATTGGGTCTCCTGTATTTGCCTCGAGGGTTTGTTCAAACCTTTACAGGAGCAAATCCGATTGAAACCACTTTTACTACAGTGCAGTTCCCACTTTTACTACGGTACTCGTTGGTTCCCTCGTTTTCTATTGGACTGGGGAT
>Ga0302320_10018115_pt1 | contig 14232 bp, 11 predicted proteins | sample Bog_T0_3_FD_202130 | JGI IMG/M metagenome (GOLD analysis project Ga0302320, IMG submission 202130) | Peat permafrost microbial communities from Stordalen Mire near Abisko, Sweden - Bog_T0_3 | ecosystem: Environmental > Terrestrial > Soil > Wetlands > Peat | place: Sweden: Abisko, Stordalen Mire... | reverse complement strand
ACCGGACGACCTTGCTCTCCGATCAGGATCTCTATCTTTTCAATGAAGGCAGCAACTACCGGCTGTACGAAACCATGGGAGCGCATCTGGTATCGCGCGATGGCATTGCCGGGGCCATGTTCAGCGTTTGGGCGCCGAATGCGCGGCTGGTTTCCGTCATCGGGAGCTTCAATTCGTGGGGCGCGCGCAGCAATGTGCTCGCTCCGCGGGGCGATTCAGGCATCTGGGAAGGGTTTGTTCCCGGTGCGACCAAGGGTGCGCTTTATAAATTTCACATTGAATCGCGAAGCCACGGCTACCAGGTTGACAAAGCCGATCCGCTCGGACTGTTGCATGAGAAACCGCCGCGAACCGCTTCGGTGATATGGGACCTGGATTACAAATGGTCTGACGACGAGTGGATGCAAAAACGAGCGGGACGCAACTCGCTGCGGGCTCCGCAATCCGTTTATGAAGTTCATCTGGGCTCATGGATGCGGGTTCCGGAAGATCACAATCGTTCCCTGACCTACCGTGAGACCGCGCCGAAACTCGCGGAGTACGTGAACCGCATGGGCTTTACCCATGTGGAATTTCTGCCGGTGATGGAGCATCCCTTCTTCGGTTCCTGGGGATATCAGACCACTGGCTACTTTGCTCCCACCTCGCGCTTCGGCACGCCGCAGGATTTCATGTACCTGGTGGATTACCTGCACCAGAACGGCATCGCGGTGATTCTCGACTGGGTGCCTTCGCACTTCCCTTCTGACGCTCACGGCCTGGCATATTTCGATGGCACGCATTTGTACGAGCACGCCGATTCGCGGCAGGGTTTTCATCCTGACTGGAAGACGCATATCTTCAATTACGGACGCACCGAAGTTCGCAGTTTCCTGATGTCGAGCGCGATGTTCTGGTTCGACAAATATCACATCGATGGCCTGCGGGTAGATGCGGTCGCGTCCATGCTTTATCTCGATTACTCCCGCAATCTGGGGGAATGGATTCCCAATAAATTCGGCGGTCGCGAGAATCTAGAGGCGATCGACTTTCTGCGGCGCTTCAATCAGGAAGCGTACAAAGAGCATGCGGATATTCAGACCACGGCGGAAGAATCAACGTCGTGGCCCATGGTTTCGCGGCCGGTTTATCTGGGCGGGCTCGGCTTCGGCTTGAAGTGGGACATGGGATGGATGCATGACACTCTGGAATATTTCCGACAGGATCCCATCCACCGTAAATACCACCACAGCAAGCTCACCTTTCGCATGCTGTATTCCTTTCAGGAAAACTTTGTGCTGCCGCTCTCGCACGATGAAGTGGTTCACGGGAAAGGATCCCTGATCGGCAAGATGCCGGGGGACGAATGGCAGCGTTTCGCGAATCTCCGGCTGCTGTTTGCCTACATGTATGCGCAGCCGGGAAAAAAGCTGCTCTTCATGGGCAACGAGTTCGGCCAGGTCCGCGAGTGGGCCCACGATTCCAGTCTCGAATGGGACGTGCTGCAACATCGCGTTCACAGCGGAATGCAGAACTGGGTTGCGGGACTGAATCGCATCTACCGCAGCGAACCTGGAATGCATGTGCTCGACAACAACGCCGCAGGCTTCGAATGGGTGGATTGCAATGACAATCTCACCAGTACGATTTCGCTGCTGCGAAAAACTGAGTCGCCCGTTGACTCGGTGCTCGTCGTCTGTAATTTCACTCCTATCACTCGCGTCGGCTATCGCATAGGAGTTCCCGCGGGCGGTTATTGGCGCGAACTATTGAACAGTGATGCCGAGGAATACGGCGGCACGGGCGTGGGCAATCTGGGCGGAGTGCAGGCGGAGGAGATACCGGAGCATGGACGGCCTTTTTCAGTCAGGCTCACGCTGCCGCCGCTGGGTGCGCTGTTTCTGAAGGCGGGATAGTAAACGGGATACTGCGCCCGTGGCGGCGAGCACGCTCTTTCGAATAGGGTTTACGGCGTTCCCGACAAGTCGCGAGTAAGTAGCTCTTTGGGTCGACCTTACGAGCCCACGCAACAGCATCAACTACATCCCGCTCGTCAATTCCGATTTGCGCCAGGCGAGCACGCACAGCATCGGCACGGGCGATCAGTGCCTTGGAACGCTTTGAGCTTTTTCCCGTTTTCTTTTTGGCAGTCATAATTCTGGATACAAGAACTGTCGGGAACTAGCCACTGGCCACTGGCCACTAACCACTCCCCTTACATGCTATCCTGCCCTCAGAACGCGTTCTCATGCGGATTCTGACCCGCTACATTCTCCGCGAAGTCTCCTCGCACGCCGTGATCGGCGCGGCCATCTTTACTTTTGTTTTATTCACGCGCGATCTGGGACGCATCCTGGAACTGGTCGTTCGGGCGAGCGCGCCGCTGCCCAGCGTCCTCGAAATCTTCTTATACACCGTTCCGCTTGCGCTGACTTACACGATCCCGATGAGCGTGCTGGTTGGCATTTTGATCGGACTGAGCCGGCTCGCTGCCGATAGCGAAATCACCGCGATGCGCGCTAGCGGAATGGGCGTGTGGAATTTCGGACGCATTCTGGCAATTTTCGTTGCTGCGGCGTGGCTGCTGGCTTTGGGCAACTCGCTTTATGTGGCCCCCTGGTCGCTGGCATCACTGGGGAAACTGGAAGATCAACTCAAAGGCTCCCAAGTGTCGTATGAAGTGCAGCCGCGCGTGTTCTATGAGGGATTTCCCAAGCTTGTGCTCTACGTGCAGGACGTACACAGCGCCCAAGGCGGCGCGGTATGGAAGGGCGTTTTCCTCGCGGATATCAGCGATCCTGCGAATCCGCGCATCACTCTGGCGCGCGAAGGCATTCTGGTTCCTGAAGGCCAAGACCGTCTGCATCTGCATTTGATCAACGGATCGAGTCACGAAACCGATCCCGCGCAGGCTGAGAAGTATCAAATCTCAACTTTCGACAAGACGGATATTCCCATCGAGTTAGCGTCGAACGAGAACAGGACCGACGAACAAGTTCCCTATAAAGCGATTGGAACGTGGGATCTGAAGAACCGCGCGGCCAGCGCCGACCCGGCGACCTCGCGTTTGTACATGATCGAATTCCATAACCGCTTCGCGCTTCCAGCGGCTTGTCTGGTGCTGGCCATGGTCGGAATCCCATTGGGACTGTCGTCAAAAAAGAGCGGCAAGTCCGGCGGTTTTGTTCTCACTATCGCTTTGGTTTTCGTTTACTACTTTGTATCTCTGGTCGGAGTTTCGCTGGCCAAGCAAGGGCGCGTCGGCCCGGTCTTCGGCGCATGGCTGGCGAATATCGTATTCCTGGCGGGAGCTTTCTATCTCCTGTGGCAAGCGGAGCGCCGGCCACTCTCGTTGTCGGCGATCCGTCTGGGATGGAAGCGGGATAAAAGCCCGCCAACCGCCGCCACTCCGGAACGCCGCCGCTGGCGCAGAGACAGCGCCAACGCCTTTGAGCGGGCTTCCACCCGGCGGAGGGTTTTCAGCGCGAGTTTCCCTACCTTGATGGACGACTATGTGCTGCGCGATTTTTTCCTTTACCTCGGAATGATCGTGTCGGCTTTTCTAGTCTTGCTGCTAGTCTTCACGCTGTTTGAATTGCTGGGCGATATCCTGCGCAATCAGACGCCCGCGATTGTGGTCGCGGAATATCTGCTCAACGTTTCTCCCTATCTGATTTATAGCGTGGCGCCGCTGATCATGCTGCTGACGGTGCTGATCACTTTCGGATTGATGAATCGTTCGAACGAGATCACCGCGATTAAAGCCACCGGAACCAGCATCTACCGGATGGTGACGCCAGTGCTGGCGGCCGCCGCGATTCTTGCCGCTGGGCTCTTTTTTGCCGACCAGTTTTATTTACCGCACACGAACAAGCGGCAGGAGGCGCTGCACAATCAGATCAAGGGCAAGCCGCCGCAAACCTATCTCCGGCCCGACCGGCGTTGGATTTTCGGCCAGCACAATGACATTTACTATTACCAGTTCTTCGATGCGGACCGCGATCAGTTCGCCAATCTCACGATCTTTCAACTCGATCCCGCAAGCTTCACGATCATCCAGCGCATTCACGCCGACCGCGCCCATTGGGCCGACAGCATGAACCGCTGGATCTACGAGCAAGGCTGGGAGAGAACTTTGCGCGGCTCCGCGATTGCCGATAACGGATATCGAATATTTGACGTTTCGACTTTTCCGCAGATCACGGAAGCGCCTTCCTATTTCAAGAAGGAAGTAAAACAATATTCCGAAATGAACTATGAGGAGCTGCGACGCTACATTCGCGACCTGCAGCAAAGCGGCTTCGACGTGGTGCGACTGCGCGTGCAATTGTATAAGAAGCTCTCTTTCCCGCTGATCACCCTGATCATGGCTGTTCTTGCAGTTCCCTTCTCCATGTCGGCTGCGAAGAAAGGCGCGATCACGGGTGTCGCGGTCGCAGTGGGAATCGCCGTTGTCTATACGGTGGTTTCGCGTTTGTTTGAGGCGATGGGCGACATCAGCCAGTTGCCGCCCGCGTTGGCTGCCTGGTCACCAGATTTAATCTTCGCGCTGGTGGGAGCGTATTTGATTTTGAAGATTCCCACGTAAATCGGGCCAAGTTTTTCCCTCCTTTGGAGTTTCGAGTTCCATATCTCTGATGAGTAAATGGAAGAAAACTCGCCGCGATCCCGAACGCTCTTACCTCGACGAGGAGAAACTGCAACGCAGAAAAAGAATGCTGGCTCGAATCGTCGAACTGGTGGAGAGTGGAATCGAAGCTGAGCCGGAAGTCGCGGCCGCTGCCAAAGAAGCTGATCCAGAAATAACCCCAGAAAAGTTGCGGGAGGTGACTATGCGGTTTCGCGACGCGGTTTACGAGCGGCAACAGCGCGATCGACAACGTCGCTGAACTTTTTTTCGGAATCTTTTAACTCGGATTTGTTCATATTGCGCGCACCGGAGTCGATGATTTCACCAAAAGTCTCGAGAAGTGAATCCATCGCCGATTTTTCTTTGGCTGACGACGCCACAGTGTACTCCTCATCGATATTCGGTAGCTTCAGTATACGGCGCTGAGCCAAAGTGGCCCCGTGACCAAGGTACTCAAGTAGAGCCGAGCCGTCCGGTTACCTTCTACTTCACCGCCACGCCCGACGGCAGGTTAAACGTCTGAAACGCAGTCACCAAGGTTAAATTGCCGGTCGCGGGAGTGATAGCGAAATCGGAAACCGTAGCCGCCGTGATATTCGCCACAAACAGGAAACTGTCGTCCTTGCGAACGGCAATCGAGTTTGGCCCAATGCCTGTCGCGATCGGGCCTCCAATAGAAGTCAGCGACCCGTTGGCCGATCCAATGCGGAACTCGGAGATTTGGTTCGATCCGGTATCGACGACATATAGAAAGCCGCCGTATGCGTCCTCCGAAATAGGTCCGGGAAGATCACCCACGGTATAGGGCGAACCGGAGACCGGCGTTAAGCTGTAATCCGCCGCCGTGCACGCCGCGGTGATCACAGTGCAGACGGTATAAGCGCTGACGTTATTTGAATTTGTGTTGGATACATATACAAAGCGGTTGCAGGGATCAACCGCCACGCCGGACGGCAACGTGCCGGTGGGGATCGGATTGGTCCCGGTAGTCGCCAAACTTAGAGTCCCGCTGGCACTAACCGCGTAATTCAGAAGCATATTGTTGATCGAATCCGCGACATAGAGATACTCTGTCGACGGCGGCGCCACGACTGAACAAGGTGCATACTGCGCGGGAAAAGTTGTTGACGTGACCGCCAAGGCAGAGGGACTGGGGGCCAGCGTGAGTGCCGTAGACTGCACCGCAAATGGTGACCCCGTCACTTGAGTCAAGCCGCCATTCGAACCAATGGCATAGACCGCAATACCCGGAGAAGGCAGCGCGGCTGTGGTCGATGTCGGCGTTGCCGTATTGGTCCCGGTGGTGAAGGTGGCCCCCCCCGGCGCGATCGCGACGAAGAGGAACTTCCCAGCCGAATCGATCGCCATCCCAGCGATCTGGTTGCCCGCATTCGGGTTCGTGGAATCATCTAATCCGCAGGTAGGGAAACTGCCAGGATAGGACGAATTGCCCGTTAAATACATTGCCGGATTACTTGCCCCCAATTTGCCGTCGGCTGCGATCGGATAGGCCAGAATCGCACCCTGCACCGCCGAGGTCAACGAAGTATTGGGGGGAAGCGTGGGGGTGCAATCCACTGTAGTTGCCACGTACGCATAAGCGCCCGCAGGATCAAGAATAACCGACGACGGCAATCCAGTGACGGGGGGGCCGTTCACATTATTGATGTCCGAAATGCTGCCGTTGCTCAGGTTAAGGCTGAAGGTCTGCATCACCGGGCCCTCCACGGTCTGCACCCCTCCCGCCTGGCTGGGGACGACCACCAGACCATTTGAGGTAGCCGAGTACTTGGTGCTGCAGGCCGTTAGGATAGCCATCGAAATTAGGGTCAGAACCGCCGCGATCCAGGCAAACCTTATCCTCATTCTTTGCTTTTTCTCCTGTGAACGTTCGAACGCAGTCCCCGGCGGCTAACAACCGGGCGTCAATCTTATTTGCAGGCGTGGAATGCCATTCATTTATGTATCAGGAATGCATGGGAAGAGCAAACGCCGACAGGGGTTAAGAACCGGGGAACAGGCGGCGAGTTGCCTGAAAAAGCAGTGGTTAGTGGTTAGTGGTCAGTGGTCAGTAAAGACTAAAAATCCTTCGGAAGCGAAACTGGTCACTGACCACTGGCCACTGTTTCCCTTGCTTCCGGCAATGCGACGATTCCTGACGTCAACGGCAAGCGAATCTCGACGGCAAGGCCACCATCGGCACGATTCGTCGCAGAGACGCTGCCGCCGTGAAAACGCACGGCGCGTTCTGTAATGGCCAGGCCCAGGCCGACTCCACCGGTCTGGCGGCCGCGGGCATCGTCCAACCGATAGAACGGCAGAAAGAGTTTTTTTAACGCATCGGGTGGAACGCCTTCACCGCAATCGGTGACTCGAACCGCAGCTTCCTCCCCCCCGGCGTTTTTCTTTTTCTCAAGACAAACGTGAACCGTGGTGCCTTCACGCGTATAACGGATGGCGTTTCGTACCACGTTTTCGATGGCACTATGCAGCAGGGACGCATCGCCGCGAACTGCCCACGATCCCGGCGGAATTTCGCTTCGTACATGGCAATGGCGGGCTTGGGCTTCAAACTCGGCATCTTCGGTTACGCTCAGCACAACTTCGTCGAGCAATACCGGCGATGAAGGGGCTGGCTGCTCGCCATCTTCGAGCCGCGCCAGGGTCAGCAACCGGCCTATGAGTTCGTTGAGACGTCCGGCTTCCAGCTCAATGCGCTCCAGCATCGACGCGCTTTCTGGTCCAGAGCGCTGCCGGGCCAGGCCGAGGGCCACGTTCAACCGAGCCAGCGGAGAACGCAATTCATGAGAAATATCATTTAACAGGCGCGACTGGGCATTCACCAGGGTCTCAATCCGGCTGGCCATGGTGTCGAAGTCTCGCATCAATCCAGCGACTTCGTCGCGACGGCGGATGCTGGGAGCTCCGGCTCGAGCCGTCAGATCTCCGGCGGCTAGCTGGCGTGTGGCGGCGCGCAATCGAACTACCGGCATGGTCAGGAACCACGCCAGAAAATAGCAGACCAGTCCGGAGGAAATTACCGCGATGAACAATCCCGGCACGGGCAGGCCGCGCGGCCCGAGAAACAGCCGAGGCCCCGGGGGCGGAGCTAAAACCAGCGTGTAACGATGGAGCCCATCGGAAGATGCGCGCGAATCGCGCAAAACCGGAGGAGGCGCGGGAAAAATGAAGCCTTCGTGCGGAATCCTCGGGCCACCGCTGGCTACACGCAACACCCATTCGGGTGCACCCCGATGCGATACCTCTTCCATGTTCTCGTTGTAAAGATAAGCTCGAACGTGCTGCGTGCGATCAAGATTGTCCAAATATTCGCGAAGCGCAGTCTTGCCACCTTGTTCGTAGGCGCTCACCGAATCGTTTAGCGCCGTTGCCAGCAGCGCTTCCCAACTTGAGGTCCGCGGACGAAAAGCCAGCGTCACCAGGATGGCCAGCACCAGGAACAGTGCTTGGGCCAACCAGAAGGAAAGGAATATCTTGAGAAACAGGCTCTTCATGATTAGGTCTTGGCTTTTTCTGCAACTGCCTCGCGTGGACGCGCGAAAATATAGCCCACGCCGCGAATCGTTTTGATGTGCTCGTCGGCGTCGGTATCCCCCAGCTTTTTGCGCACTTTGCTGACGTGCATATCGATGCTGCGATCAAACGGCGAAAATTTGCGGCTGAGTACGGCATTCACCAGACGCTCACGAGGAACGACGCGCCCCGCTTCGCGCAATAATACTTCCAGCAAATTAAATTCGACTGATGTAAGGTCGACCGGCTGCCCGTCGCGGCGCACACTGCGCGTTGCCGGATCGAGTTCGATCTCGCCGACGCGAACAATTTCCGGAGCGGCGGTTGCGGATTTATCGCTGCGCGTACGGCGCAAAATGGCTCGGATGCGCGCGACCAGTTCACGAGGATTGAAAGGCTTGGGCAAATAGTCGTCAGCGCCGATCTCGAGGCCGACGATCCGGTCTACATCTTCTCCCCGAGCCGTCAGCAAGAGAACCGGCAACCGCGACGTAGCGCGAATGCGGCGCAGCACTTCGAAACCGTTGATGCCGGGCAGCATCACGTCGAGAACAACCAGAAGGTATCCGCCTTCGCCGGCGCGCAGTAATCCGTTTTCTCCGTCATGCACTGCTTCTACGGTGAAGCCTTCGGCTTGCAGGTATTCGCCGACCAGCGTGCATAGTTCAACGTCATCGTCGATGATCAGAATTCTTTCCATATTGGCTGACTTCATTGTGCACCAGAAGACCAAGACTTAGCGGTAAAGAATTGTCAAACACACACTGGATGGAGGGGTTTCCTCTTTGACAAAACTTTACTCGGATTGACGGTCTTTTTACCACTTTTGCTTGGGAAACGTGTTTCTATAAGTGTACGCAAACCCAGTCCCGGATCCGGCAAGGAACCGGAAGACTAGAAGCTTAGGAGTAACACAATTATGAAATCGATTCGTTTACGGTTCCTCGTAGCGGCGCTGGCAGTCGTGATGGGCGCTGCCATCAGTAAAGCCCAGAGCGCAGATACAGCCACTGACGCGCCTCCGCCGCCACCGGCGCACGGCCATGGATGGGGCATGCGCGGTCCCATGGGTGACATTCCTTTCCGCGAGCTGGGGGTGACCGATGAACAGCGCAGCCAGATCAGAGCTGTGATGCAGAAAGAACATTCCACCATGAAGCCGCTGATGCAGCAAATGCACCAGATGAAGGAGCAGCTCAAGCAGTATGAAGAAGGCACCTTCGATCAGGCCAAGGTACAAGCCCTGGTTTCGCAACAGGCGCAGACCCTGGTGCAGTTGAAAGTGGAAGAGAGCCGCATTCACAGCGAGCTGTATCAACTGCTCACTCCCGAGCAGCAGACCAAGTTGAAAGAGATCGAAGCTAATCGTGAAGCGCGCATGCAGCAACATATGCAGGGCGGATCTGAAGGCCCTGCGCAGCCGTAAGTCCTGGAGTGGGGTCAGGCGAGCTTGACCCCACCTTTTTTAGGCGTCTTTTTGAGTGCCACGGGTTGGCGAAACAACCACCGCGAGTTTCGATATGGAATTGGCCCAAGTTTTCATCGTCTACGCCGAATGGATTTTCTTCACGGCATGGGGAACGGCCCTGGCGGCTTTGGCTGCGGTGGCTTTCGGACGTGATTTAGTTTCCTCGACAGAATACAAATCGAAGCGCGTCAAATCCCAACTGCCCTCCGCGCAATCGCTTTAATCTTGTCCTGTCATTGGTTGACCTGCACCCTCGCCTGCTAAAATTTCATCTACACCAACTGCATGATCCCCAAAAGTATGCGACCGCTAACTCCCTACCTCAAGCGTTACTGGTGGGCTTTTGTAGTTGGCGCAGTGTGCATCGTCATCAGCAACGGAGCGCAAGCCGGCCTCCCACGAGTACTGGGGAACGCCGCCCAGAGCCTTGAAGGCGGGATCAACCGGCATAAACTTTTTGTTTTTGCGGCAGAAGTGCTGGCCCTGGCGACGCTGCGAAGCATCTTTCTTTTTCTGACACGCTGGGTCGTCATTGGCATCTCGCGCGACATCGAATTCGACTTGCGCAACGATCTTTTTGCCCACCTTGAAACCCTCTCTCACCGTTACTACCAGCGCATGCGAACCGGCGACATTATGGCGAGGGTCACGAATGATCTGAATGCCGTTCGCATGTTGCTGGGGCCCGCGATTATGTACTCGGCCAACACGGTGGTATTTATCGCGCTGGCTTTGTGGTTCATGCTGACCAGAAGCCCCAAGCTGACCTTCTACGCTTTTCTACCACTGCCACTCGTGAGCATACTGGTGCAATCTTTTGGACGCCGTATTCGTGAGCGCTTTGAACGGGTGCAGGCGATGTTTTCCGACATTTCAGCCCGAGCGCAGGAAAATTTTTCCGGCGCACGCCTCATCCGCGCTTATGTGCAGGAAGAAGCCGAGATCGAATCCTTTGAAGTGGCCAATCAGGAATACATTGGCCGCAGCCTGAAGTTGATCCGGATATTGGGAATGCTGGGTCCGACACTCGAAGTCATGCTCGGCGTGGCCATGGTGCTGGTTCTATGGATTGGCGGCCGCGAAGTGCTGGCCGGCCGTATGACCATCGGGGTCTTCACCGCCTTCAATTTTTACATGATGCAGTTGACGTTCCCGGTAATCGCATTGGGATGGGTCATTAGTATCTTTCAGCGCGGCACTGCGTCTGTGATTCGGCTGAATGAAATTTTGGAACAGAAGGCTGAGATCGAAGATGAAGTTGGTGCGCGCGACCTGCCGGTGCAAGGCGAGATCGAATTCCGCAACTTGAACTTTGCCTATGATGGCAAGCCAGTCTTGCGCGATCTGAACCTGCGAATTCCCGCGGGCACCAGCATGGCGATCGTCGGGCCGACGGGCTCCGGCAAGAGCACTCTGGTCAACTTGATTCCGCGTATTTACGATGCTGCGCCGGGCATGGTTTTGCTGGATGGCAAGCCGATTCGTGAGTTCTCGCTGGCATCCTTGAGAAGAAATATTGGTTTCGTCCCGCAAGAAACTTTTTTATTCAGCGATCGAATTCGCGAAAATATTGCGCTCGGCGTGGAAACGGCCACCGACCAGGAAATTCACGACGCGGCCGAAGCGGCAAATATCGCGCAGGACATCGAAGGCTTTCCCGAGCAGTATGGAACCATGGTGGGCGAGCGCGGCATCACATTATCCGGCGGACAGAAACAACGCACCGCGATTGCCCGGGCTCTGATTCGCAATCCGAAAATTCTGATTCTCGACGACGCGCTCTCCAGCGTGGACACGCATACCGAAGATAAGATTCTGAATCACTTGCGCGAAGTCATGCAGGGACGAACTACCATTTTCATTTCTCACCGGGTCTCCACCGTTCGCAACGCCGATCAAATCGCCGTTTTGCACGATGGCCGCATCGTGGAATCCGGTACCCATGACGAACTCCTCACCTTGAACGGCTACTACAGCGACCTGTATAACAAGCAGTTGCTGGAAGAAGAACTGGCCGAAGTCTAATCTTCTGCCGCCGCAAGGATCGGGCGCAGTCCTGCAGATACGGATGCGGCCTGCCCAACACTTTTATGCTGCGCGTCGATGCCCCTGAGATTCTCGATTCCGACGCTTGCCCTGCCGCCGACGTGGCCGTCTCTATGCAAGACATGGGACGCGTCAATCGCTGGTTCGGCGGGGTTGCGGCTACGCGGAAGATGGTCGAACGAGTGGCGCAGGTCACTGGCAAAAGAGAATTTTCGTTACTCGAGGTCGCAGCGGGAACAGGAGAAGTTCCTGAGACAGTCCAACGAACTTTAGCCCCTCGCGGAATAAAGCTTGATGTAACGCTGCTGGACCGGGCGCGCTCGCACTTGCCGGCGGGAAATCACAGCGTGGTCGGAGATGCGATGCAACTTCCCTTCGGCGACGCTTCCTTCGACCTGATAAGTTGCAACCTGTTCGCCCACCATTTGGACGCCCGAAACCTGGGCGGTTTCGTCAAGGAAGCTTTGCGGGTCTGCCGCTGCGCTGTGCTCATCAACGACCTGGTTCGACATCCCGTGCACCTGGGTCTGGTCTATATAAGCCGCCCAATCATGCGCAGCCGGGTTGCGTGGCTGGATGGAGTCACATCGGTTCGGCGGGCGTATGTTCCAGAAGAAATACGTGGGATGATCGCTTCCGCTTGCCCTTCGGATGAGATTCGAATTGAAATCGCGCGCAGTTATCTTTTCCGGATGGGAGTGATCGTGAGGAAGGTGAATTCACATCGCGGCTAAAGTGAAATGTGGTTCGGCGTGGCACCAATTGAAACTAACGAGGCCACCACCTACCGCACCACCAGCACTTCACGAATATTATCCCGCGCCAAAAAGAATTTAATCGAGGCGAAGTCGCGGAAAAGATTTTCGATGTGCCGGTTATTAAACACGCGCTGCAACTGAAAGCCATCTGTGCTCGTGTTGACCACTCCCTTGGAACTACCGTGCGGATCCCGGCGCAGCGTGATCTTGGTCATTTCCAGATTGTCCGGTCCGACAATGTGAAAGCGATGGCACGGAGAATCGGGGCCAGCGTCGCGAGTATGGAAGTAGGCCAGCAACATTCCGCCCGGTTTTAGAACAGACCATAACCGTCCTACGACCGGCTTCACCAGGCTCTCATCCAAATAATCGGGCAAGTTCCAGCACAGAACCACGTCGAAGTGAGCGGCGGGATAGACCAGATTATCCGCCAGAAACTTGCGGCTATCGAGCGCGGCATTTCCCTGTTCGTCGGTGGTGGCAAGTTCCGGGTCGGTGGATGCCGTGAGCAGATCTTCGCTGTAGATTTTGTGCCCGCGCTCGGTGAAGTGGCGAATGTTATTAGCCGAGGTCGACCCCAGGTCCAGAATGCACATGCCTTCCGCGGCTTCCCAGGCGCGAGACAATTCCCCCAAGCCGCTGGAGCGGCGCGACAGCTTCTGAGAGGCTTGCTCCGGGACCGTTTCCGATCCGGATGAACCGCGAAAAAGTTTCATGAAATTCTGTGAGACGGACGACATTCTGACTTCATAACTCCTGCCCTGTTTTCGCTAGGACTTCACATCGGCGCGGTGAATATCCACTTTGCCCTTCAGGTAAGCACCCTCTTCAATGGAGATACGTTGGGTGCTGATGTCTCCGGTTACGATCGCGGACTTGCGCAGCTCGACGCGGTCACTGGCCTGTATATTGCCCTCCAGTTTTCCCTGTACCACCACGCCCTTGGCATCGATACTGGCCTTCACCTGGCCATTGGGACCAACGGTCAAGCTGTTGGCTTTGAGGGCGATACTGCCTTCCACCTGGCCATCCACATAAAGATCTTCGCTGCCGGAAAGTTCGCCCTTGACGAAGACCGACTTGCCGATTTGTGCCAAACCACTGGCGGGTGCGCTCATTGGACAACTCCTATCTGGGTTACGGAAATGGGGGAGCGCAAACCGAACGATTTTGCGAAACCAATCGAACCCGCCGGCAAATCCGTTAGGCCAGCCCCTATAAGGACTATACGCAACGCATTGACTGTGCGGCAAGCGTCGGGCACCGCCTTTCGTACCCTCTCCGCTGTATAGGAGCCGTGAAAGAAAATTGCTACACTTTATTTGAGTGTGGGTGGGTGGGAGGTTCGTGGAAATGGTTCCCCGGATCGTTGCGCGGTTGTCGTCGATCGGATTGTGCGCCGGAATCTGTCTGGCGTCGCTTTCTGCGGTTTCACAGACGGGTTCGAGCCGGCAAATTGCAGCCGTAGATCTAGTGCGCGCCACGGTGGCCAACGAGGCCGCCGCATCGCAGCGCGACTCGACGAAATATATGTTTCGCGGCTTCAAAAAAAATCCTCAAGGTTCTCAGACAAGGCTTTATATCGAAACCAAAGAGGCGATGGCGGGGCTAACTACTGCATACAACGACCGGCCCCTGACCCCACAGCAAATGCAGAATGAGAAAGGCCGACTGGCTGGCCTGGCTGGGAATTCAGCGCAACTGCAGCGCAAACAACAGCAGGAAAAAGAAGAAACCGAGCATACGTTGCGCATCGTGAAGGCTCTGCCCGACGCCTTTCTCTTCGCTTACGACGGAACAGAAATTGGAAATGCAAC